>JGI24721J44947_10002196_pt1 | contig 27882 bp, 30 predicted proteins | sample YelNatPaOPGAMG01_FD_44947 | JGI IMG/M metagenome (IMG submission 44947) | reverse complement strand
ATATTGCCTTTTCTGTTCGACGAGGACAGGCAGAAAATCGTTTTCGAATTTCCATTGCTGAATGGATGAGCGATAGATCTTTTCCAGCTGCTCATTTGATAAGTCGATAGAATACCCACCCGAATCTTCCGATCTGCAGACATATCCAATTCCTCGTATCGCACGATACGTGTCTAGCGCCGCATATGCCTCCGGTGTTGAAGAAGTCCAGCCTGGCTTAAGCATTACCAAGCCAAAATCTGTTCTCGGTTCAATCGGAAAAACGTATTCTCCCCGCCCTCGTACAATCGCAGCGCCCCCATAGAGAAAGAATGCCACATCGCTGGCAACGCGCGACCCAATTCTGGCAAGTTCAGCCCTTGAAAGCCTTTTACTGAAGAGTTCGTTCATTCCAACCAAGGTTGCTGCAGCATCTGCACCTGCTCCACCCAATCCAGCACCTGAAGGAATGCCTTTCTCGATTGTGATTGTAACTCCAGGAATTGGGCATTCATCCTCGAATTCCATGAAAAAGTGCTTTGCAGCGCGGTAAATAGTCGATTCCTCAGGAGCACATCCGATATCGCCTTCTATTACGATGTTGCCAGCATCATTTGGGCGAATGCGCAGCGTGTCGGCTATATCGACATTCTGGAACAGGCTTTCGATGTCATGATAGCCGGATTTCTTCCGTTCGAATATTTTGAGTCCTATGTTTATCTTGGCAAATGCAGTGATGTTTATTTGTTCCATCGACCCATACTGTATACGCAAAAGAATTTTTGGTCAAAAGTATCATTTAGATGAAGATTTTTTCATTTTTTCCTTGACAGATTTCCATTTGACCTATAGATTTTGCGTTGCCCGAGTATTGACGCGCTGACCGATTCTCGTAATATTACACCAGCTTCAATACAAAGAGACTATGAAAAGGGAGGAGCGCATCATGAACCATAAAAGCACTATGACCGCCGATCCACAGGAAGACTTCGAAATAATCACCCTCACCCATGGCAACTCAGCCAATACCATATATTCGCTTCGACAGACTGTTCGATTCGATGGTGCCTATGACGATGAATTCGATTACGACAGCGACGACGATTTTGAGGACGATGAGGATCTAGAGGATGATGAGGACTTCGAAGACGATGAAGACTTCGATGATGATGAAGATCTGGATGACGATTTCGAAGATGACGACGAAGATCTGGATGAAGATGAAGACCTGGATGAAGATGATTTCGAAGATGATGATTTCGATTACGAAGATGATACCGATGAGTGATCGTACGGCCCTATGAAAGCGAGGCGCGGCTGCTTGGCCGCGCCTTTTTGTATATGTATGCCCTGCAGAGAGTACGGCAAATGAATCAGAAATTCCGCCTTTGATGCATTTCAGGATTCCTTTTTTCCGTTAAAGGAAACCGAAAAGCGCGGAGCATTGAACCACAGCGATTCCAGATCATAGAATGCGCGAGCTTCGTTTGTCATAATATGAATAATGACATTCCCTCCATCCAAAAGAAGCCAGCTCTGATCATCCGTCACCTCTGGCTTGTTGAGAAGAGCGATTTCCGCGTTTGCAAAGAATTCTTCCAGATGCCGATGCAGGCCGCGCATATGAGCAGCGCTTGTGCTCGTCGCAATCACAAAATAATCGGCCCAGCCTGCAGTGTCATGAATATCCATGACCAGCACATCGAGCGCATTGTGCTTCGCAAGAATTTCTGCACTTTGATATGCAAACGCTTTACTGTCCAACGCAATACCTCCCATTGAAATCTTTGCCCAGAATTATCGTAACATTCGCCTTTTTTGGCCCTGGCAGATCGTCAGGATTGCCGAAGCTTTTGCAGCCGATCACATCTGCAACCTGCTGAAGCGCGCTTTTATCACCGTCATTATCATACATAATCGTTTTCGCATAATCGAAGGAGGAAGCATTCCCGACCGAAACTACCTTATATCCATAGCTTTCGAAGAGCACAGAAGCAACTCCCGCGACACCTTTTGACCCTGTGCCGTTCAATATTTCTATGGTCACAGCCGACTTCTGCAAATTTGTCGTATTTTCGGCACCAAGCGCTTTGGCTGTCTGGCTGACGATATCGCGCGCCAGCTCGCCATCATAATAAGGGAACAGAAGTTTGCGGCCTTCAAATGTTCTGAAAGAACCAGAAATGAATTGTGTAATTGTCATTTCTACATCGATCTGGCCAAAATGTCTAAAAATTTCTTTGCGTGTTTCAAGGCTGAAATTGCTTTTCGGTTGCGATGCAATCATGCGAAGTCCATTGCCGCTGTTGATTACATCGGATTTTTGCGACAACTGCGAAAGCATGCTGACCAGCAACCGCTGTTTTCTGCTGATTTCTTCGGTGTATGAATCCGCGGTGCATGCATAAACGAGATATTGGTTTGCCTTCTCGCCATCGAGCAGGACAGAACCTCCTGGCAAAGAGACATCCGGCAGCGCCTTATTGTCCATTGCAGGCTCAGGAAGGAATATCTGAATGCCCTCCAGCAAATCTACTGTCCTGGCAAGGCCGCGTTCGTCATAGATAAGCCATCCATCTATCGGGAATTTGAGATAGTCTGATATTTCTTTCACATAGCGCGAGGGGTTGCGTGAATCATATACGCTGTCGATGCTGCTCATCCGATCGGCACTTTTAAGAATTATCCCCATTGATGAAGGGATGTCCATAATTGCAGCTTTTCTTCGGGAAGGATACCAGATCAGCAATTGGTTCGAGACAGGTTTTTTTTGTTGTTCGAAGATGAAAAGAATTCCCATCGCTTTATCTTTTTTTATGACAGCTTCGACAGTTCCTTTCTGCGTCAGGCGCACTACAATGAATGCAGTTATTGCAGCAAGAACCAGAATGAGAAGAAGCGGTACCATGCTTCTTTTAAATATTCCCGGCTGTAATTCATTCATGACTCGAGCATCCTAGTATATAGCATAGCGGTATATGGCGAGAGAGGCTTGCCTGATTCCTTAAACCAGCGAACCACGTTGGCAAGCGTATAGAAAAAAAGCGCATCTAGATTGAGCGAATGCAGCATCGTTTCAGCGTCAGGTGGTCTTTGGCGAAGTGGTTCAAGCTTGTCTGAAATATACACAACTTTTGCAAGGTCGGAGGCGCTGTTGTCCGCAATGCTATGCAAAGCAACCGCCTCCAGGACGTCCGCATCGTCGACTCCAAATTCATGACAAAGCATGCACGCGGCAGCAGGACCGTGAATCATTTTCTTCCTATATACCGGATCGGACAAAAGCGCATGCAGCGAAGAGCTGGCATGGAACCGATCGAGGCACGAGCCGAATTGCGCGATTATCCTTTCCTGTTCTTCATAGACCAGCTCTCTGCACATGTCGTGCGCAATGCCTGCAAGCCTTCCTTTTTCGACATCGAGGCCGAAACGGTTGCAGAGAAACACCGATGTCTCCGCCGTGGAGCGACAGTGCGCAAGCCTTTTCGCAGAAAGTTCTGTTTCGATAGTTCTTTCGACTTGTGAAAGAATTTCAGATATTCCGATATAATCCATACGCTTCAATCATTTTTTGTACACCTGGCGGCACGAGCGACTTCCAGGCTCCGTGTGTTGCGATTCTCTCTCTTACGAGAGTAGAAGATACCGGTATGATAAGGTTTTCGACATATCGATGTGCATAGGGCAGGCTGAGCTCTTCGGCATGCTCGCGATGGGCAACAATTATATCGGCATATTCAAGTATGAGTTCAGGGTCTTTCCATACTTTTAGAAAATCGCGAGCAAGATCATCCCCAATGACAAGTCCCGGTTTCCCATCGAATGAATATTCGCGCGAAATCTGTCTCAGTGTATCGATTGTATACGAGATGCCGGCCCGTTCCAGCTCGCATTGCTCTATGGCGAATTCTGGCCATCCTTCAAGTGCGGCACGCAGCATCGCGAGGCGCATAGCTGTTCCGGGATCTCCCTGCGGCTCTTTGTGCGGAGGTATATTCGCGGGAATGAACAGTACATGGTCGTAATCGAGGGTTTTTAGGATTTCTTCAGCCAGGATGACATGGCCTATATGAGGAGGGTTGAAAGAGCCTCCGAGCAAGGCAATCCTCATTCCATCGGCTCCTCGTCATCGAAATCCAATGTTTCGAAAAGAGATTCCGTTTCGGCGGCGCTCTGGAGCTCGGATGCCTCATGGGCTTCGACTTTTTCGAAAAATATTTGCTTTACCTTATCGAGGCCGGCCCCTGAAAATACCGAAATGCAATACGCTTGTTCTTCAGGAAAAGCCTCTAAGAAGTCTCTGGAATGCTCCTGCGCTTCCGGAAGATCCAATTTTGTGCCCAAAAGAATGCGAGGTTTTTTTGCCAACTCCGGGGAAAACATTTCGAGCTCATGCAAAAGTACAGGAAACGCGTTTCGCCAATTGTCATCGGAAAGATCAATCAGAAATGCCAGGCAGGCTGTCCTCGCAATGTGCTTTAAAAACCTGATGCCCAGCCCTGCTCCTTCGTGCGCTCCTTCGATGATTCCAGGTATGTCGGCAAGGATGATATCTCGATCATTGACAGTGAGGACCCCAAGATTGGGGATTTTTGTGGTAAAAGGATATGGAGCGATTTTGGGCCGCGCATTGGTAAAATAATCGAGAAGGCTCGATTTCCCCGCATTTGGAAATCCTACAAGGCCTATATCGGCAATAAGGCTAAGCTCTATTTTCAGCTTTCTTTCCTGACCTGGCTGCCCTGGCTGGGCAAAACGGGGCGCTTGATTGACCGAGTTTTTATAATGCGTATTACCCCAGCCCCCTTTGCCGCCTCTCAGAAAAACCCAGCGTTCACCTTCCTGAGGCGAACCTTTCTTTGCCCTTGCACTGAAATCCTTCAGAATTTCGCCCGTTTCCGCATCACGAATTATCGTCCCCGGAGGAACTTCGATAATGACATCTTCGCCATCTCGCCCATGCATGTTCTTTCCCATGCCCGGCTGACCATTCTGAGCACGAAAATTCTGTCGATACCGCAGATAGGCAAGGGTACGCAAATTTCTTTTGACGACAAATACAACATCGCCGCCNCGGCCGCCATCGCCGCCAGCAGGCCCCCCAAAAGGAATAAATTTTTCGCGTCTGAAAGCGACACATCCGTCGCCGCCCTTGCCGCTTGCTACCGTAATAATCGCTTCATCGGCGAACTTGATCACACGATACTCCCTTGCATGTGTCCAGAATCCTGCATGTGTCCAGAATAATAAAAAACCGCCCCCAATGCTACAGGAGCGGTCATTCGTTTTCGGACGCTGCAGCTCTCATGCGTTGGTGACGGGCTCCACATCGACGAATTTCTTGCCCTTGTGTTCGCGGTAATTCACCATTCCATCGATAAGAGCAAATAGAGTGTCATCTTTACCCATTCCGACATTCTTGCCGGGATTTATTCTCGAACCGCGCTGGCGGACGATAATAGTACCTGCAGTGATATGCTGGTTGCCATAGGCTTTGACGCCAAGATGCTGAGGGTTTGAATCGCGACCATTTACGCCTTTGTGTGGCATGATAGTTCCTCCGNTTGTTCAGGGCGCTTCAGGCGCCGACGATTTCGTTCACCGTCAGCACAGTATATTGCTGGCGATGGCCATGGGTTCTGCGATAGTGCTTCTTGGGCATATATTTGAATACAACGATTTTATCGCTTTTGACCTGCTCTCCCACAGTGGCCTTTACGGAAGCACCTTTTACATATGGCGTTCCGACAGCGGTGTTTTCGCCTGCGAGAAGCACTACCTTTTCAAATACTACCGATTCTCCAGGGGCTGCTTCAAGGCGATCCACCAACAGGTTCTTGCCGTTTTCTGCGCGGTATTGCTTTCCATTGATTTCAACAACTGCGTACATATGCATTATCCTCACGTAATTTTCATGTCAGGCGGAGATTTATACACTCTATCGCCCTTATGTGTCAACAGGCGCTGTCGGGCCGAAGAGCAGATATTGGAAAACACATGCTTCACATTGCTTCCAAAAACGGCACACAGAGCAATTCGCTTACGCGCATCAAAACAGATTTGACTGCACGCACGAGCTCGAGGCGGCTTGCAGACAGGTTTGGGTCTTCATTTATCAACACTGGATTATCTCGATACCAGGCTGAAAATTCGCTGGCAACTGCATGCGCATAGCCTGCCAGAATCGATGGATCCTTGCCTTTTGCGGACTCTTCGATTATCGATGGCAATTCCATCAATGTGCGCACAAGGGGCCAGTCAGTATCGCTGGATAGAAGGTTCGCTTTTGGCATGCCCTGTGCTGCGTTGCCCTCACCCTGAGCATGCTTGCGAAGAATCGAACTTGCGCGGGCGCCCATATACTGGATATAGGACCAGTGTCGCCTGTAAACGAGAGCGACTGCTCCGGATTGTACAGCATATCCTTTGCAGGCGAAATCTGCAGAAGGTAATAATGCAGTGCGCCCAAGGCAATTTGTCCCGCAACGCTCTGGATATCGCCAACCGCGTCCGCCCTGCCTTTTTCGGCAATTTCAACACCTGCAAGCCGGGCAAGCTCGTCGATGAGATCATCAGCATCGACCACTGTGCCCTCACGCGTCTTCATGCGTCCACTTGGCAAATTGACAAGGCCATATGAAAGATGGTACAGATTCGAAGCCCAATCGTATCCAAGTCTCTTGAGCACTTCAAATAACACTTTGAAATGGTACTGCTGTTCCGATGCGACGACATAGATCAGCTGGTCAAATGGCCAACTCTCATGGCGCATAATAGCGGTACCAATATCCTGCGTTATATAGATGCTCGTGCCGTCCTTTCGCAGAAGGACCTTTTTCCCAAGTCCCACGTCTTCCAGATCGATCCAGATTGCCCCATCCTCTCCCCTATAGAAAATGCCACGCTGCAAGCCTTCTAGAACTTCCTTTTTCCCGAGCTTGTAGGTTTCGTGTTCGAAATGATATTCATCAAAACTCACCTGCTGTCTTCGGTAGGTTTCCATTATGCCGTCGACTGCCCAGTCATTCATTTTTTTCCAGAGCGCAATGACTTCAGGATCGCCGGCTTCCCATTTCTGAAGCAGTTCCTGGGCCTTCTGCTCTGCCTGCGGGTCTTCTTCCTTGAGCCTGTTGAACAGTACGTAATACTTCCCGACAAAATGGTCGCTTTTGAGCCCCTCGTCTTCAGGTGTTCGCCCTTCTCCATACGCAAGATATGCCAGCATCGATTTGCAAATATGTACTCCGCGGTCATTTATGAGGTTCACTTTTTTCACCTCGGCGCCGGCGGCCTTCATAATCCTCGAAAGCGATTCCCCAAGCACATTGTTCCGCAAGTGCCCTAGATGCAGCGGTTTGTTCGTATTCGGGCAGGAAAATTCAATCATGACTTTGCGCCCACTGAACATTGCGCTCGAACCCCAATTGGGATTGGCCGCATTCGACAGCAGAAATGTCACTGCACGCGTTCTTTCGAGATAGACATTGAGGTATGGCCCGACAGCCTTGAGGGTCCCCGGCCACTCGCGCTTTTTGTTCTCATCTTGCAATAACTGCTCGCTCTGGGCGACTTCCGAAGCGATCTGGGCAGGAGACAATCGGAATTGCTTGGCGAACGCAAACATAGGAAAGCCTATGTCGCCCAGTTCTGGTTTTGGCGGCTTTTCAGCAATGATATCATTGGGAGCAGGCGAAAAACCCTCAATTCCTTTTTTACCGGCAAGCGAGCGCACATGTGCTGCAATGATTGTTTTCCATTGGTCGATATAGTGTTCCATCAGGGAAACGATTGTACCGGCTTTAGCCCATGTTTTGCAATAACACCATCTTGTTCCTGCTCGTGTGTCCTCTGAGAATGTGCAAATTCGATGGAGTGATATCGAGAAAATCCGCAATTACCGCAATTACCGCCTCGTTTGCCTTTCCTTTTTCGGGTGCTGCAGTAACTTTGACAAGCAGGCTGCCATTGCGAAAACCAGCGATTTCGTTTTTCGGAGCTCTCGGAATGACAGTCACCGACACAACAAGTCCTTCCCTTTCCTGATGGACCGCAGGAGCTATCTGCGCGAACTTTTCTTTCGATATGGCGCCTTGCATGGGGGTCATTTTCGTCCCAAAAGCGCGAGAAATTGCGTTTCGTCGATCACGGGAATGGAAAACTCCTGCGCTTTGCGATTCTTTTCCGAGCCGGATGTTGGGTCATTAGTGACAAGATAATCGAGATCTCTGGTAACGCTTGACTTTACTGTGCCGCCGGCTGCCCGCACAAGTTTTTCAGCGTCGCTCCGCTTCATTGATGCAAGCTCACCCGTAAAACAGAAGCTCTTGCCGGCAACGCCTTCTCCCTCTTGTTCCAACCTGCGCGCGGGAGGAAGTATGCGCACATATCCTTGCTCTGTAAGCTCGCGCATATCTTGTTCTACCACACGCAGCCCTTCATAGAGAGTTCGCGCAGTGATTTCCGCAAAACCATCGATTTTTTCGAAATCAAGAGGGCTTGCAGCCAATACTTTGTCGAGCGTATCGATTCCGGCCGCTACCAGCTTGTCCGCCATGAGCACGCCAATACCTTCGATGTCAAAGCCCGCGATAAAATCGGACAAGCTTACTTCATTTCGCGCATGCACATTTCTGATTATCTTTTGAGCGCTCTTTTCGCCCATTCGTTCGAAGGCGAGCAAATCTTGCACAGTGAGCCTGTAGAGGTCTGGAATGCGAGTCACTTTTCCAGAATCGAAGAGCCTTTTCAAGAGCGCAGAGCCAAGATCTTTGATATCGATCACAGAAAGCCATTTTTCGAGGCGGTGGTATGCTTTGCCAGGGCATGCAGGATTTGGACAATACAAGCGTGTCCCTTCATCGATGAGTTCCGCGCCGCACAATGAACAATGAGTCGGAATTTCGATCCGCACTGCATCCGGCGGGTTTTCGACAAGCGATTCGATTTTTGGAATGATCTCACCGCGTTTGGTAATTACCACTTTAGAGCCGATACGGAGATCCATCGAACGAATCATGTCGGGATTCGCGAGGTTGGCGCGTTGCACTGTTGTCCCTGCAAGCCGCACTGGCTCTACAATGCCGATCGGCGTTACCGTTGCTCCGGATTCGCTCCATTCAACATCGCGCAGGGTCGTGACTGCCTCCTCGGGGCTGAACTTGAATGCAATCTGAAGCTCGGGCCGCAATTTGCTTGCGTCCTCGCGGTCGATTCTGTCGCCTTTGACAACAAGGCCGTCGATGTCATATTCAAGGTCGGGCCGCATATCCATTATCTTTGCGCGGTATGCAATGACTGCTTCCGGGCTCTCACATTCGACTGTCGGCACAACTTTGAATCCCATTCGTTTAAGCCAGGCGATTTTCTTGCGCTCGGTATCGAATGGCGCAGCCGCGGCGAGCGAGCTAACTGCATCATAGCAAATGATATCGAGGTCCTCCGCGCCCACACCATCTTTCCGCTTCATAAGTCCATTGGCTGCATTTCGGCAGTTTGCCTTGTCAGCATATTTCGAATTATGAATGCGGCGGGACATGAGCACCTCTCCGCGAACCGCTCCAGTAAACGCCTCTGGGAGCACGTTTGGAACCCCATTCATTTTTGCTACGTTGGGCGTGATATCGTCACCAATAATACCATCCCCCCTCGTAACGCCGCGAACGAAATGACCTTCGTCATATTGCAATTCCATGCTTGCGCCATCGAGTTTGTACTGAACGAGATACAAGGGATACTGGACTTTCGCTGCCCATGCCAAGAACGATTCCGGGTCGGTCGCTTTCGATAAGCTGCCCATTGTCATTCGGTGCTGCGCCTTCGGCCAGCGCTCAGAACGATCGGTTCCTACTGCTTTGAGCAAAGGATTGCCAGGGTCGAGCGCTTCCAGTTCGTCCCACAATGCATCGAACTCTTCATCCGAAATTTCGGGCTCACCATCGTAGTAGAGTTTTTGATGGCGCTTGATCTCTGCTTCAAGCTCATGAATGCGGGCGTTTTTTTCGCTCTCGCTCAATTTCGATGTATCGGGCATGGTGAAATACTAACTTTTCTATGCATGGCTGTCAAATTGCCGCCTCGCATTGCCGCCGTTTCCCACCGCGATAGCGCCAGCTGACGAATGAAAATGGATATGCTATTCTCGAACCATGCAATATTTTGCAATTCAAGTTACCACTCGCCACGAAGATGATTGGCTCGCAAGAATTCAAGATCAAATCAAAGATCACACTGGACAAATAAAATTCCATAAAATAATGAAAAAAATGTATATTCGGAAAAGAGGCAAAACGAAGCTCGAAGAAGTCCCGCTTTTCCCCGGCTATATTTTTTTCGAATACCCTGAAGAAGAATTGCCTCTGGAGGTTCTGAGCAAGATTCGCCATTCGAGGTTTTTCATCCGCTTTCTTCCGAGCAATGAAACGCCTCGTCCACTTGATCGCCACGACAGTGATATCATTCGGCATTTCGTCAATTTCGGAAGTCTTCTCCCGCCCTCTCTCGTAAAATTCGATGAAAACCAGAAGATAAAGGTGGTTCAGGGGCCGCTTCAAGGCATTGAAGGATTTATCGTAAAAGTCAACAAAAGAAAGCGCCGCGCAAAGGTCAGATTGACTATCGCCGAATCCGTCATGATTTTGGATCTTTCATTCGAAGTTATGGAATCAGACTCACCCGAGGCTGAAGCGAAGGGCATCCACCATGCAGAAAAACGAGTACATTCCATTTGACCAGCTCGAAGCGCCAGGCATGCTCTACGCCTGCATGATACGATCGACTGCGCAAATTGGCCATATTCTGGCTATCCGTCCCCCAGCGCTTCCCCCCGGCTATAGCATTCTCACCGCCGATCAGCTGCCTCTGCGCAATGAACTTACAATAAATTCTGTTTCAATCCCTGTGTTCGCATCGGATGAAGTCTCATATGAAGGCGAAGCTGTCGGGCTCGTAATAGGGCCGGATCCTTTGCTGGTAGAGGAATTTGCCTCTTCCACTTCTGTCGAATGCGATGGCGATACTATGCATCGCGATTGGCGGGCCTTTCCATCTTCACGAATCGCTGCAAGGCTGAATTTTCAGCGAGGCAAAATGCCGGAAGTCTCCCAGGATGATTCACCGATTGCATTCACTTCGTATCTATCGATGGAGCCTGGCGAATTCTCCTTCAATAGCGGAATAGGTGCGCTCGCGGAATGGGACTATGACAAATTGAAGGTTGCGTGCCCTACGTTGTGGCCGGAGCATGTTCGATCGAGCCTCGCATCTATCTTTGAAGCCTCGCCCTCGGATATTGAGCTCAAGCCTGTTCTGATGCACGACAGTTCAGAATTCTACTTCTGGTATCCATCGCTCCTTGCTGCGCGCGCAGCTTTAGCAGCGTGGACGCTGAAGCGCCCAGTCAAGCTAATTGTATCGATCAAGCGAGAATGGCAATATCTGCCACGCGTCCAAGGTATTTCCTTGTGGTTCAAATCGATATGGTCAAGAAAAACTGGGAAGCTTCTGGGCATCGAATGTCGTTTTTCCATCCCGACTGGGGCATATTCGGTTTTCGCCGATACAATCCTAAAAAAGACCGCGTACCTGGCAGCTGATATCATACCAGGCCTGCCAGCATCCATTATTGGTTTTGCGGTACGTACGAATACAGTACCAATGGGTGCAATCGAAAGCCCTGCTTCAGCAGCCATCTACGCAACACTTCAGGCGCACATCGCACAGGCAGCCCGAGCATTGGATAGAGACATATTTGAACTCTCGCAATCGACTTTATCGAGAATAGATGCAACTAAAAAGGCCGGCATGCCAGGTATTGCAGAAATCCCGTTTGCCAAAATTGCAAAGCCCTTGCTTGAAAAAACGGACTTTATGCGAAAATACTCTGCCTATGAATTAGTGCACAAGAGAAATCCTGGAGGCAAGGAAGCTGTGTTGAGAGCCATATCTCTTTCCCTCGCCTATCAGAGTGTTTCGGATTTTCTGCCTGAATCGGCAAGGAAATCAGAGGTAAGGCTTTCTCTCGATCGAAACCTGAAGGCGCACATCGAGTCAGATGCCGCATTTGCATCGGAAAGGCTGAAAGCGGCGCTGACAACATTGATAGCTGACGACCTCAAGATACCTCCTTCTCATATTGCTTTCGCTATGCAGAAATCCCCGCATCCTGATTCAATCCCTCTTATGTCATCTTTGGGAATTGCGATGCTGGGCGATATAGTCAGGAGAGCAAGTGCTCGCGTACAGCGTCTGCGCTTCAGGGAGGGTCTGCCAATTTCGGCCCACGCATTTTCATTTGTCCGAGCCAAAGAAAAGAGTACCCATGTGCTTTCAAAAATCGAACGGCCTTCCTTGGGTGTGGCAATACTTGAGATCGAATACGATACTCGTTCCGGCATTTTCCAGTTCATCCGTATGCATATCTCGGTCAATGCAGGCAAAATTCTATCGCCGCTCAATGCAAGGTCGGCTATTCGCGCTGCAAGCGTCAATGCACTGCGGTCCTGCCTCGTGGCTGCTTTTCCAAACGGCGCCGATCGAAACGATATATATGATCATATCCTTGCCAGAAGCACCATAGCCATTGAATTGCTGGATGACGAAAAATCGACGATTCCGCGGCCGCTGGGCGATATTGTACATTCTCTTGTGCTTTCATGTTTCTTAGGAATTATGCAGCAGTTGACGGATACTACTCGATTTATTCTCCCCTTAAGGCCAGTCCCTGCAACCATTGCAGGAGGAGCCCGACAATGAATATCGAATTCACTCTGAATGGCCTTCAGCACAAAGTCACCATTACCAGCGCGGAACGAGCGATCGATGTGCTCGCAAAGCAATGCGGCATCAAAAGTCTGGCGGCAGATTGCCTGGATGGCCATTGCGGGAAATGTCTTATTCTGCTCGATGGTACACCCGCATACAGCTGCATTATGCCTGCTTTCTTGCTCCGCGACAGGAGGGTAGAGACAATCGATTACTTCTTGAAGAGCCGCGAATACGATTTGCTCATCACTGAACTGCATCGATATAGTACCCTGTCCTGTTCAGGATACCACAGTGCAATTGCACTCATGGGCATGATGCTTCTGCAGAAGAAAAAAGCCCCCCAATCCGACGAAATTTTCGATGCCCTGGAAAATATCCACTGCAATTGCCTCGAACCAGCAGATTTCGAGGCCGCAGTCCTGAATGCATACCAAAAATCGAAACCAACGAGAAAACAGTATGAATCTGAGTGAAATCAACTTTCCACAGACAATTCCGGAGCTTTTGACCATTATTTCCCGTGAAAATGATATTCAGCTCATTGGTGGCGCTACAACGTTCGGATATCTCCAGGCGACGCGATACCTTTCTTTCTCGAATACGATTGCCATTGTAAGCCGAATTCCCGAACTTCATGCCATCCATAAAACCGAACGGATGATTTCCTACGGTGCAGCCTGTACCTTATCGGAACTTGAGCATGTATATCCTTTTGAATATCCGCAGCCTGCCTCGCTTTTGCGTACCATTGCCACTTCAGCCGTCAGAAATGTCGCTACAATCGGCGGGCATCTCATGTATGACCGCTCATTTCTCAGCCTATGGCCATTGCTTGCATGCCTCGACGCCGAACTGGAATTTAGAGCTGCTTCTCAGAGCCATATAAAAAACATTTGGTATCTTGTCGATGAAAATGGCAAACACTGTGCAGCGGGCAATGAAGTGCTCGCAAGAATTCGAATTCCTCTCTTGTCAATCGACCATATCTATATCAAGAGAATTGGGAGCAATATCTTTCCTGGCGGTGATGGCGCGCATCTTGTTGCGCTGGCTTCGGTCGACAGGCGTTCGATCAATTTTTTCAGGCTTGTGCTCGCAGGGACTCGCGCATTCAGGGATTTCGAGGCAGAACAGAGAATTACCTCCGCATCTATCCCGCTTTCTCCGAAAATTGCGCAGAATGTCCTGCATATGTATGCTGAAAGCCTAAGAAAAACAAATTTCTGGAATACTGATCTCATCCTTCCGCTCATCGGGCAGATATTGGAAGACTTGCAGCGCTAGCGCCTGGCTCGCGCGGTCGGAAACAGGGAAGTTGCATGGAAAATAGAAACAAGGAATCAGGCTCTCTCTATCTTATTCCGACACCAATTGTGCCGTATGACCCTGTAGAATGGAAGCTCGATCGTCTTCGAGCAATGATTTCTCCAGCTATCCTAGATCGTCTTTTTCGGTTGACCCACTTCATTGTCGAATCCGAAAAATCGGCGCTCAGATTGCTTTCACGCATATTGCCGGCAGACAGGTTGAATGAGCTTGTTTTCATGCTGCTCGATGAGCATTCCACGTCGGATGCTCTCATTGCGCCACTTGTCGCATTGAAAAACGGCAATGACTGCGCTCTTCTCTCCGAAGCAGGAATGCCCTGTATAGCTGACCCTGGTTCAGCACTTGTCGCAGCAGCGCATGCGGAAAACCTGCGTGTTGTGCCGATGGGAGGAGAAAGTTCACTCATGCTTGCTCTCGCTGGATCGGGGCTCAATGGGCAGAAATTCTGTTTCCTTGGTTATTTGCCTGTGCAAGAACAAGATTTGCGCAAAATGCTGGTCGCTGAAGGAACAAAAGCTCTGTCCGACGGTGCGGCAAGAATCTTTATCGAAACACCCTATCGAAATGCCAAAACATTCAAAGCCTGCATCGAATCGCTTCCGGAAAGGCTTCATTTTTCATGTGCCTGCGCATTGGGAACGCAGCATTCGCTCATCAAGTCTATGCAAATTGCCCGATGGCGAAATTTGTCGTTTGAGCCGCCCTCAGAGCCGGCCGTATTCTGTTTCGGCCTGCCCGCTGGCCTCCCCCCACACCAGCAGCAGCGACGTGCCCGCAGAGCATAGGTGCCAGCTATCCGGCAAGGAACGAAAGGCGCTCTTTGAGATATGCGCTCTTTTCTTTGAGGCCAATGGCTTTTGTCTGTATCTGTATTGCATTGGGTTTATCGGCAGACAGGCGGATGGCTCCTGATGATTCTCGTATCAAACGTAGTATTTTCTCGACAGATATCTTAGACACTTTTGAAAATTCGACAGTCACTAGACCGTTTCTTTCTCTCAAGCTCGAAATTGCCAGCTTTCTGCAGAGCACGCGCATCTCGGCAAGCGCAAGGAGCGACAGCGCCTCATCCGGAATCGGGCCGAAACGCTCCTCAAGGTCCATATGCAGGCTATCGATTTCATCCTGGCTCGAAACCGATGCAATTCGTTTGTAAATTTCCATTTTAATCATCGGCACGGAAATATAGCTGTCCGGAATGAATCCTGAGTATTCCAGTTCAAGATATGGCTCTTCCTCTTCTCCTTCCACTCCGGAAAGCCTGCTGACCGCTTCGTCGAGCAATTTGAGATACAAATCAAATCCGACAGCGTATATGTCACCTGACTGTTCCCTGCCGAGCAGATTGCCAGCACCACGCACCTCGAGATCTTTCAATGCAATCTTGAAGCCCGAGCCAAGCTCAGTAAAATCAGATATAATCTGCAGACGCTTCATGGCTAGCTCGCTGAGCGCCCGCTTGTCCGGATAGAGCAGATACGCATAGGCTTGCCTGTCGGAACGCCCTACTCTTCCCTTTAGCTGGTATAACTGAGAAACGCCATAATTGTCAGCTCTATCAATAATTATTGTATTTACATTTGGAATATCGATACCGTTTTCTATAATTGTCGTCGAAACCAGGACATGGAAAGCCCCATGAATAAAGCGATGCATGATTGATTCGAGATCCCGCGGATCTATCTGCCCATGCGCACTCTCGACCAGCGCCTCAGGCACAAGCTGCCGAATAAACTGCTCCACTTCCGGAAGGTTTCGATACGGTTATGCAGATAAAAAATCTGGCCGCCCCGCGCAATTTCATTTCTGATTGCTCGCGCAACAAGTTCAGGCGAGAATTCCTCGACAAAGGTTTGAATCGACTGCCGTTCCATCGGGGGTGTCTGCAATACCGACATGTCACGTATTTTGAGAAGGGACATATGCAATGTGCGTGGGATTGGCGTAGCGGTCAAAGTCAAGCAGTCAACGCCTGCTTTCATCTCCTTGAGGCGCTCTTTGTCTTTTACGCCAAACCGCTGCTCTTCATCAATTACCAGGAGACCCAGATCCTTGAATCTCACATCTTTCTGGAGAATTCTGTGCGTGCCGACTACCATATCGACACTGCCATCTGCAAGCCCTTTCAGAATTTTCATCTGATCTTTCTTGTCGATAAGCCGAGATAACAGCGCAACCCTTACTGGAAATTCTCCGACGCGCTCTAGAAAATTTTCGTAATGCTGCTCGGCAAGGATCGTGGTTGGGGCAAGAAAAGCAACCTGTTTCCCTGCTGTTATCGCCTTGAAACACGCGCGCATAGCGATTTCGGTCTTTCCAAAGCCGACATCGCCGCAGACAAGCCTGTCCATAGGCTTTGGGCTTTCCATATCGCGCTTGACTTCTTCGATGCAGCGAATCTGATCTTCTGTCTCCTCGAATGGAAAAGTTGCCTCGAATTGAAGCTGCCACTCCGTATCTGGTGGAAATGCAAATCCTTTTGCTGCTTTCCGGCGGGCATAGATGCGGATGAGTCGCTCGGCGAGCTCTTCGACAGATTTGCGTACGCGTCGTTTTCGATTTTCCCATGCTTTGGAACCAAGCGAATCGAGGTGCGGTGCCTCGCCTTCATTCCCGATATAACGCTGGACAAGATTCGCCTGCTCGATGGGAACAAAAACCTTTTCTTCACCTGCATAATCGATGCGGATGTAGTCGCGTTCGAGCCCGAGGACCGTAAGCCGTTCGATGCCGTTGAATCTGCCGATGCCATAATTCACATGGACGACATAATCGCCCGGCGACAGCTCGATAAAGCTTTCAATGGCCGCGCTCTTTGTTTTTCCCAAAGAACGTGGTACATGTTTTCTGCGCCCAAAGAGCTCATGCTCACTGACCACGCGGAGCCTCAGCGCAGGGAAAACAAAACCTGATGAAATCAGGCCATTGACAATCAAAATTGAATCATCTTGGATGAGAGATGCAATACGCTCGGCTTGAGGCTCGCTGGAAGCAAATATCCAGGTCTGGTATCCGTCCTTCTCGAATCCGGCAAGCTCTTCTCGGAACAGGCGAATGTTTCCAAAATACGATCGAGGAGGCTCGGCACCCAATGCAATTCTGGGCGACGACTCATCCACCCCCTTCAATGCATAGCAGAATAGTGCGCGCGGAATTGAGCTCATGAGCACGTCAAGGTTCTGTATGAGATGATCAGGTGGCGGTACAAGCATTTCGCGCAAGGCAAGCCTGTACATGGATGCATATTCTTTTCGGATATTTTCTGCCAGAGCATCGATGCGCTCGCGCGCAACGAACACAAAAACGGTGTGTTCATCAGCGTAATCGATAATGCTGTGCATGGAATCGAAGGCAAACGGAAACCAGAATTCTTCGCCTTGTATTTCTTGTCCAGATGCAAGGGCTTCGATAATCTGTTCCATGCGTGCATCAGTCCTGGCAAATTCCTTTGTTTTCTCTTTCAGACGGGCAATCGTGGACTCATCCCAGATTACTTCTTTGAGAGGACGCAGATAAATTTTCTGAATTCGTTCATGCCCCGATTGCGTGGCCGGATCGAATCTGGTGATCTTCTCGATTTTATCAAAATCGAAATGAACGCGAACTGCAGTTTCCTCTCCAGGCATAAAAAAATCGAGCACTTCTCCGCGGAGCGCATATTCTCCTGGAAGGCTTACCGAAGGAACCCTCAGGTAACCAAATTCGGCAAGCCTTTCGGATATCTTGATCGGATCAAAAAGCTGACCCTCTTCGAGCCTCAGGGTATGGGCCAGCATATACGATTTTGGGGGAACTGCCATCGCAAGCGTTCGCGCCGATACAACCATTATCTCGAAGTCATTTTCTGCAAGCCTGGCGAGCGCTGATGTTCTTTCGCTGAAAATTCTTGAATGGGGCGGAATTGCCCGATACGGAGCTCCGGACCAGGAAGGGAAATTGAGCACTTTTGCATCGGTAAGAGCAAGGTCTTGTGCAAATTCTTCCGTTTCCTGTTCCGATGGCAGCACGACAAGAAAGCGCCTTTTTATCTGGCGGGAAAGCAAGGCCAAATTCATTGCGAGTGCCGAATTCTCTGAATTTTGAAGGTGGAGCGGCAGCTTGCCAAGTTCCAGATGTTCCCTGATATGGCTGAGGGCCGCATTCCGCGAGATTCTGTCGAACAATGCTTGCAGAGTATGAACTTTCATCGTATGCTGTCCTTTCGGAGCACTGCCCAGTATACCTAATATGGATATCCGATTTCTATGGCTGCTCTGATTGGTTGTTCATGTTTGCACTGGTTGTAATCGAAGATAGCTCGGTCGCCGATCTCGTTCTCAGAGATCTGCAAGAAAACACCGTACGCACCATCATCTATCATGACCCAATAAAGGTCATCGACAATATCGCTGAAATCAAACCCGATGTCNTGATAATTCGACAGAAGGATTTTCCTCTGCACGCCCCGCTCATTGCATCCATGGTGCGATTTTCAGAATCGCTGCAGCACTGCCGAATTGTCATTATCGGTGATGAAGTGCCGTCGTTGTTGCAATGCTGGAATATTACTGAAGAAAAATTGCAGCAAGATGCCGGCAGCCTTGCTCGATTGATTTTCAACGGAGCGGCACCCCCTGGCCGTCACCGCGGCGGACTGGCTGCAAAAGCGCAGCGCATGGTAAAAGAATAAAAAATCTTCGAGCTTGCACTTTTGCATTAATTGCTATATAATAAACACATTATGGACACGACCCCAAAACCTTGCAATGAAGAGCAGTTGATTCCCTATGCGCAAAAATTCAAAGCAATCGGCCATCCGGTCCGCCTGAAAATTCTCTGTCTTATTGTCCACCAGGAAGTCCCCTGTGTTGGAGATATCTGGCGATGTCTTGATCAGCCGCAACCAGTCGTTTCACAGCACCTCGCAATTCTGAAGCGCTATGGAATCGTATCTTCGGAAGTCAAGAAAACGCGCCGTATCTATTCGATCAGCGACCCATTCATAAAAAATCTGATTGACTCAATGATCTGCGAAATTGGCACCAGCACTCCGGAGCCAAAAAAATAGCTCGGTTACATCGATTTTTCCCTTACCAGGGCATCGAGCTCCTCGCCAAATGCTTTGTCTGCTTCTTCTTTCCCGATCCGCCGGACAATATCGCCATGCTTGAATATTAATACCGAATTTCCTGAACCTGTAATGCCTAAATCGGCATGCCGCGCTTCGCCCGGCCCATTGACGACGCACCCCATAACTGCAACTGATATATCAACGCCGATCGAATAGAGCCTCTCCATCCAGCGAGCTGTAAATGCATGCGTATCGAATGTAGCCCTTCCGCAGCGCGGACAGGAAACAATTCTCGCTCCATTCATTTTTCTTGCCTGCGCAGGCAAGAATTTCTTTTGCCGCAAGCACTTCCTGTTCCATTGTATCGGAAAGCGAAACGCGGATGGTTGCGCCGATGTCTTTTTTCAACAGGGGAATGAGCGCTGCGGTATTGCGCACTATCCCCGCGACGAGCGGGCCTGCCTCGGTTACGCCAAGATGAAGCGGATACGGATACTGCGCAGCGAACATCTCGTTTGCACGGATGACGGTCTCCGGTTCGTTCAGTTTGAGCGATACCACAATATTGCTGAAATGCATCGATTCCAGGACTTCGATTTCGCGCGCCGCAGCTTTTAGTGCAGCAAGAGCGAGATCCGGCTCGCCATCCAAGTCCTTTGGCAGAGAGCCGCCGTTTATGCCGATCCGAATGGGAATACCTTTGTCGAGCGCCTTGGCCGCAACTTCGCGGACTTTCCATTCAGCGCCGATATTCCCCGGATTTATGCGGATCTTGGCGACAGGAAAATCCATGCAGCGCAAAGCCAGGCGCCAGTCGAAGTGAATGTCGGCGACCACAGGCATCGGAGAAACGCTCGCAAGCATGCCAAGCGCTTCGGCAGCCGCACTATCAGGCACCGCAAATCGAATAATCTGGCAGCCAATCGCTTTGAGTGAAGCAAGTCTTTTCAATATCGACTGAAGGCGCTCATCATCCGGGCTCAGAAAAGACAGGAAGCGGATCCTTCCACATTGTCTGAATGCTGACGGGCCAGCCTGGGCCCATCAGCACGTCGCCGACTTTTACCACTCCTGCATTAGGCATTGGAGATACTCCAGCTGTCGCCTGACGATGTTTTCATCATTATTGATGATACACAATTACGCGACGCTGAATGTGAACGCCAGTGTGAACAATGCGACTGTTTCGGTAAGTCCAATGACAGTAATATAATTTGCAAATCCTTTGCCGGTTTCACCGAATGCATCGCAGGCGGAAGCTGCAGCTTTGCCCTGCGCAATTGCCGACATGCCGATCGCAATGCCAGATATGATGCCCGCCGTAAGAATGAGCAGTATATCTTTCGTCGAGCTCAGAAGTCTGCCCATCAGAATGAAACCGTAGATCGTCTGTGTCAGCGGAGCGCCCGCAAAAGCAACCAACAAAAACGATGCTGGCTTATTCGAAAGATAATTGCGCTTCCAAGCTCCAATCGCCGCCATACTTGAAATTCCTGCGCCAATGCCAGATCCGATTGCCGAAAAGCCAAGCGCACATGCTGCTCCAATCATTGCAATGTTCATATGCAAGCTCCTCAAAGAATTATTGAATCGACGCTGAAGGAATATCCTTTTCCTTCAGTGGATTATATTTATAACCGGACCACTCCATGCCCAGGTGCCCGGAAAATTCCAACATATTCAGTCGTATCCCATGCACAATAATCGAAAGAACCGTCATGACAAAATTCAGCGAATGGCTTGCAACCAATAGCACTGTTGCAAGAAGTGCCTTGATTATGAAACTGAATGCAAAGCCAGTGAAGCCTCCACCGAGTATGCCGCTTGCCATCCCGTTGACTGTCTGAGAAATGGCGAGGCCGGCAAGACCGACTGCCCACAACCTAATATAGGAAACAATATCGGCAAATACGCTCACGGTGCCAAGGAAAATCGAAATGATTCCTTTGAGGCTTTCCACAATGCTCGAGCCAATGCTCCCGGTCCAGTTTCCAAAAATAAACACGAGAGAAAAACCAATGCCAATGCTCAAGAGCGACATATTCGCGACAGGAAACCTGTGTGCATCGACAACCAGATTCAAGGATAAATTGAACATCCCCGCCAGCAAAAGGAGTGATCCAATCTGGGAAAGAAATTTCAGGTTCGGGAAATCCCTCTTGAGATTTTTTATATGCGCAATTGAAAGCTGAATGAGGCCAATCAAGAAACAGATCGCTTTGACGTTATTCTCGGAGTCCGGACTCTGTCCATTGATCCAAGGCAAGGAAACATTCTGCAAAACAGATGGCAAGTGGCTGTACGCAATCCCGAACCATGAGCCAGTAGCTGCACCCCATAACAGCGTCACTGCACCGAGCACAGCAAACAGCCTTTGGGCATCGCTTGTTTTTTTACCTTTTCTTTTCGATGCAAGCATTGAGATGAGGGCGCCAAGGGTAATGATCATGCCATAGCCGGCGTCGCCGAAAATCATTGCCGTGAACAGAACAAAGAATATCAAAAACCAGAACGAAATTTCATATTCGTAATAATTCGGCACAGTGCCCAGAAACTCGAATACAGGATTTATGATTCTGACGGCTGGAGGGTTTTCAATAAGTGTAGGCGGCTTATCATCTCCCGAAGGATCCTCAAAGCCAATTGCCCAGCCATTGCGAACCGCCAATTGCTTCAACTTTTCGGCATCTCTGGCAGGAACATAGCCTTTCAAATATGCAAACTGCTCCTCTGCAGGCATACCGGATCGCAAGCGCTCAAGCGTCAAATTCGCTTCAAGGCTATCGAGGTAAGACTTAATTAAAGGAAGCAATTCCGCTCGTGCTTTTAACCGCGATTTGATATCATTGATGCGCTGAGCAATGACTGCCTGCTCTTTTCGCATTATCGAGAGCGGTTCCGATGGAGGTATACATTCCTGAAATGAAGGGGGCAGCTCATGAAGTGTCTCATCTCTATCCGAAATCAGAGCAATCCGTGTTTTCCCTTTGGGGGATACAAGCCGGATGTAGTCAAGGTTTTCTGGCAGATTCAATACATCTTTGCTGGAAATTTCGAAAAACCGGATCGACATCTGTGCTTTTTCGCAGATATCAGATAGCTCAGAAGCTGAAAATTCCCCCCAACTCGAGACTCGATCGATTTCGCGCGCAAGCTGCGAGGCACTCTCGTCGAGCGAATCGAGTTCATGCTTGAAACTGGCAATTTCCTTTACTATCGAGAGGATGTCACTTCCATGCTCAGCATCTCTCGATTTTGCATCGGCATTCGGTTTAGTCTTTGATTTCTTGTCGGAATAGTTCGTTAGAAGAAAATAAGCGTTCTCGGCTTCTTCCTTTTGCCGCTCCAGCGCTTGGTAGGTTTCTCCGCTCCCTTGAAGTTCCTCGACATGCGCAACGCCAAGTTTTCGCAGGCGCTCGGGAGCACTTTTTCGGTCTTTATCGAGAACGATGAGGTAAAATTTCTTCATGGGAACGATCATCTGCTGGCTCCTTCTACCTTTCGTTTCGCGATCTTGCCTCTTACCACCTGTGCTGTCTGCTGATCGCCGAGATAGATGCGGATTTTGCGAATATCGGCAATCGTTTCGGGAATTTTTACCTTTTCAAAGAGATTGACGCGCTGCGTTGTGATACGCAGCTCGTGCGCGAGTAGCTCTCGCTGTCTAGACACTATTTCCAGTTCCATCTGCGTCCGCAAAAGCTGCTCCATGAGCGCCAAAGCCGAATCTATCCACACAGGGGCCTCATACAGATCGTATGCCGCCCGTTCGAATTCGACGCCTTGAAAGACAGGAATTGTTACGCCTGCAATATTGCCTTCGTCCGTGCGTACGGAAACAATCCTCAAGAGTGGCTCACCATTCGATTTCCGGGCTTTTTCCTGTTCGGAGAATACCGCGATCCATGGATCGTACTCTTTTTCAAGCGTTGCTTTGCGCGCCAGAAGCTGTTCGAGGCGAGTCTGCACGCTGCTAACTTCAACCTGCAGCTGCTGCTTCTTGAGCTGAAGCGTCGGCAGATAACGCTGATACATTTTCAGCGCATCTTTTTTCTTTTTAAGCTCGTTCTTTGTCAGCTTTATCTTCGCCATCGTGGTTTGCCTTTACGCCTTCATTTCTGCAATTATTTCTGACCCGATATTATTTCCGCCCGACCCAGAATTTCTGGATCAAATCAGAGCGCAAGCCCGTTTCACGCGGCTCAAAGCATTCTGCAAGCGTTTCCCAGCATTGATCAAGAGCCTTTTCCAGAGGAATATTGACAGAAAGATCCATCATGCGCTGCTCGAAGAGCTCTCCGTATTTCAGCAGTTTTCGGTCCCATACGCTCATCTGGAAGCCCATCGACTTCTTTTCCAGCGTATCGCGGTAGGCAGCATACAGCTTGATCATTGCGTCCATTATGGACCGATGGTCCTCGCGAGTCTTGCCATTGACCATCTGCTTGAGGCGCGAAAGTGAACCAAAGGGCTCGATATGGCCGCCATGAAGATAGAACTGTCCTTCGGTGATATAGCCTGTGTTGTCCGGGACCGGGTGCGTGACATCATCGCCTGGCATCGTGGTCACTGCGAGAATTGTTATGGAACCAGCGTCAGAGAAATCGACGGCTTTTTCGTATCGTGCAGCAAGCTGCGAATAGAGATCGCCAGGATAGCCCCGGTTCGAGGGTACCTGCTCTTGAGTAATGGCGATTTCTTTAAGCGCGTCTGCAAAGTTTGTCATGTCGGTAAGGAGCACCAGGACGTTTTTGCCCTTAAGTGCAAAGCGCTCTGCAACCGCAAGCGAGATATCCGGCACCATAAGGCATTCGACAATGGGATCCGCGGCGGTATGCACAAACATGATTGTCTTGGAAAGAGCGCCGCCCTGCTCCAGCGAATCACGGAAGAAAAGATAGTCATCGTATTTGAGACCCATGCCGCCGAGCACAATGAGATCGACTTCCGCCTGCATAGCGATTCGAGCCAAAAGCTGGTTATACGGCTCGCCGGAAACCGAAAAAATCGGCAGTTTCTGGCTCTTCACAAGCGTATTGAATACATCGATCATGGGGATGCCGGTGCGGATCATCTCGCGCGGAATAATGCGTTTGTAAGGGTTGACCGAAGGTCCCGCAATAGTGATGAGGTTATCCGAAAGCATTGGTCCGCCGTCGCGGGGCTCACCTGCTCCGTCGAAAATGCGGCCGAGGAGATTGTCGGAAAAGCTCACCTGCATCGGGTGGCCAAGGAACCGAACTTCATCGCCGGTAGAAATACCCCGTCCTCCTGCAAACACCTGCAGAAAAACCATTTCTTTATCCAGGCGAATTGTTTCCGCAAGCGAAATACCGTATCGCGTTTTTACCTGCGCCAGTTCGCCATATGCGACATCCTGCGCCTTTACCGCAATGACGTTTCCGACAATTGATTCAATTCTCGAATATATTTTGTTCATGTCTCACTCCAGCGCGCTGATCGCTTTCAAACCGCGGTTTTCGAACTCGGGGCTCCTGCCCGCCAATACCTGCTCGACTTTTGCATACAGTGAGTTATACATTTCGCTGTCTTCCGGTGTGCCGTTAAGGTCAAGCATTGTCTGGCGCAAGTCATAGAAGAATTCACGCGCATCTTCCTTGTCTTTATACTTGATCTGTGAAGCAAGTATTTTCAGGACAAGGCTGAACATATGTTTCTGGCGATTCGGCGGAACAGCAGCATCCACTGGATCGAAAGAATTCTGCTGCAGGTAGACGGCATCGAGAAATTCGCTCTTGAGATATACCACATAATCTTCAAGGCTTGTCCCTTCTTCACCGACAACTTTCATCATCGCGCCGACTTCTGCGCCGCGCTCGAGAAATGAATGTGCGTACTGCACCGCTCTCTGCGGCATTATGCCTTCATATTTCGACCAAGAATCAAGCGGGTGAATGGCAGGATATTTGCGCGCATCCGAACGCTCACGCGAAAGGCCATGGAAGGCACCTACAACCTTCAGGGTCGCCTGAGTGACAGGCTCTTCGAAATTGCCGCCTGCAGGAGAAACGGTTCCGCCGATAGTGACAGAACCTCTCTGCCCGTTATAAAGCCGCACGATACCTGCACGCTCATAGAATGCGGCAATAACCGATTCAAGGTAAGCAGGGAATGCCTCTTCGCCAGGGATTTCCTCGAGGCGGCCGGACATTTCGCGCATCGCCTGAGCCCATCGGCTGGTAGAATCTGCAAGCAGAAGAACATCGAGCCCCATCTGCCGGTAATATTCTGCAATAGTGACCGCAGTGTAGACCGAAGCTTCGCGCGCGGCAACCGGCATCGACGAAGTATTGCAGATGATAACCGTCCGCTCCATCAATGAACGGCCTGTTTTGGGGTCTATTATTTCGGGAAATTCCTTCAAAGTCTCAACGACTTCGCCTGCGCGCTCGCCGCATGCCGCAATGAGCACAATATCGACTTCAGCGTTACGGCTTGTAACTTGCTGAAGAACNGTTTTCCCTGCGCCGAATGGGCCGGGGATGCAATATGTCCCACCCTTTGCGACCGGAAAGAATGTGTCGATGATGCGTGTCTTGGTTACAAGCGGCTCTGATGGCTTGAGCCGTTCGGAATAGCAATCGACCGCACGCTTGACCGGCCAGGAGAACCACATCTTTATCGGTTTGGTATTGCCTTTTGCGTCTACTACATGTGCGACATTCTCATCNATTGTGTAATCCCCTTCAGGGAGAATATCTGCAAGCTTCCATTCTCCGTACATATCAAACGGCACCATAATGATATGCTTGAAATGAAGCTCNGGCACCCANCCGATTGCCATTCCTCGCTGTAATGTATCGCCAACCTTTGCCAGCGGTGTAAAATGCCACTTTGTTTCGCGCGAAAGAGCCTTCAGGTATAGACCTGGCTCCAGAAAATAACCNACTTTTTCTGCAATTTCAGGAAGCGGGTTCTGAAGACCATCGTAGATCTGGCCAAGCAGCCCAGGGCCTAGTTCGACAGAAAGCAACTCATTGGTAAATCGAACTTTATTCCCGACCTTGATACCCTTGGTCATTTCATAAACCTGTACCTGGGCTGAACTACCACGAATGCGAATGACCTCGCTCTTGAGGCTTCTTGTTCCAGTTTCGATNTAGGCTACCTCATTCATGGTAACATTTCCGTCAGTTTCGACAGAAACCATATTCCCGTTTACTGCGGTAACGATTCCCTCTGTCATGTTGCCACTCCGGTGTCTAGCGCGCTGCTGGCTACGTCCGCAGCTGCATCGACGATATCTTGATAAAAGATCCTAAACCCTTCCGCGCCTCGATCTTTTTGGAAGGAGATGCAGCGGGTTGCTATGAGCAGTTTGATTTTATATGCAAGAATATAATCGAGTTCAAAGGCAGAAAGCGCCGAAAGTCTTTCGACCGTCATCCATCGTTCACGCTCGAAGGTAAGCTCTGCCTGCAGTGGGTCTGAAGCCGAATGAATAGCTTGCGCAGATTGTAGCGCATCCGTATTGGTGCTGCCTGGCCTTATCCATGGCTCTGGATCCCATTTGAATTCTCTTGCCCTCAGCATAGCCAGGGCGTTGCGGGTCCCGCGTTCCCATTCGAAAAATACTTTCAGAAAAGGAGATTTCTCGATTGCACCTGTGTACTCGCCCCTCACTGCAACTCCTGCTGCATGGATGAGCTCGCGTTCACCCTCATCGATAAAACGTTCGCAAAGGCCATCAAATTCCTTGGCAGAAAAGGGAGGAGGCGCTCCAAACGGGAAATATGGCAAAGTCGAAGCGAAATACCAGTACCGCTTCATTTCAGGACAGGCTCCTCGAAGCTTCCTTCAAATACTCAGCGAGAAGTCTGTTGACCCGAACCGATAGAATTTGCGCAATGCTTTCGGAAGTAAAGTCGAACTGAACTGCTGAACCTTCCACTGCTACACGGAATCCCGCATCGATTGCAGGATAGGGCTTAAATGTTATTCCTCGGGCAAGCTCCTTCGAAAGCCTTGCTGCAATGGAGGCGTCGATTTTTTCTTCCAGCGAAGGAGGCAGAAGCACTTCCATATTGCCGCTCTGACTGGAAGCAAGAATTCTGACAATCTCGGGTATCACCTGCGCGGCCATCTTCACATCGAAAGCGGCTTCAATATCGGCATTCAATGCTGACTCGACAAACGTGCGCACACTCTGCTTGAATGCAATCATTGTATCCCGCGACGCTTGAATAAGGCTTTCACGCGATGCAGCATCCATAGAGGCAATGCGGCGTTCGGCTTCGGTGACAGCCTCCTGGGCCTCTTTCTTTGCTTTTGCAATAATTTCATCGGCTTGAGCCTGTGCTTTCTCGATGATCTCTTCCGCCTGCTTTTTTGCAGTTTCTATTCCCTCGTTCCGAATTCTCTCAAGAAGCTCTTGTACCTGAATCTCCATGTTAATTCCCTCTGGATGCGTATGATCTCTGGACTGGTAGAGATGGCGTTTCGATTTTCCTGTGCTATCTTGTCCCCGGACTCGCTGAAACACAGCATGAGAAAATCACAGCAGCCATCTAATATCAGTATTATAATATATAAAAAATTCTTGAAATACAGCGCATAACCAAATAATTAGTTTATAGCGAAAGTGCTGGTTTGGCAATATATCCATAGTGTCACGAACCTTGCATATGCATTTGAAGTAAAAGTCTCTTTTCTTGCGTCTATAAGGAGAGGAGGCTTTTATGCATCATTTCCATTTCTGTCCAAACCCCGACTGCATCTATCATCAGCACGCTCCCACAGAA
>JGI24721J44947_10002177_pt1 | contig 27977 bp, 23 predicted proteins | sample YelNatPaOPGAMG01_FD_44947 | JGI IMG/M metagenome (IMG submission 44947) | reverse complement strand
CACCCGCCAGCGTCGAGCCGACAGAGGCAGCAGGCTCGCAGAGCGTATGCTCGACATTAATCATGGTCATACATACCCATAACTGCCAAGAGTGATCGGCGTCTCTCGAGGGTGCGAGATCTTGTATAAACATGTATGTATAGAAACTTTATATCCCTGCGGAGTGGCTGGCGAGGCACGCACGCGACCGGAGGTGCGCGGCACCATTCACCGCCGTGCGCGCGTTCCAATACGCATTTGTGAGGAAGTGCTTGAACTCATACGGAAAAACTCGTGGGAATAGTGACGCAGAGACGTAACTCGCGCACCAGGAGCGCTTTGTCACACTGTTAATTAGGGATTCTTAGAAGTTTCCTTAGAAGTATCGAGGGTTATCACTCAGAGACATTGGTTTTTGCGGTTAACGTAACTAGTTCGTCTGGTTGACAGCGACAGTGCTCTGTTCCGTGAAAGCCGAGGTCTTTGTGCGAATGGCGTGTTTGCGAGTCGCATTCACTCCTTCGGGGGCTGTACCTTCAGAGAAGTTTTTGATTAGGAGGAGGAACTGCACCAGTGTTCGGCGAGCGAGGTCAGGAACGAGCTTTGCAACGCTTCCGCGCTGTCACGTCGTACAACGTTCTGCTGAAGAACCTCGGAGTCACGCCCTCTGCACTGTGCTAGAGCGAAAACGTGCTTCTTTGCCGTTTAACCCGAAAGTGTGGACGCAAGGATCCGCATCTGGGACTGAGAGCCCGTTAGCAAGTTTATGTGGTGGAGGATACGGCGGCAACAGTGGCCACAGCGGCGGCGGCGGTGGTAGCGACGGCGGCCGAGGTCGTAACGAAAGACCAGACGGGAACGACGAGAATGGACCACTCTCGCTTCTGACGCAACTGGGGGCCTTGCTCTTCTGTATCTGGCGAAGACTAGGTGACACAAACCCGGAATGTCTCCGTGCTTCTCTGTTCGGGACGGTACTACTGGCGACGCAATTCAATGAAAATCCGCATACGAGGAGGCACGTTGCGGGCTCCGTCGTAGATGCAGCAGCCTTTGTTGGCGACTCGCAACGACCCGTTGTTATTTTGTTGTCGTGGCTCGGTGCACAGCAGCGACATATGGTGAAATACGCAGAGTGGTACAGAGACCGTGGCTACGATGTGATCACGTTGTTTAATGGTCTCCAGACGGCGTTGATTCCGGCCTTCTCGCGACGACAAGCACTGCGCGTGCTACATTTAATGGACGAAATCCCTGAAAATAGACCGATAGTGGTCCATTCGTTTTCTATTGGCACAGGAATCTACGGCTATATGCTAGACATCATTCAGCGGGGCCAGTACGTCACAGAGGATATGGGTCGAAAACTCCAGCGGCAGATCCGAGGAGTGATATTCGATTCGGGACCAGGACACATGCAGGCGAGTTCTCTAGCCCAAGGTCTCTATGCAGCCTGTCCAAAAGTGGGGTACCGTGTCTGGAATGCTGTTGCGGAAGCTCTGTTTCGATTTCTGAATGTTGCTGAGGGTTTCCGGGCAGCGGAACACGCCCTGCAAAACGTGCAACTCCCATCCGTTCCGCAACTCTACCTCTACAGCCTCGATGACAGCATTGTGAAAGACCTTGACAAGAGCGTGCGTGAGTACATCGATGCTCAGAGACGTCGGGGGCTGGAGGTCTACCAAAAAGTTTGGGAACAGAGCCAACATGCCACACATTTCAAAGTGCATCCCGAAGAGTACAAGGCACAAGTGGAGAGCTTTTTGAAGCGAGCTTTGAGTGATGTTGAGGTCGGCATGCGCGGCATGCTCGACAAACTGCATGAGGCGACCGGCGATTCCGAGTCGAAGGCTAANCCGACTTCGATAACAGCAGCACCAGCAGCAGCACAATGAAGATTGCTGCAAATCCAGAGACAACAGGGCAATATCTCCGACCAGATTACTCGGCCACGTNGCAGAATGCGACTAGGGCGATCCTCCGCGACGTTTCTGCATGGACGAGCGTTTCTTCTGTACTTTTAATGCGCCCCNAATCTTTCTGGATACATCGATATTAGGTTCGAGTCCAGTTGGGATGCGCAGGGTCTGCAAGCTCATCGGAGCGAAAAAGTTTCGCAGCTGTAGGGTAAATGGATATCCAGTCACAAACGCCTCCCAGCCGTTCTTGGCGGGCCCCCTGCAATCGCCCTCAGCTTCTCCTTTTGCGCNTCGAGCCTGAGAGGCTGCCCAACAGAGTTGGCTCGCGTGGGCTGGTCGGGTCTCGGCTTCGCCGTGCATCGTCTGATATTCATGGCGGCATTGAAGTCCCGGTTCACAAACTCGTTGCGTTTCTTCAAGCCAGTTGAACACAGTAGTGGCAGAATTCCTCGAACTCGTACCCTCTGTCCCACTACAGTCTCGTCACCTTCTTCATCTTCGTCACATGCTCTTCTTCGCTGCGAGGTTGGCGAGAAGAGGATTTTTTCCTTTTTTTGTTGAACTCGGGGACAACGGAACTCCGGGACCCCCAATTTCCACGTCCAAACCATTTTGTAGATTTTCGATTTCTGAAAAAGAACGCCTTTCGAGCGAATCTGCTATAAACCTCGAAAAAGCATTTGATTACAACCACCTAGGGCCGGAACACAATGTAGGTGAAAGATTATGAAACGTATACAAGCACGCTGGAGTCTTCGTTCCACTGGCACGGACAAGTCGTTTATCACTAGGTAGGGATAACCCGTGGATCAAATGTCCATCAAGGTCTGGCACCATCGCAAAGGAGCTGCCAGCATCCTCTGCCGTTTCCTCTTTGGGAGGTCAGCACTAGGCATCGTTTCTTTTGCGTTCCATCGCAATTCTAGGATGCCACATTTGCTTTCATGGCCGTCACATCCATTCTGATCCTCAAAGCCTCCACATAACATGAAACCGACGCAGGCGCAGTGCACGTGGCATCTCATCATGCTCGCTAACGTACACAAACCGAAGATTCGCTCCAATCATGCATCAAGGGAACAGAGTACCAGCAAAGTTGCAGGCATCACAGCTACCGGAAAGCTGGCAGCGCCCCCCATGACGGAATCACTAGCAGTAGCATCCTTGAGGATGCTGCAGAAGGCGTTTCAAATATTGCTCCGCGGAGGCCTTGCCTTCAATGATGATAATGCAATCCGGCAAGTCAGTGAAGGGGCAACTCAAGCCTCCACGAAAAGAACCAAGGCCGCAAAAAGTTTGCATATAGCATTCCAACCGTACCAAGGCAAAAGCTGATAGGCAGCCAGGTATAACTTTTCATCACTGTTCGAATACTCTGTTAAATTGTCCAAAAAATCACCGGCACAGGCCCGCGGCAAACGAAAAATCAGTGTAAACGGTAACGGTCTACCCGCACCGGGATAAAACCAGCCGTTGAGAAGCACATCAACGAGAAACCATACCTGCAGTATGCGCGCGGGTGAAACTTGGAAGATTTCCGTTTGTTGCACCTTTGAGAACCACCTAGGAACTTGTCTGGAGCGAATCGAACGGGCGACTTTTGCACCTAAACTTGACCCCAAGAAAACTGGAATCATGGCTTGGAGGTTAACGAACAGTGCCTCCGGGCGCGAAGGCTCTCCACTCCAAAGCAACAGCGTGATCAACAGGCGCAAGCCCAAATAGTATATAACTGGGCCCGTAAACCAGCATGGTATGATATTTGTATCCCGTATCAACCAAAAAGTGGAGCGTTTCCACTGAAAAATTCGAAAAATCCACAGCATGAGCGGATTGAAATTGAGTCGCTCCAGGAGTCGCAGTCGTTCCGAGTGTCTCGCTGCAAGACGCGGCAGCGCACCGCACTGCGTACGGAAGATGCTGCCTCTGCTAGCGGACTCGTTCCAAGGCTCAGCCGAACCCGCCCCAGGTGAATAATTGTCCATGAGGGGCGCGCGCTTCCCGTTGGAAACGCTCGTAGCAATAGGTTCAACATTCGCGGCATGTGCAGACACATCCGGAGGCGTTTTTTCGAGAGGTACATCCTGGGCCTCGCCGATACTGGCCCGCTCGTTGCCGCTTTCGCAGTCGATCCAGCAGACGAGACTCCAGAGCTCTGTGCAGCAAGCGGCACCAACGCTGCATGCCAGTGCCGTGGCTACATCGATCGCGACAAGCTTCACACAAGAGGAGGGAGGGCAAAAAATACCAATAAAGAAGAAAAACGCCATTGCAGAATTCTGCAGGATGAGAAACAAAATGAGGAAAGTGCGCGACGCCCATGCTGGAGTGGAGATTCGGGCACATGTCGCATGCATATCAGAATCGCGAGGAGCCTCGATGGTATTCGCAGTGGATACCCCGAAAGCACTTGCAGATTCCAGAGGTTTTGAGGTGTCGGAAACGTGCGAAGCACGCGCAACGGTCGACCCCGGTCGATCAAGACCCCGATGAACCCCGTGCTCGCAGTCGACAGGGATGTGATGGACGCCATCATCAAGCGATGACGCCCTCTGCCGCGAGATGCGGGACCAGTTATGACCCTGTGGAGTGCTCTTGAGTGATCTCGGGGACTCCCGCCGGGCGCCCCGATAATGACTCTGGCCAGCTAAGATGATGACACCGAGGATGAGCATCCAGAGAGAAGCGAGTTCGCCCACGGAGCGCCGTTGTGGTATGTAATGCGCGCAGGCTTGCAACTTGCGGCTCGCTGCCTCATTGCCGCAGGACCACGCGTGCACCACTTGCCGACTCATGACAGGGTCGACTAGGTAAGGGCGCGGATCCTTGTTCGGATCCGTTGGCACGAATCTAACAGAGACCGCCTGAGCCGAGTTACGGTTTCCAGCGGATGCGTTCCGCATAGCGTCGTGCACCTCTGGTAGCTGCGAAATCCGAAACTCGATGTGAGATATGAAATATCGCGACTCTCCCACACTTAGCGGATCTGAGACATAATGAACTAGGAGTTCTGAGCTCGCGTTTTCCCGACGAAATCGATTGGTATCGAAAGGTCCCGTGTTAGCAGGAGATGCTCGCGTGTGCTGGCTTACCGCTGTGGGACTATCCGTTCCACTCATCATCCTTACGCGGTGCACATCGAGCCANATAGGACCCTGGGATAGCACCTCAAAAGAGTTCGCGGTTTTCGAACACTGCAGCGTAAAGCGCGNAGGCTTGAGAAACANCAGAGCCGGGCCGCTCAGCGCAACACGCTGTTCGCCACAGAACTTTTCCAGAAATCGCAAGCGCCTTTGCTCGAACTTGATTGGTCGACAAACGCCTTCATCTGTACAGAAGTGTCGACAAGAGGTGAGAACGTGTCCAGGACGCACAGTGAGGTGAAGCGGCTGAAGCTTTCCATAGTTTCGTTGATAGGCACGCAATCGAACAACATCGCTGCCACCACAAGGCCTTTTCGGCTGAAGGGAACACAACACAACGAAAGCAAATGTCAGAACCAGATATTTTAAGAAGTGGTTCACTTTATGGGAGGCGTGCATGGTACCGCTGCTCACACAAGTGCCAACACCGCACGCGAAGTTGAAGCAAAATTAAAAACTACCCGCCAAGTTTGTCTGCGCCATCGCGACTGGTTGAAACTGCCTCAGACCCGATGCCAGGGTCCAGACGAATCAACTGCATGGAAGTTCGCCAAGAAACCATCGAAGATCGTCTAACGCATGCAAGGCAAGCGTATCCCAACAGAGGTCCGTAGTTTCAAACTGGATACCTCATCGCGAGTTCTTTTCGGCCAGGGTGGGCATGCTCGCACTGATCGAACTGCGTTACCCGGAAATGCACTCTATCTGCTTCACCCGTGCCAGGTCAAAATGAAACTGGTCCTGCCACCTAGCATGGACGTACAAACTAAAGTTTGGGTCCCTTTTTATCGTCAGTAACAGCAGCGTTTGCGAGATATTTCCGAGACTGCTTCGATTGCTGTCGCTCATGTCCGGCTTTAGAAAAACGCGTGTCTCCTGTTGCCATCCAGATTCGATGTCACCAGTCGACCGATGTTGACAGCAGCCTCAAGACTCGATTTTGGAGCTTCCGGTTGTTGTCGATGCACTTCATGCAAAGCTGGAAGCCGCAATCTATGCTTCGCTTGCGTTGCTCATGGCCTTTGTCCACAGCCTCGGTGCGCCATTCGCAACGTTGACACCTGGTTATTGTCTGCTGTTCCCGCATGTCCACCATAACGTATCGTCTGAAAGGAGTTTTTTCATGCCCGAACGCCTGGCTCACCACTCAGTGCATGCTCTTGACGGGAACAGGAAGCTCGCCTCGGTGCCAAGGTTTATTCCCGCGTCCGACGCCATCTCCGACTACCACTAGCTTCTGTTATGCGATACCCTAGACGAGAAACCTGTCCTCTGTAGAGGCAAACGCATGCTATCGCGTTCGATAGAGGGCGTTTGGCATACAATACTGCCCATGATGAAACAAGTAGCGGAACGCGAATTCCGGCTGGCGAAAGAGCCACGAAATTTCGATCCATGTTCGCTCACTTCGTACGACGCGGGGACGCACTCTCCACTCGAAGCGATCGCTGCAATGCCGGGATTCCTCGTCAAAGACCCCTGTCCATGGAAAGCGAAGAGACGGGAGCGTCCGGGGGCGTATCCCGAGAGGCGCCTCATGCTGCAGTCGCGCGCTTTTCGTCCATGGCCACAAAGAGAGCTGGAATTGTCTTTCGAACGGAATCGATTATTCGGCGGGACAAATTCACTGAACTTTCGACTTGAGCTTGTGCGGAAGTCTTCAAAGGAAGACATCAATTTTTTTCTGTCGTCAACCCAGCGGTGCAGATTGCCGCGTCCAGGACCTTCCTTGAAACAGAAAATCGAAAAACTGGAGAATGCGTGGTTTATGCATGCTGTATGAAATGAAAGGAGAAGAGTGGAGGCTTCTACGCAAGAAGTGGATGATAATATCGGGTAGTTTGCGAACTCATGTACAAGAGCGTCGCGACACATCTTGATTCGGGTGATGTAACAGATTCCAGCAGCTACGCGTCGCAGGAGACACGGACAAAAACGACCGGGCATCCTAAGAATACGCACCAGTCCATACATGCTTGTTGCTCTGCTTGAGATGCCGAGAATCTACATCGAAGAAAAAGTTCGGAGAAAAATCGCAAGGCAGTAACAGATGGAGCAGTTGAGTGTTCTCTCTTCATCGAACTAGGCTCTGGAAAGGGTGCAGCATAGAATGCGCTAAGACCCTCCCGTTCCGATCCAGGGCGGAAGCTGCAGATTCAGTCAAGTACTGTGCTGGGGCCCTGATACAACTCGATCACGAGAGCAGTTCAGTGCGCTAAGCATCTGTGGAACTTTGGCGGAAAAACGCACCATGAAGCAGACGGAGTTGCCCCAATAGTGTGCATCCACGACGATCTTGTGGGTCTAGTCTGCCTAAACTTTTTCATCCGAGTGCGACCTGCAACATTCAATTTCAAGAGGCACATAAAAGCGGGGCAGCCGCGTCGCCGTAGCCGCCCTCGAGACAAAGAAACACCTGCAGCAGAGCACGTCTAGCTCTTGCGAACGGCCTATCAGCGTTTTCGCATCGAAGTAGGTTCTGTCGAGATCAGCTTCCGAACGAAGCCGGTAGCACTATGGACACGGGTGCAGTTTCGAAATTGACATCGTATGCGCATCGCAGAGCAACTCAACCCCATTATCCATCGATCACGATTCATCCAGGTAGTCGACATCCGATGCCTCCCCATCGTCACCGTCCTGGCGCTCTCCCAGGTCCGTTTCGCCGTCTCGCTGGATAAGAGAATCCACATAATCGGATTCTGCAACGAGCTGTGCACGTTTCGCCGCACGCTCTACAGCTTCGCGTTCACGGCGACGGTTCTCCCGCTCCTGGTCCCGTTCGCGACGAGCGGCTTCCAGTTCGGCCGCGCGACGCTGGAAGAGTGTATCCATCATCGCTCGCTGATTCTCGGTCTTCAGATGATCTTTCAAGCTGTACATTCCTCGATATGGTCCACGTTGGTTATAATCACACAGCTCAGAGATGACTGGCTTCAATCGCGCTGCCGGGATCTGTAAGTTCTCCGCCAGGTCCTGAAGGCGCCACCAGAACTGCTCCTCGAAGAGACGGAAAACGCGCGTCGTGACGGACTCACGCCATTCATTTTCATCTTTTGCGTCAACAATAGCCCGGGAGCTGGCGTCCCGCCTGAGTAATCGCGTCTGCAGGCGGTTCTCGATCTGACGCGCGAACTGAGACTCTATTTCCTGCGCCGCTCTCCGTACGCCAATGAATGCCGGACCGGAAACCGGTGTTTCGCCACTAGCTTTGCTTGCGGATCTCGCCATCAGTCCGGAGACGAGTGCCGGTTGCGATTCTGCATCAGGGCGAAGACGTTTCAGCTCTTCTTGGCGCAGGTCAGCGTCAGAGATGGATCGAATTCGCTTACCCGCTTTGCGTACCGTTGTCTGATGCATCGTTGCACGACGGCGGTGCATTGCTCGCAATGCGTCATCCAGACGAGGCTGCAGACCACCGATGCTTAGAACCGTCCCTTCAAGCCGTGCAGGCGCGTATGGATCGCTTGAGTCTATTGAAAAGACTTGCATGTTAGGGTTCTCTTCGTATATCCGAAGATCGTATCTCGTTGGAATTTGGTTCCGTTCAACTGCATCTGATGCGGCCTCTTCCCAACTCTCTGGTACATGTGACCGAAGAACCGGTTCATCGAGGATCACCTGCGCAACAACGTTGCCCGAATTCGGTGCTCGGGCAGCCTCGTGGGAACTGACTGCCCCGTCTTCAAAAGGTTTCAGGGCGGAGCTGACACGTAGGCGCCCGATGACCGTCCCCGTTCCAGGCGGTAGCGCGGTTTTTGCCCCCGTTCCCAGTTCGACAGCAGCCTGCAACTCCCTCTCAGCGCACTTGTCAAGAATCTCGCCGAGAAAGCGAGGCATGCGTAAAACATAGAGACCACGGTCCCGGTTCGTGACGTCCAGGAGCCCCACAGCAGCGGACGTGCCCTCGCCACCGCCGCGGTACGACTGCGCGTACACCGAGCGTTTTCGCCGCCGCCATCGGGAACGGGACCACGTCCGCGACTTGTTGCGCGACGCTCTGCCTCCGCCGAACCGCATGCGTCACGCAAACGACCCGGACGTCTGGGGAGCTGATGCGTACAACACGGTTTCACCTCGTTGACAGTGGTTTCCCGGCAAGCAACGTTATCGCAAGGAGAAGAATTTCCCTCGTCTAGAATCACGACGCGGAGCAATCAGTTCAAGTCCGCCGAAACGTAGCCAAAGCAAGTTCGTTTACCGACAGGTGCGAACGCTATCACAACAGACGAAACAGTGTGTGTTTTAATGACTGGCTTTTCCATTAAGGGCGTCGCCTACGCCTCGAGGCCCAGGGATAAAGATTCCACGATTGTACAGTTTGTTTTCAAATGTATAGATTGTCCATAAAGTACAAGAATGCGCCCGCGCTACGTCGTCATCTATTCCGCCACGCAATCCTATCAGTGACATTTCATTGCTCTCTCACACGAGCAACACAATGGCAGGTAAGAAAAAGTGGTCCAAGGGAAAAACGAAGGAGAAATCCGACCATAAAGTAATATTTGATCCCGAAACGCACGATCGCCTGCTTAAGGAAGCCGCAAAATACAAACTGATTACCACGAGTGTCCTTGTGGAACGTTTGAAAATAAACGGAAGCCTCGCCCGGTCTGCGATTCGAGAGCTCATCGCGAAAGACCTCGTGAAGCCTGTGTCGACACACCAGGCACAGTTGGTCTATACGCGTGCGACGCATGGTGCAGCGGAATGAATGTTTTGGGAAGGAACCTCCGGGAAACGCTCGCTGGTAGGGTCTTTGTGGGTAGGCTCGTTCGGGAGCGCGAGTGCTTACTTTTGCCGACGACAGCGGTTGACGTTGTAGCGTTTCGCTGGATAACCGGTGAGCACACGCGTCTTTGAAACACCCGGTTCACCTTGCGTGTTTCAACGTCGTCGTGTTTTTACGGAGCGTGTCGAGCTTCTTGCAGGGTCTGCGCTACTGCGTCGAGGGTGGTCTCGATAAGCGCTGCGAGTCGCACGTGTTGTGCTGGCGGTGCAACTTCAACGTCTTGTTCTCGTCGTGCCCATTGTTCCAAGTTGTTCGATATGATGGCCACGAACGACGCTGAGAGTCGCTCGCAGCGGTTCGGAAGGTGCCAAACAATGTCGTGCAGGCGAAGCTGGATTCCACACAGTGCCTGAGATGCCGGCTCTAGCTTGAGGATGACCTCAACACGAATATGTTTCGTTATATCAGAAAAGAGTGCACGCACAAGGCCAGCGTGATCATGGGACTCCCGATATTCAACTTCATATGGCTTGGTCCGCTTCCATATGCTAATATTGCGGAGGAGAGCCTGCAGTTCAGTTACTGCACTAGCGACGGCGAATAGGACCCAGCGCAGTTGCCAAAGGGGCCTCCCGGAGATGGCTCGCATCACGCTGAAGTGCTCTCGCTGCTGTGCTGTAAACGATGCGACAACGGCTTGCGCTACACGCTCGATGAGAATCGGCGCTTCCGTTGCCTCGTTTGGAGGCGTCACGCCACACGCCTGAACATTGTTGAGGACGAGTGAACCGCATGCGTCGGAAGGCATTTTCTCTTGGACAAAAGAACATCGAATGTCTACGGTAGACCCGACACGGACACACAGCGTGTCGTTCGAAATAGAAATCGGTCGGCAGGCCGTCAACGACACCAGGATATCAAATGAGTCCTGTTGTTCAGCGAGCATTAACGAGCAGCTCGCTGCATCGCCGAGACGAGCCTTTGCCTGGAGCTCCTGGTGCCGAGTTCGCAAAGCGAGGCATTCGGTTGCGAGCTGGGCCTTGTGTTCAGACAGCCGGTTGAGTTCGTGATGGAGCTGCTCGAGGCGCGAGCGTGTTTCCTGAATTTGAGCATCGCGCTCTTCGACGTGTCGTAAAGTATTCTGGTTGTGGAGGTTTCGCTCATGTACGAGTTTTGGGTCTGTGGAGAGCTGCCCCAGTCCACTGGTGATCGCATCCTCAGTGGCAGCAGAGATCGTGGCGCGCAGGTTCTCTGCTAGTCCGCAGAGCTGGGCGAGATCGTTCTGCAGGTTTTCCTGTTGGGCTCTGAGCTGTACCTGAATCCGTTGCTCGTGCCGCGCTCGCCAGAGATACCACTCGCAACGAGCTCGAAGACGGCCAACGTTTTTCAATCGTTTGAGTTGCAGCTGGTATCGAGTCAGTAGATTCGGTTCTGAGCCAGACAAGTGGAGCTCAATGAGCCGCGTAAAGAGCCAACNGGTACGGAATTCCTCCTCAGCTTTCGCGATTTCAGTGGCGAGCNTTCCATTCTCTGATGCGAGCACTTCACATGAATATTGAAATGCGCCAAGCAGAGCGACTGTTATGCAGGCGACTCTGATGTGCTGTTCGAGCGAATCCGGCTGTACACATATTCGGTTGCTGGGAACCCCAAAAGAGGTGATGCGCCTCCTCGTAGAGAGATCGTCGAGGAATCTGACCCCAGCCGCATAGAGGAAATCCTTGAATACAGCGTTTCCCGGCGCGGAAGCGACGGACGCCTCTGACGCGGGAAGCGAAGAGCTTTCGAGCCCCTTGTCATCTCGCGGTGCACCTTTGCCAATCGTACTGCTCTGAGTCGCTACGACAGTTTTCGCTGTTTCATTAGGATCCCGCTCCAGACGCACTATCTGGTTACTGTATCGTTCTTGCAGGACTCGGCCGAGTGGTTCGGCCTCTGGCGAGGCACCCAACTTCGAATGCGAATTCGCTTTCATTCCCGAATGGACTTCTCGCAAGTGTATCTCTTTGGATGCAGAAAGCGTCTGCACAAGCGACGCTTTCATGCTCAGTCGTCGAACGCTAGCTGCCAACGATCGACGCCGTGCAACACTTGTACTCGTATCGAATCCGTGCATACTACGAGTACTTTGTTGAATCGGGGCACCGACGGATCCCAAAGTGACCCGCCGCTGGGGGCTCTCGCTCTGCTGCGGAATCAAGTCTCGAGCCGTNAGGTCCGGCGACAGGGCCGGACTCTTTGTGTCGGCCGCGAAGGACCTAGACGCACTGTTCGCCTGTTCGGATGCTACGCGGCAAACGCCCCTATGTACACTGATTTGAGTGTTCCCGTTTCCCTGTGGCACTTGCTGAAGATGCAAATCAGATATCTCGTTGTCTTCGTCTATCAGGGCAGTTAGCCTCGGCACTTGTCCTGTTATGTCTTCAAGGAGGGCACTGGTTTCCGGAACCGTCGTGAGACCACCAGATTCCTCGTCTCGCTGCACCTCAGATATTGAACCGGCTATCGGTGAATTGGACTCTTTCCTTGGGGGAACGCAAGTCGCTACCGTGGGCGATGTGTTCGCGACGATCCCCAGTTGAGCATCACGAATATCGGTCGACCATAATGATCGCCACCGTGGCGTATCCTCGCTGTTCGCACAATTCCTGCCCGAGTCACTGTGATGAGAAAGCGAAGGCTCTTGGGACGAGCTTCCCTCCTGGATGCTTGGGAACTTCGGGGGCTCGTCCTCGTAGCGAAGCTTGCCAGGTGTGGACGACGGGCGTATGTTGTCCCTCGCATCGGTTTCATGGGCGAAGCGCTCGCGCGAGCGATCTCCTACAGCAGTTTCTTCCGAGTCAGCGTCGATGAGAGCAGCCAGCGAAGGCACCTTGCCAGTAATATTATCATCGATCGAGTCCCGCCGATTCCCCCTCGTTGTTCCCTGATAGTCAACGTTGCTCGTTGCACGCCACGAGCCGGTCGATAGCCTTGAAGATCGCCGAGGGCGCGGCAGAGGTGGCCGGCTGAGCGAAGCCCGCCGGCCGAAGCGCTCGCCCCCGGTTAGCAGCGTTCGCGTGACGCTCCTCGTTAGGGACGTCGTCCCAGTCAGAGGCATCGACATGCGCGGATGTCCGACTGCTTTCGTGATGTCTTCATCCATGAACAGGCTGAGGCCCTCACTGCTTCCGCTGAAACGTTCTCGGTACTGAAGCGAGTCGTCCTCATTCGTTGAAGACGTTGCATCATCTGCGGCGCCGGAGGCATAGGATCTGATTCCGTAGGCCACTTGCGCTAGCGTCGCTTCGCTCAGACTGGAGCCGCTCTGTATCGTGTTGTCGTCGTCGCTCTCCATCGACCCCACAGTCGGGCATGCAGTCGCGAGCAAGTGCGGCAGGTCACGATGCGGACTAGGCGCGTCTAGTGTGTTGTTTCCAGTATGCGTCTTTGCTGCTGCGGCACGCACATTCGGCTCGTGCTCATAAGCGCTGGGCGTGTTCGAAACGCGCCCTGCAAAGCTCGACGACGCAACACCGGGATATGCGTGGTCTCCCTGCGGCTCCAGAGACTGACGCCTCGACGGGGACGGCGCCGGCGGCGAAGACCACTCAAACTCATGACGTTCGTAGAACTTCACTTCCTGACCTCCGAAGGAGACTCGCTTGTTTTTCGAACTATGGATTGAATTTGTCTTGCTTTTCGTAGTCTTCTCGGAGAAAGTCGGTGAAAGCGCACGCTTCAGGGCACGCTCTGGTGTTGTCTGTCGGGTTTCTTCGGGAGTTCTCCCCCGGCTTTGCGGCACATCTTCGCTAACAGGCTGTACTGGAGTCAATGGCGCTCGCGAGCCACTCGCTCGTCGCTCCATAGCTCCAAATCAACGGCGGCAACGAGTACCAGAAAGCACCGTTATACAAGTCTGACGGCTGGTGCGCCACACAAATATCTCTCGCGACGGAATTTCTGCAGACAAGCACTGGAATAAGAAAGCGCCGAGCACAACGTCTGTCGGCACCTTCGTTTCCGCAAAGATCGTGCAGGCAAACGTCCTCGACGGCAGCAGGAGTGCCGCTCGGGAGCACTCGCCCCAGTTCGAGGCGTTTCAAAAATGCGCGCAGCGATCCGTCGGCTGCGATTTCGTTAACGGCTGGTCGTACATGGCATCGGCGCGCACGACCAGCCGGCGCTTGGTACCTGAGGCCCCAGTTAGGGAAAGCCATGCGGCACTCCGGAACCGTTGGTTACTGTAAACGATCCTACACCAAAAAAGTCGCAACTAAGAATGGTTGGATAGAATCAGTGGTGGGAAATGTGTGCGTTTGGTGCGCCTTTCTCTAGGAGTGACCCAGACCGGTGGGCTGCATCTGTCTATCGTGAATAGGCGCCTGAGGCTTGTATCCGCGACAAGGGGCAACCACACTCTAGAAGCGGAGAGGGAGACGTGGATACGAAGGCTTGCCGCAGCGATGGTTTCTCGTTGTCCAGCTTTGAAAAGAACTATGCTGCGGTTTTCAATTGCTCTAAAAGGGCGCACCGCCGCTCAGCGTGTTTGGTGGGAATAGTGGGAATTCAGGAAGCGCAAACGGAACCCTCCGGATGCCTTTGCAGCGGACTGCGCCTGGCTCCAGTATGCTCCAGTCGAACACAGACTGGTGTCNTCTTTGAAAGTGCCAATTTTCAAGGTTGGTATATTCTATCATTGACGAGCTTCTTGTATGTAGCAGCGTTCACATGAGCCAGGGAATCCTCGAGCCGATGCCCTCCGCGGTACTGCAAAGCCGTTCCGTCTCCGTGCTGCAACCGCACCGGCGCTATAGGCGCTATAGCGGACGATCAGGGAAGGCACTAGGTGCTCGATTGAAAGCATCAAACCACCATTATACCCGAGAAGAAGTATGGGCTACGGAGCCTGGAAGTAGGGTGTGGAGCGATGGATGCTTCACCGCGCGCTGGTATCAAACGCACAGATGAGCAACGCTGGCCTGTGTGTAAATGTTTTACCAAATAAAAAAGAGAACCGGCGGATCTCCGACTTCACGACTGCGATGCGCGTCCCGGAGAGCGTGCTGCATTCGGCGCTGAACCACCCCCGAGATACAGGTGCCCTCGCCCATACTTGCCTTTGGGAATATTCGTCAGTTCGTACAATCCCCGGGTGCCGAGCTCACCGCGAGCACTCGCTATGACGCCGATCGCGTCGGTGCGGGCACCACAGCACGGTGGAGCAGCTTTCATGTTTGCCATTTCAGCGATGGGTATATGCCAAAGACAGCAACACTATCAGCAGCCGACCCTTCGCAACAGCGGAATAAACTCTGCGTTCAAACTACGATTCCACGATATGATCGCTGCGTTGCTTGGAATATCGGGGGTAATGCGCTCACAGGAAGGACACCCGAGCAACCGTCCTTTTACGTTGCATTTCGCGCAGACTCTACCATAACTCCAATCAGGATAACCGACGCCGGATTCGCACCGGTCTGGAATGGAATTCTCCAGCGCTTCAAGCGTCTGCCTCAGAAACATTTGCGGTGTACCACAGAGGGTCCGAACTCGTCATACTCCGCCTTACTAATCCACATCTGCTGAAAAGTGCTCAACGAGGCCAAAATGCTGCCGCCGATCCACACGCTATATTTGCGCTCCGCTGGCGCTACAAGCTTGATCTTCACCGAAGATGGTGCAACACTAGCGAGTTCCCGCTGCATCCGATCCGCGATGCCTGGGAACATCGTCGTGCCGCCGCTGAGAACCACGTTTGCGTACAGATCTTTCCGGATGTCGACATCGCATTTCATGATGCTCTGATAAGCAACATTATGAATACCCTCGCCCTCCATACCGATCAAGGACGGCTGGAAGAGCACCTCCGGGCATCTGAAACGCTCACTCCCAATCGTGATGATTTGTCCGTCGGGGAGTTCATACTGCTTATCGATTTTCGCCGGCTGCGATGAGGCAATCTCCAACTCATGATCGTAGTCCTGTGCCACATAACAACATTTTTCCTTGATGTCTCGCACGATCTCTCGTTCGGCTGTCGTCGTGAATGAATATCCGCGCTCTGTAAGGATCTTGGCGAGATAGTCGGTTAGGTCTCGTCCAGCCAGATCTATGCGCATGATAGCATGCGGCAAGGCATAGCCTTCGTAGATGGGCACAGTGTGCGTCACACCGTCGCCGCTGTCGACGACAATACCCGTGGTGCGCCCCGAAGCATACAACGACAATACTGCCTGGATCGCGACGTACATCGCGGGAACGTTGAACGTCTCGAACATGATCTGGGTCATTTTTTCCCTGTTGGCTTTCGGGTTCAAAGGTGCTTCGGTTAACAACACTGGATGATCCTCGGGGGAGATGCGCAACTCGTTGTAAAAAGTGTGGTACCAGATCTTTTCCATATCATCCCAGTTCGTTACGATGCCGTGCTCGATCGGGTACTTGAGCGATAGGATACCGCGTTTCGATTGCGCTTCGTCGCCCACATAAGAGTCTTTTTGCCCCATGCCAACCATGACTGCTTGGTGTCGCGGACGTCCCACTATGGATGGGAAAACTGCACGGGGCGCGTCGTCTCCCGCGAAACCCGCTTTCACCATCCCAGAACCATTATCGATCACAAGAGCTGTTATTTCCTCCTCTGTCATAGTCAAGTCCAGTCAACGCTCTTTGCTTTGCGAACTGCTTTGTATACTCTGGGCGGTGCGTCAGTTATGAACGAACGCGCTCTCCCGCGCAGTGAAGCGTGCAACGAGCGCCATTTTCGCCGAACGATGCGTTTGAAGCAAAAACCGACGGGACAGCGCGCCAATGGCCGCCCTGGATAAACCTGGACACGTGGAGCGTGGCGCGCGACGCACGAGAGATGTCCGCTTCATCCATCATTGAACAAAAATGCGCTGCCCACATGTGCGGCAAGCGTCGCGGAAGCTCCATCATCGTAGGGGGCAGCGGCGGCACAGCGCCCGCGACGCGCACCTTCCACCGCGGACGACGATCGCCGACAGCAGTTGTTGCGTGCCCACTGGGCCAGCGCGCTCGCAAAGACCAGAAGTGCCGCCGCCGCCGCGCAGCGAATCAGCGCACCGGGGCTCGGGGGCGGTGCCACGCACACCCCGCATCGCGGGCGCGCTTGTGCGGGGTCGCATGCGGATTAGAGCGGATGTGTGATTTCTTTGGAGCCGGGCGGATGCCTGGAATATTTTTCATAGCGCACCCGCAATACCGAAGCACTTCATGCGCTACATGCTCCAATCGAATGCATCAGCGATACGCAAGCGAGCTACAAACACGCGTACGACAGCGGATGTCCGATTCCATAAGCGCACGCGGAGCGGTCGACGCTGCGCGCGGCGATGGCGGTGGCGCTTCCTGCACGATCGCACGCGACTGCAGCATGCACGGCGTGCGCGGGATGGCGGGATCGTTCAGTGCACGAATCTGAAGAGAAACACGGCAATGTGGTTGATAGAACGCTGGCGCGTTCGCATTTTATCTTGGGGTCTAGAGGCTGCTAAATATTGGTTTCGTGCACTCGGAGGGTTCTGGATGGATCTGCGGATCCTCGACATTCAACCACCCGAGAGGCAGGAACTTGTCTCGAGCTTCGTGAATACATAACAAGATGTGAGACGACATGGCGGAAAGCGAAGAAGCCTCAACTGCCCCATCCAATGCATACAGGTTGTCGCGGTGAGAGGGTCAGGAATCGTCGTCGGGAACGCTGAGAAAGATGCTGGTACCGGTTATCCGCGAAATGCCCGGCTCATTCAAGCTCGTGCGGCGCTGGGCCTTGGAACCAGTCCCACCAGGCGCCATCTGCTTCAATGAGATCCAGCGGGTCCTCGTTCGGAAAAAAGAGCGCAGGACTCGGAGCTCGATCCCCAGCACGGTAGCGCCGCCTCAGTCGATCACGACGGGACGCCGCATGGCCTCCGCGGATAGCCACCCGCGCTGATCCGTTGGCGCCCTGCGTGCCGCTGTCGCAGCCGGCACTCGGATCAGAGAAAGCGAGCGCTAGCTGTTCGATGTCACCATTGCAAACGGGGCACCGCTTATGCCGTTGGAGCCAGCGATCCACACAATCTTTGTGATAAAAATGGCAGCACGGCAGAATTCGAACTATCTCCGCTCGGCGCATTGGCTCCAGACAGACGACGCAGCAGCATTCACCGGGTGCGCTAACGCGAGCGGCGTCTGATGCCATTCTAGTTACCTGATTTGCATTGTCAGCACCTGAGTCATCATTCGAGTTCCATGTAGAGGAGTGTTCTAGGTCTAGCGGCCCCGGATTCAAGGTCCCGATGACTGGGATTCCCTCTTCGGTTACAGAGCCGACGAGCGTGTATCTCTCGATGGTCTCAGGGTCGAGTCCGCTGTGGGTCCGCAGATTCTCCACGTTTCCCAGATGGCGTTGAGCGTGATCCAGTGCGGAGAGGTCGTCAAAACTAGAGCTACCCATGTTCGCAAGGCGTTCATACGGGGCTACGTTCAGGTGCGGGTTATCCAATAGAAAGTGCAGATTCATTGTAAGCCGCTGAATGGGTTCCCGCAAGTGCCTAGGCACCCTGGATCCGCTCGCCGAGGAATCGTCCTGAAATACAGTATGTTCGTCGCTCGTGAATTCCATGCGCATTCGCGATTGCCCCGCTGAGGCGCTGCGCAACGATCCCGGCGAGTTTCCCTGGTGATGATTCGCAGCGTCCAGTTGCGTGTCTGCTTGTATTGATTCCTGCGTATCTGCTGCTGTCTCCGTGACCCCGTGCAACAAGTTAAAGCGCGGGCTNTCGTCTTCTGCAGTTGAACTCCGCGCTGCTGAAATGATTAGGGGAGCAGATGGATCCAGTGGCGGCTCCTCGTCCGCATCCCACTCCTCAAAAGTCGAAGATAAGCGACGTGCTGTCAGCCAACTTGAGACGCGATTCAGATCGAGAGAAAGGCTATCCAGCACTCGCCATGCCTCGATGCTGCGTGCATTCCGGTTGTTTCCGGTGGCACGAGAGCCCTCTGCTCCAGGGTGCGTGCTCTCATCCGTTTCGCACCATATCCATTTTCTCTGTGTCCATGGCAAGCGATACAGCCACCGCAGCTGTCGTGCATCCTCCTGTTCGTGCTGCACCTGTGGTGAAGAATGCATGGCTACCGATGCAGGTTGTGGAGGTGTGGGATCGCCATCGCACATGCGTTCGCTCGTATTCGCATCCCTGTCCAGCTCAGCGGATTTTGGTACTGATTCCGAAGCAGAACATCGCGAGCTCCTCGTCGCACCATGGATACGAGTGAATCCATCGTTTGTAGTTTGCGCTCTCCACAGCAACCTACTCGACCAAAGTCGTTTCTTCCTGCAGGATTTCTCGGTAATCGTATCCTTTTTGCTGAACCAGCAGGTGAAGATAAGCGAGTCCCGGTGATCTGCAGGTCGGCGCGTGCCAACGGTAACCGCTGACTCAGGTAATGAACTCCACATGCACCGCCAATTCATTAAAAACAAGCTCTTTCGAATGTTCTCAAAAGAAGGCAAGTTTTCCATCGAGAATTCGCTCCACCGCGGCGCAAAGGAAGGCAAACGCATATGCGCACACGATATGAGCCTTTCTTGAAGCCAAGCACGTAAGCGAACCCACTGCAAATATCGGTTACGAGCCTTTTTCTGTATAAAAACATCGGATATCTGAGCGGATGGGTTCTCTTGACCTGCACTATACAAAGGAGCCGTGTTCCCCAGGCGCGCTGCCGCTGGCTCGGGGGATATTGCGTCCAACTCGTTTTCAAGATCGCAAGCAGTGAGCGGCACAAGCCAGTTTCTGTACCTTCGTAGCGACATTCTAAACCGAGATCCAGTTCCATGCATACAACACGATTGCGAAGATGCGTGCTGTCCTGCCGAACGTACTGCCTCAGTGCACGAACATGGTGCGCTAGTGCTATGTGATGCGGTTCCGGCGATGGAGGCCTCGGCCTCCAGAAACCGGTGCAAAAATTCAGTTAAAACTCTAAAACTTCCAAAGGCTCCGAGGAGCTGGCCTAGATGTACCCAAAACTTTTCTGGTTCGCTCGCAGGAGCTGGCCCTACCTGGCCAGTGACCTCGTCAACGTCCTCGTTACAGGTAGTGTCTGGACGCACCGCGGTGAGCGGCGTGCTCTGTTCGGAGTCACCGAAACCGTCTCTCGTGACAACAAGCTCCATAGTTTCTCAAGTTCTCCGCACACTCTTGGTCGCTGATCACTGAGGGTTGTCGCTGTTGGGGAACGCTCCTCGAGTCCGTAAAAAGGCACTCGCAGCTGTCGCTGCTTCGTGCTGCTTCGCGTACCACCCTGTGAAAGTCGTTTCGGCACCCGTTCGCACGGCCTTACGGGCTCTTTCTCTGGCGTCTATGGCAGGCGCTTTGGCCTCTGTTTCTAAACACCGGCGGTCTTTGTGTTCCTATTGTCGCCAGGGCGGGCAATGACTCCCACGTTAGCACTCACCATCGAGACGAGTATTGAGTAGTTCGTTAGCGCAGGCTGCGCGACAGCCGGTACCGAAGGGAGCAAGTAGATACTGGATAAAACGGACAGGGTGATTGTTTTCAGTCGACGCTCGTCGCGGCCCGATGAAGCGTTCTACTCAGTGAGCGGAGGATGTGGGTCGCAATGTCAGGCCCCTACGAGACATGTAGGACGTGTCTCGGGGTCTTGGAGGGCGCAGCCGCCGCCAATGGGGTCAGCTAGCTGTCCGTGCTGCGTCCACGCTCCCGGAAGCGGCAGGAAGGCGTCTATTCCACGATGCTTCGATGACCCGGGTGCTCTGAGGCCCATCCGCCGGAAAGCTCGATCGCCCTGCTCGTCTATTTATACGCTCGTTGCGTGGATACCAAGTTACGTTCATATAAGCTGCAACTTTCAATAGAGACGTTCGCTCCACGGATCTTTATTTGGACGCGCGGATACTAGACTGGAGGCTTCTTCACTGGAGCGAAAAGGTTGAAGAAACAATGCTTCAAAAATGTAACCATGGCGCTCTGCTGATGCTGTCCTCGAGGGAATGTTCTCTCCATTATCGGAAACATTCAAGCTTGGCTCTTCTCAAGACGTACATTGTTTACCTGTTTCCATGAAGAGTTTCGGATCACTGATGGCCCGATAACGATTGACAGGAACTCGCTGCGCCTCTTCTTAAAGTCGTTCAACNCAATTCTGCTGCACCTCTGCTGCATGTAGNCGAATACTTTTGGCCGTGTATCTCGGGAGATCGAAATCGCTATGCAAAAGNACCGAATAGAACGTAGCAGAATTGCCTGTAGGATGCATTGCTTACTGAAAAGTGCAAGGAGGACTGCATTTCGCTTTCAGGTAAGTTATACAACAGAACTCATATGGTTGGGGGTCACTGTAAGAAAGGAGCGTATGCGCTCCGTGCCAAAAACCGATATTCTCAGAGACTGCTCGCAGTCAATGATAGAACACGTCCTATTGATCACTTTACGAGAAACAAAAGCGACGATAGTAGCCACAATAGGTGTCTCTGTTTTTCACCAGCTGGTTCGTGTGGTCCTCAAACACTGGGCTACAGACACAAAAAAGTGCTAGGACATTCACGGCCATCTTGCACCGAAATCGGGACTGCAGCGTTCCTGGAACTTCACAAAGAGTATGAATCACAGGGACGTCGGTTTGTTTTTTTTCAGTCGATGAGAGTTATTTCGGACGAGACGGTCGGAGCGTATNTGGATNTTCCCGGAGGTGAAGGGAGCCTTTGTGTGTACAAGCAAACTGGAGGAGAACGATGATATCATCATGTGTTCTAGCTGCAGCGCATCCACCTGTCGGCATCAGTTTCGCTCGTAGCGGGGGCTCGTATACGACAGCACCAACCATTGCGTCGAATCATAGAAAACTTTTCCCTGAAACCTGGATACGTCCTCCTGTTGGACACCGTGCATTTCAGAATTCCACTTGCGTTGGAGCCTTTGGGATTTCTATCCGGGTAGAGCTGCTTCTCATTCCTCTATTCGCTCCGTTGGTCAACTAAATCGGAAGAGAGATTTCAATTGTGAAACGTTATGATCGCTCCAATGGGCGAACCGTTCAAGAGTTCAGCGCACGGTGACATACTGGGACCCATGTCGTCTCTCCTGCGCAAGTGCTTCTCCTGCCGGGAGGGTCCTCACCAAAGGGCATAATACAGTGCGTGCATTCTCAGAAAATAAGAGGTGATCTAGGGTGTACAACTTAGAAGGTCTTGACGGGGAGAGGGTAGCGCAGCGCTTAGGATATAGAAAATAACTGAGAGCTGACAGAGCAGCGAAATGGCTTTGAGGACGCGAGTTCGAGGACTCCCTACATTGGTGAGTTCCACCATAGGCAATAAACGCATGGAATTCGTGAACCGAGACCTTAACACTGCAACAAGAATCAGGAGATATGCGTTGACGAAGACTTGACCCGAGGAGCTGCTTTGATCTGATTTTTTCGCACAGCCTCTCAGGCTCGAATTCAACAAGGAGAAGCTTAAAGCGATAACAGGCGGCCGGTCGAAAAAGGTTTGAAGGAGTCTGTGAATGGGTATTCATTTACCCTGTGTTCGTGAAACGATTTCGTTCCGTTGCGAATCTTTCGCGAGCGCTTTTTCGTTGTCTTCGCTAGTGTCGGATGACTATAGACCATTGGGCTGCTCGCTCTATCCGTGCCTTTTGATATTCTGTTACGCGTTTTCCCAGATCTGCAGCCATGAGATTCGACGTGAAGCATTTGGGCCTTGCGCATGCATAAGTTGTTTAAGGATTCGCGGTCATCTTTCTGGGGTATCTCCTTCGATTCGTCGTCAATGGAATTCGTTGTGTCATCGGAATCAAGATGATTCGCGACGCCCTCGAACCAGATATCGGGAAATAACCGATTTTGTTATCCGATGCAGACGTAAAATCCCCCAATAATGTGTGTTTCATAAGTGTAGCGTGCGCGGATACCGCATTTTTCTAGTTTTCGATCTTTCTGTTTCAAGGCAACTCGTAAGCACAGCACTTTGCGTTGTTGAATTGACGAGGAAAGTTAGTTCACTTCGTCCTTTGCCGACTTGTTCAGAAGCACATTCCGAAAGTTCGCCGAACCTCTTACGTCAACGGAGCGATTCCTGTCGAATGGCTAATCCTTTTCATTTTACGGTCATGAGCGAATCTGCGTTACATAGAAGCATCATACCTTCCATGGAATATGCATTCAGGGGCTCTTGTCTCTTATCTTTCCTTCGGAATGGATCTCGGACTCAGACTTTTCTCATNGCGGCGATCGCCCTCTGTGGAGAGATTGTCAGCGCTTTGCGTGAATGGAGCGCAGGCGGATCCGAAATTCCACGTCAGGGTCTCGAGCCTCGATTTTCCTCCTGGAACTCGCTTCTTCATCGGCAACATCGCGTTCCGTAAATCTTCTAATAAATGGGACAACCTGTGTTGTGTGTGCAGCAGGCAGCATACCCGCCGGGGGGGATCGCCCAAAGGAAACCTCTTATCATAGGATAAGGCACTAGGCGTGGAAACGGAGCAGGGAGTTCCTGGCGAGCCTTCTGTACCCGTCAGGAGCGTGTATCGAACGATGAACAAAGCGTTCGCGCGCCACTCGGCAGTACCCGCAGGAGGAACAGGTGTGACGGACGCATGGGATACCGGATTACAGTCACGCTTCACCGCTGAAAAGTGCATACCAAGGCTGCACACAAAGGAGATGAAAACGGTAAGCGAAGCTTATATCGTTACTTCCGCCTGCGCATGAGAGGCGTAGAGAACAGTCGGAAGCCGGGAAATCGGGATTTGAACGCAGCCAGTGACATATCTCGACTGCTGTCACCGGAGCTAGTGCAGCACGCGAAACTGCGGCATTTCAAGCCAAGGACAAGAAAGAGGAAAAGGAAGCAATCTTAGAAAAAAGCCCGCAAAGGCCAGTGTCGGTTACAGTGGCAAGAAACCCAAACTTTGGCCTGTACGTCTAAGTTAACGGAACCGTTCCATTTCATTCTGAAATGAATGCAGTCAGCACAGGTAGGACGTCGTCCCAACGCTCCAGTCCCGAAGCTGGGAGGTCGGAACCACAGTGCGCGACCGAGCAAACCCGGCAGCCACATGGCCGCGCGCTACGATAAAGCAACTCCCCAAGTCATTTCGAGGCACAATACAGCATGCGCGCCGTTGACGACCATTTTACACTAATGAGAAGCGTAGGGTGCTGGGCGAGGCCTCCAGTTTGATTGTGCATCCTCTGGAAAGCTCTAGAGCAAGCAGTGAGCATTAGACTTTCGCTCAGAATGATTTTGCCCCGAGAGCATTCTTGCACCATTCGTAAACGAGATAGCTTACGCCAGCGCTGGGGAACACACTCGTTGCTGCCGGTGATAGGCCTTTGTACAATGCCCGCACTCCACCTTCATTTCTAATGATTTCTTGGGCTACATGGATCATACTCTTATATTGAACCGGTCGGTTGCCAATGCCCTGCAACTGTAATCGCTTGCGTATGACGTCTAGCGGATGGCAGGCCGTTTGGGCAACTGTGCCGGCGATCGCTCCAATCAGCAGCAGAACGCCGACAGGGAGCTGGTCGCTCGACGGCTGTCGTCCGAGTCGAGCATTTGGCGACGCTCCTTCTGGGCCTTTTCCAACGGCGGCCATAGCTAGAGCACGCTTATTCGCCAGAGTTATTTTGAGCTGCTCGTACACCATAAATTCGAGGCCGACGTACGGGAACATGGCGATCATCGTCGGTACGAGCCCGCGGTATAATGCTTGGAAGCCTCTTTCCCGAACGAGAGATCGCAGCGTTCCGAACACGCCCCGATAGCGCCCAGGTTCGGCGGTCAGAAGCGTTTTGGAAACCTCAAGTGGATAACATAGGACAGCTGCACCCATACCGGCGATGCCTCCAGCGATCAGGCGCTCACCAGCTGTAAGCTCTATATCATCGAGCTCCTCCACAAGTACGTTGCCCTCGGGGAAGCGCGCTGCTCGGCGTACCTGGGACCACTGGCGCCGACGAGCCATCAGCCTTTTGAAGGTCTCGAACACGACAAATTGAATGCCTTTTGTGGGTGCGACCTTCAGACAGTTCGCAAGATTCCCTTTGAATAGACCTGGCAGACCCTCCCGGCGGAAGATATCAATCATTTCGTGGATAAAGTTACGCGTCGCCAACGAAGTCGACATGTTCATCGTTGCGACGACCTCAAGCGGTGACACCGCTGTTCGCGAGATGACGCCAGCAAGTGCACCCGATACCAAATACTTCCACGACGGCTGCTTCCTAGTCGCCCTGGGCTGGACAGATGACTTGAGCGATGAGCCGCGGGCCTCTTCTTCCGCCTCAGAGAAACGCCGGCGCGACAGGGGCAAGGCAAAGCTCCAAACCCGCTGGCGACGAGTGCCCTCCTCCGATGTAAGCGCAGACGTATCATGCTTCGACAGAAATGCGGACCTGGAACTTGCTACCTCCAAGACACCATCNGAAAGCACTGAATCTGCACCAGGCTGACCGGAGGAACCTTGTCGCCGTCGGCGCCCGAGTCGGCCGTCTGCTCGCAGGTACGTTCCGATCGGTCGCGGACTCAACTGCAGGCTCCGGGAGTCCCACTTTAACGCGACAACTTTATGATCCATATGTACACAAAGGAGAAGTTGAAGGGTTCTTTGGTCAAGAGTCCAACCCCATGCGACTCCAGCGTCTTAGGTTCCGTGCATACCACAGCGCGGCCTTCCAATGGCTGCCGCGCTATCGCCCATTCAGTCAGTCCGCCGCAGCAAATTGCGCCCAGCGAAAAGGCGCCACCAGGCCGCTAGCCGCCAAACGTAGCGCCGTCGACGCGTCGAGTCTGTGTGTCCGATTTTTTGCTTTTCGATGACAGCACGTTTGTATGGACTACGGATCCCAGACTGCGGGATGGATATTGGAAAGCTCAAAAGCTTTCATCATGCTGCACCCTTCCTTCAAGCTTCATTAACCATAATTCCTTTCGGATATGCTGGTCGTCTCCTATGTTCTATCGTGCGCCGAGTACCTGCCTTTCCGTATCCGCCTTTGCGCCTGAACAGCTGGAGCAGATAGTTCATAGAGCCAGAACGGCTTTTTTATACCACAGAGGGCGTCGGCTCGAGGCGTGCTCCATCTGCTACGGAATCAGGGCTAAATATCATTTTGAGAGGCTGATACCTGGGCAGACAGACCCTCTGCCTGCGGCAGCGTGAAGCAGCGTATTAGGAGCCCTCTGCGACCAGGGCGACACGCCCAGAAGCATTCTGCCGACTTGTAATTCCACAATGAATGGCGTTGCGGACGCGCTGCTCGGAGTTCACGAAAGCGCCTGCCGCTGGGGGAGCAGGAAGCACCAGCCTGGTAGACTTGTCCGGCTCGCGGGACCGTCCGCCTATGAGGAATATTTTGGACAATATGGAAATCTTTTCCCCATTTTTAACGTTGATCGTAGACAGGGAAAGAACTCGTTATCTCGTTGCTAGTTACAAGTGAGTCTCTGTTCTTTGTTCTATATAGCGCGCTCGATACGCGCATCTCCAAACCTGGCAGCCTCGAGACACGACGCGCATGTCGCCTTTGAAGGGAAATGCATTCGTGACCATTCGTTGTCTTGTTGCTCTACCGGTCAAGTTGTATTTGCATTAAAGTCGTGGCAACGTATAGTTTTTCAATTCAATTGTGTTCTAATCCTCAAGTCAGTGAACGAAAGTGATTTTTCGCGGTTTCTACCAGACGCGTTTAACGAGCGTTATTTTTCATAAAAAATTAAAAAGGAAAGGTATGGAAAAGCAAGTGGAGGATCCCGGAGGCACAGTGTCGCCGACTTACGGAGAGAATGAAAAATAGTGCTAAGCAAAGAAGAACAGGACGAGACGAAGGAGCAAAAGAAGGAAGCCCGACATCAAAGGCTGCAAGAAAGGCGACAGTACGAAGAGTCGGTGGTGAAAGTCTGTCCTCTTGGACATACCAAGAATCCGTACAAGGCAAAGATGCGAGAGGCCATCAGAAACCGTGTCGTGTCATACTCCGTGAGTAATGTAAAGGCTCCTTCAGGACTAATGCATTTGGTGAAATAGATGTATCGCGACCTGACAGACATCAAAACAGTCGCGGTTCCGGAGGATTTTTTTCAGCAGGACCTTTATTTGCCACTTGATAGTTGGTAGAGGGGAAACGTCGACGAAAATGAGCGAGTGCATGCCCTCAACGAGAATTACCCCAAATACCGCTGCAGCGGTTCTAGATACAGAGGTGACTCGAGTATGTCTACGCCTACGGGGCAATGAAGTACCTCACGAACCTGAGGAATCAGATGACCGTGAACGTCAAACGCTTCATGGTACGCGCCGTCTTTGCGCTGTACCCGGGTCTCNCTCGGAAAGGGAGATGAGCCATGATCAATGGCGTCGCGAACGAGAGTAAGAATGCACAAGAGATCGAACTCGTCGACGGGAAGATNTCACGCAGGAGAAGGAATGAAGCTTCTGTGATCCGCGCGGCTATTCGAAAGCACCNTGCGGTNCTGGGGNTGGCGAATNCACAAGAAAAAATATCAAATATGGAAAAATATGGTAAAGGATCCTATACCCTAATCCTGCACTATCTCGTGTTTTTGGACCGAGACCTCGAACGCAAGGCTGGAAAGGACGTAGGCGCGGGAAAAAATGAAGAGTCGGAGAAACGGAAGGCTGCGTTTCTGGGGAAGCACTTCAACGTCCTGCCGTTGTGCAACATCAAGTCACGCGTTGTGACGATCGACTCCAGAATCCTGTACGGCATCATGAAGGAGATCTGTCCGGAGTTCGATGTAAGGAAGACAGAGTTCACCGGTACAAAGCAGGAGACGTACTTGGAAGAATATCTTCGATTTCAAACGTCACAAAAAGGACAAGCGAAATGTACTCACGGGGATGATCGAACGCGATGGAGTAGCCATGTATGTACACAATCGGCGCTTGGAGACAGATCGTACTGGTCCGTCTTCGATATCGCCCATGACGAAGCATGAAGAAAAGAAGCAGGTGTATCCTACGACGCAGGAAGTGCATGAGAACGACATTGTCGATGGCGCGGACCCTGGGAATACGAATATCATAACCATCGCAGTACCCAAGCGTGCGGAGGATGGTATTGAAGGCAATTTATGCCAGAAAGACATGCATCAGTTAAACCTCTCACGAGCGGGATATCACCGAGAGTCGGGAATACTGAATGCGAGGGAAAAATGAG
>JGI24721J44947_10002157_pt1 | contig 28053 bp, 21 predicted proteins | sample YelNatPaOPGAMG01_FD_44947 | JGI IMG/M metagenome (IMG submission 44947) | reverse complement strand
CATCCCGACGTCCAACCCCGGCGCGGGCACGAAGAAGGTGTGGGCGGACCCGGCGGACGGCTACCGCCTGAAACTCGCTTATTAGGGAGAGAGAATGTCTGAACTGGTTCAAGTCACGTTTAAATTCGGAACGCAACAGTATGACTGGGCGATCCCGGCCGAGGTGGTTGACTCACTCACCCGCTACACGCAGGCGCAGGTTGAGACGGTGGTGGCGCCGGTTGACGCCGGCGGCGTACAGCAGTGGGTGACGGTCACGAGCGTCGCAGAGCCCACAGTGGCGCAATAAGCCGCGAATTCCTGGCCGCCTACCAGCGCCGCCCCGGACAACACCACCTCACCCCTCAAAATCCACGGCCCCGGCTCGAACCTCGCCGACAGCACCCTGCTCGAGCTCACCGCCACCGGCGAACTCATCCTCGCGGGCGGCGCCGGCACCGGCTACCGCCTGGCAGAGCTGATGGCCGCCACCAACCCCTCCGACTGGTCGGGCGTCATCAAGGTCAAAACCCCCGCCGGCGGTACCCTCGGCTACATCCTGCTGTATTCGACCGACTAGCTCGCATTCGCTGTTTCCTCCTGCCCTGGCCGGGAGGACCGGTGAGGCGAGCAGGACTCCTGCACAGCTTCATCGCCCGTCCAATCACGCCAACCCATCCTGAAGCAGCCCAAGTCAGCATTGGGCTGACCGCATTATCGAAGCCCTTCCACCAGCATCAAAGTGCTCTCCTCTTGATCAATCTGCGAAAACACGAGAGTCTGGCCATCATGCGAAACGCCGAGCCCACTTTCCATGGGCTTCAAACTCCTGTAGAGAAGTATTTCTCCCTTTTCACTCCTGGGACGGAAATAGATGGCTGAGCGGCCTGCCGCATCCGGAGGCGAAACGAAATAAAGACCTCGCTGCGAAACTGCGAAACTCGTTGGGCTTGCTATGGCTGGAGCCACCAGCGTGCGGTGGCCTGATGAGAACTGCTGGTAAACCAATTGGGGCCGGCGGGTGCCGATTGACAGGTAGAGTCCTTTCGCTGATTCGTCTTCCAGGGCGAATGCTGCGTCGCCGGCAGTGACAGGCTCTGGCCGCCCTCCCTTGAGCGGAGCTTTCCAGATGCGTGAAACTCCATCCCGGTCCGAGCGGAAGTATATGGTGAGCCCGTCCCTGGCCCAGGAGGGAAAAACGTTGTTCGAGATTCCGTCACTCACGCGCACTTTGTCGCTGCCGTCAGCGCGAACGGCGAATATCTGGCTGGTGTTCTTTACTCTGGCGTGAAAAGCGACCCACTGGCCATCGGGAGACCATCTGGGGTTGCCGTAGCCTTCCGCGCCAAGGTCGGTGAGTTGCCGCAACTGTGTGCCGTCAACCCTTTGCACCCAAATCGCCGGGCGGCCGGATCGCAGTGACCGAAACGCTATCCAATGGCCGTCAGGTGAAACATCGGCATCCATGTTGCTTGAGGTCGATCCTGTCAAGCGCTCCAGGGAACCCGATCGACCGCCCGGCGAGAGCCTCCAAACACTGGACGACCTTGAATCTAGCCTGGTGAATGCCAGCCTCCCCGTAGCGCCTGAATACGCAGGATCGATCACATCGCCGCCGAGCCCAGCCAACGGTTCCACTCGGGCGGACGAATCTGCCGCGATAACTTGTAGGTTTCGTGGGCCATCCAACGTGGAAGCTACGGAGACCAGCATGGCGCCGTCTCTGGGTCCCCAACAAAAGCTGTCGATCCATGGAAAAGCGACTGGCAAGCGCTGCAATCCTGCCTCCACTCTAAAGTTCCGTGCAAGCTTCCCTCGAAATAGAACGTTCCCGGTATGAGCCACGCCGCCCCCCAATACGGCGAGCCATTGGCCGTCCGGGGATGTTGCCGGAGAGAAGTAACCACGACCTTGAGGTGGAGACTCAACAAGAATTCGCCGCGAATGGTCTTCCACGCTCAGGGCCACAATTCGAAGGGGGCGATCTGGATCGTCCGCATCCGGACAGTAGATCCACCGTCCGTCGGCACTCCAGGCTAAAGAACGGCGTGGAATCGAATGACTGGAGAAGCCGCTTGGAGGGGTGGTCACGGAACCGATCTGGCGCGTCTCGCCACTCGCCAGATCGATGACGAGAACCGCTGCGGTATTCAAGTCGATGTCCTTCAGGAAGGCGATGAGACGGCCATCTGGAGACCAAGCCGGGCTGTACTCCCGCGCTACATCATACGTCAAACGCTGTGGCGCCGGTTCACCGATCGTAATCTTGTAGATGTCGAGATTGTCAAGTCGATCCCCGTCCCACACAAAGGCGATCTGTTTGCCGTCTGGCGAAAATGCGGCGGAGGACTCCCGCCCGGGTAAAGAAGTGACGGGCATCGCCACTAACGAACGGACTGAGGTCGAGCGCGTTGGCCACCACCGCACCGCCGCAGCCAACGTGAATCCCACCAACGTCAATACCAGCCAGAGCCAAATCCGCCTCGCTGGCTTTGTCGCCGCGGCAAGTGGGGAGCCCGCACTTGGAGGAGACATCCTTTCTGAGACCGGAAAAGCAGACTCAGGTCGCTCTTCTCTATCGGGTGCGACAATCCTCGATACGGGAGCGACGAAACGGTAGCCGCGCTTCGGGATGGTTTCCACGTAGCGGGACACTTCCGCCGGATCGCTCAGAGCGTCCCGGAGCCGGTTGACCGCCTTGGTCAGGTTGTGCTCGAAGTCAACATGGATGCCCTGAGGCCAAAGCAACTTTCGAAGGGATTCGCGGGTTACGACTTCGCCAGGTTGGCGGACCAACGCCTCCAGGATCTGAGCTGGCTGCCCTCCAATCTTGATTCGAACGCCGCCCTTCCTTAACTCCCCACTTGCCGGTTCAAATTCGAAGCGCCCGAAGCAATACCGAATTCTGTCGGCTCGTTTCTCCATCGCCCCAGCCCCTGATTATACACTTACAACTTCCTTTTTGGTCATGGGATGCGAGAGAGCAAGTGGTTATTTTCCCGCTACTTCCAGAGGGATGTAGTGGTCACGAAAATGCCACACCCAGTTTTGATGAAGTCGCCGTATGATCGTGACCGGAGCGTGAAAGCGCCTATCAGAATTGTGAGGCGTCCAGGATGAACCTATCCATCACCGGCCGGCAAACCAGTCTTACACGTAGATCGCTGCTGGCCGCTCCCTTCGCTGCCCGTGCGGCGCTCTCCATGCAGTACTCCTCCGCGGCACGACCCAATGTTTTGTTCATCGTGGTTGATGATCTCCGTTGCGAACTCGGCTGCTATGGCCGCTCTTGGGTCAAGTCCCCGAATATCGATCGGTTGTCCCGCTCGGGAGTGACGTTCGAAAATGCGTACTGCCAGATCGCGTTATGTAGTCCGTCCCGGACCTCGGTTCTGACCGGACTTCGACCGGATCAGACGCGGATCTTCGACCTTCGCACCCATTTCCGCAAGTATCTGCCTAATGCCACAACCCTTCCCCAGTACTTGAAGAAGAACGGTTACGTAACAACCGGCTTTAGCAAGATCTACCATTTGGGTAACCATACCCCGGGCGGACTCGATGATCCTGACAGTTGGAGCGAACCGAGTTGGCACCCTGGTGGTCCACCATGGGGTACCCGGGCGTGTCGGCGTCAGGCTGCCCTTCAGCGGCAGGAGTTACTTTCGAACCAATGGACCTGCGACATTGCGCTAGCAGGTTTCAGGCCTGGCCAAGGGGGTGCGGCCTGGGAGGCCCCATCGGTCGAACCGCTGGACATTCCCGATTCCCGGTTCACCGACGCTCAGACCACCGACGCCGCTTTGGCCGCCCTTCCCCAACTCCGGGGGCGCCCATTCTTTCTGGGCGTGGGATACCTCAACCCGCACCTTCCATTCAATGCGCCAAAACGATTTTTCGACCTCTACCCGCCCGGCAGCGAACGGATGCCCTCGCGGCGCAAACCTCCGCAAGGCGTACCTGAAGCCGCGCTTCACAATTGGGGTGAACTGCGGCAGTACAACGACATCGCGTGGAATGGAGAACTACCGGATCAGAAGGCGCGCGAACTCATTCGCGGCTACTACGCCGCCACCAGCTTCGTGGATGCTCAAATTGGCCGGCTACTGGACGGGCTCGAACAGGCCGGACTGGCCGAGAATACGGTCGTCGCCCTCTGGGGTGACAACGGGTTCCACCTCGGTGATCACGGTCTGTGGTGCAAACATACGAACTTCGAGGAGGCCACTCGCGTTCCATTGATCCTCCGCCTACCCAAGAACCGCCATGCCGGCAAGCGTGTCGCAACACCAGTCGAGCTCGTCGATCTCTACCCGACCCTCGCAGAACTCGCGGGACTCCAAGTGCCGTCCGGATTGGCGGGAACGAGTCTTCGGCCTCTCATCGAAGACCCACGCCGGCAGCGGACCGCACCGGCTTGGAGCCAGTTCCCGCGCCGGATTCCCGTCAAGGGAGATGTTATGGGTTACAGCTTGCGCACTTCGAGGTATCGCTACACGGAATGGCGTACGCCGGACCGTACCGTAGTCGGGCGTGAGTTGTATGACTACGAGGATGATCCGGAGGAGAGCGCCAACTTAGCAGAACAACCGGCCCGCGCAGCCATCGTCCGTGAACTGAGCCGGCTCATGGAGGAGGGCCTTTCCCGTGCCTGAAATGCGTGAGATGAAGAATCAATTCAGCAAGCGCTATCAACTTACCCTGGATCGCGTCCGCAAGACGGGAACGCCGGCTTACACGCCCGAAATGGTTGTCGCCGATGTGATCCCCCGACATGAACGCCGCTTTACCGAATTCAGCGGCGATGTCTCTGGCCGCTATCTCGGCGCCCTGGCTTGCGCTGCGCGCACCCGTTCGGAAAGCTACCCGGAACTTGCCCGGGTCGCCTCTGAGGTTGTCAGCCATCAGAAGCCGCAAGGCTACTTCGGCGGTTCGTTTGCGAAAGCCGGAATCCAAAAGGAAGATATGGCCCTGCTCTGGGGCAATGGCCGGCTACTGATCGGTTTGTTGGAATACTACGCGACGAGCCGGCAGAAGCCGATTCTGGACGCGGCCACAAAGCTCGGCGATTTCCTCATCCGGATTGCCCCGGACATGAACTCCGATCGTGTCAGGCGCCAATTTGAGGATGGCGCCTTCGCGATGGGCTATATCTGCTGGACCCAGATCATCGAGGGGTTGGCCGAATTGCATCGGGTGACGGGATCGGCGGCATACCGCCAGGTCGCCGAATCGATGGCGGAACGGACAGAGCGCCGCCCGAACGAGCACAGCCACGGCTTTCTGACCTCTGTGCGGGGAATTCTTGCCCTTTACGACGTGACGGGCGACCGCCGGTTCCTCGATCGCGCCCGGCAGGAATGGCAGGGCGTCATCGGAAGCGGCAATGTCCTGGTCCCCGGAAGTGTTCCGGAGGCTTGGAAACCGAAAGCGCACCGCACTGAAGGCTGTTCCGAGGCGGACTGGCTCAGACTCAGCCTGGGCCTGTGGGGCCGCACTCGCGAACCCGGCTACCTGGCGCACGCAGAACGAACCCTTTTCAACGAATTCGCTATGAACCAGTTCGATTCCGGCGACTTCGGGCATCGTGTCATCTCCCGGACGGGCTTCCCAATCGGTGGCAATGAGGAGGGTGGCGGTACGGCGCGCGCGTGGTGGTGCTGCACACTGCATGGCCTTCGCGCTTTCCCGGATGTGGTGGCCCACGTGTTTCATGTGGAAGGAGACGCGCTCGCTTACGACCTACCAGTGGAAGGCCGCGGTGAGTCCGGAAAGATGCGGCTTCTTGCGGAGAGTTCACTCGAACAGTCCGCAACGGTACGGCTCATAGTGGAAAGCGCCAAAGCCGGTGCCCCTATTCTGATCCGTGAGCCCGGGTGGGTGTACGGACTGGAAATTGCGGTCAATGGCCTGCGTCTCGCCACGCTGAACCGCAACGGTTACCACCGTCTAAGCCAGCCTTGGAAGGCTGGGGATGTCATTTCAGTCAGGTACATCCTCCGCACCCGTGGCGAACGCGACGCGGCTACCGGCCGGTGGGCGTTATGGCATGGGCCATGGCTGTTGGGAGCCGAGGAGCTTGCAAGCCCGCATTTCTTTGATGAACCTCACCACGCCAATCTGTTAGACATCCGCCTGCTGGCGTCCGGTGACGCCGACCTGGATCCCGATCCCACTCCCGACGACAACCACTTCGCCGTGCAGCAGGCGAGATTCAGGGTTCGCTACCTGCCAGGCGGGTATCCAATGTTTCCATCCTCAGTCACATTGCGGCCCATCGCCGAGCAGACCGGCCACCGGCCCTCCGCATGGGAGTATCTGTTCCGCATTCATGGAGACAAGCAGGGATGAGCCGGAATTATAATCGCCGTGAGTTCTGCCTTGCGGGCTCGATGGTGACTGCGACCCGCTCACCCAAAGTCCGCAAGCCAAACTTCCTCTTCCTTCTGGCCGATGACCACACAGCCCATGTCCTTGGCGCGGACGGCAACAGGTTGGCCGTGACGCCCAACCTGGACCGGTTGGCTTCGCAGGGAACCCGCTTCGCGCGGCACTACTGCAATGCGCCGGTGTGCACCCCTTCGCGCCAGTCCCTGCTGACCGGTCAGTTGCCGCACATGGCGGGAGTGACGCGCCTGCCAACGCCGCTAGACCCAAATAAGCCCACGCTCGCCAAACAGTTCCGGGCGGACGGCTACCACACGGCGGTGTTTGGCAAGATGCACTTCAACCGGCCTGCTGCGCCGGGGTTGCACGGTTTTGAGACGATGATGACAGAGGGCGAACTGGCCGCTGCCTGGAAGAGCGCCGTCAGGCCCTCGCCGATCCCTGAGGGTCTGCCTGTCCAGCCAGAATGGCGCCCGTTCCGTGATCCCGCTTCTGTTTGGCTCAACTCCAGCAAGTTGCCAGTGGGCCGGACTGCGGCAGAAATGAAAGCAACATTTCTCGCCGACCAGGCCATCGCTTTCATGAAAGCCCACCGCAGCGAACCATTCGCCCTCTGGGCTAGCTTTCACGAGCCTCACTCGCCGTTCGATTTCCCCATCGAGTTTTGTTCCCTCTTTGATCCGGCGCAGTTTCCTGCCCCCCCTATTGAAAAAGCAGACCGGCCCCGAATCCCTCTCGTCTTTCAGGATTTGACCCCCGAGCAGCGGTCCGGGATTCGAGCGGCTTACTACACCTCAGTCGCGTTTCTTGACCAATCCATCGGGCGAATTCTGCACGCCCTCGAGGCTTTAGGGCTGGATGAGAACACCCTGGTCGTTTACACCTCCGACCACGGCTACATGCTGGATGAACACGGTCGCTTCGAAAAACATTGCGGTTACGATCAGGCGCTCCGCGTGCCCCTCTTTTTCCGATGGAAAGGCCGCATTCGTCCGCGCGTTGTCAGCGAGTTCACCGAGCACGTGGACGTCGCGCCTACCGTCCTTGAGTTGCTCGGTCTGGAGCCACTGCCTGTGCAGCACGGCAACTCATTGCGAACCTACCTTGAAGATGCTCAACCCCGCAAGCCGCGGCCTTACATCTTCAGCGAGTACCTCGAAAACGAAGAGGCCTACCTTCGCACACGCGATTACAAGTACGTCCTCTGCTCCGGGAATCGAAGGCGAACGGACGGATATGAAACGTCATCTCCCACACCCGGCACATATGAATTACTCTTCGACTTGCGTGATGATCCTTCCGAGTCACATGATATCGCCGCTCGGCCGGACGTAGTTCAGGAACTGCGGCACCGCCTGCTGCATCGATTCCGCGGGACTCACCCGGAATCGGCACTGGAGCCAACCGGACTGTCGGAACTCGAAGCCATCTGTTTTTACCTGCATCCACGCGATGTAGCACTACCCTACCGGCTTCCCGCCGGCCGGGAAGAAGGAATTCAGACCAGAGAGAGGGACAAACCATGAGGCCAATTCGAACTGCAATCGCCACAATTAGTTTACTCATTGCTGGTGCCGCCAGCTTGGCCGCCCAGGGGATTACCGGAACGATCACAGGGATCGTCACCGACAGCACTGGCGCGGTTGTCGCCAACGCCAAAGTCGCAGCTTTAAACGTTGCGACAGGCCGCAGTTTTGAAACAGCGTCGAGCCCCGAGGGCGTATTCGTTCTTGCCAGTCTTCCAACCGGAGCCTACGAGGTCAAAGTCGAGAGTACGGGGTTCAAGTCGTTCGAGCGTAAGGGACTTCAGTTAGGCGCCGAACAAACCCTGCGTCTCGACGTGAGACTGGAGGTCGGCGCGATGGCGGAATCGGTGACCGTGTCTGGAGAGGCCCCTCCTCTCAAGCAGGAAGAAGCTACGATTAGCGACCGTTTTGCGGGAGCACGGCTTGAAGAACTTCCGGTCAGCCGGAGTGCAACCAACATCTTGCGCGTGGTGCCGGGAGTGGTGCCGAACCCCAGTGGATTCGCGAACTCGATTGCCGACGGCAACATTAACGGGGGCCGCGCTACCACGAGCAATTTCATGGTCGATGGCGCCTCAGCAGTCAACACAAACCTGACTCAGGTTCAATTCCAGCCAATTCTGGAGGCGGTCGACGAAGTGATCATCCAGACGGCCAACTACGGCGCCCAATATGGGCGAGGCGGAGCGGCCATCAACGTCACGACCCGCCCGGGTTCGAACGACTTCCATGGGTCGCTCTTTCATTTCTTTCAAAACGACAAACTCAATGCGAACGCGTTCTTCAATAACGCCACGGGCCAAGCGCGCCCGGTCCAAAGGTTCAATCTCTTCGGAGGCGCGATGAGCGGACCCGTTCTGTTGCCCAAGTTGTACTCCGGCCGCAACAGGACGTTTTTCACCTTCGCTTACGAAGGAACTCGGCAAAAAGGAGCGGCAACGCAGATCTCCACTTTCCCCAGCGTTGCGATGCGCAACGGTGACTTCAGCGGATTGAACACCATCTTCGACCCCGCGTCCTTCACCCCTGCTGGCGGTGGGGCATTCAGCGCTACGCCTTTCCCCGACAATCGTATCCCCAAGAACCGCATTGCTTCCCAGTCAACCGCGATTTTGCCGTACTATCCTGAGCCAAATCTGCCAGGCTCCATTAACAACTACGTCTTTGTCGCGCCGTTGCCGAACGATCACAATGCGGTGAACACAAGAGTGGACTACAATTTCACGCAGAACAGCCGGCTCACCTTCCGTTATGGCTGGCGAGACGCCGAGACGAAAAACTCCGTGGCGTTTCCTGGACCAGCCGGTGCCGCAAGTCCCGCGAACGCCGATAACGAACGGACACTCAACACGTTCCACCACTTCAACAGTGGCCATACGCAAGTCATCCGCCCCACTTTGCTGAATGACATCACCGTCGGCTACTTCTTCATCCATACCCAGCAACTCGGTCCCGGCAGCTTCGAAAATTGGCCACAACGGCTTGGCTTTCCCAACGTCAGCGGCGACCGCTTTCCTGGCGCCAGTATCGCCACTTACCAAAGCTTCGGCGGAGGCAATCTCAGCAATGTCTATCCCGCCCGGAATTGGGATGTCCAGGATGTGGTGACGTGGATCAAGGGCAAGCACTCCCTCAAACTCGGCGGCCAGTTCCGAACTCTGGTCTTTTATGACTGGCGTGGGACGGGCCTGACGTTCGCGTTTGATACTCAAGGAACCTACAATCCCTTGACCGCACAGACGCGCGCTTCCACCGGCAACTCCTTTGCCAGTTTCCTGCTCGGCTATCCTTCCTCAACCATCTTGGATCGCCGCGCCCCCGAGGGCTTCCGCTTCCGGAACCAGTACTATGCCGGCTTCCTCCAGGACGATTGGAAGATCAGCAGGCGGCTGACTCTGAACTTGGGCCTGCGGTGGGAAACGACGACGCCTCGCAAGGAAGACAACAATCTGCAAACGGTCTTCAACCTAAATACCCTCCAGGTCGATATCGCCGGCCGGAATGGCTTCCCTCGCACCTTACGCGATACCGACTGGAACAATTTCCAGCCGCGATTCGGCTTCGCATTTAGCGCGACCCAGAAAACCGTCTTCCGTGGCGGTTTCGGAATGTTCATGCTACCGACCGAGGTGGCTGGCAATACCTTCACGGACCCCGGTCCAGCGCAGCGCACCCAGCAGTACCTTGCAAACGGCGCTCAGAATCTCTTCCCGGTCACCTTCGCGAATTTTGCGCAAACAGCGACGGTGCCTCCACTGGATTCCCCGATTACGGTGGGGCCGAATACGAACGTGAATTGGATGCCGCGCGTGTTCCCCAACGCTTATCAGCTTCAGTGGAACTTCAACATCCAGCGGCAGTTGCCATGGAGCACTCTGGTGGAAGTCGGATATGTGGGGACCCGCGGCGTACATCTCGAATTCAATCGCAATCTGAACACTGTACCCATTGACCGGCTGACGGCACCCGGCTCCCTGCAATCCAAGAGGCCCTATCCCACCGTCGGTAACATCACGACCGTGCGAAATGAGCCCATCGGCAACTCCATTTATCATTCCCTTCAGACCCGGGTTCAGAAGCGGCTGTCCGGCGGCGTATCTTTCAACCTTGCCTACACGTTCTCCAAATCGATTGACGATGCGAGCGATGTGCTCGCATTTCGGCAGGTGGGCGTCACGGGTGTTCAGAACCACTACAACCTCCAGTTGGAGCGCTCCGTGTCCACTTTTGACCGGACTCATGTGGTGACTTCCGACCTCCAGTGGCAGTTGCCNTTCGGCAAGGGACGGACCTGGATGAATCAGGGCGGATTCCTGGATGCGCTGTTGGGCGGATGGAACACGGGCGCCATTTTCAGCGGTTACACCGGCCTTCCGATCACTACCGGCGTTGCAAACGCGAATGCAATCACCAATACGCTGGGTGGTACACTGAGGCCGAGTCGGCTGGGCTGCGCCGCGTTGCCAAAGGAGGAGCGATCTTTGAGCCGTTGGTTCAATGTCGCCGCTTTCGTCGCGCCGGCGCCGAATACGTTCGGAAATGCGTCGCGATCGGAGAGTTGCGTCCGCGGACCAGCCCTGTGGAACGTCGATTTCCTCCTGGCCAAACAGTTCAACTTCTCCGAACGTGTCAAAATGAGTATTCGCTCGGAGTTTTTCAACGTGCTGAATCACTTCAACCCCGCCAATCCGAATGCGCAGATCGGGAACCCTGCCGCAGGCACAATCAGAGGTGCGCAGGGCGGGCCACGCACCCTCCAGCTTTCCTTACGCCTCGGATTCTGACGGAGATTTGCCCGATGCGGACAACTCATCAATACGCTTCTTTGTTCGCGGCGCTGCTGTGTCTTGGCGGGATCCCAGGATGGGGACAGCGCGCCGTGGGCGTTGGACCTGCAATACCCATCAGCCCGCACTTCGTCGGCTTGAACAATCAGTCCGCAAGCATTTTTGAGCCTTGGAATGTGGACGCGCGCCGCGAAGGCTTCCTTCGCACCAGAGCCCGCCTGATCCGCTACGCCGGGGGCACGGTCTCGACTTATTGGGACATGCAACGGGACCGGATGTTTCCGCTGGGCGAGCAGGTCGACCCAAACGGTGGGCCTGTGCTACAGCGCAAGTACGTCATTTCCTGGGTTGCCTCCATGAACGGCGGGCAACTGAATTCGCTCGAGAATCTGAAACGCATGCTGGATGAGGCCCGCGAGAAAGATCCCAATGGTCCGCCGGCTGTCCTGTTTGTTCTGAACATGGTTACCCCTGGCGCCGATTACTATACCGCGCTTTGGGAACGAACCGTCGACCAGACCCCAGGCTCGAAGGATTGGTGGGCGATGATGGATGACCGCCTCGCGAGGAACCTGAACCTGCTCGATCGCGCCGCAAAGCTCGGCATCCCTGTGCGGTACGTCGAGTTCGGAAACGAGTACTATTTCGGACCGGGATCGGCCAACCCGGAAGGTGCGACTGTCGAACCCTATGTCGCCGGAGTTACGCCTCCAGATCCCAACATGATTGGGGCCTTCCCGGATTTAGGCCGGTCTTACGCCTGCGCGGTGAACGACTGGGCGCGCAAACTCCTTGACAGATACCCCGGCGTTCGCCTGTCTGCCGTCGCTAGTAACGGTCGTGGCGGAACTCGGCGCTCAGACTGGAACTTCCATGTGGCCCGGCACGTGGACAGGAGCTTAGTCCCGGCGGTCTCCTTTCACCACTATGGCGGAATCTCGCGCGGATCTCTGACTTCAAGCCCCGAGGGGCTGGCCGAAGCCCTTGCCAGTTGGCTGGAATCGCGTGATGAACTGCTGAACTCCGCGGACGAAGTGCGCGACCGTGAGTTCTGGATAACGGAATGGAACTCGAATAGCGCGCAGGGAACATGGGGCCATGGACTACAGTCGCTGTTCGCGCTGAACGCCTGGCTCCAGCAGGGCAATGTGGCCATCACCGCCTACCATCAGTTCTCGGCGGCATCTATTCTTAGAACCCCGGGACCAGAGATCACCGCCGCCGCCCGCGCCCTCAGCCTCTTCGCTCTCGCCTCCGGCGGCCAATCCAGAGCGCAGGAGATCCGGTGGGAAGATCTCCCACCATCACCGCAGTCAAGGGTGCCTCGCTTGTGGGGATGGAAGTTCACCCGTGCGGACGCCACATGCCCTCGCTACCTGTTGGTGAATCAAGGCGCCGAATCACTGTCGCTGGACCTCAACGGTTTCTTTGGGAATCAACCGTATCGCGCGCATATCGCTCACGCGCCACTCGGCGCTTCCACGGCAGATCCCGGCGAGGTTGTTTCGACAGTGGACGCCGCGCTTGATCTGCCCGCGTTCTCCGTGGCTGTCTTGTACGAGGCGAAGGCCGGCGATGGATCCTGCAACGAGGGTTGCGCGCCCAGGCCCTCTGACCCACAGAACTGATGCAATGACGAGGCGCCAATGGGATTGTTTGCCGGGCCTTCGGCTGTTGACTCGTCTCTGGCAGGCCCAGGCGGGCCGGGAAGGCCGGTTTGGGCACCGAACTCCAATAAACTTCCACGACCGAGCCGCCGACGCGGCGCTGGCCGACATTGCTCAGTTCCTCGCCACCACTTACTGTTTGAGTTTCATCTGATCCACTGATGCCAACCCGAAGAGACTTTCTTTCCATGATTCCGGCTGGCGCGATGAGCGCCGGCTTTTTCACGCCGCGGCGGCGCGGGCCGAATTTGGTGATGATCTATGCCGACGATCTGGGCTACGGGGACTTAGGCTGTTACGGGCATCCGACGATCCGCACGCCGAACCTGGACCGCATGGCGGTGGAGGGGACCCGGTTCACGGAATGATATTCGGCCGCGCCGGTGTGCACACCGAGCCGGGCGGCGTTGCTCACCGGGCACTATCCGGTGCGCAGCGGGTTGACGCGGGTGTTGTTTCCCAATTCCGAGGGCGGCATTCCCTCCACGGAGGTGACGGTGGCCGAGGTTCTGAAGGGAGTCGGCTACCGGACGGCGATGGTGGGCAAGTGGCATCTGGGGCACCTGCCGCAGTACCTGCCGGTGAAGCACGGTTTCGAGAGTTATCTGGGCATTCCGTATTCGAACGATATGCGGCCGCTGGCCGGTCCGGGCGCGCCGGGCAACGGGAAGTATCCGCCGTTGCCGCTGGTGCGGGACGACCGGGTGATCGAAACCGAGCCGGACCAATCGAAGTTGACGGAGCGCTATACGCGGGAGGCGGTAGAGCGGATCCAATCCTTCCGGGAACAGCCGTTCTTTCTATATTTCGCGCACACCTTTCCGCACGTGCCGCTGTACGCGGGCGAGCGGTTTCGGGGCAGGAGCCCGCGGGGCTTGTATGGCGACGTGGTGGAGGAGATCGACTGGAGCGTGGGGGAGGTGCTGAAGGCGCTGGAAGCGGCGGGGCAAGCGCGCGACACGCTGGTGGTGTTCAGTTCCGATAACGGCCCGTGGCTGGTGAAGCGGGAGTTGGGCGGCAGCGCGGGGCTGTTGAAAGAGGGGAAGGCGACGACCTGGGAAGGCAGGATGAGGGAGCCGTGCCTGATGCGGTGGCCGGGTGTGATCCCGGCCGGGCGCGTCTGCGCGGAAATGGGGACGATGCTCGATCTGTTGCCGACGTTTGCGGCCGCGGCCGACGCGGGCCTGCCGGGCGGGGTGACGCTCGACGGCGACGATCTGGGGGGCGTGCTGCGCGGGGGCGCGCTGGGGCGGGAGCGGGCGTTCTTCTACTGGAACGCGGAGGAGCTGCGGGCGGTGCGCAGAGGGCCGTGGAAGCTGCATCGCGTGACCAACACGGCCGAGTGGGAGTCCCGCGTGACGCGGCATGAGAGGCCGCTGCTGTACAACGTGCGCGAAGATCCGTCGGAGAAGTACGACGTGGCGGGGAGCCATCCGGGGGTGGTGCGGGAATTGACCAGCCTGCTGGAGAGTCACGAAGCCGGCATCCGGCGCGCGCCGGTGCAGAGATAGCCGCAAGCCGTCAGGCATCCGGGTGGAACCAGGGGGGCCGGGGACCTGGGCCTGCCGGGCGGCCTCCTCGTTCATCTCGACGCCGATGCCCGGGCGGTCCGGGACGGTGATGAAGCCCTTCTCGATGATCTCACCCTCCTTGACGAAGAAGCGCCAGAGGGGGAGGCGGCTGATCCAGTGCCATTCGAGTATGAGGAAGTTGGGCACGGCGGCGCAGACATGGCAGGAGGCTATCGTGCCGATAGAAGAAATGACGCAGTGCAGCGCGAAGGGGAGGTAGTAGACATGGGCCATATCGGCGATTTAGCGCGCTTCGAGGAGCCGGCCGCACCTCTGGATGTCGGGCATGATGAGATCGACGGCGCGTTTTTCAAGCAGTTCGCGGAAGCCGTGGCAGAGGAAGAGGTTCTCGCCGGCGCAGATGGGGGTGCGCATGGCCTGTCGGATGTCGCGCAGGGCGTCGACGTTTTTTGGCGGGACAGGCTCTTCGAGCCAGAGGATGCGGAAGGGTTCGACTTCGATGGCGACGCGCTTGCCGGTGGTGGCGTCGTAACGGCCGTGTATGTCAACGGCGAGGTCGACGCTCGGGCTGACGGTATTGCGGACGAAGGCCACCTCTTTCACCATGCGGTCGATTTCGCCGTTCGAGGCGGTCCAGTTGACCCGGTCGAAGCATGCCGGATCGGTGGCCTCATCGATGTCGATCGCGAGCGCGGTGGAGCCCATCTGTTCGATCTGTTTCAGGCGGGCAGGCGCTTCCGGGTCGTCCGGATGGTGGTTGGCCGAGTCGCAATAGACGCGGATTCAGTCGCGGATCTTGCCGCCGAGCAACTGGTAGACGGGCAGGCCGAGGGCCTTGCCGGCGAGGTCCCAGAGCGCGATTTCGATGGCGCTGAGGGCGGCGATGTACTGTCCCGACTGGGCGCTGGCGAAGATGCCCGAGGTGCCGATAGGCTCCCAGAGCGCTTCGATGTTGAGGGGTCCTGTCCAATCAGGAAGCGGCGGAAGAGGGCGACCAGGGGCGCGCCGCCCTGGACGGCGTCAGTGGCTTCGCCGTGCCCGAACAGGCCCTCATCGGTATCAATGCGCACGTGAAGCTGGAGGCCATGAGCGCGGACCTAGTTTAGGGGGTCCGGACACCGGTGATTTTCAGCCTGGGACGCCGGGATGGGGCCGACTGCGCCTGAATGGCGGCTGACAGAGCGGGCAAGGCGACCGGGGGCGGAGGCGATGAGGCGGCGGCGGGAGATCGGCATGGCGTCCAGATCATATCGCGTCACAAAGGCGACTCTATGTCTGTGACTTGTTGGTCCCCTTCTTGCCGGGGCCGGTTCCGGTTTATACGGCAACCGGCGTTCCGGCAGAGCGGGCGGGGGTCAGGCGATCTTTTCGGCTTCATCGCGGACGAGAATAAACCGGAACTCCTTGGGGGCCATGGCCGCCATGAATGGTTCGCTTGCGAAGGCGCTTCGTTGTACTGGTGATAATCACGAACTGGAGCTGCGTGACCATTCGGTGCAGCTCCATCGCTGACGCGTGTGAAATGAAGTACTCGGCTCCAGCGGCGAGCTGTCGGACGATGATATACGGATTGCCGGCGAACTCCGTCGCTCGGCCGAGTTCCGGCGGCACGAGCACGAAGAGACTAGGCTCCAACCGGGACACCACACCTCGGGCTACGACATGCCGGATTAGACTCCGTGCCGACAACCCGGTGATACTCTCGACGTCGGCGTGCGTGAAGGTCGTCTGGCCGCTTTCGTAGAGGGCGTTCACCAATTGGGCGGTCCTAGCGCCAACCGTTTTCGACGGTGCCTTGGGCTCGGCATGCCAGATCGTGGCATAGGATCTGTCCAACCCTGTGATCATGGTGAATGCGTGTTTTGTGCAATGCGATGGCACGAATTGCGTAAACCAACACGCCAGACCTGGAGAAAGTTCGAGCACCGTTGACCGAGGCGAGCCACACCCCAAAACCATAACTCCCCGCCGCCCCGTTTCGCTTGACGCCATCGCCGTTTGCGGCCGCCCGTTATCCCAAACATTCGCCAGTATTTGCATTTCGGCGCGGTTCTCCAGTTGGAAACGCCTACGACCGGGCCACGCGCTGAACCATCATGGTTCCGTTCGTGGGCCTCTCTGAACCCTCCAAACTCTCCGTTTTCTCCCTTGACAGGTGCGCGTTTGTTGACAGGCCGATCCAGAGAGGCCTGCCGGTTGGACACTTTCGAACTCCCGTGAGTATCTATTGACAGAGCCAGACGACGCGCCAGGCCGCGAAGCGGAAGCCGTTGTGGGTGCGGACGTCGCAGGGACGGCCGGCACCTCCGAGCCGCCGCGGCTGGTCTCGTAAAACGGTTCGCACCCACCTCGCCTTCGCTTTGACGGTCTCCGCCGAGAGGAGACGTGTTGCGCGAGGCCATCATCACTGAGATCGCCAGGCTTCTGGCCGCCGCCTATCTCCGGCCTTGCTGAAAGGACGGTCGCCTCTATCGCTAGTACGTGTGCCTCAAGGCCCCTCAGCGTGGCTGGAGCCTGTGTGCTACGCGGTCGGTGCCGGCGCCAGAGCTGGAGCAGGCGGTGGTGGACCAGATCCGGGGCGTGGGGCGGAATCCCCTGCTGCTCACCGCGGTGATGGAACAATTGGCGCAGTCCGGCGGGCCTCCCCCCGGCTGATCTTGGTGTAGCCGGCTATCTTATCAGGCCGGCGGCCGGGGTTCACGCGTTGGTTTGTGGGCGTGTCCCATCTGAAGATGGTGCTGAAGCCGGACGCGCGACGGAGGCAAATCTTGGCGGCGCTGGATGTTCACCTGCCCGATAAGCAGCTCAGACATCATGATGTTTCGACCGCTTTACTCCGGAGCCTACTCCCGGTCACATTCGAGTGCCAGCATGGCTACATCGTCAGCGAGACCTGCGGGGGCACACCACTCCTCGACACGCGCCATCACCTCTTCCAGGCTCTCATCGAGCGGCCGGCGCCGATTCTGATCGTACGCTTCCAGTAACCTGCCGGCGCCGAACTCCTGCCCGGCGGTGTTCTCTGCCTCGGTGAGCCCATCTGTGGCGAAATACAGGCGGTCTCCCGGTTCCAGCCTCACCGCCCGCTCCTCATAGCTGGCCTCGGGGAGCAAGCCTATGGGCAGGCCGCCCGATTCCAGCCCGACCGGAGCTGCGCCGGGGCGTACCTGCACAGGTCCGGGATGACCGGCCGTCACGTAGCGAAGCTGGCGCGTATCGAGATCCAGTACGCCGTAGACCATGGTGAAGTACTGCATGATCCGGGGACTGCTCCGGAAGTGCTGGTTTAACCGCGCCGCCACCTCCGATGGGGCAGCGACCAGATACTTGCCCGGACTCTCCGGCACAGCCCGGTACAGAAAGGAGCGATCGGCCACCGGGGACAGGAAATGGCTCAGCGTCACGGAAAGCAGCGCCGCGGCCACCCCATGTCCGGAGACGTCCAGAATGTACAGCCCGACGTGCCGGTCGTCGAGCGGAAGGACGTTAAGGAAGTCACCCGCCAGTTCCTGGCAGGGGGAAAACTTCCAAGCAAAGCGGATGCCGGGAATCTCCGGCAGCACCGCCGGCAGCAGCGAGCGCTGCACCGCGGCGGCTGCGTCGAGGTCCTGCCGGATGCTGCGATTGGCGGCCTCCAGTCGTTGGTTGGCTCTTTGGAGCGCGTCTTGCGCGTTCTTTTCGGCGGTGACGTCCGATTGCACAGCGATGAAATGAGTTACCGCGCCGGAGGGATCGCGTACGGGAGTGATCGACAGACGGTTCCAGAACGTAGTCCCGTCCTTACGGTAATTGAGCAGTTGCACGGTGACTTCGCGTTGTTCGTGAAGCGCCGCGCGCAACTGGGCCAAGGTGTCTCTATCGGTGCCGGGACCTTGCAGAAACCGGCAATTGCGGCCCATCACTTCCTCCGCCGAATATCCCGTGAGCCGCTCGAAGCCGGCGTTGACGTAAATCAGGGGATTGTCGGGCAAGCGGGCGTCGGTGATCGCGATGCCCTCCGCAACCGCCGCCAGGGCCCGATCCTTAAGCTGAAGCGGCGCCTTGAAGCGCCAGCGCTCCAGTCTTGTCAAGTGAGCACGCTTGGCTCCCATAACGGCTATACGACCGCTTGGGAGCCAGCCCGCACAACCCGTCCGATCCGCGCGAGCATCCCCGGAAACAGAATGCGGTGGACCGGCCAGGAGATGTACCAGTAGAGGCGGCCCAACAGTCCCCGAGGATCAAAGACTGCGGTCTGCTGGATCACCGAATTCGCGCCCTCCCGATCCACGCGAAACTCCAGCCAGGCCCGCCCTGGCAGTTTCATCTGCGCCGCCAGACGGAGGCGGTGATCGGCCTGGTATGCCTCCACGCGCCAGCAATCCACGAGGTCGCCGACTTCGAGTTGTTCGGGATCCCGGCGGCCGCGTCTCAGCCCCGGTCCCCCGACCCAGGTGTCCAGGACCCCGCGCAGGCGCCAGAGCCAATTGGCATAGTACCAGCCAGTCGCACCTCCGATCCTGCGGATCGGCGCGAAGGCCTGCTCCGGGGAGGCGTGGACGGTGATTCTCAGCGAATAGACGAGGCGGGATCCGGAAGCGGCCGAGGGATCCGCCCAGTCATCCACCTCATCGTCCGCACGGAGCGCGGCCGCGATGGCCTCACGGTGCCCCACGGGGCGGATCCGGAATTCGGTCAGCGCCGAGCGATCCCTGACCACAGTGGGATGGCGGATGCTGTCGATCAGCCTGCGGCCGACGCGAACGTACAGCGGCGTGACCAGCCCCAACCAGAGGCTCGACAAGCGGGGAGTCAGCACCGGCACGGGAAGGATAAGCCGCTTGAGTCCGCGCTGGTGCGCGTATTCCAGCATCAAGTCGCCATAGGAGACCTGATCAGCGCCGCCGATTTCGAAGACGCGGCTCTCCGCACACGGTAACTCCAGCGCGGCGAGCAGATACGAGAGGAGGTCCTGGATGGCGATCGGCTGCGCGGGCACGGATACCCAGCGCGGCGCAATCATCACCGGCAAACGTTCCACCAGGGCCCGAATCATCTCAAAGGACAGGCTGCCCGATCCGATCACGACGGAGGCCCGGAACTCGATGACCGGGATGTTCGACGACCGCAGAATCTCGCCGACCTCGTGACGGCTTCGCAAGTGCGGCGACAGCGCCGCGGAACTCTCGCCCAGCCCGCCCAGATAGACGATGCGGCTAACCCCGAACTCGCGCGCCGCGTCGGCAAAGTTCCGAGCCGCCCGCCGGTCCTCCTCCTCAAAGGACCCCGCCGAGCCCATCGAGTGAACCAAATAGTAGGCGGTATGCACTCCTGGCATTGCCGCTCGCAAAGAAGCCGGGGCCAGGAGGTCACCGGCCACCACTTCCACTCCGGCCGTTCCTGGGATTCGCAAGCCCTCCGGTCGTCGTACCAGGCATCGCACCCGATGGCCGGCGGCCACCAAAACTTCCAGCAGCCGGCCTCCTACGTACCCGGTGGCGCCGGTGAGCAGAATCAGCGGCTTCATCTGTTCTTGATCCTCGCCCACGCTTCGAGCGCGCGGTCACGGGCTTGGTTGTGGTCTACGATCGGAGGTGGATAGTCCCGGCCGCCTTCTAGCTCCCGAACCCAACGGCGACGGTACTCGCCATACGGATCGAACTTCTCGGCCTGAATCCAGGGATTGAAGATCCGGAAGTAGGGGGCTGCATCCGCGCCACAGCCCGCGACCCATTGCCAGCCTAAGGTGTTGTTGGCCAGATCCGCGTCCACCAGAGTGTCCCAGAACCAGGCGGCGCCCTCCTGCCAGCGGATCAGCAGATGCTTGACCAGAAAGGAAGCCACCACCATCCTAACCCGGTTGTGCATCCAGCCTGTGCGCCGCAGCTCACGCATGCCCGCATCCACCAGCGGGTAACCCGTCCTGCCCTCTCGCCAGGCTGTCAACCCTTTCGCCTCCCTCCGCCAAGGGAAGGCGGCGAATTCCGGTCGCAGAGGCTCCTCCGGCGTGTTGGGATAATGATGCAGCAGGTAGTACGCAAACTCGCGCCAGCCCATCTGCCTGAGGTAAGCGTGGCAGGCCGCCGGGTTGTCTTGTATCCTCTCCAGAACCGCGCGCCAGACTTGTCCGGGACTGAGCTCACCGAAGTGCAGGTGCGGAGAAAGCCGCGATGTGCCCGCCAGCGGAGGCTTTTCCCGATTCACCGGATAAGCCGCCAGCGCTTCCTCGAGGAAGCGCTTCAGTTGGCGCCTGGCCCCGGATTCGCCCGGCTGCCAAGACTCCCTGAACCCGCCGGCCCAATCCGCCTCCGGCTCCAGCCCGAGCTCGGAAATATCCAAGGAGTGTGGCCAGTTTTTTGGTGCCGGCAGGCGCTGAGGCGCGTTCTTCGCAGGCGGCGGCGTCTGTTGGGCCAGACAGGCTCGCCAGAACGCCGTAAAAACCCGGAACGGCTTTCCGCTCTGGTTGCGAATCGAACCAGGTTCGAATAGCAGGTTGCCGTTGAAGCTCTCGGCAAGCAGCCCCTGCTCGCGCAGTTGCGGCTGCAAGAGCCGGTCACGGGCCGCGGCCGCAGGCTCATAGCGGCGATTCCAGAACACGGCGGCAGCGCCAGACTCCGCCACCAGACTGCGCAGCGCCTTGCTGGCCGGACCCCGGCGGAGTATCAGCCGTGAACCGCGATTCCGGAGCTCCGCGCTGAGTTCCGCCAGCGATTGCGCCAGCCACCATCTCGAAGCCGCCCCCGGTAGCCAGGCCCCCTCTTCCTCCGGCGCCCAAATGAAGACGGGAAGCACCGGGCAGCGCCGCTCCAAAGCGGCTGCCATGGCCGGATTGTCTGACAAGCGCAGATCCTGCCGCAGCCAGACCAACGACGGCCCTTGGCGCATACCTCAGTTTACCTCTGCCGGCGTCCTGCCGGCCAGCAGTTCACGGATACGGTGGCGTCGGTAGTCGAAGATCTCTTCGATGTCACGCCGCACTTTGAGCAAATGCACTGCCTTGCCGATGACGCCAAGCGGAAGCCGGTATCGTACTACGTCAGTCATTCGCGTCCCACCTCCGTGCGACTCAAAGCGATGGGCGTGATGCCACAGCTGGTATGGTCCCTGCAACTGCACGTCCACGAAGCCGTAAGGCGGATCCCAGCGCCGTATCTCCGTCGTCCAGTTAATGGGAAGGCCGTGCCAGCTCAGCCGATACCTGATTCTGGCGCCCGCTGCCATCCGTATCGGGCCGGGGGTCAGAATTCGAAATTCCAGCCAGGGAGGCGTGATCTCTCCCAGATTTCGCGCATCAGAGAAGAAAGCAAATACCTCAGCCAGAGGCAAGGGCAGCCATTGCTCACGTCTCAGAGTGTGGAATCTGGTCACCGGATAAGCCTCTGGCTCGAAGTCAACCTCGCCCGACGAATCGGAGAGCGGCCGAGTTTATGCAGTATCGCAGGTGCGTCGGCCCGGGGCCGTCATCGAAGACATGCCCCAGATGAGCGTCGCACTTAGCGCAGAGCACCTCCACGCGTGCCATCAACAGACTCCGGTCCGTTTCTGTCCTGATGTTCTGCTCCGCAAGCGGCGCCCGGAAACTGGGCCAGCCGGTTCCGGAATCGAATTTCTCTTGCGAGCCGAACAGGGCGTTTCCGCAGCAGACACACCGGTATATCCCTGCTTCGTGATGGTTCCAATAGCGGTTGGTAAAAGGGCGTTCCGTTCCCTTCCGTCGCGTGACCGCGAATTCCTCCGGGGACAGTATCTGCCGCCACTCAGCCTCGGTTTTCATGATTTTCCTCACACGCATTGCCCGCTCGCGCTCCCCGCGGTCGGAGAAAATGACCACCGTTATCTCAGGACCCGAGCCGTCTTGGTAGGCATCCGGCAAGCTTCGCTCTTTGCGGGATGACACAGCTTCAAGGCTGGCAAAAGCGAACGGCATGATAAGGAATGCGCGCCGCGTCGGACCTTCGGCTTTCCGCGTCTGGTGAAGTAACATTAAACGGCCCCTTCCGGCACAATACGGTCCCGGCGCCCAGGCAGCACTGGGGCCGGGACCGCAAACTTCCTTCTGCTCCGGGACTCCTTCAGTCCCTCGGAAGAATGACCGCGTCAATCACGTGAATCACGCCGTTGGAGCACTCAATGTCGGTCTTCACCACTTTGGCTCCGTCTACCTTCATCCCCTCGCCCGTTGAGATCGTGATTGCCTGACCGTTGACTGTCTTGGCAGATTTCAAATTCACCACTTGAGCCGCCATGACCTTGCCGGGCACCACGTGATAGGTCAGTATGCTTTGAAGCTTGCTTTTGTTTTCGGGCTTGAGCAGGTTTTCCACCGTGCCGGCGGGCAGCTTTCCAAAGGCCTCATCCGTAAGTGCAAACACCGTGAAGGGCCCTTTACCGCGAAGCGTGTCCACCAGGCCGGCTACCTTTACTGCCGCCACCAGCGTTTTGAACGAACCTGCCGATGCAGCCGTGTCAATAATGTCCTTGTGCGCCGCTGCCCAAGCGGTCCCGCCGAACGGGGGCCGCAGCAAACCCNACCAACAGCAGGCCGAGCACCGCCAGCTTGCTGAGATCCTTCAATGTCTTCATCTTAATGGCTTTTCTCCTTCGGGATTCTGTGCCCTGTAATTTAGCACCACTTGATGCATCAGTAATTGTGGATGCGGAGATCAAACCGAAAGATTCCACGGGAAAGCCCCAGTCTGGCCGAATACATGCTCGCAGTCCCCCCGGGCGCCGGATTCCGAGTCCTGGCTTCCGACCGAGGAGGTAGTCCGCTTGTATGCGGGAAGAATGCAGATCGAGCACTGCTTCCGGGACTGGAAGAGCCATCTCAGGCTGCGCGGACTGCACCTGGAGGTCGAGCGCACCCAGCGGCTCCTGCGGCTGCTGATGGCCTTCACCCTGGCCTACCTGTTGACGCTCCCGCTGGGACAAGATCTCCTGGCGGCTTCAGGCGGCCCAGGAGGGCGGCCTGCCGGAGGATTTCAAGCAGTACGCCTTGCTGATCGCGCGAAACTGCACCTCCGAATCCGCATCGCCTACAATACGGCGCGGGCGCGCAACGGGCAGTCGTTGGATGACACGCCCACGACGAGCGTGGCGCCAACCCACGAGCGCCGGTTGCCGATACCGACCAGCCTGCTCATCAAGGATTTCAAGGGCCAGGTCTCCGTCGTGAAGGTCCTCGACAATGGCTTTGAGTTCGAGGGCAAGCGCTACAAGTCGCTCAGCGCGATCGCCCAGGAGATCACGGGCGCCAAGTGGAATGGCCTGCTGTTTTTCGGGCTGACGGAGAAGAAGAATGGCCGACGGTAACGGTTGGCTCGCACCTTCCCGGCGCTCCACGGTCCGCTGCGCGATCTACACGCGCAAATCGACCGAGGAGGGCCTCGAGCAGGAGTTCAACACGCTCGACGCCCAGCGGGACGCGGCCGAAGCCTTCATCCGCAGCCAGCGCGGTGAGGGCTGGGTAGCGTTGCCGGAGCACTACGACGATGGCGGATTCACGGGCGCGAACATGGACCGGCCCGCGTTGCAGAAGCTGCTTCAGGATGCCCGCGACGGGCTGGTCGACTGCGTGATGGTCCACAAGGTGGACCGCCTGACGCGGTCGCTACTCGACTTCGCGCGGATCATGGAGGTGCTTGACAAGCACGGCGTCAGCTTCGTTTCGGTCACGCAGCAATTCAACACGACCAGTTCGCTGGGNCGNCTGACGCTCAACATCCTGCTGTCGTTCGCGCAGTTCGANCGCGAGATGATCGCCGAACGCACCAAGGACAAGATGTCGGCCGCGCGGCGCAAAGGCCGGTGGGTGGGCGGCATTCCGATGCTCGGCTATGACATCAGTGAGCGCGGTGGCGCGCTGGTGGTGAACGAAGACGAGGCCGCGCGCGTGCGGGCCATCTTTGATCTCTACCTGGAGCACGGCTCGCTGATCCCGGTGGTGCAGGAGTTGAACCGCCGCGGGTGGCGAATGAAGGAGTGGACCACGCGCAAGGGTAAGGTCGCCGGCGGCCGTCAGGTGCGCAACAAATATGGCGCGTTGCTCAAGGGCATCCTGCGCTGCGCGAGTTGCGATGCGGGCATGGTCCACACCTACACGCAGAAAACGCCGCACAAGCTCTACCGCTACTACGTCTGCGTGAACGCGCACCAGCGAGGGTACAACCAGTGCCCGACGCGGAGCGTGTCGGCGCCTGCGATCGAACAGGCGGTGATCGACCAGATCCGTGGCATCGCCGCCAACCCGGGTGTGGTCGACGAGGTGGTGCGCACACTGGGTGAGCAACGCATCGCCGACGTCGAATCCCTCGAGCGTGAGAAGCGCCTCATGGAGCGCGAACTCGAGCGGTTGAGCCAGGAGCTCGCCGGGCTTGTGCGCACGGGCGGCAAGGTGGCCGTAGACCGCATGGCCGAGGTGCAGGAACGCGCGGCGGTGCTCGAAGGCAAGCTGCGCGAGGTTCGCGACCAGTTGGCCGAATGGGTTGGCCAGACGGTGAACGTAGCCGACGTCCGGCGAACTCTGCGCGAGTTCGACCGGTTGTGGGCTGAGATGACGCCGCGCGAGCAGGAGAAGTTCGTCAAGACGCCGGTCGTCCGCAACCAAACGGAGATCGATGAGCTGTTGCGGTTGCTGATCCGGGTGGCTTCCTGTTCGTGACTCATTTTCTACTCCGAAGGCTATTCTCCGAGCTTTGCCAGAACGTGGGTCAGTACTGCATCCGTCTTGCACGATGCGGCCGCGCCCTTCCAGATGCTGAGGGCGGTCTCCATCTTCTGGTCCGACACTTCAAGGCTGACTGCCCGCTTCCTCAGGAGCGGCTTTGCTTTCTCGACCTCCGGAGACGGTCCACAAGCGGCAACCGCCGCCAGGACACGCCGAAAGATTTCGTCCCAACGCCGCGCGCGTTCCCGAACCGACAAGCCTCGCCGAGTTGGATCAANGCGAAGAACATCCTCGACNCGTGCAGCAGNCTGGTGCGCATATGTATTCTCGGGATCAATCTTTGCGGCACGCCGATATGCATCCAAGGCCAGCGCATCTTTTCCCGCGGCGAATCTCGCATCACCAAGCCGTAACCAGACGCTGGCGTCGGCGGGGAAGTGGTTGGCCAGCGCCGCGTAAGCTTCTTCTGCCTGTTCCGGCGTACCGATGGTCTTCACCATGTCCGCAGCCTTTTTCGCAAGGGCGGGATCATCTCCGCGCTGCTCGATCATCGACAGCAAGAAGGAGATCGCCTCGCTTCGCCGTCCGGCATCCCGCAGCAAGCCTGCGTATTCCAGTTGAGCGATGCGGCGGCGGGACTCTTCGGATGCGGGCCATTCCTTAGAAAGCGCCTGCCGGTAGAGTTCCATCGCCTGCTTCTTGTCTCCTCCGGCGAGAGAGATCTTGGCCAGCCCCAACCAGGCCGGGCCGTTCTGGGGATCGGCCTTAACCACAGCGGACAGGTAAGCTGAAGCATCGTTGAAGTGTCCAGATTGGACGAGAGCGAGACCCAACGCGGCCCGCGACTTGACATCCTGCGGGGCATACGCCAGCGCGCTCCGAAATGCCGAGACCGCCTCCTCAACCTGTCCCTGGGCCAGCAGTTTCTGGCCATTCCGATATGCCTCATTACCCAGATCGGAGCGGCGAGTACGCTGCCAGAAGAGAAGTCCGGACACGATGAGGACCGCCGCTACGGTAATACCCGCAATCGCTGGAAGCCAGTTCCGCGCTGCAGCGGCAGTGAGGGTTTCCTGTCCTTTGGAGCCGGCGCGCCGTTTGTAGGCGATCAGAGCATCCTGGCTATGGAGCACACCAATCTGCGCCCCCCCGGCACGGCTGACCACCGGGATTTCATCCACACCCACATCTCCCATCCGCTGCAACGCCGAGTCCAATGGGTCGTCGGGATAGACATAAGGACGATCTGGCAGATCGGTAATGGCGGATTCGGACAGGTGCATCGGCCGCATGGCCCGCTCCACGGTCAAGGGCTGTGGTAGGTGAGCGGCTGAAGGCATCCTAATGCCGTCCTGCCGGGATAGCGCTTCATAGATCGGCAAGCGCTGCAACTTCTGCGCTAGGACGTAGCTGCACAGGTTGGCGATCATCAAGGGCACGATGATGGTGCAGTCGCGCGTCACTTCGAAAATCATAATGACGCTGGTCATGGGCGTCCGCACAATTCCGGCGAAGGCCGCGCCCATGCCTACGAGAGCGTATGCTTCGGCGTTGCCGGTGTGGTCTGGCAGCAGGGTATGGGCGACATGTCCCACGGCGCCCCCCAGCATGGCGCCAATGAACAGCGAGGGTCCGAAAATGCCACCGGCGTTGCCGGAACCGTAGCTTGTGGCAGTAGCTACCAACTTCAGCACCAGGAGCAGCAGCATCACCTTCAGCGCCATTTGGCCGTTCAGCGCGTCGCTCACCAGATTGTAGCCAACGCCCAGCACTCCCGGCGCTGCTAGTGCCAACAATCCCACGACCAGGCCGCCCACAGCCGGAGTGAACGGCTTCCACCGCGATGGCGCCTTGAGGAACCGANTGCGCTGCCAGAGCAGCAGTTTCACAAAGGCTGTCGACACCAGACCACCGAGCAGTCCGAGAAGGGCATAAATGAGAAACTCCAGCGGGTGCACCAGTTGGTACGCCGGTACGTGAAAGAGAGGCTCGTCCCCCAGGATCAGCCTGAGGACCATCCAGGACGTGCACGCGCCGATTACTACGGTACCCACCACACGGGTATGCAGATCCGCAAGAATCTCCTCCAGCGTGAATAGGACAGCTGCCAGCGGAGTATTGAAGGCGGCCCGCCGCCGAAGCAATTCCGGCGCCGATATGGACCGAGGGGCCTTCGCGGCCGAGAGCCACACCACTACCCAGGGAGATTGACGAGCATATGAATTTCCCGACGACAGTGCGAAGGCTGATGATGCCGTTTTGGAGAACTAGCGCAACGCGCGTCTGGGGAATCCCGCTACCCCTAGCATCAGGGAAGAACTTGAACAGCAACCAACCGCCCATCAGGGAACCGATCAATGGGCTGAGGACACGCTGCACGGCTCCTGCAGTGAGGAGTATCCTGCCCATGCGTTCGGTCAGGGCCACAAAGGCCACGACAACCAGACCCACCACTGCGCTGACCTCCAGCGCCAGCAATAGGAGAATTTTGTCCTCGTGCTCTCGAAGATCAATTCGCGCAAGCCGCCGCTGAGCTGGCTGCAACAGCCTACTGAGTCCCCGCAAACTGGGCATCATCAGAACTATTGTCCCAGCTAAGCCCGCGGTGGTGGAATCACGTCGCCGTACATGAGCCGGTTGAGTCTCGATTGCACTCAACTCCGCTGTTCTTGAAGGCGCTGTCCAATCTTTGCAGACTGAAGTCCACAGGTTGCCTGCTTGACAACAACGCGACGCGGTTGGTGCTGGCTAGCGTTTCCTCGAAACCCGATTCTCCAAAACCATTACGGAAGAGGGTTCCCCTCGGGGAGCCACTTCTCAAAACCATAACTTCCCGCCGCCCCGTTTCGCTTGACGCCATCGCCGTTTGCGGCCGCCCGTTATCCCAAAACAGGCCGGTTGAGGGCGTAGGCCGGGCTCAACCCTTTAAGCGGAGCGGAGAGTTGAGCTTGCGCCAGGCCAATGAGTTGTTGAGACGGAGCTACCGGCAGACGCGGCGAATCTGGGCCAAGTACCGAGAAGGCGGGCCGG
>JGI24721J44947_10002154_pt1 | contig 28070 bp, 24 predicted proteins | sample YelNatPaOPGAMG01_FD_44947 | JGI IMG/M metagenome (IMG submission 44947) | reverse complement strand
CATGCAATAACCCATACCATTGTAAAAATTCCAGGAACATCGGACATCAAGAACAGTCCAAGAAAGAGAAATATCACAAGCATAACAATTGTTATTTTTGAAGCTAATGGAGATGGCCTGACAGAGGCAATTTTGCGCTGGTTATTCATCTTTATCCTCCTTTAAAATATACGTCAAATTATCTCTTCCAAAATTGATTATCAATGGTGTCTGGTTGTGTCCGAGTTTTTTTGAGATTTTTACTATATTCTCCGAGAACAGGCAGGTTATATTGTTTTTTAACACTTTACTTTATAGGCAACACACTTGCCACTTTTGTCAGGACAGCATCTTTCACACCAGTGCTGTCCTTTGCTGTCACAACAGCATACTCTTTCATAACATCCATTTGGTTGGAGATTCCATTGGGTGCAGTTTGCTGAGGCTGCAACAAGAGTATGGTTTTCTGAATTTATATTGCATGAGTTTGACTGATCAATGGAATTTGTTATTGCAGGACCTGATGAAGCAAATATAAATATCAATCCAGTTAAAAAAATTAATAGAACTAACTTTTTCATCTTAGCCTCCTGTTTTTGTTTCTTTTTCTTTAATTTCGGCAATTCTGGCAGTGTTTTCTTCTATTTTAAAGAAAACAACTGTCAGTTCAAGAAAAACTCTTGACCATATAATTCCCAAAAGAGCAATTAATGGGGAAAGAATTATCTGTAAAAACCCTGCACCGGCTGAATATTTCATAGTGTTTATGCCACCAATTAGCAACATCAAGCCAATAAGTGCTGAGCCAATAATTGCAAGAACATAGAGAAGTTTGATGATTTTTACTGTGATAAAGCTTTTAAATGTTAACTCAAAAAGCTGTGCAAAAAAGCCTTTTTCAGTTTCCATAAAATCCTCCCTTTATTATTTACCCATTCTTTCAATTAAAAATTTGACCTGCCTGTCCTCTGGATTTAATCGCAGAACTTCTTCAAAGAGTTTTTTTGCCTCTTCCTCCTTTCCCATCTGGTAATACATAAGCCCAAGTGATTTCTGAAGGGTAGGGTCTTTTGGAAATTTCTCAATTCCTTCTTTTAAATATTTCAACGCATTATCATCTTCCTTCATCTCCTGATAAGATAAAGCAAGGTAGTAATAGACTTCGGGGCTTGGCTGGGCTTTAAGTGTTTCTTCAAAAAGTTTCACAGCCTTCCCATAGTTTCTCTGCCTGAAGTAGTTTCCTGCCTCAATTAAATATTCCGTTGCCTTTTTCTGTCTTTCTTCCTGAGAAAGGTTTGAATAGGGATTTGAAATAGCATCAACAACCCTGCCATCGGGAAGTCTTTTATCATATACCTTTGATATTTGAACATTTTTAATCTTCATTTCATCAATGTTTATTGAGCCAAAGTAGTTTTTATCAAGCTTTACAGGTGTTTCAGAATGGACATTTACCGTATTGTCATAGATGTTGTTGTCCATTATCTCACCAGAAAATCCATTGATTTTAATACCTGTTTCATTCTGGAATATATTGCTTGTCTGAATATTTGAGCTGGTTTTTAAGAGTTCAATTCCCATTCTGTTATCTGAAATTGTAAGATTCTTAAAAACAGGCGCAGGCACTGAAGCCACTAAAATTCCTCTGTCACATTGAGTAATTATTCCGTTTTCAATTAAACCTTCTGAAGAAGATGAGCTTATTCCTGTTATGGCATTTTTAATTATAAATCCGTTCATATTTGCATATCCGTTTTCAATCATTATGCCTTTCCATTTTTTGTCATTGAGAGATAAAAATTCAACAGGAGCATCCTTTGCATTTACATTAATCTTTCCATAAACGACAAGTGATGCGTTTTCTGCAAACATGAGCCTTGTTTCAGGTTCTATTGTGAGGGTTAATCCTTTTGGGATAATGAAATCCTGTCTGATAATGTATGTTCCAGAAAGGACAGTATCTTTTTCAGCTGTTCCAGAAAGGCTCCGGGGTTCTTTTGTTGTTAAAGAGGATTTTACAGCATCCTGAATCTCAGATTCGTTTCCCGCAGTATCAAAGGCAATCACTCTATAGTAGTAGGTTTTGCCATGCTCAACAGCTCTGTCTTCAAAGTGATTAAACTCCACTTTACCTATTTCTTCAAAGCCTGTAAGAGGTTGCTGACTTCTTAAAATTTTGTATCCCTTCAAGTCTGTAACATCCCTTAGTGGTTCCCATGATAGTTCTATTCTGTCATAAAACCCCTTTGCCTTAAGTCCCTTTACCTGAGGAGGAGGTGTTGTATCAATGGTAACAAATCCGCTTACATCAATCCACTGAGTTTCGTATCCAGCAGGCTTTCTCAGGGAAACAATTACAGGAGCTTCTTTTACATTGTCTCCGGGTAGCACAACATATTCTCCAATGTAGATTCCTGGCTGGGTTTCTTTCATCGGGATGCCCTTTTTAAAATTTCCTATATCAAAGGTAGCAACCATGCCTCTGTCTCCTTCTAAGCCAACTTGAATGACCTTTCCCTTTCCAAAAGGAGACTCTTTAACATTTGTGAGAACTTCTTTAATAACAGGCCTTTCCTCAACAATGCCAGTGGGTGAGGGAATCTTTTCGTTGAATTTATAACAAAGTTCATTAATCATTCTTACCTGCTGAATATCCCTTATGTTCATTGCAGTTGATATTGCCGTCATTACAGCACTTAATGGAGAAAGTGGAACACCACCTTCATGGTATCGGACAGAATCCTTAATTCTGAATACCTCTTTGCCTGTTCTTGTATTTATCATCCAGACTTCTGCCTCAATTCCAAGCTGTGAGTATGCAACTGCATAGATTTTTTTGTAGTCAGTAACTTTTCCGTAAATCAATCCATCACATCCCAAGGCTCTGCAGACTTCCTGTGGTGGAATTTCAAGAATACTTTTGCCTGTTTGTCTTTCAAGCTGAATAATCTTTTCATCAACAATACTCAGTTCAATGTCCCTGTAAGGTTTTGAGCTAAAGTGGTTATAAAATGACTTTCTTACTTGATTTGCAATACCTTTTTCTTCAGTTTTGTTTTCAAATGGAAGCACTGCAACTGTTTTTGGAAGCTCTTCATCAGCCAGTGTTACCTCTGGAGTTTCTTTTTTGATCTCAGAGACGGGAGCACAGGAAAAGAGAAATAAAAGAAAAAACAATGAGAAAAATATTTTTTTCATTTTAGACTCCTACTATCGCAAAATAAATTTTCCTTTAATTTTTTCTGGTTCAGGAGTTATTGCAGGTGATTGCTGGACATTAAGCTGTTTTGCTTCGTCTTCCACCAATGGTTTAATGTATTCATAAATATCAGCAATTGTTTTTTTGCCCTCTTTTAATGCTTTTAAAAAATAGTATGTAAATATTCCGTGTCCCTTTTCATAAGATGATATACTTATCTGGCTACTCTGCGATGCTGACAAAACAGCTATATTCTGTGATATTGCAGGCATATCTGTCATTATTATAAGAGGTCTTGCACCTTTTGCAATTACGCTTCTGCCACCTGCACCTGAAAAGCATGAATCAAGAACCACAACTATCTCTTTTGCAGGAAGTTTACCAATTTTTTCATAAAGCCTCTTTAGCGGATAACCTGTAACTTCAAGATAATTGGGATCGCCATCATAAGGCACTATGTAGGCATCGCCTGTCTTTGGTTCTGGTGCACCATGACCTGAATAATAAATGAAAACTTTGCTATCATTTTTTACTCGATTTGGTAGCCATGCTTCTATTGCCTTTTCAATTGCTGATTTCGTTGCTTTTTCATTTATAATAAATTCAATATTCCTTTCCTGAAAACCGATTGCTTTAAGATAGTCCTTCACAAGTTTTGCATCTTTACTTGAGAAGTCAGATTTTGGCAATCCCTGATAGTCTTCAATTCCTATAACTATAGCAAAATCATTAGATTTGGGTTTTACTTTAAACTCAGGAATTATTTCTATTTCTGAAACTTTAGTTTGTGGTTGAGATGTTATCTTTTGAGGAGAAGGTTTTAGTTGAGATACAGTTTTTTGCTCTTTATCTTGTGGGGAGATGTACTGAATCTGCAATTGTGCGCCTGTTGGGTCTTTAAACTCGTACATACTGCAGCCTGCAAATATAAAAGAAATGGCTAATATGAATAAACTAAAGACCAAAGTCATTTTTTTATCTCCCTGTTAGTATTCAAGAGTTTTAATTATTTCTGGTACAGCCTGTTGCATGGCAGACTGGAGCGCTTTTCTTAAGGAAATTCCTTTTGTCTCTGCTGAACCCACTATAGACCGTTCATCACCCTTTGCAATAACATTAAAAATTTTTACCTTAACACCATTTTTCCATATTTCAACTGTAAATTGCACATCACTTATGGCACCAACTGTCCAGAACCCCACATCCTGATCTACAAATACCTTTAAAATTGTCAAATCAATTCCTTTTGGCACATCTTCAGGCAGTTCAATAACTGGAGTAACTGTATATCCAGCAAAGCTTAATTCTTGCATTAGTGCTTTTACTATCCAATCTTCTATATCATTACTTGTAACAACATCTGCTGTCTTCATACCATAAGTGTTTTTTACTGTTCCTATGATCCACTCTCCAGTTGGCTTTTTATTGAGACCTGTATTGTTTTTAGGCTTTGCAATGAATACTTCTCCTGAGCCACCTTTTGCATTTACAGTTCTTTCATAGGTCAAATCAATTTTCTGGTCAACAAATGCACAGCTTATAAGTAAAACTGCTCCTGTTAAAATAATTGTCAACGCTTTTATCATGGAGCACCTCCACATTATAAATAATTCAACAAAATTATTTTTTTATTATATAAATCGTTGTTGTCTCTGTCCATTCATCTGGGTCAAGCTGATTGAGTTTTCTTACGAGGTCACTTATCATGCCTGTAGATTTTGCATCATATACCTGGAAGATTCCTTCCTTAAAACCAAGAGAAATTAATTCCTCCTTATTCTTTGTGGCAATTAGTTTAATTTTCTCTTCAGCGATATTACCTTTAAAATTTGGGATAAACATTGCCTTAAGTTTTATATTATATTCAGCAGATGGAAACTCGTAAATTTTTTCAGCTTTAGCAAAATTATCTTTTTGAATTGAATTTGGCAGAAGAAGAGTTACTGAGCCATCAGTTGCAATTGAAAAGATATATACATAACAATCTCTATTTGCTTTATAAAATATTTTAACACCATCGCCTTCTTTTAATTCATATTTTGAGAGGGTGAGTTTAACCATAAATCCATCACTTTTTTCAGGATATATAGGCTCTACAAGTGCCTTAATCTTAACTCTGTAAAGATTCCTGTCTTTTACATCCCAGCCTTCTTTAATAATTTCAATTTTATTAATCTTTCCCCTTACAGAAGTATAGGTAAGGTCTTCAGCAAGTTGGCTGTTAGATACGAGTGTGTGGGACCTTATAAAGACTCCAACTGCATTTTCTATTGCCTTTGTTTGAGCATCCTTTTTGGCTCTTTCAATTACCTCTTTCGGAGTATCAATTTCACTCATATATGCCTCTCCATCTGCCTCTACCCATACAGGTTTTTCCGATGCGTAAGAGTAAGAACTTATAATTAGAATAAATATGATAAATTTTAAAATCCTGACCGACATTTTAATCTCTATTTAGAAATAATAAGTAAAAAGCTGGTTTTTTTACCACAGGTAAAGGATATTTTTCATCTGCCTCTTCACAGGTTAATAATTTCAGCACATTGTTTTTATCTCTTACTAAGGTAAAGCAAAGTGTTTCTTGCTTAGTTGGGCAACAAGAAGGATCGGTTTCTTTATGGGTAAGAAGTGATAAATATATAAAGTCTCTCCCCCTCTCACGAAAAGTAACAAACCCCGGCTCAAATCTTAAATCCTTTATTACAACTCTATCGCCAAGTTCAATTGAATTAGTCTGAACGATTTTATCCTTTTCTTTCACAAGAGCTGTTATTTCTAAAAAACTACCACTTCCACCAAAGTTTTCGGAAAGTATAACTATAGCAAAGGGTGTTACTTCGTTTAGTTTAAATATACCGTATTTTTCTAATTTTACATTGAGATAATTTTCCATATCTTCCTTATTGCCAGGTCTTAATGGAGATTCATATTTGCCATTTTTCAATGTGATTGTTTTTTCTGAATATTTTAAATGGTAGGTAAAATTTTTAATGGTTTTTTCATTCAGGGTATCAGGGCTTTCTGAAGCTATAGCTGATTGTATCATGATTAAGAAAATCAATATGATTAGGCATTTAAAAGTTTTCATAAATATAACTTTTTCTATCAGAAGCACTGTCATAGTATACATTACTCCCCGTGCAGGATAAATACTGCCCAGTAAAAGGGATTATGATATTTCGCCTTCATCTCCTGACGGGTTAATTTCATTGCCTCAGCCCTTGATTTACCAGATTTTAAATAACTGTATAATGTTTTCATATATTCTACTGCTGGTTCACTGGCTACTTCCCATAGACTTACCACAACGCTTTTGGCACCTGCCTGCTGAAATGCTCTTGCAAAGTTTACAACACCTTCGCCTTCAACCTCTTTTCCCACTCCAGTAACGCAGGCAGAAAGAACAACCATATCTGCATTAAGTTTCATTCCAGTAACCTCACTGAGAGTCAAAAATCCATCATCTCCTTGATTTTCAACCTGACTTAGAAGTATGAAAGGTTCATTTATTCCCTGAACCATACCAGGAAGGGATGCATGGGTAGCAAAATGAATATATCTGTAATTTTGGAGACCTGCCTTTTTTAGATTTGTCTCGTTAGCCATCACTGAAAGTAAAACCTGAGGTGGTTCTGGCTTTACTCCCATTATCTTTGCAATCTCTTTTACTTCATCTTCTGTTTCTGGAAGTGGTGGAAACTCTATTTTGTTAGATTCTTCCTCTGTTACTGCACCCCATTTTGCTTTTATTGCAAGACCTCTGAAGGCATATTGTTTAAGATTTGCAAGCTGTTCTTTCTTTCCCTGTTTCCAGGCAATGTATCTTGGGTCATCTTTACTGTAAACAGGATTTCCAAGAGCAAAGAGAGGTTTTTCTGGCTGTTTTTCTTTCAAAATTCTCTGAAGTGCCATAATAGTTGCTGATTGATAGTATGTGATTGTGTATCTGTCTGCCAAATATAAGCTGTCTTTTATGTCTGTTCCTTCTTTTATAATGAGTGCTTCAAAAGGAAGTAAACCTAAGATTCCATCAGGAACGATTATTATCATTTCATTTTCTTTTACATCTTTTAATGCCTCATAAAGTAAACTATCATATAGTTTTTTAGCTAAGTTTACTGAAAATTGTGAAGGATTTCTTGTATTCATTGGTTCAATGAATGATTTTACTGTTTCTTCAAGGGATTGCCTTGTTAAAGGAATTTTTATAAGCCTTTTTACCCCTCCTTTTCTGATAACAAACAAATAGGTGGCATCATCAGTTACTGCATACTCAAATAAAACTTCATCTGTCCTCAATGGCAATTCTTCAGCTTTAACAGGCAATGGATAATGAAGTGCTGCATATCTTGGATAGTTTTTTCTAAGCACTTCTATTAATTCATCAAGTTGCTTCTTGATTTCTTCCCTTTTTTGCTGAAGTTCTTTTACTGCCTGCTCACCTTTTTTTAATGCCTCTTCCCATCTGCTATCAATATATGAAAGCTCCTGAAGGAGCCTATCTTCAGCATCTTTTAAATTCTGAGGTATTTCTTCAGTCATTGTTTTTCTTAGAGAACCTGCCATTGCCTCAAGTAATATCCTTGCCTTTGTGAGTTCTGAAAAATAAAAGGCAGAAGAGGCTGGATTCTGTCCCAAAAGATTGTAACCTCTCTCTGCCATCTCATAAAGGACTGATATTATAGCTCTGTATGGAGTGAGTCTACCATAATATCCCCCACCTGCAAAAAACTGACCTTTTTCAGTTGTGGACTGTCTCATATTTTCAACTATATTTATGGCATTCATCAAATTAATGGCTGATTCCTGTAATTCTCCTTTACCTTTAAGTGCCAGTCCTACCTGAGTGTAATATTCAATATGCCTGTTAGGATTATCTCTCCATGAAGGTGGAATCTCATTTGCAATCTTTAAAGCGGAATCATATCTACCTGTTAAAAGATATATTTCTATAAGTCCAGGATGTAGCATCCTGTTTGGTTTTATCCTTGGCTCAAGTTTTTTCCTTTCAAGGAAAATATCTTCTGCATCTTTCAGTCTTCCCTGCTTCAGATAAACTGCTCCAATGTTGTTAAGCCCTGTCTCAAGAAGATGGGGATTGTTAAGTTTTCTATCAATTTCAAGGGCTTGATTCAGGTATTTCAGAGCGGAATCATATTTGCCTGATCTAAAATACTCCATACCGATGTTATTTAATACATAAACAAGAGAAAAAGGTCTTTGAAGATGTTTTTCAATTTCCAGTGATTTTCTGTAATACTCAAGAGCTTTGTTAGGGTAGCCAAGTCTTCCATATACATGTCCTATGTTGTTTAAAACTGTTGCAGATGTAGGTAAATCATTTTCCTGTTCTGCCAATTTTAATGCGGATTCATAGTTTGAGAGAGCCTTTTCATATCTGCCAAGATCCATGTAAAGGCTGCCAAGATTATTTAAAGTAATCCCTAATTCTTTTTTAAGATTCTTTTTTTTCTGAATCTCTATTGCTTCCTGATAGTAAGAGATTGCCCTGTCATATTTGTAAAGGTCGCAGAGTATATCAGCAATTTGTCTGAGAACAATTGATATGCCTTCCTGGTTATTATGTTTTTTTGCAATTTTCAATGCTTCTTCAGAATAAGAGAGAGCCTTTTCAAGCTGACCCATTTTTGTATAAACCAACCCTGTAACAGAAAGATTCGCTCCTACAGAATTTTCATCTCCCTTTTCTCTGTAAATTTTTGTTGATTCATTGAGGCTGTAAAGAGCTTTTTCATATTTGCCAAGAGAAAGAGCAACTTTTCCAAGTGTATGAAGCACTATAGAGAGGCTGTCTTTGTTGTTAAGTTCTGTAAAGAGTCTCCTTGATTCTTCAAGATAATTGTAGGCTTTTTCTAAATTAATTGCACGACGGTAATAAATAGAGCCAGCAAGAAAAAGGTCATCCGCCAGCCATTCTTTATTGCCAAGTTTTCTTGCAGCATCAACTGCTTTTTCATAGTAAAAAAGTGCTTTATTGTCATCACCTAAGTCTTCATAGGAAGAGCCAAGACCATTATAATTAGAGGCATAACATTCATAATCATTTCCACATAAGGCAAGGGATTTTTCATAATAATAAATTGCTTCTTTGTATCTTTTTTCTTTATATGCCTTGTCTGCCAGTTCCCACAGCCTTTCAGCCTCGTTTTTTGGCTGACAAATAGCTGTGAAAGGAATAAAAACTATCAAAATTGATATTAAAAGATGCTTCCACTTCATTTTTTACCTGCAAACCATTCTCACAGAAGCCTTTACTGAAACTGTTTTTTCTTCCTTTTTAGGCTCTGGAGCTTCAATCATAGTTTTTGCTGATTTTAGAAAGATACCTTCATCATATTCTCTCCACCACCAGGAAGGTCTTCTTATATCATAATCTATGCTTGTTAAATTGCAAGCTTTGTTTAACTTTTCAGAAACCTTTTTTGCAAAGTTTTTTGCAGTGTCAATTATCTCAATTTTTAACTCCTCTTCAACTTTACGAAGATTTTTCTTTGATACAATCCATTCTGGTTCTGATACTGTAAAATCCATTTTTTCACCATATTTTTCTTTAAAATTAGATAAAATCTCAAGAATTTTATTCTGCTCCGATGGTTCTTTTAATTCAAAGACATAATGAATTGAACCTTTATATCCTGAACATTTTTGTTTGTTTTTTTCCCACCAGCAGTTTTTATATACCGAATACTTTCCACCTCTGTATTCAAAGCCAAGATTTCTTAATGACTTATCCACTGCTCCAAGCATATTTATTGCATCAACTTCTTTTGCAGTGTTTACATTTACTCCAACCGTCATGTTGAGAATGTCTGGAATAAGTTCCTTTGCTTCTTCAAGGGTTATGGATACTTTTGTCATTTTTTCATCATCCTGAGCAAAAGCAGAAGTGAAACTTAATAAAAAAGTGGTGAATAAAATTATCATTAATTTTTTCATGGTTAAATCCTCCAATTAATAATAAATAGTTCAACATAGTTCAACATTGTTCAACATAGTTCAAAATTATTTTAAAACAAAGGCGACTTTTGCACTGGCAAAGAAGTTTGCCTTCTGGTTTGCAGAATAAATTTTTACAGCATCCTCATCTGAAACCTGAAGGTCACTTGGACTTACTGTTCCAGAAGCTTTTATGATAAGAGGATTTTTAACTCCTCTTTTTTCCAGTGCTGCCTTTGCTTTCTCTATACTGTTTGTATACTCTCCACATCCCTGCTCAACAAGAACTTTCTGGCTTATTTTTGACGGGTCATATAAAACCTCTCCCTTTGAATTAAATATTCTGTTTATGAGCGCGGGTCTAAAGTTAACCTCTGTTGCATCAACTATCAGTCCATCATATATTTCTTCAAGTTTTACAGGCTTTGTTCTATATTGAGGCTGGGGTTCAACTATTTCTTTTTTAATTTTTGGGTCTCCAAGAATTTTCTCATACATAAGTGAGCCAAAACCTTTTGGTCCTGTCATCCCGATCTTAACAATAACAAGGGCAACCTCTTCCTGAGGATTCCATTCTTTGTAAACAACCTGAGCCCCTTTTACAAAACCTGCAACTGCTGTTCTAACAACATCATACTGAAGCTCCGCATCTCTAACCAGTGTATCTCCAACAACTGCAACTCCTTCAAGGAATTCTGCAAGCTGCCTGTATGCAAGAGTAGTTGCAGCTCTCTCTGCAGTAAGTCTTCTCTGAGCTGGTGTTTTTGCAGTTGGAGATGGAAGTCCCTCTGCTGCTACCAGTATGTAATCATTTATAAATGCCTGTTCAGGAGATGTGGTAATTGATAGATTGTTTTTTTGAAGCCACTCATTAGCCTTTTCAAATACTGGAGAAATCTTATCCTGTGTATCCTGCGCATTTACAATACTCACAATTGTAAAAACTGATAAGATTAAAAAAACTAATTTTTTCATTTCTGATCCTCCATTATTTTTTAATTTATTTCGCAGTTGAAACCATATCATTTTCTTTTATTTCTTCACATTTACCACTTATACACGTTGCAGTGGCACAGGATTTTTCTATTTCAGTAATCTTTAGTTCTGCTATTACATCTGTTAGTCTTTTAATCACCATTCCCGTTGTAGGACTTTTAATTTCTTTTACAATTTTTATTACATATAGAATCATATCTTTATCTAAACCGCTATCCTTGCCAGCATCAATTAAATATGTTTTTGTAACTTTATCAACATAAACTACAACAGAATTTATTACAGATTCTTTGATTTTTACGCTTTGTTCTTTAAACTGCTTAACAATATCAGATATAGCTTTTTTCGTGGCTATTCCTAAAAGAGAATTTTCAAAATCTGCTGATGCGGTTTGAATAAGGTCACCTATTTTTACTCCTGATGTTGATTCTTCTCCAAACCCTTCAGCAGCAGAAATTATTTCAGCAGTTGATGTATCAATAAGACGCGCATTAACAGCCACCTTAGCAGTATTTGTTCTAACTCCTACGCCAAGAATTCCAACATTTTTTTCTTCTACACTGAATTGAGTGACACTTCCTATTACAACAGCACTTACTCCTAATATTTTTCCAAGCTTTGCAGCTTCCGCAGGATCAACCACTCCGCTAAGAGAAAGTTTTTGTTCATTTAAAATTTTTTCAAGCTGATTTCTTTCTACAACTTTGAATGTTCCATCTTTAACAAATTCTGTAATTAACATATCTGTTATAGCTCTTCCAATTTTACCTTTTTCGTTCTGAATTTGCTGTCCTTTTAAAGCCATAAGAATATAAATTGGATTTTTAGCTTGAAGCTGGGCTGTTATGGAGGCATCATCAAAATCAAGAACCGCTATTTTTTTAACTCCAGCTTCTGCATAAGACAATACCGAAAAAAGAATAATTAAAAATGAGAGAATAAAAATTTCAGCTTTTCTCATGGCTAACTCCCTACTTATTAATTTCAATAAATATTCATCCTTTGTTTCAATACTCTTATTGCAAGGATTGCTTCTGCTCCTGTAACAGCTCTGTCAGGGTTAAATTCTCCTGAAAGTTCTGGTTCCATAATCCCTCTTGTTACCATATTCATAACAGCATTGTAAATTGGTGAGGTTGTTCTTATATCAGGAAATGGGGATTTTTCATGACCGAAAAATGCTGTTGCAAGTTTTTCATCCTGTGTAAGCTTTATAAGTACATCTTCAAGTATTAAAGCCATTTCTCCTCTTTTTACTATCTCCTCAGGTTTAAAAAGATATGCCTTTGTTGTTTCGTCATATTTTGGTTCAAGTCCTCTAATTTTCCACTTAAGTATGGTAAGGATTTCTTCTTTAAAAGGATTATTCAGTATATCAGCAGGTGTAAATTCAGGTTTTCTCTTAAATTGAGACTGGACTGGAATACGGCCTGCAAAAAGACTATCAATTTTTAATTCATCAACAAGAAGTGCTGAGAGGTCTGCCCTTGTTATGCTGTCCTGTATGGCAATTTTTTTACCAATATCACCAACTGTAATTCCAGCCATTGCCCGGATGATTTTATCAGCTTTTTTCCATGCTCTGTCAGCTTTCTCATTCCATTTTCCTTCTTTTTTTGCATTTAAAACCGCTCTGAATTTATCTTTTGCTTTTTCAAAATCAAGGGCTTCAAGATAGGCAACTCCCATAAAGTAATGTGCTGATTCTTTACCCTGATAATAAGTAAGTGTGTTTTCATCAACTTTAATATCCAGTGCATTGAAATAGGCTTTTTCAATTTCATCAAGCCAGTTATTTGTTTTGAGAGCAGTTAAACTTCTCATTTTTGCCATGTAGTAGTCAAACTCTTCCGCTGGACTTACTGCTTTCTTTTTTGCAGTTTTCAGGTCTTTTTCAATCCTTTCAATTTCAATTTTTTTAAATTCAGAATCCTTGATCAATCTTGTCTTTTCCGCCTTTGCAATTGCAAGCCCTGAATAGGACTTTGAAAATTCTTCATCGCAGTAAATGGCTCGCTGAAATTTTTCAATTGCAAGCTCATTTTTTCCTTCTTCTAAGGCTTTCATTCCAATGAGATAGTGGTGTTCAGGGTTATCCTCTGGAAGCGTGCATTTTGAAATTTCCTTTTGAGCACATCCATAGAAAAGTCCCGTAAAAATTAATAAAAGAATTAAAAACTTTAAATATCTCATTTAAAGCCTCCTTTTTATACTTTATTAAGCCAATAATATCAGAAGAAAAAACATATGTAAAGGTAATTTTCACATTATTTTGTCAACCTCTGCCAGAAACTCTCCTGAAATTTTGTTTTAACTGCGTGACCTGTAAATACTTTGTTTGCGTAATCTTCACCAATAATGCATATGCTTCTGTCATTGTGCAAATCTGTCTCTGATATAGTGCACTCACCAATAATCTTTGATGTAATTATGTCTGTATTTTTTATAGGGTCTGTTTCTTTAATAAACTCTATAATTTCAACCATTGAGCCTGCTTTTATTCCATCTGATGTCCCCAGTGTAATAAATGCAACTCTTTCCTGAGGATTTTTTCTGTTTGTCATAGTCTTGTAAATATATCCGTAAACTGGAAATGTATTGATTATTTCATTTTTAGAATTATTNATAGCCTTTTCAATGGCTTTATTTAAAAGTCCGCAGGGATCCTGAATCCTGCAATCATACTGAGAACTGACTTCTCTGTAATTTNTTTGTCTTCCAATCATATTAAAAGCTTTTTGAATTCTTCCTTCTGGAAATTCAAGCAATCTGAATACCAATCCTGTCTCAGCCTCTTCACTACATGATGCAGAGGTGTAATGGGTTTTTCCTTTTTTATCTGTCCATGAACTTGCTGGAGTAAAGCGTGCTTGAGTATATGCCTTTGATATTGAACCGACAAATACAAAATCCACCCCCTCAGCAATTTTTGCAAATCTCTGAGGGTCTATGTCTCCAGAAATACCTGCTCTGAATTTTAACTCATCAATAATTGCATTTAGATGAGTTCTTTCCACAAGCTCAACATTTCCTGCCAGTGCAAGAGTTTGAACAAGAAACTCCTGTGCATTTATATAAAGCTGACATCTGCTGTAAGGGGTGTTGTCAGATGGTGGAAGAACTGCAACTTTTGGTTTTTTCTTCTGGACAATATAATCAGGTATGAAATGCATTGCTTTTTTATTATCAATATCTGAAACTGTATAATCCATCAAGCTAACTTTTGGAGGAGAGCATCCCACAAAAAACACTATGAGAATTGATAAAATTCCTGAAAAAAATGACACTGATGATTTTATAAAAACCATTCTCTTACTAATTTTTAATCCTTAATATAATAGAATTGGGTAAAAAATTAACAACAATTAAGCCCTTTTGATTCAGACTATTTGCAAGATATACAGGATTTTCAGGATAGCTTACAAGAAAATCTCCCATTCCTTTTTCCTCAACTTCTGTAACCCATGCAATATTCTGTAGCATCTCTTTTATCTCAAAATTTTTGTTCAAATCATTTAAACCTTCAATCCTAACTGATATTTTTCTTGCGATGCCATGCATATATTTACTTATTTTATCAAAAACAATCGGCACAAATTTTTCTGAAAGATTCTTCAAACTCTGAACCGTAGCATCCTCCACATTTAATGCCATTCCCTTTGCTTCTTCTGTTCCTGAAGCTAATATGATTATTCTGTTAGAATCTNTTTCTCTGGCAACCACTCTATATGTAAGCCTTGTTGTGACATTATTAACAGGCATTGTTAAACCATATCCTATGTCCTGTCCCTTTCTTGTTGAAATTGTATAATCAACTTTTCCAATTAAAAGAAGATTTGAAAGGTTTTTATACATCAGGCTTCTTAATATGATATAATTTCCTTTTTTCATTGCACTTTCTATCATTTCTGCTTCTGCTATTTGTGCTGGTGTTATGTCAACAACTTTAACTCCCATCTTGGTTAATTCTCCTATAAGTGTCTCACTCAGAATATTTGTCTCTTCATGTTCGCCATAAGGTTTTCTTAAAGGTATAAAAACAGCCATGGAATTATTAATGGCAAGCATTGAAACAGCATCACCTGTTAGAGAGTCATTAACACATACCTTTGCAATAACTTTATATATATCTCCTTCCTTCCATTCCCTTTGTATCTTGTAACCTGTAATAACTCCCCTTATTTGTTTAATGACCGCATCATCTATAAGAGAAAAGTTCTGGACAACTGTTTGAGCTTTAATCTTAACTCCTGCTACCTGTTCAATGGCATTCCATTTAGCTCTTGATATTGCTTCAGCTTTTGCTGAGGGGATATCTGAACCTATGATTGCTGCTTCTCCATGAGAGTCAATGCATACTGTTTTTGCCTCTACATAAGATGATAAAAAAATCACTACAAGAATAATAAAAAAATTAAAAGCTCTGAATTTCATTCTTTATTCCTCCTAAAAACGATTAAGGTCAATATCTGGCAAAATAAAGAAAAATCCATTTTTCTCTTGCAGAATACCACGAAATTTTAAAACCTTCATCGCCTTTGTTACCGCTTCTCTTGAAGCTCCTGTTAAGGATGCAAGCTCTCTATGTGTAATTTTTCTTATTTTTATTAATCCATCCCTGGTTCTCTCACCTTCTTTGTCGGCAATACTTAAAAAGATTTTCAAAATTCTCCTGCTTACATCAAGAAATGCCATAGCACCAAGCATTTCATCGGTCATTCTTATTCTTTCAACCATTGCAGAAAGAAGTATTATGGCAATCATTGGATTATTTTTCAATAATGTGAGAAATTTTTCTCTTTTTAAGACTCCAATTACAGAATTATCAGTTGCGATAACAGTTGCTGAACGAGGTCTACCATCAAGAAGACTCAACTCTCCGAAAAAATCTCCTTTTTTGAATATATTGAGAACAAGTTCTTTGTCTTCTGTATCAATAAGGCAGGCTTTTACACAACCTTCAAGAACAATATAAAGATCTGTGCTTTCATCAGATTGGTAAAATATAATTTCTCCTTTTTTTACCCTTTTTATAGTAAAACCGTTAGAAACTAAAGATAGATACTCATCTGAAAGACACTGGAAAAGGGGTATTTCTTTTAAGATTTTTAAGACTTCAATGTTTGGCATACTCAAGTTTATCAAAACATTTTAAAGGCGTCAAGCAATCGCATTAGATCATACAAAATGTCGTGAAATACTCCTGGCTAATTAAGCTGGAACTTCAAAAACACTTGCTAATTCTTAATGGACGGTAGGGGAGTTGAACCCCCGACCTCCAGAGTGCGATTCTGGCGCTCTCCCAACTGAGCTAACCGCCCTTAAATTTATAATATCATACTACTCAAACAGATTGCCTGANCAGCTATCCCTTCCTGTCTTCCTATAAAACCCATTCCCTCATTTGTTTTAGCCTTGATGCTTATATTTATGCCAAACTTCTGTATGTTTTCTTTCATTTTTGGTATATAAGGAGACATTTTTGGCTTTTCGGCAAATATTATACAATCAATCCACAAAGGTTTAACTTTTTTTGAGCTTGCAATTTGTAGTGTTTTTTCAAGTAATACAATGCTTGAAATGTCTTTATATAAAGGGTCTGAGTCAGGAAAGTGTGTTCCTATATCACCAGCTCCTGCTGAACCTAAAATGGCGTCTATTATCGCATGAATAAGAACATCTGCATCTGAGTGTCCATAAAGTCCTCTGTTGTATGGAATTTCAACCCCTCCTATGATTAATTTTCTTTTTTCAACAAATTTATGGCTGTCATAACCTATCCCGATTCTTAAGGAGTTTAAAAGAGACTCATTCATTATAATTGAAGAACAGCTCTGAATGGCAAATTCCAGTTTCTTTAAATCTTCTCTTGTGGTAACTTTAATATTGTTCTCATCGCCCTGCACTGATAAAACCTTGCCTCCGTATCTTTCTATCAATGAAGCATCATCAGTCCCGTAAAAACCTTCATTGTATGCTCTTTCATATGCTTTGATAAGATTTTTAAACCAGAATGCCTGAGGTGTCTGTACTGCTTTAAGTATATCTCTGTTTAATGTCCCTCCGATTATATTCCCTTTTTTTGTCCATTTTATTGTATCTGTCAATGAAATTGCAGGTATTACACCATCAACTTCAAAATTTACTGCATCAATCACTCTTTCTACTAAACTCTGTGTAACCATTGGTCTTGCAGCATCATGAATCAAAACAATATCAGTATCCGATGGTAAAGATTTCAAAGCATTATAAACCGAGTCCTGCCTTTCCTTCCCTCCCTCAATTATCTTCTTTATTTTTTTGATATTAAATTTATTGATTGTTTTTTCTACTTTTTTGATTGCATCCTTTCTTGTAACAAGCCAAATACTATCAATTTTTTCACTTTTTTCAAATGGTTCAACTGCCCAGATAAAAAGAGGTTTACCCTTTAATTCAAAGAAAACTTTATCTGGTGAGCCAAATCTTTTACCTATACCTGCTGAAACTATAATTGCTATATTTTTCATCAAAGTTTTGCTACCTTTTTAATTTAATATGAATTATCAGAATTGTCTTTCTCATTAAATGTCTCATCTTTTGGTCTTCCAAATATCATTCTTCCAGAAGAAGTCTGAAGAACACTGTGAATAACAACATCAATTGTTTTCCCAATGTATTTTCTTCCCTCTTCAACAACAACCATTGTTCCGTCATCCAGATAAGCAACTCCCTGGTCAGGTTCTTTCCCCTCTTTAACTATAAAAAGTTTTAAAATCTCACCAGGAAGTACAGGAGGTCGCATTGCCTGAGCAAGTTCATTAAGGTTTAAGACAGGAACTCCACGAAGTTGAGCTATCTTTATAAGATTTAAATCATTGGAAACAATTGTTGCTTTTATGTTCTGCAAAGTTCTATAAGTTTTATATCTACTTCTTTTATTTCTGGAAAGTCTTCTTCAAGAATCTCAAAATGTATCATCGGCATTCTTTTAATTCTTTGCATTATATCAAGGGCTTTTCTTCCCTTAGCTCTTCTTAAAGGGTCAGGAGAATCTGCAATATACTGAATTTCTTTAAGTACAAATCTTGGGATTAAAACAGTTCCTTTTATAAATCCTAATTCAATAAGGTCTGCAATGCGACCATCTATTAAAACATTAGTATCAAGAACCTTGGGTTCTTCCCATATTGCTTCTTTTTTAATTATGCTTAAGATATCTGTAAGTTTAATGCTTTGAGCTTTTTTGAGCCCTACAATTGCTCCAGCATATCCAAAACTCATTATTAATATCATAGAAAAAAGTTTTAAGGCAGAAGATATCTGGTTAATTTGCAGAATTAAAAGAGGCAGACTCAATAAAAATCCAGCAAGAACTCCTGAAAAAAGTCCTAAAATACCCAATAATATTTGCGAAGCACTCATTTTTTTTGTTTTAAAATAGACCAATATGGATAAAAAGATGCTACCACAAAAGAAAATTAAACCTTGGACAAAGGGAGAAAAGCTAAAATCAAAAATCTCAGAAACCTCAAGAACAATAAATGAAAGAGTTATTACAAAAATAAAAATTATCAGGCTCATGACGATGAAAGAATCATATAAAATTTTTTACCACCTCTGTTTAAAAGAACAAGAACATCGGGTCTGGAAATTTTCTGGATAATTTTCTGAAAATCTGCTGCACTATTTATTTTTTGCTCTCTATCTCCATTATAAGGTCACCTTTCCTGAGTCCTGCAGTTTCAGCAGGTGAACCCTGTTCAATTTTATATACTACAACACCTTTGTCATCAGGGTCAGCTCCGATTTGCTTTGCTAAAGATGCATCAAGGTCAATAACAGAAATCCCTTTAAAAGGATTCTCTTGCTTATTTGATGTTTGTCGGGATATTTTTTGTTCCTGATAAGGCTCAGATGGAAGCTGACCTACTGTAATATTTACAGAATAATATTGAGCATCTCTCAAAAATTTTATATTTGCAATAGAACCAATCTTACTCTGGGCAACAAGATTTCTTAAAATAGCACTTTCTGTTATTTGTTTGCCGTTGTATTCTAAAATAATATCTCCTCTTTTAAGTCCTGCTTTATAGGCTGGTCCTTGTTTTGTTACATCTGTAATAATAACTCCATAGTTTTCTTTCACATTAAATCTTTCAGCAAGTTCAGCAGAAAGGTCTTGAACCATAATACCTATCCATCCTCTTACAACTTTTCCTTCTTTTATAAGAGATTCTTTTATAGTAGCTGCCATGTTGCTTGGCACAGCAAAACCTATTCCCTGATATCCTCCTGTTCTTGAAAATATGGCTGTATTTATACCTATAATCTCTCCCTTTATATTTACGAGAGGACCTCCAGAATTACCGGGATTTATTGCTGCATCTGTCTGAATGAAATCCTCATAATCTGCTATGCCAACATCTGCCCTTCCTGTTGCACTTATTATCCCCATTGTAACAGTATGAGTTAATCCATAAGGATTACCTATTGCAAGGACAAAGTCACCCACCTGAAGCTTATCAGAATCACCCCATGGAGCCACTGGCAGGTCTTTCGCATTAATTTTTATAACCGCAAGGTCAGTTTTTGGATCAAATCCAACAATATCTGCTTTAAAGGTTCTTCTGTCATAAAGTGTAACTCTTATATCTTCAGCTTGCTCAATAACATGAAAGTTCGTAAGAATATATCCATCTGAAGAAACCACAACACCAGAACCCTTGCTCAGTTCCTTCCATTTTTTTCCCTGAGAATTATCAAGGGGAGGTAAAAAATCAAACAAATCTTCAAGTGTAGGAGGAGATGTTAATGTTCTTGTAGTTGAGATATTAACAACAGATGGAGATACTGCTTTCACTATCTCAGCAAAGCTTTTAACTGGCTCTCCAATGTCTCTGTAAATTGGTATAGACTGCTTTGGCTTTGTTAAAAGATAAAAAATGGCTATCCCTGACAAACAACCAATAATAAAAAATAAAATAATAAAGCCTAAATTCTTTTTAATTTTTTCATTCATCTCTTCACCAGTTTTCTGACTTCTCCAACTCTAATGGTAATCTTGCTGGAATCAAGATGTTCAAGGTATGGAAGTGCGTATTTTCTTGTGGTATTAAGCATTGTTCTGAATTCAGAAACAGTCATTTCAGACTTTTTTGCAAAAAAATCTTTTAAAAGTGCTAACATTTTCTCATAACTTTCCTTCAAGAGATATAATGAATCATTTATTCGGATTATTTTACCTGATTTTGCAATTATTTTCAGTATATCACTCAACTTTGACTCAGGAATATTTAAATTTTGGGCAAGTTCATTCTTAAAGGGAGGTTGAAATTCATTCTTTTTAAGTTGTTCTATTATTTTATTTTCCAGAACTGTATCTATTGCTTCTTTAGGAGCTAATTTAAGTTTTACTATATTGCCCTCAACGGATATATCTTCTATATATGGTAACAACATTAAAACTTCAGGAAATTTTTCAAGGGAAAGTTTTGCTTTTAACTCTTCCTTAGGCAAACCTTCTTTAAATGGATTTTTTTCATGAAAATCTTTAACTAAATTAATAAGGGCTGTCTTAAAGTTGTTAAAAATATCTATATGGAAAAAACGATTTTCTGCTTTAATTACTCTTTGTTTTTTTAAAAGTTTTTCAACTGCAGAATGAATCTCTGTTAAATCTGTATTCACCCATCCTTCAATCTCTGAAATAGTCATTCCTTTAAATCCTCGCCTTTTAATTTTTATTTCTATGCGTTCAGAAAGTTCTCCTNNATAGAGAATATCAAGATGNGATGGGTCTATATCTTTTTTTCTTTTCGGAGGTTCAGGNTCTAAAACCAAGCCTCCGCCAAGAGTCTCAAGGGGAGAAAACCTTCTTATAACAAATCTATCACCAGCCATTGCTATTACAGGTTCCTGTAACTTTATATAAGCAAAGGCGGTTTCAAGGGGCTGAATTTCACTCTTACCAAAAAGTTTAACTTTTCCGATAGTTTCTGATGTTGTAAGATAAAAATGAATCGGTGCATTATGCTTTAAAGGTTTAGCTTCTTTTAAGAGTTCTATTCTTGTTTCAATAAGATAAGTGGGCTTGAGTGTTTCAGGGACTGTAACAATATCTCCCCTTTTTAAATCTTCCTTTGAAACTCCCTGAAGATTTATTCCAACTCTCTGCCCTGCAAAAACTTCTTTAAGAGACTGACCATGACTCTGAAGCCCCCTAATCCTTGAAATAATTCCTGCAGGAAGTATTTCCACAGGTGAATCAACAGAAATTTTTCCAGAAAGAACCGTTCCTGTAACAACTGTGCCAAATCCTTTAAGAGTAAATACTCTATCAATTGGCATCCTGAATATTCCACCCGAGGATTTTTCTTCAACTTTTGATGCCTTTTCTTTTATTTTCTCTTTCAAAAGTTCTATGTTATAACCTGTCTTGGCTGACACAGGAATTATATCGGCATTTTCAAGGAATGTTCCTTTCACTGCCTCTCTTACTTCTTCCTTTGCAAGTTCAAGGGTTTCTTCATCAACAAGGTCTGCTTTATTTAAAGCAACCAATCCTGATTTTATTTTCAAAAGGTCGCATATTGCAAGATGTTCCTTTGTCTGAGGCATAACTCCTTCATCAGCAGCGACAACAAGCATAACCATGTCTATGCCTCCTACGCCTGCAAGCATATTTTTGATAAGCCTTTCATGCCCCGGAACATCAACTATTCCAACAACCATGTCAGGATAAACAATATTTGCAAAGCCAAGGTCTAAAGTTATTCCTCTTTCTTTTTCTTCTTTAAGCCTGTCAGGGTCTGTTCCTGTAAGTGCCTTAACAAGTGCACTTTTACCGTGATCTATATGTCCTGCTGTTCCAAGAATTACTCTTTTCATTGCACATTCTTAACAAAATTTTTTATAAGTTTAAGCCCCATTTTTTGAGACTTTTCAGGATGAAACTGTGTGGCAAAAATGTTTTCATAAATTATCATTGAGCTAAAATCAACTCCATAATCTGTTATGCCACCAACAACCTTTGAATCTTCAGGCATAACATAATAGGAATGAACAAAGTAAAAGTATGATTTATCAGGAATTTCTTCAAGTATTTTGCTTTTTTTCTTAAATTTAACTGTGTTCCATCCCATATGAGGAATTTTATATTCATTAGAAAGTTTGAAGCGAACTACTCTACCTTTAAGAATATCAAGCCCTTTACTTACTCCAAACTCCTCAGACTCTGAAAAAAGTATTTGCATGCCAAGACATATTCCAAGATAAGGCTTTCCTTTAATAATTTCTTCTCTTATTGTTGAGATAATTCCCAACTTAGATAAATTGTCCATGCAATCTCTAAAAGCTCCTACTCCTGGAAGAACAATGGCTTTTGCCTTCATTATATCTTCTGCCTTCTGTGTTATAACAACCTGACCGCCAGAGGATTCAAGAGCCTTTGAAACACTTCTTATATTACCCATTCCGTAGTCTATCAAAGCAATCATGCGTTAATTCTACCATAAAACAAAAAGTTTTTTTAAATTTGACAGTTCCTTGTAAGGCTCAAACATTGAGCTTTTAAAACTCTGTATTTTTATGACACCATCAGGTGATTCTTTAATCTGAATTGCTCCATCTTCATCTGTTCTGTAAATTTTACATATTTTTTCAATATTTTCTACAACTTCTTTATGGGGATGTCCATAGGGATTTCCTTTCCCAGCACTTATTATACATATACAGGGCTTTGTAGCTTTATAAAATTCAGGATAAAAAGAGTATTTGCTTCCGTGATGAGGTATTTTTATTACTTCTGATTTTAAATAATTTACAGGAATGCTTTGTAAAGCTGAAACTCCGGTATCTGATGTAAAAAGATAGTTGTATTTAAAACATTTAAATTTAAATACCAAGCCTACTTCATTGCTGTCCCTTGATAAGGAAGATGTCCAGAATCCTTCATAAGGATGAAGCACAGTAAATGAGCAATCCCCAATTTTTAAAACATCTCCTCTGTTAAGATGTCTAATTAAAGCATTAAAATCTTTACTGTATGCAATATATCCATTGTCCCATATTTCTCTTACATTAAAACTTTCAATAATTCTTTCAAATCCTCCTGCATGGTCTTTCTGTTCATGAGTAATAATGAGAGCCTGCAAATCTGTAACATTTTTTGCCTTTAAAAATCTTTCTACTTCAAAGCCTGTTCTTCCTGTATCTATAAGAAAAACTCCCTGCAGAGTTTCAATTATTGTTGCTTCTGCCTGACCAACATCAATAAAAGTTACTTTAAGAGTATTGTCTCCTTTTGTCAAAAATATACTGATTAATATACCTGCAACTATCGTTACTGATGATATACAATAGACAATTTTTTTGGAAAAACCTTTCAATAAATAGAAATTAAAAATTGCAAGGAAAATTGCAAGATAAAAAAGCACTACAGAACCTAAAGGAATAGCAGATATATTTACAGAAGAAAATTTTAAAGATGCAAGCATATGCATTAGACTAAATGATACAGAGGCAATAAAATTAATTAGCTCTGGTAAGGGATAAGTTCCAGTGATAAAATAAATTGCAATAAAAAGAATATTTAAAGGAAAAAGAATCATCCCTATAAGTAAGCCTGCTGTCAGGTTTGATAAAGGACTTATGAGCGACAGATAATGAAATCTGTAAACTATTAATGGAGCAGTTATTAAAGTTGCTGAAACACTTATAAGTAAACTCAAAAATATGTATGATAATACTTTGACAGAAATTTTATGCTTGCTCTTTTTATAGACATCTGAAGCAAATCCTATACCTATTGTTGCCAAAAAACTGAGCTGAAATGATAAATCACCTGCAGAATTTGGTTCTAAAAGAAGAATTATCAGGCAGGCAATGCTAACTGTTGTTATCCATAAAGATTTTCTTTCTGTTAGAACTCCAAACATAAAAAGCATAGACATTATGAAAGCCCTTGTAGAAGGATAGTTAGGTTCAACAATTAAAAAATAAATTAATACAACAGGAAAACACAGTAAGATGCTTAATTGCGAAGGCTTAATATAAAGAGTAATAGCTCCCAGAATTTTATAAGGCAATCTTTTAAGCAAAAACCTAAAAAAAAGAAAGGATGCTGTAAAAAGAAGGCTAAAATGCGCTCCTGAAATACTCAAAAGATGTATTAGACCTGTTTTCTGAAAGTCAGTCTGGATTTCCTTTGAGATAAAATAGCGAGTACCTGTTGTCATAGCAATTAAAACATTTGATGTATTCTGATTAAGCTTGCTTTTAAGTTCTTCATTTATTTTTTGCTGAATTTTCTGGATAAAATTCAGATTTAACTGCCCTAAATCAGTTATGTCCTGAACATAACAAAATCTTGTATTAGGGGCCACAGCGTATGGATTTCTATGTTCTGGGGATATTTTACATACCACTTTATAAAATCTATCATTCTTCAGCTCATTTTCATAATAAAACTTAAAAACCTCTCCCTTTGAACTTTTTAAAAAGTAGATATTATCCTTTTTATCTAAAATATAGCCCTGAAACTCCACAACTNTTTCATTTTTATTGTTTACTTCAGTATGAAACATTCCATAAAAAATCCCNAAAAGGCATATTATTAAAGCAAAAAACCCATATAAATATCTTTTTTTAAAAACAAAATATAAAGCAGGAATTGATGCAAAAGATAGAGATAAAACTGGAAAAATAAATAAAAACCAAGCTTAATAAGAGTCCTAAAACTGCTGAAAGTATGAGAGGCATTTAGACATTCAAAATTTTGTTCGCAATTTGCTGAATTTCCTCTGCAACTTTTTTTACTTTTTCAGAATTTTCATCTTCAACCATTATTCTTATCTTCGGTTCTGTACCAGAGGGTCTGATAAGTATTCTTCCTTTAATTTCTTTTTGCAGGTTTTCTGCCTTTGTTTTTAGTTTCTCAATTTTTTCTGAAATTTCTTTCTTAGATAGGTCTTCTGGAATTTTTATATTTTTAAGCACCTGCGGATATCTTTGAATATCTTTCGTAAGTTCCCTCAAAGATTTTCCATTTTTTTTCATTATGTAAGCAATCTGAACAGCAGTAATTGCACCATCTCCTGTATTTGTAAAATCAAGGCATATTATATGTCCTGATTGCTCTCCACCAAGATTGTATCCATCCTTTAACATTTTTTCAACAACATATTTATCTCCAACATTGGTTCTTATAAGTTTTATACCCTGCTGTTTAAGATAATTTTCCACCCCTATATTTGTCATTATAGTGGCAACTACTGTGTTTTTATTCAATTTCTTTTGTATTTTCAACTCTTTTGCCCAAACAGAAAGGATTAAATCTCCATCTACTATATTTCCTTTTTCATCAATAAGAATTGTTCTGTCAGCATCTCCATCGTGAGCAATCCCAAGATGTGCCTGTGTTTCCTTTACTTTTTTTATTAAACCTTCAGGGTAAAGGGCACCGCATTGTTTGTTTATATTCAATCCATCGGGCTTATCATTTATTGTAATTACTTCTGCTCCAAGTTCTCTAAAAAGTGTAGGAGTAATTTTGTATGCTGCTCCATTTGCAGAATCTATAACAACCCTCAGACCTTCAAGAGTGAAGTTTTTGGGAAGAGTTGATTTAACAAACTCTATATATCTTCCAGTAGCGTCTTCAATTCTATATGCTTTACCAAGATTTTCTGCTACTGGTCTAATTTGAGGGAAATCTGGGTCATTTAAAAATTTTTCAATTGTATCCTCAATATCATCAGATAGCTTAAAGCCATCATTTGAAAATATTTTTATCCCGTTGTCATCAAAAGGATTATGGGATGCAGAAATTACAATCCCTGCATCCTGACGCATGCTTTTCACAAGAAAAGCAACTGCTGGAGTAGGAACAGGTCCAACAAGATAAACATCTCCTCCCATTGATGTAATTCCTGCTGTTAAAGCTGACTCTATAACATACCCTGATATTCTTGTGTCTTTACCGATTAAAATCTTTGGTTTGTGAATGAGTCTTTCTTTCAATAATGTGCATAAAGCCATACCTGCTTTCATGCAGACNTCAGGAATCATGGGATAGCTATTTATTTTNCCTCTTATTCCATCAGTGCCAAAAAGTGGAGTCAATCGGTTCATTTATTTCCTCCTTACCTTTACATTGACATAAACTGTGTCTTTGTCAGTCCTGAAAATTCTGCCTTCAGGGTCTATTTTAACCTGTGAAGATAAATCTTCACTAATTCCTTCTATATCTACTGGCTCGGTTTTAATAACATGTATTCTGTCAAGCTCTTTTTTTGCTCCCTCTATCTTTAAACTGCTTGGATTTGAAGTAACCGATACCACTGTAATCCCCTTATCAGGATTTCCTGTAAGCCTTACCTTTACAGGGACAACTTTCTGAGCTCTTTCATCAATAAATAGCTTAACCTGAGAAGGCTCTATCCTAAGTATTTCAATGCCTCTTGGTAGTTTAACAGAGGATTTTGTAATAGGGATAGAGTTTTCGCCAAGTTTTGCATTTGAGAGGTCAACTATTACTCTGATATCAGTTTGGGCTAATTCTTTAAGAATTCTTTCCCTTGCAGAAATAGAAACATTTATTTTTCTTACACTCTGTTTTAGAATTTCCATTCCTGCAGGAGTATTCTTAAACTCTAAAGGAACCTCAACAGATGTCTCTGTCTGCCCTTTGAATGTAACGAAAAACCAAAGGAATAAAGCTAAAGCAAAAGAAAGTATTTTAAAAGTTAAATTTTCCATAAAAAAGGCTTTAACAAACTTTTTCATTTCTTTTCTCTTTCAGCAGTAAAAAGATTTGTTAACTTTTCTCTTAGTTTTGCCATATCAAGAAACGATTCAAGCTCTCCGTTTACTGCAACAGAAATAGACCCAGTTTCTTCAGAAACTATTACAGCTATAGCATCTGTTTCTTCTGTAATGCCAACAGCTGCCCTATGTCTTGTTCCATAAGTTTTGCTCAAACCTGAACCAAGTTTAATTGGGAGAAAACAACCTGCTGCAACAACTCTGTTTCCTTTTATTATCACTGCTCCATCATGAATTGGACTTGTAGGATGAAAAATACTTAATAAAAGCTCCTTTGTAACTTTAGCATCAAGAGGAACTCCGATTTCAACATATTCTGAAAGACTAACCTCTCTTTCAAAAACAATCAAAGCACCTATCTTTTTATTCGCCATTGATTGAGATGCCTTTACTATTTCTTCTATGCTTTTCATTTCTCCTGCAGAAGTAAATCTATGAAGAAAAGGTGTCTCTCCCATCTGAGCAAGAGCTTTTCTTATTTCAGGATGAAAAAGTATTATCAAAACGAGCACTATCTGTGTCCAGAAGCTCTGAATTAACCAGTCAAGTGTGTATAATTCCAGAAATCTTGATAAAAAGAGAGATTGCAAGCAAGACACCAACCCCAATAAGCATTCTTGCTGCACGAGTTCCTTTGACGAGGATTAATATCTTATAGATAATAAAAGAGACTATTAATATATCAATCAGGTCCTGCCATCTTAGCTGATCAAAAAATTTTCCCATCTTTAATTAAGATAAAGCGTTTTTATTAATTTTTATTGGAATATTTGCTTTTAATGCAATTAAAAAAGACCTGATAAAAAGCTCATCTGAAATGTCTTCTGTGTCTTTAGCTCCTGCAATTAGTTGCAAAGTTTTGGCTATTGCTATCTGTCTCTTTACTGAAGCCTCATATTGAGCTGGATTAATTCTATTAAGCTTTAAAATTTGAAAATATATATCCTTCTGAAAAACACCATTTCGCATAAACCGTGGGTCATTAATAATAAAATCTTGAACTTCTTTGTCTGTTGCTTCTATTCCATACTTTTGTGCAAGATGCATCAAAATTTCTTCATTTATTAAATCCTCTAATACTTTTTCCTTTAATTTCTCTTCCATTTCTGATGCCTTTTCTTTAAATACTTCTCTA
>JGI24721J44947_10002107_pt1 | contig 28422 bp, 16 predicted proteins | sample YelNatPaOPGAMG01_FD_44947 | JGI IMG/M metagenome (IMG submission 44947) | reverse complement strand
CCTAACTCCGACGGGAAATACGTATTATGTCGGGATGTTAACGCCGAATTTTTCAAATAGTCGTTTTGAATAGTTCGTTACCTCGTTAGGATACCACCTGTCGTTGATTTTTATCATCTTAAGATCCGAAAACGCNTGAATAAGGTCGTTGACTGAATATTTCTTCAGTAAATCCTTATTCTTCAGTTCAGTGTAAAGTTGCTGATACCATTGCAGAGTTATGTGATTTATAAACATCCACCCCTGAAGCGTTTCTTCATCCTGCATATACGTGTGGTCGCACTGCATAACATTCTTCATACTGTCAAACATAAGCTCAATCGCCATCCGCGACTTGTAAAGCTGATATATCTGACAGGCATCTTCATCCAGGTTCGACAACAAAACAATCGTACCAAATGTCCCTTTCCCCTGATGATACTGCTCAATAGTGTAACTTTCAGGATGAGTCTGTATCCTGCGCAGGTAATCCTTCTCCTCCTTAACCCGCAAGGATTCATCAAGATAAATATACACATTAAACCCATCCCGTCTGTATTGATCATACCATATTATCCGCTGTTCATGCTCAAAGAAGTGGTTCGATTCTTTAAAAGTATTGTTTTTGAGTTTTGTGTAATCTATNAGGGAACTGTCACGTTTAANCGGGATTATAAAACGCAGTTTCTCTTCAAGAAGCATCTGGACGTTCTGATTGGAAAAGAATCCTTTATCAGCAATGATAACTGCGTCTTCCAGCCCTGCTTCAAGGATACAGTTCTTAAATGCCTTTACCTCGCGGATATTACCCGGCAACAGCCTGTAATAAATCGGCATAGAAGTCTTTGCACTGTAGAGATATAACAGGTTAAACTGCGGGTCAAAATTCATCTGATTGCTGTAGCCCTTTCTGCAAAGCTCTATTAATGAAGAACTTGAAAATATGTCTGTAAGGTCAATGAGCANATATTCGCCTTTTTGGATAAAACTTCTCATATAAGCAATCTGTTCCTGACGCATTGCACCGATGGTCTTTAGCACAACAGAAGCAGTCTTTTCGCTGAAAGGCTTTGCCTGAATCAATTCTGGCAGATAACTCTGTTGAAGTCGGAATGGGATGCTTTTGATTGGACAATGATAAAGGAAACGGCAATAGGCGATTTGGAGTATGGATTTCCAGTGCTCGGGGAATATCCTCTGCAACTGATTGATATGAGTGGAAAATTGCTGCAAAACGAGGCTTGAAACCCCGTATTCCCTGCACAAAGGTTTTGAGAGGATAGCGCTATCGAGCGCCTGTTCAAGTTTGCGTTTTTCTGAGAGTATCAACCCATCCTCTTTAGTGATTCTACCGATGAGTTTGCCTGTGATTTTTCTCGGACGTTTTTTGAGTTTATCGTAGATAGTTTTGTACTGATAAAGGTAATATCTGCCGTTAATGAGTCTTAATTCTGTGCCCGGCATTTTAAATTTCAGGGCCCACTTNGGGTGTTTAGANTTTTTCATANGGTTAANGTCCGTACATACGTATTATCAGGTAAATAAAAAATTACAAATGTTCAACGCCTTTTGATATTTTTTATAATTAATACGTAAAATTTTCAGAGTCAGGGGTTAAACAAAGAACTCAAAAGCCATAAAATCGGGGAATGATTTTTTGCATAAGCGATGATTTGGAAAATATGAAAACAAAACTGTCAACACTCTGATGGAATTTTGGAACTAAATTTTTATAAAAAAGCCGTTAACTGAAAAATTTGCACGGCGAATTTTTTTGAATGAAGTAAAACCGGTGGATTTAAATGCGCTGTTTAAAATCAAATTAACAAGGGCTTGGTACATTCGCCATTTACGAAGAACTGGTTTTTCCGGCATAACACAAATGAACCATCTTTGATTTTCCAATTGACACTTACCCCGTAAAGGTGAATATTTTTTTATAATTTATGCTGAGAACATCGAGATATGCGTTTATTAAAACGCTTGTTTTTGGAGTTTGCGGTTCCATGTTCCTCACATCAGTTTTTGCGCAGAAAGGAGATAAACCTATGAGTTTTCAGTTAAAAAGCAGTGCGTTTGAGAATCTTCAACCGATACCAGTTAAATACACTGGACAGGGCAAGGACATCTCGCCTCCGCTCGAATGGTCAAATCCACCGGCAGGAACGAAGAGTTTTGCGATCATAAACGATGACCCCGACGCGCCCATCGGCACATGGGTTCACTGGGTCATTTATGATATACCAGCGAATGTAACAAAACTTTCGGAAAATGTGCTGGCAAAAGAAACGCTTCCAGACGGTTCAAAACAAGGATTAAACGACTGGGGTAAAGTGGGCTACGGTGGCCCGATGCCGCCGCCCGGCAAACCGCATCGGTATTTCTTTAAGATTTACGCACTGGATACTGTTCTTAATCTTAAACCGCGCGCCACTAAAGCCGAACTCTTAAAAGCCATGCAGGGGCACATTCTTGCTGAGGCGAAACTAATAGGAACTTATCAGAGAAATTAACAATCCGGTAAACCAGCAAAAGAAATTTTCCGGCTTACGCTGAGGTTATCAACCATATCGGTTTGAGCAAATATGGCTATTGCCGCGCCTTTAAGGAGGTATTCACTTAACTCCTGACCCTGGTAAATTTTATATTTGCTGATTAATTTATGTTGTATGCTGTTTTTTCCTGAAATTGGAAATAATTTTTGCGATTCACGATTTATGGAAGGATGCTTTACACAGAGTCCGGAAAGCTGTGTGAAAGCTACTATGTCGTTTGAAACAGGGTCGGGGTAGAGACCAATCCTTAAATCCTGGAATCCCGAAAGGCTCCATATATGACGGCCAACGATGAAATCAGTGAGGAAAAACAAACCTTTACCCCCCCATCTTCAACTCCCTAAGCTATTGAATGCATTAAAATTTTTAACAGAACACGAAACGTAAGCCATTGTGTAACATAATTTCTGCAAAATTGAATAACGCCCGGCCGAGAAGAGGTAAATAGATTGAATATAGAAAATGAAAATTAAACAGAAATCGGCTATGACAAACAAATAGCAAAATGAGACGAAAGACATAATCATGGCATATTAGAGCGATATCAGCGGAACATATTTAATAATAGATGCGCGGTATGATAAATTGATAAATGTCGGGTTGAAGGTCAAAGTTGAGAGTCAAATTATAGATGTAGCAGTTATCAGGAGTTTAAGCGTCGAGGTTGGGTGGTAAGGATATTCCCCGGTCCTGAGAGTTGCAAACGGTTGTACAGTACGATAGCCAGGGAATGGGACGAGGACTGGATGACTGGCAAGAGGTACATGGACATGGAGCCGTTATGGGATTGGGAAAGGAATCGAGGCGCGAATAAAGAAGAGCTANCTCCTGTTCATTCGATGGAATCAAAAGCAACAGAAAAATTAGCCGTGGTAGATTGATTTTACAGAGAAATTGTTGCACAACTGCTTTTAAAATTTTTACTGCGTATGTTTATCTGTTATTTTAAGATAGGAAAATGGATTCTGAAAGGCTGGAAAATTTTTTAGGCAGATGGCTGATATCAGTTCTGGCGGTGCTAATTGCCGAACATGTAGTGCCAGGAATAAGATATGACGCGTGGATAGACCTCATTGTTGCCACGCTTGTCCTTGGGTTTCTTAACAACTTTATAAAACCGCTGCTCATCCTGTTTTCTTTGCCCATTTTGTTATTAACGCTCGGTTTGTTTACTCTGGTAATAAACGCCCTGCTTCTGCTCCTTGTAAGTTATATTGTCAAAGGTTTTCATGTGGATGGTTTTGGTGCTGCGTTCTGGGGCGCGCTTGTGATCAGCNTCGCAACTATCATTCTTAATTTCTTAACCGGGCTCTCATCCAGCAGAATTAAATTTTNCAAGAGGGTTGAGAAAAAACATGATGAGAACGNCAATAACGACATCATTGATGTCTAATTTTTTCTTTGTTTTNCAATGAACAAGACATTTCAAATCCATTCACNGAGTTTCCGAAGATGAAACTGGAATCTGTATTACTTGCACTGGCATTGATAAGCTCTGCGATTGTCCTGTGGCAATTTGCCGTTGCCATTCTTTTTCCGTTACATCGCAGGATATCCTCCACCACTCGTCTGCCTGACGTTACGGTTCTGAAACCTGTTAAAGGCGCAGATAAGTTCACCGAAGACTGCCTTAAAAGTTGGCTTGAACAGGATTACAACGGACAAATTCAATTCATATTTACGTTTGGTTCGGAAGAAGACCCCGGAGTAAATATATGCAAACAATTATCTGCAAGCTATCTCAATCGAGATATATCCATCCTTGTATGCGACGAAAACCGCGGCTCTAATTCAAAGATATCCAAACTCGTACATGCTGAGGATAAAATAAAATACGATTTAGTCATTATAAGCGATGCGGATGTTAAGGCGACGAATGACCTGCTTGTCTCATCCGTCCCTGCTTTTGGGGATGAAAAAACAGGGCTTGTCTGCTGTTTGTATTCACTGGCGAATCCCGAAACCACGGCCATGCGGCTGGAAGCTATTGCTATAAATTCGGATTTCTGGTCGCAGGTTTTGCAGGCGCGATCGCTTAAACCGATTGATTTTGCGCTTGGTGCCGTGATGATGATACGCCGCAGAGCGTTAGAGCAAATCGGTGGCTTAAAATCGGTCGTGAATAAACTTGCCGACGACTACTGGCTTGGCAGGCTCATAAAACAGTGTGGATGGAAAATCGATTTAAGCCCTGCCCCTGTTGAACTCTACCATGAGCAAGCTGGGTGGAGACAGATCTGGACGCATCAGCTCCGCTGGGCCAGAACAATACGCCTGTGCGAACCTGTCTCTTACTTTTTTTCTATAATCTCCAACGCGACTTGCTGGGCTGTTTTATATTTCTTTGTTGCAAGTAATTTGGTTAACGCAGTGATGGTCACCGCACCTATAATTTTATTGCGCATAATAACCGCCGCAATCCTCTATAAACGACTGACACAAAAACCACTGGCATTATGGAATTTTTACATGCCACCTGTTAAAGACATTTTCAGCATCGCGTTGTGGATTGCGGCGTTTTGCGGCAACAGTGTTAAATGGCGTGGCAAGATATACAGGATTTTCAAAGACGGCTCGATGAAGCAGGTCCGATAACGGGTCCCATCTGTTCAGTCGTCGGGAAAAAGAACAAAAATAAATGAAAGTTAACGTAGCATCCTCGAAAATAATATAAGTCACAGCACGACAAAACTTAGTCTTTTTTCACGATCCGCGATTTTCCGTTCTTTAATTTGAGTATATGCGTGATGCATGATGGCAACTCACGCGGATTATGCGTGACGAACAGAATTGTCGCTTTTGTCTGTTCGGCGATTCTTACGACACTCTTTAGAACAGTAGTTTTTTGAAGCGCATCAAGTCCTTGACACGGCTCGTCAAGGATTAGCAGCCACGGCATTCTGACAATAGCACGGCATAAAAGAACAAGCCGTTGATGCCCAATCGGTAGTTCGCCAAGTGGCGTCCGAGCACAATGGTCAAGACCAAAATCTCTCAGCAATACCATTGCTCGTTTTCTCTGCTCGCTTGAGGGAGACCTGAATAACCCTATAGTCTTGTAAAACCCTGAACAAACAGCGTCTAGACAATTACATTCAAGCGGAAAATGTTGATGCAGTTCGATTGAAAATGAGCCTATTTTCCTGCGAGCAGAGACAAAATCCTGCGGGACGGATAATTTTTTGTCAAAAAGTGTGATATCCTGAGCATAAGCCTGAGGGTGGTCGCCACAGATTATATTAAGTAGCGTCGTTTTCCCTGATCCGTTAGGACCAGATATCGCCCAGTGTTCGCCTGCCCTGATAATCCAGTTTAGATTATCGAATATTATTTTGCCATCCACTGAAATTGACAGGTTTTGAACCTTTAACACCGTTTTAAAGGATGGTGTTCTCTGAAGCAATTTTATGTTTTTAAAATTACGTTCTTTCACGCTTAAAATGTCGGATCCTGCGACTTCGGTTTTACGAGCAATAGCGGCCTTCCTCCCTGCGGCAATCACCCGATAGTGCTGAACAATCAGGAGATTCGAGACCAACCTTGAGATTTCGTTTAACCTGTGAGAAACAAGAATCATCGTTAATCCGGACATTTTCAATTTCATTAGAAGTCTGTTAAGATGCACCTGCGAATCAGTATCTAATCCTGCAAATGGGTCGTCTATGATTAACAGTTGCGGTCTTCTGAGCAATGCATGAGCAAGTAGTACCTTCCTTTGTTCGCCATTCGAAAGGTATAGAATCTTTCTTGGTAAAAGATGATGTATGCTTAAGGCATCGANCAACTCTTTCCTGCGCGCATCAAATTCATCTGTGTCAGACATTTTCGCGTCAACAGCGAATGGATTTATATCTTCAACAATACTCTGACTTAGATAATCAGCAACCGTGTGTTCGCCTTCTTCGATGCCGCTATGCCAGCGCGATTGGTAAAATGAACTTTCCCTTCGTATAAACTCCCGTTGTTTCTCCGCAGAAATCACAGCAATTACCGCTGACGGGTCGCATTCATTGCCAGTATCATCAACGAAATTATGGACAACAGTTCCGCTACAAGGCACAATCTCACCCGAAATNGCCTGAATAAATATTGTTTTCCCCGAACCGTTCGGTCCGACAACACCCCACTGTTCACCCTTTTTTATCTTCCATTCAGTTTCGGGAAAAACAATCTCCTCGCCGATTGAAAATGTGGCATTCCGAAATTCAACCAGCACATCGGACTGCAAAAAACTCTGTTTATTCGTTGCGCTTCTTATACCGATTCCAATGTTTTTCTTCATCGCCATCACTTTTTCCTTTTTACACGGAAAGACTATTTAAACAATAAATTCATTTTAACNTAACTCTAATAGCTGCTAACAGTTTTTTGAAAAAGTCCGAATAGAATTTGAACTCTGAAAAGAGAATTGAGTCTAAGGATAAACTTCATTGGGTTGAGGAAAAAGCACAAATTTTGGCTTCNAATCAACTCCGGGGAGACGAATATAAATCATCAGAATTATCTTGCCTTGAAAAAGGCTTTTTTCAACAGCCTGTTAGTTAGGGAGAACCGCGCGGAAGAAACCATGGTCCGTGAATGGCGGTACCAGGAATATATTTGTAAAACCTGTCGGTGGTATGATATAATTCCCAAGATTTATCCATTCGACCAGATTACTCGAGGCTTGCAGAATGTTCGTACTGCCAGGTAATTGTGATAACGTGATTTTAAATAAATTACCCGATATCTGTGGTATACTCAAAACCTTAACCACCGTTGACGGTACAATAGTCATATATCCATTCTCAAAGGATGCAGAAATAGCTATTGCATTAACGTCAGATACTTCCCTGATTACCGGTGAGTCTCCAAATGCTATAAAACTCGTTCCGGAACTAACAGTCGGAATAAATGCCAATCTTATAACCTCGTTAGTACCTGCAGGAAACGGTTCACCCATAGGTCGGCTAATCTGGAAGCCTACCAAACCATTATCTGCAAAATTGGTATTCACCAATATGGTCCCTTCGTTATTGTTAGTCAGTTGACTGCTAACATCAACAAACTTCAACTCTGTAGTATTAAAAACAACGGTGAATCCTAATGCAACTTCCTGACCACTTGATTCTAAATAAACAGACACATAACTAATGACTCCATACTGGCCATTAACATTTCCGATCCTCGCAATGCATTGGGATGAGCTAATTTTAGCTTTTGAGGGCATTAATTGATTTATTGAAGACGTGGGACCACCTGCTAGCGTTACAGGATCAAGTCCTGCAGCATAACGTCCTGCCTGTACCCAGTCAGTAGTGGTAATTCGTCCATCTCCCAAAGTGCTGCGTGGTGCGCAGTCAGCTCTCTGAAATTCGCTCCCTATAGCAGGAGTGTCTAAACCCGCAGCAAAACGACCGCATTGTACCCAATCCGTAGTTGTGACTGTTCCATTGTTATTTCCATTAGGTCTTGGAGTCACATCAGCCTCATAACCAACAAATACGATTATTGTCCCATCCGAAAACGCGCAGTCCAAGGGTTGTGCGCCAACACTTGATACTTTACGAGCCACAGGGCTATCAGAAAACACAACCGGTATTTCACCAGCTTGTGCCTTAATGCCTATTTGGAAACTCACAACCATTACTTGTTGTGTCCCGCTGCTAAAGGCAGCTCCCACAGGCAGTGCACATGCAACACCGATCTTGCCGTAAGCAATTTGATTCGAGTTAATAAGGATACTGGTGGATAACGCATTTGAACCTTTTTCGATGGATATAAAAGTTAGAGCATTTGTGTCAAATCCGATGCTCAATCCAAAAGCATTTTCATCGCCTTTCGAAATAAGATTAATTGGCACCTTAACTACTCCACCCGGGTTACCCACAGCCGAGGTTATAAACATTGTTCGTCCGCCCGGTATCTGCTGTGATAACTGTGTAATTGTAAAACTCTGTCCTGCAATAGCTAATATGCCTGTCCGAGTTCTTCCAGTATTATTTGAACTCAAAGTTACCGTTACCGATCCATTACCAATGCCACTAATAGGCGATATGGTCACCCATGATGAATACGGATTATCTACGGTCCAATCACATCCACTGCCTGCAATTACGGTAACAGTAGTACTTCCACCACTCGACGGTGCTGCCCAATTTGTTGGTGAAATTGAAAAAGCACAAGGCAGGTCATCATCTATTATTGTAACAACAACATTACTGGGAACATCCAGACTTGCTCCACTTGCATCAATCAAATTAACACTAAACGTCTCATTGCTCTCATAAACACCATCATTTGTTATTGGAATAGTAATTGTCTTTGGAGAAATATCACCATCAGCCCAACTCAAGGTTCCATTAAAAGCGGTAAAATCTGCTCCAGCAGTCGCTGTCCCGTTTGCAGTACTATAACTTACATGCACTACTCCATTGCTGCTCCCAGTACGATTAACCGTTAAAACTATGTACCCTTCATTTTCATTAACAATATATGACGAAGAAGAAAACCGAATATAAGAAACCGGCGTAACCGTGGTTGTGCTCAATATTTGCATCCCCATCTTACCATCGGCAACAAATATATAGTTTCGGGATACAGCAACTCCATAAGTGTAACCAACTGTATCATATCCTCCAACTCTTACCGGATTTAATGGATTACTGATATTAATGATTTGTAAACCATCATCACCGTCCGCCAAATAGACATAATTTCCTGAAACCAAAACTCCAAGAGCATAGTCAATTGAATCTTTATCGAACCAAACAAGCTTTGGATTTGATGGGTTACTGATATCAATGATTTGTAATCCAGCGTCTTCGTCCGCAACATAGGCATAGTTTCCTGAGACAGCAACGTCATGGGCACAACCACTGGTATGATATGTACCAACGCTTATTGGATTCGAGGGATTACTGATATTAATGATTTGCAATCCGGCATTACCGGCCGCCACATATGCATAGTTTCCTGAAACTGCAACTCCGAGAGCGTAATCGCCAGTATTAAATCTGCCAACTCTTACTGGATCCAAGGGAATACTAATATCAATAATCTGTAATCCACCATCGTAATCTGCCACATAAGCATAATGTCCAGAAACTGCAACATCATTAGCGTTACCAATCGTATCATATCCGCCAACTCTTACTGGATTAGAGGGATTTTTTATATCAATGATTTGTAACCCAGCATTACCATCAGACACAAGAGCATAGTTTCCTGAAACGGCAGCACTATGAGCATAACCAGTTGTATCATATCCGCCAACTCTTACTGGATTAGAGGGATTTTTTATATCAATGATTTGTAATCCAGCAGCACCATCAGCTATATATGCATAGTCACCGGATATCGTAACGTCGAAAGTGTCACCACTTGTGTTATATCCTGCAAGTCTTGCCGGATTCGAGGGATTACTTGTATCAACAATCTGTAGTCCAGCATCACCATCTGCCACACAAGCATAGTTTCCAGATATTGCGACTGCATTAGCATAACCACCTATATCACATGTACCAACACTGACCGGATTTGAAGGGTTGCTTATACCAATAATGTGGAGTCCTGAACGTCCATCAGCTAAATAGACATAGCTACCTGATACTGCAACTCCAAGAGCTGAATTAACTGAATATCCTCCAACCCTTATCGGATCTGATGGATCGCTTACATTGATGACTTGTAGTCCGGCATCATAATCTGCGACATAGGCAAAGTTACCAGAAATCGCAATTCCATAGGCATAACCTCTTGTGTCATATTTACCTACCAGTACTGGATCTGCGGGATTGCTTATATCAATGATTTGAAGTCCAGCATCTTCAGCTGTCACATATGCAAAGTTGCCTGAAAGTGCAACGGCATTGGCATAACCGGTTGTACCATATTCACCAACCCATACTGGATCCGATCGTTTACTTATATCAATGATTTCCAATCCGGAATCTTCGGTCACATAGGCATAGTTACCTGAAACCGCAACGCCGTTGGCATAATCAGCTGTGCCGTATTCACTGACCCATATCGGGCTTGAAGGTTTACCTATATCAATGATTTGTAAGCCAGCATCACCATCCGCTACATAAGCATTGTTACCCGAAACTGCAATGCCCATAGCAGTTCCACTTGTATTATATCCACCAATCCTTGTAGGATTCGGAGGATTACTTATATCAATGATTTGTAATCCTCCTTCTTGAGCGGCCACGAATGCATATTTACCTGAAACTGCGACACTATAAGCGTTACCTCTTGGATATCCGGGCCATTGATTGATAAAATTCACACTAATCGGACCGATGGTAGTAACACTAATCGTGACCGATTCATCACTCGTAATATTCTCACCGTATGCCCTGACACGATAAAAATATGTAACACCTGAACTTAATCCCACTACAAAATAGGATGTGACATTACCTACATCGCGGTGTTGGTAACCATTCACATAATTGATAAATTTATCATCCACCGCTATATCCAGTTGGTATCCTCTTGCGCCATTTACAGCATTCCACCTGGCCACGAAGCTGTTACTACTAACGTTGCTCGGCTCAAGAACTTTAGGCACAGTTAATTCATTATCAAATATAGTAACAGTCACATTGTTCAAACGGCCTAAACTTGCTCCACTGACTCCACTCAATTTGGCACTAAACGTCTTGTTGCCTTCACAAATATTGTCATCTATTATTGGAATAGTTATAGTTTTTGGGGAACCGTCTCCATCAGCCCAAGTTAAAGTTCCACTAACTGCGGTAAAGTCCAGGCCATCAGACGCTATTCCATTCACTGTAGAATAATTCACACTAGCTACACCGTTGCTACTCCAACTACGATTAACCGTTAACACAACGAACTTTTCATTTTCATTAACACTATATGATGAAGAGGAAAATTGAATATAAGAAACTGGGGTGACAGGAGTTGTACTCAATATGTATACTCCATCATCATAATCGGCAACAAATATGTAGTTACCGGATACTGCAACAGCATCAGCACTAGTTTTGTCATATCCACCAACTCTTACTGGATTCGAGGGATTACTCACATCAATGACTTGTAATCCAGAATTACCATTGGCCACAAAAGCATAGTTACTTGAAACTGTAACTCCCATAGCGGGACCAGCTGTACCATATCCGCCGACTCTTATAGGATTCGAAGGATTACGAATATCAATGATTTCTAACCCAGTATTGCCATCAGCAACATAAGCATAATTACCTGAAACGGCAATGCTCTTAGCAAAACTATTTGTGGTATTATATCCACCAACTTTTACTGGATTAGAGGGATTTTTTATATCAATGATTTGTAACCCAGCAGTAGTTGCAGCCAGATAAGCATAATTCCCTGAAACAGCAATTGCAGTAGCTAAATGATCAGCATTTTCGACAGACCATCCACCAATTCGTACCGGGTTTGATGGATTACTTATGTCAATGATATCAAAGCCAGTGATAGTTCCGAATAACTCGAAAGAATAAACCACATATGCATAGTTACCTGAAACCACAAGATCACGGGGATCACCAAAGGTATCATACCCACCAACCCTTACTGGATTTGATGGATCGCTTATATTGATTATTTGTAGTCCGGCATTATAATCTGCGATATAGGCATAGTTACCTGAAATCACAACTTTTTGAGCTGAACCAGTTGTATCATATCCACCAACCCATAATGGATTTGAGGGATTTCTGATATCTATGGTTTGTACTCCAGCCGCGCCGTCCGCTACATAAGCATAGTTGCCTGAAACTGCAATACCCATAGCAGTACCACTTGTTCCATATCCACCAACTCTTACAGGATTTGCAGGACTACTGATATTAATGACTTGTAATCCCTCATTATCTTCCACTAAATAAGCATAGTTACCTGAAACAGTAACTCCTGCAAGATTACCGACTTGATCATATTTACCAACACATCTTGGATTTAATGGATCATTTATATCTATAATATACAACGCTTCCCCAACCATAAATGCATAGTTACCATAAACTGCGATCTCAGTAGCATGATCAAGAGGATTAAATTCACCTACCCTTTTAGGCCTGGCGGGATCACTGATATCAATGATTTGTAATCCATCGCTACCAAATGCCACATAGGCATAGTTGCCTGAAACAGTAACTTTATAAGCATAACCCAAATCAAAAAAATTATTTCGGCTACCAATGCACTCACCAACTTTCACAGGATTCGATGGGTTGCTGATATTGATGATCTGTAATCCAGCTAAACCATCCGCTACATAAGCATAGTTGCCGGAAACCGCAACTCCATAAGTCTCATCTAGAGTGTTAAATGCGCCAACTTTTACAGGATTTGTAATATTACTGATATCAATAATTTGCAACCCAGCCTTACCGTCTGCCACATATGCATAGTTACCAAAAATCGACACATCAGAGGCATAACCAGTTGTATCATACCCACCAACCCATACTGGATTTGATCGATTACTTATATTAATGATTTGTAATCCAGCTGGACCATCAGCAACAAATGCATAGTTTCCTGAAATAGCAACTTTAGTAGCTGAACCACTTGTATCATACCACCCAACCCTCACTGGATTTGATGGGTTACTTATATCAATGATGAGAAGTCCAGCAGAACCATCAGCAACATAAGCATAGTTTCCTGAGACCGCAACGTCATTGGCGGAACCTCTTGGAAGTCCTTGCCATTCTCCAATTTTGATAAAATCAGCGGATTGTGAAATTGTATTTGAAAATATCAAAAGTGATATTATTACCACCACCCTTTCGCAAAAGGATTTTATATTTTTCACTTTTTACCTCTTCTAGAAAGCTAAATCTATCATTTGTATAGTCAACACAATTTTTGTGATATTCATAATAATAATTAAACCCGATTTCTTGCCTTTGACAATGATAAGCTGAGAATTTTGAACTATTAAAAACATCGAAATCATTAGTTTTTCTGGGAGTTAATGTTTTTTTTGGTTACGTTTGGTTTTGCAAGTTCAACTACAAATTTTGATAAACCCGCAACTGCGATGGGATGTAGTTCTTATAGCTTAGGCGCCTGTGTTGGTGACAGCCATCCATCTGGTGCAGCTAGTACAGTGGTTGTTGGTCTGGGCCGTCCACAAACAGGAGAATGAGTTACAGCCTTGTGTCCTTTTTTGAGTCGGTCTTACGTCTCTGGCAAGTAGCACTAACATTGAGTCTTGCCAGATTGATTTCTGATGATAATGGTTTCGAATCCCGGTAGGGCTGGTTGTTGTTGAGCACGTGCCCGGTGGTAATGTACCTTTTGCGTGCTATGGCTATTGCGGTTTTGTTACCTGCTGTGCTGGCATATGTTTTAATTTATTGTTCAGTAATGAAGTTTCGTAACCATAGTAAGCTTGCTTAGCTGAAAAGGTTACGGAGTGGAAGTGGATCAGGTCTATGGTCTTGTGGTGATTGGTTCTCAATTGAGAAACGGCAAAGGCATTTATGGCATTGATATCAGTAAGTATGTTGCTGGTCTATGGCTAATGATATGGTCTTCTGGGCTAAGAGTTAAGAATGTGACATAGTGTTTTTTGACGTCAAGGCCAACAAAATGTACAGTCGATTTAGATTCGTTCATGGTTCAGTATTTTATTAAGAACTTAAGGATGTCATTCGGTAAAACACTGGACTCTAAGCCCGTAAAAATTCTCGGCCAGCCCCGGAGTAACAAATCCTCTGACATTGTTTTTTGTTAGAATAGATGGTATAAGTCGTTATCCATCGCGAATCCTTATATTTCGGGTAGAATCAAAAATCTAGTTTTTGGCAACCATTCACGCTACTGTCATAAATAGTAATATCATAGGATATAATGCATTTTGGGAATCTTTATTCAGGCAGTATATATATCTAAAAATCAAAATTCACAATTTATTTTAAACTTAATTTTTTTGAAGGCAGTAAGCTCACCCTAAAATAAAAAACAAAATTTCAAAGTACAGCAATCGATCAGCCGGGCCGTTGATTTCTATTGGTATTCTGCGTGGTCTGCTCTATAACTGCTTTGTTTTGTGAATTTGTGTTTAAATAAACTGCCTCGCTGCAGAAGTAAATAAGCAAGCCCGGATAGTACTGATTCATAGGAAAGTTAAAACGATCATCAAAAAAAACTTTATCAAATTCCTCAATTCATTATGATTTTATTCATGCCAGAAAAACAGTCCAATGATTCGCTGATTAAGTCTTTATCGAGACGAGATTTTCTAAAGTTTACGAACTCCATAATTTGTGCAACAGGGATGCTTGGTACAGCAGGACCTTTGTTTAGTGGCAATGCCATGTTTGCTCGGCCAAACACCAAAAGCCAATCCAATTCAGATAGAAAATTCAACGGAGAATATTCTGGGGAATATTTAAACCATGTGGCATTTCCCATGGGAGGAATTGGAGCTGGAATGATTTGTCTGGAAGGCACTGGTGCTTTATCTCACTTTTCGGTCAGGAATCAACCAGCAATTTACAATGAACCGTGTATCTTTGCAGCGATTTGTGTGAAAAATAAAAATATTGCCCGTGTAGTTGAAGGACCGGTACCCAGTTGGAAGGTATTTGGTTTACCCGGGACTGGTAATGGTGCAGGTGGGACTACATACGGACTTCCTAGATTTAAAATAGCTTCATTTTTAGCGAGATTCCCGTTTGGGATTGTCAAATTATCTGATGACAATCTTCCAGTAGAAGCTGAGATAACAGGATGGAGTCCTTTTGAGCCACTGAACGCAGATGATTCAAGCATGCCAGTAGCAGCTCTTGAATATAAATTTACGAACAAATCCTCGGGCCAGATCGATTTAGTTTTTTCATTCAACTCCAAAAATTTCATGGCCATTGGTCATAACCCACAAGCAATCAAACCAATAGATGGTGGTTTTATATTATGGGCAGGGGCTCCAAAAGAACGACCCTGGGAGGAAGGATCTTTTGCAATTTTTACCGATGAAAAAAGTGCGATAATTAATCATGCATGGTTCAGGGGAGGCTGGTGGGATGCACTTACTATTGCATGGAAAGACATTGAAAATGGGAAGGCAGTAGAAAAGCCGCCAGTTCAGGAAGGAGCGCCATCTCCAGGGGCCAGCTTATTTGTCAATTTTAAGCTCTCACCAGAAGCATCAAAAATTATTACAATAAAAATTGCCTGGTATGTGGGTGAATCTAATATTCGCGAGGGGAGAGATCTGCCAGAAAACCAGGTTAATGCTGCACTTCCGAAGTATTATCGACCCTATTATTCGGCCCGTTTTAATAGTATAAACGATTTATGTCAATGGTGGCGTAGTAATTATGATAAATTGAGAGAAAAATCAAAACTTTTCAGTAACTGCTTTTATTCTTCAACTATGCCGCCAGAAGTGATTGAAGCAATAGCAGCAAATCTGACAATATTGAAATCGCCGACTATTTTGAGGCAGCATGATGGGAGGTTATGGTGTTGGGAAGGCTGCAGTGACAATAATGGTTGTTGTGCTGGCAGCTGCACTCATGTTTGGAATTATGCTCAGGCCATTGCCCACCTATTTCCGGTGCTTGAAAGGACACTAAGGGAAACAGAATTTAATGAATCTCAAGACCAGCGCGGGCATCAAACCTTTCGGAGCGCATTGCCAATAAGACCGGTGGCCCATGATTTTCATGCTGCAGCTGATGGTCAACTAGGGGGTATTATGAAAGTCTTTCGTGAATGGCGCATAAGTGGAGACACTGAATGGCTAAAGTCGATTTGGGACAAAGTACGAGCTAGTTTAAATTACTGCATAAATGAGTGGGATCCACAGAGAAAAGGATGGTTAGAAGAACCTCATCATAATACATATGATATCGAATTTTGGGGACCTGATGGCATGTGTACAAGCTTTTATCTTGGTGCATTAAAAGCTGCAATTTTAATGGGTAAGGCGTTAAATCAAGATGTTTCTGAATATGAGCGCATCTTTGAAAAAGGCATCAAATTAATGGAAATCGAACTTTACAATGGTGAATATTTCATTCAAAAAATCCGTTGGCAAAACCTTAGAGCAAAAAGTCCGCTGGAGGTTCAAAGCTTTGGAGGTGGGTATTCTAAGGAAGCTATTGAATTAATGGAAAAAGAAGGTCCGAAATATCAGTACGGCAATGGTTGTTTATCCGATGGCATATTAGGATGCTGGCTAGCCCTGGTTTGTGGAGTAGGTCATTTCATAGACAAACAGAAAGTCAAAAGTCATTTATTATCCGTTTATAAATATAATCTCAAAAAGGATTTATCTGACCATGCAAATCCTCAAAGGCCATCATATGCCTGCGGACAGGAAGGTGGGTTATTATTATGCACCTGGCCTAAAGGGGATAATCTCTCTTTACCTTTTGTTTATTCAAACGAGGTGTGGACCGGCATTGAATATCAGGTGGCGTCTCACTTAATCATGATGGGTAGCGTAGAAGAGGGGTTTGATATTATCAGAACTTGCAGGAAAAGATACGACGGCAGATTCCGAAATCCTTTTGACGAATACGAATGTGGGCATTGGTATGGCCGTGCACTTTCATCTTACGCTTTAATTCAAAGCTTGAGTGGTGCAAGATACGACGCAGTCGAACAAATATTATATCTCGAGCCGCCAATAAAAGGGGATTTTCAGATATTTATATGCACTGCAACTGGTTATGGGCTAGTCGGGGTCAAAAAAGGAAAACCATTCCTGGATGTTAAGTCAGGCAAGATTGTCTGCAAAGAGATAAGATANAAACGTCCAGCTTGAGCTGAATAATTACACCTTTGAGAATTATCTGNAATTGGCAAGGTCTTGAGTGGGTAATTTAAAATCCCTTCAATGGTAACACCCACGAAAGTATCAAAGTTTCTAATAAACCTACTATAGCATTAGTGGAAATAATCACCGACCAACTTTTGATAGTTTCCTTTTCAGTGAAGCCGCTAAGTCTACTTATGACCCAAAAACCACTATCGTTCATCCACGAAGTACCCATTGCGCCAAAGCCAATAGCTAGAAAAATATAAATAGGGTGATACGGCAATTCACTGGTAACTATCAATGGATAAACGATTCCTGCAGAAGCCAACATTGCTACAGTAGCTGAACCCTGCGCAATTCTTATAATGCAGGCCACCAACCATGCTAATAAAATTAAATTCATGGAGTGGCCCTGGATTAAGCACTGGATGGCATCCCCTACTCCACTGTTTTTCAGCATCATTCCAAAGGCTCCGCCAGCACTTGTTATAAGAATTATTACTCCTGCTGTCTCAAAAGCCGGGCCTATAAGCGTGCAAATTTTTTGAATCGAATACCCTTTCTGCTTAACCATTAGCCACATCGAAAATAATGCCCCAATAATCAAAGCCATGTTTCTATTACCCAGGAATTCGACAACATCACTCAATGCAGGATTCACACCTTTAGTCTGGCCTATGGCTCCACCAAATGCATCTTCAATAGCCATACGATTAAATCTAATAAGATTTGAGCCCTGGGGTTTTTTGTTCATTAGTTGTACTGTCTCTGACCTAAATGAAATACCAGCTAATTCCTTTAATTTAAAGGTGCTATTTCTGAGGACACCATTTATTGAATCCAGAATAGCATTTCGAACTCTGTAATTGCGCGCCACCATGTCAGGTTGAGAAACCACACTTTCCTGTAAATCCTTTGGTAATGATTCGAATACTTTTTTGACTATTTCATTATCGGGAGACCTTAACTTTTCGATCACAGTTTCGAATCTGGCAATATCCTTCATTTCAAAAGGTTTAGCTTGAATGGCATTAATAAACGAAGCACCAGATATCAATACTAACGGTAATATAATCGGCAAGGTGGATATTACGAAGCCAGGCAATCTATCTTCGGGTATATTTAAAGAATTGGATAACTCATCCAGATTTGTGTAGGCAGCTGGCCGCAAAGGTACATTCATTTTTTTATTTATATAAACTGCTACTCCCCATGAACAAAACGCGGGAACAAGACCCACGATTACCCCAAATATAATGCTGAACCCCATATCAATCTTTAAAATTTCGGCCATAGCAATCGGCCCTGGATGTGGTATTACAAGTGAATGCGTTACTGAACCAGCACACGCTATTGATAGAACGTATAACAAATAATCCTTCCCTGTTCGCAGTCTCAAAGCCTGAGCGATTGGTAGCAACAACATAAAAAATGTGTCNAAAAAAATNGAAATTGAAATTATATAGCTGCTCAACATTAGTGCTAAAGCTGCTCTTTTCTCTCCAAATACAGCGAGAAACCTCCTCACTATCTTATCGGCTGCACCACTTTCCATTAAACAAAGGCTTATTATAGACGCCAAAGCTATAACAAGACCGATTTTACCTGCTATAGTACCCAGCTCGGTTGCAGACTGCTCTAAAGCCTGGACCAAATGTGAGCTTTTGGGCTCTCCCGGGAGCATGCCTTTCCTGGATAATAGCCCCACAACAATTGCTCCTGCTATCAATGAGAAAAAAGGGTGAAGCTTTATCTTAGCAATACATATTACCACTAAAGCCACACTAAAAGCCAGAACCACAAATGGCCAGTACTGCCAATTTGTCAATTGTTCATAGAAACACATACCTGGTTTTTAAATGCCTATTCCTAAATGAATGAGGATTCATAGTCAAGAAAACAGCATCTCGAAAATCCGTAATAATGCATTTTATAAAATTGGATAATTTAATCCTATACTGCGAAACGAGATACACATTATGTCCGGATTAAATTGTAGAGACCTCTAGAAAAGTCGTTCGGATAGTCAAATCTTTTAAAATAGTTTTTTTGCTGACACTCGATCGCCAAAAACATAATACTCAGGAATAGAAAGACATTCTTCTCTATTCCTACGAAATCTCTGGAAATCGACAAAAAATATTTTTTAAGCAACTGCCGAACACAACAGCTGCTGGTAAACAATGGCAATTTGTTTCATCCTTCTGATTTTATTAATGGCTACTTACATTCAACTTCTCTGATAGATTCATAAAAATGTTTGATCAAAAAAAACACGGAGATGATAAGTAAGAGACTTTTGTTACTTCTAAGGAAAGTTTCATTATTTTTCTGGACTGGAAAAAGTTAATTTATTCAATGTTAATTATTTTAATGGATTTTAAAAACCCGATCTTGATTTGATGCTTTGAGCTTATGCATGACAAACCTGTATAATTCGTATTTATAGAAGTCTTCACACATTCATAATTATATATTTATGGTTAAGCGCAAATTTTGAAAAGATAACTTCCTGCGTATTTGAAAAATAAATGTAAAATTTTCTAAATTAAATATTAACAGGCAAGGGTGAGAATGAATTTAACCACTAAGGACCTGATAAACTTCATCAAAGTTTCTAGTGTTTAATAATTCCTAAGTCTGAAGAATCGGCGCATATCATTGGTTAACGGCAAGATTGTAAAGCCACCCTTACATACAGGCAGCCATGGACCAGTTAATTCATTTGCCGTCTCCAACCAGGAGTTAATATTTTGCCAGCCTAATACCAGGCTATCCTTGTTCCAATTGTAATAAATTCTATAATTGCTATTTGTTGGAGGACGCACTGCATACAGTTCAAGGTCGAAGCTAATGTCGGACGACTGCGGGCTTTCCTGATGCACCTCCACGGCAATGATGTTTGTGCCATTGGTCAATATTGAAGCCGTGATATTAGTTGAATAAAAGACTTTTCCATCATCAGTAGCAAGATATGCAAGTGTCTTATCATCAATATCACCATCAGGCATATTACTCCTTAACACTTCTTTGCCATTAATATACACAACAGCACCGTCGTCACGTTTGATATCTAATATTAACCAACCAAGTGAAGATACATCATCGACCCGAAAACTTTTTCTGAAATAATATGTTATAAACTTGTTGATAGGAGACGTGCCATAACTTATAACAGTTCCCAGATCATTCTCCCCATAGCCGAGTATGGCTTTACCCGAGGGCCACATGGAGTCATTGAAATCCAGGTTTTTCCAATACTGTCCGGGACTGGCGCCTGTATCCAGATACTTCCAAACAGATCCTGATGCCACTAAAACTTCCAGATCCCCGGCATCAATCTCTGGCACAGCGACAACCCACACATTAGAAAGGCCTGTTATCTCACAGTTTGATGGATTCAATAATGAAACTCTTATAATATCGAGTTTACTGAGGGTATCTTTATCAAAAATTATCAATTTTACAGTCTCGCCAGGTTTAAACTCCAGGTGCCCATTTAAGGTTGTTCCAGAAGAAGATGAACATTGATAATCAATGCCAACGGGCTTGGACGTAAACGAGCTCAATCTTACTGGTATACCGGCCTCTGCTGAACTATAAGTCAAAATATTTGTTCTGATGGCCAGACCAATCCCGACCGGGACAACAAAACCGCGAGGCAGAAAGCGTTGAAGTTTTTCAGCATCTGTCTCTGGATTCCAAAGCCTGTTATTAGGATGATTAGTATTAACCGAGCTTATCAGGTTTTGTTGAATATCCATCTTTTCTGTGTGATAAACCCAATCGTTCCATGAGAAGCCCCAAACATCCCGATAATTATAGAGAATAATCGAATTTGTCACTTGCACGAATCCATAATAGTTCCAGTCATAATTATCTCCAAATCTCACTCCCACACCGTTTGCTAAGATCAAGAGCCCGTCTCCATAACAAAGAGGGCTGTTGTCGGCCCCGCTCCACCCACATTCAAGGCCCTGTCCATTGTTAATTAAAACTGAATCATATGCCCACGTCACGCGTCCGCCACCAGACCACGCTAATCCTTCATGGAGCACAGACTCAATCCAACAATTTGTCACCAACACTGTTCCTGCGCCTCCTGACCCTGAATCAATTGCATCATCTTTGGCCCAACCAATCAAACTATCAACTATTATGTGTGTGCCTTCTACAAAATAAATTGCATCATAATCCGCATCTGCGATGGACGAATTTACAAATCCATCATCAAAAGGAAATTCAATTAAAGCCGAATTTTTTATAGTTATTGTTCCGCCGACATACTCTCCAGCAGTTATCGCTTTCTGGAACAAACAATGATCCAATGTCATATCTGCGTAATAGCCATTGCCAATCTGTCCGGCAGAATTAATCACGGTAGTGTTCGTCATTAGAAGTTGTGCGCCTGATTGAATCAAGAACACTGGCTGTTCCTGTCTATGGCTTGAGCCAGGTGAAACAGAAAATGATTTTGCTCCTCCACCTCCAACAAAAATACTATTTTCAGTAATTAGAACGGCGTTTGATCCACGCATGATAAAGCCGCCCCAAGCATTCTCATGCTTTTCAGGTTCCACTTCAGCCCGCGCAGTAAATACAACCGGATTGTCGATAGTGCCTTTAATTCTGATTATCCCATTNTTTGTTATATTAACGAGCGGATCCAACAAAACCACCACACCCTCTTCTATCTTCAGTTCGGCATTCAATGTAATGGTCAGATGGTTTGTTAAATGAATCAGTGAATTCGACGTCCATGTGGTGTTGGAACTAATTACACCACTTATATCTGTCCAAAGAGGCGATTCATCCAGAGTAATGACCTTTTCACTACTTAAGTTTTTTATGAAAAATTTTACGTTTATCTCGTTGTTGTTGTTAACTGATTTCGGTTGGATGACTCCTGACCCCACCCCTCTGTGGATTTTAATGTCGAAATTATCATTGCCTGAGCCAATTACATTTCCGTTCACACGTCTGGTTTTGCCGTCNTGCTCAGTAATCCAGATTACCACAGGCATTGGAATAGTTGATGGATACTTTTTTGGGCAGATAACATTTATTTTTGCTCCATCTAATTCCGATGTAGACGAGGGGATGTCAGGATACAAAATCCACTTGATTAAACCCTTTTCCGGATCCCCTCTATCAGAACTGAGCAAAATAAATTGTACACATTGGTTAGTAATAACGTGAGTGCTCAGATTTGTTGCAACCAGAAACAGCTCATAGTAATCCATCTTTGAAATATTGTANTCCTTACCAAACTCGATGCCCTCACCATTTAGATAAGCAGAACCACTAAACCCTTCACTAATAGTGACTTTAAAACTAACATTATCCCTATAAACTTGTTTATTTACTAGGCCAGTAACTGAAAATGGGCCTTGTGCAAACAAACTGTTTGAGAAAATTAGCAAGAGACAGACGAATATAAAACGTTTTATAAAAATCAGGCAAAGGTCAGATCTCTTTAATAAATAGCTCACAAAATAATTATACGAGCAAAGGATAGTTTGTAAAAGAAATAAACCATTAATTTTCCTAACCCAAATCATTGAGATCCCTGGATGTTTTGAACGCATATATGATTTATTTCGGAAGCTTGTCTTTTAGAACTTCAATTAACAAATCTTGGCCAATGAGTATAGTCGAGCTAGCCGGCAAATCAGGTCTGCTATTCAACTGCCACGTTTTAGGAAACCGGGTAATTGGCTCGACACCTTTGCTTAGAAATCATTCTTTGGTTGAATTTTATCCTAAAGACCAGGATGCTCCGGTTATCCCATTGTCGTCCTGGGGCAACACCGCAAAGAGATTTCAGAAAAGCAAAACTACTATTTAGCGATAGCTCTGATGAACTTTATAGACCTATCAATTGGAACAATAATTTCATTTATATTCGTTTCGAATCGGTTTGTAGAGATAGAGGACCAATCAACCAAATTAGAAGAAACCTGGATCAGATAGTTTCTCCCTATCTGACCTTTTATCCAGACTCGTGCTTGGTTTTTCTCATTGAGTGAGATAGAAAGTCGTGCAGCAGTTTCAGGCGTNACGGGTAATTGCTGAGGCAAATAAATGTTAGCGACAAAAGCTGCATCCAGTCCTTCAGAAAACGCAGAATCTTTCACATATCGCCACTCCAAAGTATTTGTGCCTGCATCAAGTTTAAANCGACAATTTTGCCATCCTGTTTCGCCTGAGAAAGTCTTTATCAAAACACTATTAACTCTAAATTCAAGTTTGTCCCAACCCTCTTCTGAACTCACCTTATAATCAAAAGACCCTGTTCCACTAGAGGTAACAATAACTAACTTCAATGAAGTAGATTGATTGTCTTTAATTATTCCCGAACGAACAGCATATGTGGTTTGAGGTGGGACTTCATTTGTTTGAATGAACCACTGGGCATCTCCGTAAGTTGACCAGCCGGATAAATTAAATTTTGCAGAGTCAAACCTTTCGGTGAAATTCTTAACTCTGAACTGTGCAGCTAAATTTAGATCTGAGTTTACCTTTATTTTCATTGGATTCATTGATGAATAAATACTCCCCGACCAACCAACGAACTCAAAATCATCGAAAGGAATAGCAGTAAGTGTAATCTCGGTGCCAGCTGCATAAAAGCCACTAGACGGAGTAACCTGTCCTCCAAGAGGTTGCTGTATATTAACCATGTAAAAATCTGAAGAAGGCTCGAAGTTGTAAGTTAAAACCACTGACCCAGTTTCTCCACCATAGCCATCCACAGCGATGAAATAATCTATGTTTTTTAATACAGGAACTGTTAATTTGCTATATTTATTTTTCTCGTCGGCGTCATCGTTTTGAGCCACTGAAACCAGGTTTGTCATATCTATGTTAGTAGATATTGATGGTGCATTATTAGTGTAAACGCCCAAAAGTGTATCGAATGTCGAACCCAGAGTAGAGAGGGTTAATAAACCATTGCTGGGCGAATTAAATTTATACCAAATCGAGTGTCCGCCTTCGTTGTAGCCGTGCAATGGTTCACCAGGATCTTTCGTGGCTCGACCATTGATAGCTATTTCCTTACCGCTGTAANCTTTTAAAAGAATAGCATTGAATATCCAGTCATTCGTTGGGTTAAGATATAATACAGTTAAGTTTTGAACAGCCCCGGTATTGCCGGCATAGTCAACAGCGTAGACTTTTACTAAATTAGTCCCCGGTGGCAAATCGAGTACCTTCGCCCACTGTATTGTTCCATCTGCTTTTACTGGAGTAAGCGAATTCACCTGAAGCATTACTTTCGCGACACCAGAAGCATCCCAACCCGGGTCCATAGCTGTACCGCTAAATAACACTAAATTTGTTGAAAACAATCCTCCATTTTCCGGAGTCTCAACGGTGACAATAGGCTTATTCGTATCAGGTAATGCACCGGGAATAATTCTTAATCTATAATTTCCAACGTCGTTTGTAGTTTTTCCGGCAATTACGATTCTATAAGTTGTCCCAGCAGTTACATTTAAATTTACCAATGCTTTTTTACCTGTGATAGCATTATCAATTGCTACAGCATTTTGAGTTAAATTCGAAAGAACCGTCCCTGTATAAATACCAAGTACACAGCCAAATTCTGTACCAGATGTGTCAAATAACACATTAGTTGAATACTGAGGAGACCATGTAAACCAAACCGATGCTGCGACCTGAGCGACATTGCCATGTTGAGGTCACCCGCCTCCATAGAAGCATAATTATTAGTACCGGTAATTAAACCGCCAGATGCCTGAATTTTCCTTGCAAACTTAAATTTATCATTTTCAGGTCTTGGCACGATTATATAATCCCGCTTAACAACATTTGTAAAAGGAACACTTACGGTTTCTCCTGACTCATTAGTAGTTGTTAGATCGAAGCCGGTTACTGTGAAATTAAAAGCTACACTCATCCAATTAGTTATCTCAGGAATAACTAAATTACCGGAATATATCATATCTCCGGTTTTCTCATCAGGTGGATTGCCATTATCATATAAGTAAAGTCTATTAGGGCCAGCACCTATATTATACATCACATATACGTTAACATTTGAATAAAGTACGATAACAACCTGGTTAGTAACATTTCCACCATCGCCACCAGGTTCAACCACTATATTCGTCTTTGTTAGCGGAGGCAGGGTAGCCTTTAGCAAATTAGTACTCTCAGACACAAGAATGAAATTATTTGTCGGTGAGACATTAAAATTACCAACTCCAATCTGTTGTTGGGCTTGGGAAATCAAACACTGAGCAAATGCAAACACTAAAAGGATAATTACATTTATTTTTTTCATGTTTTATCAGAGCCTGATTGTTTTCTTTTTTTGAGCAGACTTATAAGTTTCAACATTTTTAATCATTTCCAAAGATGGAGACGACTCTATGGTACATCATAACGCACCCTATAAAATCGAATTAAGTTAGGTTGCGTTGGCAATGGATCAACAATGGAAATTATTTTATTCGTTGATGCTGGGTTAACTGTAGTGCCAAGCAAATTCCATGGCCCAGCGATTAGGTTTGTCGAATATTCAACATAGTATGTAACTTGCGGAGTTGCGTTCCATGAAATTGCAACTCCCTTTTCAGGAGCATTAGTTATGATAATATTTCTAACTCTAACCCCGCTAAACGGATCAGCATCTAATCCATTAACTATGCCATCGCCGTCAGAATCAATTGTAGTGCTTGTTCTTAAGGCCTTATTAACCTGAATCACCTGTCCGTTACTTAACACCACGTTAGTTGAACTATTAGCACCTGCGTAAGATCTTACCCAGCGCAATTGCCCATTGCAAAGACCATCGAGTTTCTCCTCTGATATGTTTGCTGCCGCAAAGTAAACAACCATGCCTGGACTTATAGAGATTGCATCTACTGGCTTAGATGAACTAATCGCCGACATGATGTTCGTGTATGTGTATCCCATAAATTCCAGATAATCGACGTATATTGCGTTGTTTGCGCCTTCAGGTTTGAAAATAAACCTACTATAAAGTTCGCCATTTAACGTCAGACTACCCACCGATAGATTATTCGAGTACCCAAGAGGAGAAGCCCCCATATTTTTACCAGGCCATAAAATTGTTGGCATAGCGAATTTGGTTGCTGACGCCTCTATAGTTGTCCCCGTGAGATCACTTTGCGCCGGTAATTTATAAACCTCTATACCGTCGGAAACAAACCAATAATTGTTTGCGCCGGGGCCACCGTCAGACAACCTGTTTGTAACGGTTAGTGAAAGTTTACCACAAACGATTGTAGAGTTTCGACCTTTTAACTCCTGAGCCTGAATATCAACCTGCGAACCAGCAGAAAGAAGACCATTATCCAGCTTCAAAATATCACTGACAATTTTTGCACCACCTTCAACAAACAATATCCCGGGGAAGGCACTAATTTTAGATCTACTGTAGAATTCACTGCAGACTATGTTTGAATTGTTAATAAAAGTCTGTAACGGTTTTTCCCTGTAATAGCCAACCTCAAATGTCGCATTATTATAAATTTCGCCGTTATTAGTTAAGTATAACAAATTCGGAAAATTAGTGGACGTAAAACTTTTGATCATGTCTGAGCATGTTAGTATTCCATTAGTATTAATTAACAGCCCCTGAGAAGTACACAGAAAAGAACGTGTAACATTAACATTGGCATTTATGATTGAGTTGGTACTACGTAATATAAGACTATGCACATTAACCGGTTGTTCGCCAACCAGCTGATGGTCTAAGAAAAGCACAACAAACTTAACGTTTACATAATTTGTAGAACCATCAGGTTGTACCTCCAATAAATTATTTGTCCAAACTCCAGTCCATGCAGATATTTTACCTAAAAGCCGTTTAACTGACATTTGAACAGTATTGGTCTCAATTGAAATTGTGCCGCTTTTAGAATTTAAATCCATAACAAGTACAGGTGAGTTACAGATTAATTCGCTGGAGTTAATTAAGTTATCGGTTTCAATTGTAACCATAGAAGAACTAACAAATCTGGTACGAGACAGGTCAAGGTTTTCAGCTTTGACCGATATCCGGCCTGGATTATTTGTAGGATCGGTCAGCGCCGGGTTTAGATCCAGTCCAGTGATCAAACCTAAATATGAACTTATTTCACCTCCATAATTGCTCTGATAATCAGAAGGCACTGTATATGACCCAACATAATAACTGTATGCAGTATAGAGATTATTAGAAATAATTTGAGTTTCGTAATTTGTTCCCATGATCAAGTCATCAGAATATGGAATGCTGTTTGTTGGAGAAAATTCGTAAGCAAGCAAAGGTCTTTTAGATTGTAAAAGATTATAATTAAAAACATCTATAACTTGACCGTTCATGTTGGTCATAAATCTTAGTCCGTCCTGAATACCCTGAGTATCGATGAAATAAATAAAATTCGTATAATTTTCCATATTGATTATATCAAAGTCCGGCAGCTCCCAAATCGCGACAGCAGTTGCTCCTCGTGATATCCGGTCAGGAATAAACCCCATTCTAAAGGTACCTGCATTATCCAAAAAATTAGTAGGAGCATATATTATCTGTATGATCCGATTCGTTGGACCAATGATATTAGTATATGCTATTGCTCCATAATTTCCATTTGTAAAAGAAGAAGGCAGATAAACAGATCTTAAAAATCGATTTCCTTGATTCTGAAGGTCATTCACTTCGTGTCTAGGTGTAACCGGTAACGGAAACGAGAAATTATCCAAATAAATATTAAAAGCGTTTGTAGACATAGAGTTGTTTGTACCAGCTCCAACATAAATTGGCACGCCCAGATAAGAAGCGCCTGATGAGAGTCCAGTCGCAATAGCCCCACCTGTTAGGTCGACATTCTTTCCATTAACTTCAGCCAGACCTTCGGCGTAATTATAACCCTCACTTCCACAGTATATCATTCCATTATGAACAACATTTGTTGCGTTGATTTTGACGATGTATCCTTGTATTAAGCCTTGGTTAAAAAATGAATTAGCTGGATACCGAAAAGCATTAGTTACAAAATCAAAAATAAAACCAGTATCCGAGATCATTGTACCAGTAGCCAGATTTGTAAAATATAAGGTGTTTTGCGTATCAAATGGCGGATCGAGTATATT
>JGI24721J44947_10002103_pt1 | contig 28446 bp, 26 predicted proteins | sample YelNatPaOPGAMG01_FD_44947 | JGI IMG/M metagenome (IMG submission 44947) | reverse complement strand
CGCGGACCATGAGACGGTGATAGCTGACAGCAGGCGAAAGGCTCGTAACAAGGGTACGATATCTCCAACAGCGGAAATTATTCGCTACCTTTCCTCTGTACGGGCACAGCCGATGCTCCTTGTCGGCTTCAACCCGCCCATGGACGCAGTAGTAGCAGCATTTTGAGGGCAAATTTGCCGTTAGCTTTTCAATTTTGCCGATTTCGCCGAGCCCCCGATGCAGAATGTCAACAAGGTACTCTTTGAGTTCCACACAGGGGATTACGCCTGCAAGATCTACCAGCAATTCGCGGATTTCTATGTCAGTGCTCCAGTAATACCCTCGCATGAAATCTCTCAGCGCATCCCCATAGGAAGCAATGAGCATATTTACCTTGTTTCTGTACCAATAGTGAGCGCCCTTAAGGCTCTGAATCAGCGCATGGAGCGATCGGGCATCCTTGATATCGGAAAGTGCATTGGCAAGATAGAGCCTGGTAGGAAAATGCTTCTCTCTCAGCAGTGCCTTTTCAATGGCCTTTCGGGCATTATCCGTTCCGATACTCGCGAGAAGCCGTGCAGCATTCATTCTTATGAATCGATTATGGCTCGCAAGGCGCCGCATCTGAGTGCGTTCGAAATAGCTCACAGTATCTGCATTGAAAAGACGCTGTTTCTGGTGAGCAGAAATATTCACATTCTGAGTGAGATAAAGAATATGTTCGAGCAGCATGCGCATCATGTGCCTGCTTTGTTCGTATACTGGCGCAAAAATCTGTGGCAGTTGACGAAGCTGTGATTTGAGCGTCTCTTGCTTGATAGCCAATCTTGCTTTATTCAGCAGCGTGCGCAGCACCACAAATACAGTAAGCCACAAAAAAAGAACTGCTGCCCCAAGAAGATATTCGGAAGGGATGGTCATGCACTTCTCCCTGCTTCTGTCAGATTCAGCACAATTCCGAGCAGTTCTTCCAGTATAATCGGCTTTTGCAGATAGTGAACGATTCCCAGCCGGTACGCACGCCGTATGGTCGATTCAGTCTTGAGATGAGAGATGAGGACGACAGGAATGTCTTTTGTCGCTGATTTCGAGAGCATCGACTCCTTTAGAAGATAGGCATCGATCTTGGGAACCATGAGCTCGGTAATGACAATATCGACCATTTCTTTGCCCAAAATGCTGAGTGCTTCCTGACCGTCTGAAGCGGAAAGTACCGAAAACCCTTCATTCGTGAGGAAGGTTCGCAGTACATCGACATTTACCGCGTCATCGTCGACAATCAGGATGCGGGCTTTGAATTCGGATTCATTCTCTTCAGCAGACCCGAAATACACTGTATTGCCGCCGCGGCGCCTTGCAAGCCTGAGGCGACGAATGCCCAAATCCGTAAGGTCAGCCCCGAGCCGTTCGAGGTCTGGCTGAAGGTCTGCTGCCTCGGAAAGCGTCGCGACACCTGCCGAGACTGTCACTGGTTCTACAAATGCCTTCGAATTTTCGACTTGATACCGTATTTTATCGAAAAGCGCCACTGCATCATCAAACATCACGGCAGGCATCCAAACTGCCATTGTCGCACCATGCAAGCGAAACGCCATCGATGTCTGCGGAAGATTTTCAGTAATTATAGCAGCGACACCATGCAGAAGTGCTTCCACTTCCTGGGAGCCGTACTTGTATTCGATTTGGGCGATATTCTCATCGATTCCGAAAACACCGAGGACATTGTCCTGCGGCCCCATGTCGGAAATCCGGACTGCTACTTCTTCTTCGATGAACGATTTATAGAAAAATTCCGAATAGAGTCCTGTCACAGGATCGCGAAGCGCTCTATCTCTCGAAACAGCAATACTATGATTCAACTCCTCATTTACTTTGCGCAATTTCTCGAGCTCGGCCTTCAGACGCGCTACCTCTTCCTGAGAGCCGTTTTCCTTCATAATCTGCTGTTCTAGAGCCTGGGTTTCTTTTGATCGTGCAAGCTCGCCACACTCAAGATCGGCGAGCTCGGTCAAGATACCTTGGATGCCTTTGCTCCACATCGGCCCATATGCCGGCAAAATTCGTGCAATATCCCACGAAATCAGAGAACGTACGACCGGCGCAAGAAAATCTTTTGATGGCATGGTAGCACGATGGAAATTCTTCAATTGCTCGAGAGAATCAACTCCTTCTCCATACAGTGAAAACGCTGATGAATACGAAGAAAAAAGCGCTCCAGAAAGGAGTGTTCTTGCTGCCCGATCGTAGGTAGCAAATGCGCCCGGTTGGTAGAGGTAGGGAGTCTGCAGGAATTGAAGGGTCCGACCCGAGGCGAGACGCAGCATCCAGGAATGCTCATCTATTATATATGGCTCTGAAGATAAGCCATAAAAACGCAAACTGTTCCATGTGCGCCAATGCGTCACCACATCGAACCGCATGCCCTCTTTCTCGAGCAGGGACAACGCCGACGATGAACCGGGATCCTGTTCGTGCACAATCACCGTGTGTATGCGATCTTTCGGCACAACCGATTCGATATTTCGCACCAGTTCCTCCAGATCAATCGCAGCTCCCGGCCCGAACAGCAGCGCTTCATCGCCATCAATCAATAAATAAATATTCGGTTGGAGCGACCCAACCAATTGTGACGAACCAATCCGGAAATAGCCGTCGCCGAGGTCAATAGGCCCATGCAAGTTTTCCATGCGTTACCCTGTTTATATTTTCGGTTGATTCTCAAATGATATCAATCACAATCCATGCGCGCGCATACAATATCGGCATTTTAAAAAAATCATTTGACGGCACTGCAAAAGAGGATTTACAATGAGGCATCCATTTTTTCTAGGAGGACTGCATGACAACACTCATTGCCTTGGTTGCCCTTGCGATTTACTTGGCCTTCTATTTCATTTATGGCCGGGTTATCCGGGACAAGCTGTTGAAAAGCAAAGAGGCTCCCGAAGCCCCATCCAAAAGGCTGTCCGATGGTGTCGACTATGTGCCGACATCGAAGTATGTTCTGTTCGGCCACCACTTTGCATCGATTGCCGGCGCAGGTCCTATCACAGGNCCGGCAATGGCAGTTGCCTGGGGCTGGCTGCCAGGACTTTTGTGGATATGGCTTGGCAACATTTTCCTGGGAGCTATCCATGATTATCTGGCTCTCGCAGCNTCTGTCCGTTATGATGGCCGATCCGTGCAATTTGTCGCTCAAGACCTGATTGGCAAAAAGGCAGGAAAGACCTTTGGCTGGTTTACGCTCTTCCTCTGCATCCTCGTTGTGGCAGCTTTCGGCGACATTGTCGCCGGCCAGTTTGCTGCGGACGGCCGAGTTTTCTGGGCATTCGTCTTCTTCTGCATCGCTGCAGTTATCGCCGGATTTGCTATGTATAGATCCAAGCTTGGCCTTGGCTGGGGATCATTGATCGGCCTAGTGCTGATCATCCTCGCCTTCTGGCTTGGAGATATGCTTCCTGTCAAATGGAGCAAGGATGTATATTTTCTCATCATTTTTGTGTACATCGTGCTTGCTTCAACATTGCCGGTCAACCTGCTTCTGCAGCCACGCGATTACCTCTCTTCTTTCTTCCTTTATTTTGGTCTTATTGTGGGCGGTATTGCTGCGCTCATCAGCGTCGTACCGCTAAATTCCATACCAGCCTTTACAACTTTCAGCGCCAAGCTCATTGGCCCTGCCGGTGCTCTCCAGCCTTCGCCGTTTTGGCCGACAGTACCTCTTATCATTGCCTGTGGCGCCTTGTCCGGCTTCCATGCCTTGGTCGCTTCCGGCACAAGCTCCAAGCAGCTTAAAGAAGAAAAAGATGCGCTCTTTGTGGGATATGGCGCAATGCTCGTCGAAGGATTCCTCTCGACACTCGTTATCATCGCTATCGCGGGCTTCGGCGCTGCAGCGCTTGGCGACAAGCTGATGTCGACCCCTGCCATTCCCCGTTTCGTCCAATCATTTGCACAAATGGTCACCACCAATCTTCCGTTCCTGCCTATGAGCTTTATGACATTGTTCGCAGCGGTATGGGTTTCTACCTTTGCGCTCACCACCCTGGACACAACCAACAGGCTGGGCCGTTACCTTGTGCAGGAAATGGCAGAGCCTCTTAAAGAAAAAAATCCGGGTGCGTTCAAATTTTTCTCAAACAAATGGGTGGCATCGATTGTTATTGCATTTGTCGGTATTTTCCTTGCAAGGTCAGGCGGTTACACCGTGCTGTGGCCTGCATTCTCCGGCGCCAACCAGCTCTTGGCCTCGGTCGTCATGCTGACGGTCGCTGTCTGGGTCAAGAAAAAACTCAATCCAAAGTATGTGGCATCGGTGATGATTCCTGCGGTATTCCTATGGGTAACTGTCACTGCTGCGCTCATTTGGTATGAAATTGTCATTATCCCGGTATTCTTTGTGGATATGGCGAAGACCTTGAGTGTCATTACAGGCGCAGTAGTCGGTTTGATCACTCTCTTTATGCTCATTCTCAACTTTATCATGATTTCTTCGTTCCTCAAGAACTGGAAGATCAATGCCCAGGCTGCATGAGGAAGGTGCATAACCCCCCCTGAAATTCGGGGCAAAAGGCCGGGCAGCAATAGCCGTCCGGCCTTTTTTCACAAAGAAAGGATCCATACATGCCCGCACATTTTGGTCATTTGCTCAAGAAAGCAATAAAAACCTTTTCTCAGGTAAACAGAGAAAAGGCAACCGGCATGCTTGATTTCGAGCTTAAAGAACTCGAAAATATATTCGCTTTGCTCATCCTTGGAGGATTTGTCGGGCTTCCCTCGCCCCCATCTCCTATTGCAGTAGAGCTCCTGCCGTATATGGAAAAAGAATTGACCGTGCTTCTGGCAAGAACCGATCTGTCTCAAGACCCCCTTGGTGTGCTCATGGGCATGCTGGAAATTGACTAGAAAAAGGAGTTCATGAGTGCGCAACACAATTTTTTTTCTGGGAAAGGGAGGAGTAGGCAAAACGACACTATCGAGCGCATTTGCGCTGGCTCTTGCAAGAAAAGGCAAGAATGTGCTCGTCGCCTCCCTCGACCCTGCCCACAATCTCGGCGATGCACTTGAGACTACCCTGAATGGTAAGCCCAAACAGGTTGAGCCTAACCTCGATGCCCTCGAAGTAAATCTTGCAGAATGGGTTGATAAGTATCTCGAAGAGAGCCGCCAACAGTTGAAAGCCAATTACTCATACAATATGACACTCAACCTCGACTCTTTTTTCAGCATCCTTAAATATTCGCCAGGCACCGAGGAATATGCCGTCTTGTGGGCAATCGAGGATATCCACTGCAGACTTGCGCCTTCCTACGATTTCGTCGTTTTCGATACACCCCCGACAGCGCTTTCGCTCCGTTTTCTTTCTCTGCCAGCTATTTCGGGGCTATGGGTGGCTGAACTCACAAAATTGAGAGAGCGGATTCTGAAGAGCAGACAGACTATTGTACGTCTCAATCCGGAATCGCCAGTCGCTGCAAGCTGCGTCGACAAAGATGATGACAAGGTCTATGGCAAGCTCGGCAGCATTAGAACCAGACTCAATGCACTTGATACGCTTTTTTCGAAGCATAGCTTTCTGAGTGTCATCGTGAATCCCGATGACCTTTCCGTGTTTGAAGCCTTACGGATAAAGGAAGAACTTTCGAGACTCGGAATTCCTCTTTCTGCAGTATGCGTCAACAAACAAGGGGTTTCGGACGCCGAATGGAAGCAGAATGACGAGCTCAGCCATCTGCCGCAGTTCACGTTTGATTTCTGTCGAGATGGCATACGTTCAAGAAAGGACCTTGAAACAATAGGCGTGGAGCATTTGCTGCATTATTTTCTCAACAAACAAGGAAAAGCATAATGAATGACTTTCTTTTATTTGCAATTATTTTTCTTGGCCTGAGCGCAACAATCCAGTACTTTTTCGGTGTGAAGAAAAACCGCTGGCTCGGCAAAACCATGTCAGCGCACGCAGAACAGGTCTTTGAACCGAAAGAAACGGAATACGTCAATATCGGCGGCGCAATTGGCTACAATTTCACCTACAAGCTCCGTGAACCATGGAAGGAAGTAAAAGGGACTTTCACGCTTTTCCCCCGCCATTCGCTTCTCTATATGCCCATATCGCTGCTGATAGGAAGTACAGACCGGTACTATCTCAATCTTTTTACCAGCCGCAAGCTTGCAGGCGAAGGCCATGTCATCGAGGAAAAACATTTGCGAAAGGCAAAAATCGCAGGAATGGAAGAAATGCAAAAAGAAGAAATCCAGCGAAACGGCGCAACATTCTATCTCTTATGGCGCCATGCTGAGCTAAAAGAAGCCCTGCTGAAAACCCTCGATGCGATGCCTGATCCGGCTTCCCTTGCGCATTTCTGCTGTTTTGACGAAAATAAAACNTTCTTCCTATATTTAAAGCCTTCTAAAGGCAATATTGCCGGAAATTTGAAAGCATTCATGCATGCATGCCCGCAATATTTCCGATAATATAGGTAAAGACTATGCAGGTGTTGCTGTGGAATCGCTCGAATCCATGCAAGGAGACTGTGAATGGACCCTGAAATGCGCAAGAAAATCGATGAAACCTTTGCGAAGGTGCACGAGCCGCAATCCGATGTACCGATCGTCGACCTTGGGCTCGTTCAAAAAGTGACCTACAGCCAAAAGGAAAAGACCCTGCTTATTCAGCTCGCGATTGGCTATCCGCCAGGTGAGTGTCCTGCCTGCCTAGCGATCAATGGCGTCGTCAAGGAAGGCATCGTGCGGCGCGCAAAAGAAGCGTTCGAAGCCGCTTTTCCGGAGCTGAAGATTCTCGTTGAGTAAAGAGAGGAGCCAATGCCAGATTCCAGCACGATTACGCCGAATATTCCAAAGCAGGATGTGTCCCCAAATACGGTGCTCCATGTGTGTATTTTCCGCGCCGGCGAGCGGCTGTATTGCCTGCCTGCCCCTTCGGTGGAATATGTCTACCCTTACTGCGAAATTACCCCCGTGCCGCATGAAGCGGAAAGCATCGAAGGCGTCATCAATCTGCACGGCTCCATTATCCCCGTTATCGACATGGGCATGAAATGCGAACAGCGCCCGCTGGAGCGCGATNCTGCACACAAGCTTCTCGTTGCACGCGTGGNATCTCATCGCATTGCCCTCCATGTCGAAGATGTGCTGGATGTTATCGATGTGGATCCGAGCGGNTGGGAAGAGACTGATGCCATACTGCCGGGAATCCATNTGCTCACTGGCATTGTCAAATACCAGGACGGGCTTGCGCTTTTATATGACCCGGAGTACTTTTTCGACACTGAACTCGCTGAGCGTGAACAACGAAAAAAATGAACAGAGAAAAAAGGACTTCGTACGCCGCATTCGATGAGTCTGCATTGAAAACATTGCTCGAACAAAACCACAATCAACTACAAAGATCGCTCGAAGCAAATTTTGGACTCAAGCCCGGCGCTGTGCATTATTACTCACTCAAAAAAGCTGTCCATGGGATTCAGGAAGCAGAAAAGAAGCCGCTTCCGGAAATAATCCAGCTCCTCTGCGAAATCCCAATGCGCGAAGACATTGTTCGCCTCATTGTGCCGCACATTACCGTATACGAAACATACTTTTTCAGACACCCCGAGCATTTTGCATGGATGCGAGACTCTTTCCTCCCCGAGCTCGAAATTCGAAAACGGGCAGAAGGAAGGTTCACTATTGCCTGCTGGTCGGCGGGCTGCAGTACTGGCGAAGAAGCCTATTCTCTCGCAATCACGCTTTTCGATTATTTCAAGGGGAAGGAGGGTTGGGAACTGAAGGTGGTTGCGACCGATATCAACCATGAATCGCTTGAGATTGCACGCCATGGATGCTATGGAGACTGGTCGTTCAGAGATCTGCCCCGAGAAACAAAAGAGCGCTTTTTCTATGAATGCCATGATGCGCTCGAGCTGGTTCCTGGTTTGCCGCGGCTTACGCGTTATCATATCGATAGCCGCATTCAGCAAATGGTTACGTTTGCTGAATTGAACCTGAACGCGCCGCAATGGAATATACCCGAATTGTCTACCCGCACATTCGATCTCATCGTATGCAGGAATGTTCTTATTTACCTGCATCAGAGCGCCGCAAAGGCACTCATTGCCCGCTTTGCAGAGTACCTCGAGCCGAATGGAGCTCTCATTGTGGGGCCAAGCGAGCCTTGGTTTCTCAATGACTCTCCATTTGCTGCCCAGCCAATCCGCAATGGCACCATTTTCATCAAAAAAGAGAATTCCGGGCAATCCATGCCGAGTACGACGCAGCCTGCCGCACGGCGTTTGGAAAACCCAAAGAGTACCAAGAGCCTGGCAGGGAGCCTGCACCACCAAATAACGAAGCCTGCAGAGAGCCTAGCCCCTCAAAAAACAGCGCCTGCAGAGAGCCTAGCCCCTCCCCAGCCCGCATCAAAAACCTCATTCGCCATTCCCCTGCACGAAGCGCCTCTTCACGCCGCTGCAGAGCGGGAAGAAGTGATCGCCAACGCCCGCCATCTGGCTGATTCTGGCGAGGCCTCCCGCGCAATCGAGCTCTTGTCGGAGCTTATTCAAAAAGAAACGACCGATCCGGAGCTGTATTATCTCCGCGGCCTTGCCTATATTCATACCCGCGATTTTTCTTCCGCCGAATCGGACCTGAAAAAATCGCTTTTCCTCGAGCCCGATAATGTGGTTGCCTATATTGCGCTTGCTTCGATTGCAAAAGAACGTGGGAATGAAAGCGAAATGAAAAAACACTACTCAAATGCCTTGCATTTTCTGTCGAAAATAGAAGAAACAGCTGTTGTGCCCGGTTCCAATGGAATACCAGCGAAGGCAATGCGTGATATGATTTCATCGCTTATGGCGAAATGAGGTGGCTCTCTGATGCAGAATGTTAACAAGAATTCGCAGCCTGCTACTGATAATTCTTATCCGAGTGCACGCTTTGTGCCAGAAAGCCAAGAATATTCTGCACACCCAACAAATACTGCCGAGGATATCCTCCTGGCTCGCGCAAAGGAACTTGCAAAAAGCCAGCGCCGCACAACAAGAAAAATCGACATTCGATGCATTGAATTTGTGCTTGCGGGGATGAACTTTGCATTCGAGATGCATGCTATACGCGAGATAATGCGAAACAGCATGCCAATCACGCCGCTGCCGTTCTTGCCCAAATCCTTTCTTGGGCTTATCAATGTGCGCGGCGAAGTGGTACCCGTCATCGATCTTGCTCACTATCTTGGCTTGTCGAGGCCTAAAGCGGCAAAAGAAGTCCTCACCTCGCTCATTATTCTTCAGAAAAAAGATGTCGTTGTGGCCTTTCCATGCGAACGAATTGTCCGTATTCGCGAGTTTTCGCACAATGAATTGCAGCCGACGATTGCAGCACAAAGCCAGGTCATTGCAAGCCTCGCAAAAGGATGCGGGCGCGGAGGCATTACGCTTCTCGATGCCGATGCATTCATGCTGCAGCTGCAAAAAAGCTTGAATGTTGAATGAATGGGGCAATGGAGGAACATATGCTCAAGAACATGAAAATGCGTGCAAAACTGATCCTTGGGTTCGGGCTGGTCATTCTCGTTATGATTGGCCTCGCAGGGTATTCTTTTACAGAGCAGGCTGCAATAAATCGGCATCTCGATGATATCATCAATACGCATTTTGCCACGTTGACCTTGGTCGACGAAATCAATGTCGCGAGAGTTGAGCTTGCACAAAATNTNAACGATTTTGTCGCTGCCAGTACTGCGCCTGAAATCGAAAGACTCTATCAGTCGATGCAAAATGATATACAGATAATTCAGACAAATATCGCAAAACTCCAGACAATCAACACAGATACGGAAACTCTCAAGCCCCTGGCCGACCTCAATACTTCATTTACTCGATGGCTCACCATGTATAATGAGGAAATCGGGCTGAAAAATGCCAAAAAGCAGAAAGAGCTCGTCCAATCTTTTAATGATAAAGGCAAAGAAGCATTTGCGCTTGTAGCGGAAAAAGTCGTAAGTCTTGCGGAATCCACAAAAAAACGGGCGACTGATGCCTACCAGAATGCTCTTGCGATGCAAAAATCTTCCACTGTTATTACAGTCATTCTGAATATTCTGGGCATAGCCTTGGCTGTCCTGTTTGCCTTCGTAATCGGGGAAAACATTGTCCGGCCGATAAAGCAGCTTGTGGCAAATCTCGAAGAGGTTGCCAATGGAAATTTGCAGAAGCATGCTATCGATAGCAAGCGCAGAGACGAAATCGGCATGCTAATACGGGCTTTCGAATCCTTCCTCGACCGTTTCAGGGAGCAGATTTCTGAGATCAATAAAATGGTATTGCACCTAGCCGCTTCCGCAAACGAAATGTCTGCAACCAGCGCACAGCTTGGTTCCTCTGCAAGCGAAACAGCAGCCTCCGTGATGGAAACAGCCACCACCACCGAAGAAATCCGTCAGGTTGCACAGACGACAAAAGACCTTGCCGGCACGGTCACCGCTTCTTCTGACCAAAGCTATGCTCTCAGCAAAGAAAGTATGACTGCAATTCTGCAGATGGGCGAAAATGTGCAGAAAATCAAGAGCCAGATGGACAACATATCGCAGAGCCTTTTGAATTTGAGCGAGCAAAGCCAGATGATCGCAGAGATCACCGCTGCTGTCGACGAAATTGCAGAACAATCGAATCTGCTGGCTGTCAACGCAGCCATCGAAGCCGCAAAAGCCGGCGAACAGGGCAAAGGTTTTGCCGTCGTTGCCCAGGAAGTCAAATCGCTTGCCGATCAGTCAAAACAGTCCACTCGCCAGGTACGCAAAATTCTCACGGACATCCAGAAAGCCACATCCGGCGCTCTGATGGCAGTCGAACAGGGCAACAAGGAAATGCTGCAGGGCGCAGATAAAATGAACCAGGTCGATGCGGCAATGCGTGCCATTGCCGAGTCCCTTTCGAAGAGCGTTCAGCTCGTTCAACAGATCGCCTATGCCGTCGAGCAGCAATTTACGGGTATCGATCAAATCAATTCAGCAATGAACAATGTAAAGACAGCAAGTGCACAAAATGCAGATGCAGCCAGGAATCTCGAGCAGGTCGCTGCATCCATCAGTGATTCGGGCAACAAGCTCAAGTCATTTATCGAGGTATACAAACTGTAGCAAAAAACAGCAGTTTGCCCGGAGAAACGGCATGTTGAATCAAGAAGAGTTTCTGAAACAGCTTCGAGAAGCCTTTGCNATTGAATCGAAAGAGCATATCCAGACTATTGCTTCTGCGCTTCTGACGCTCGAGCAGACACATGGAGAACCAGATCAGGAACTCATCGAAACAACGTATCGTGCCGCGCATAGCCTCAAAGGAGCGGCGCGNGCGGTTGATTTGAAAGATATCGAGTACATTTGCCATTCGATGGAAAGTGTATTTCTGGCTTTGAAGCGTTCCGAGATACGCCCAGATTCGCAACTGCTCGACACCTTGCATGAAGCGTTGCATCTGATCGAGCTCGAACTTTCGAATTCTGCTGTTCCGGCCACCGAAATAAGTGCTCTCTGTAAAAAGCTCGATGAACAGGCCAAAAAGGAAAACACAATTCCCAGCGTTTCACCATTCGCGCCTCCTTTTGCGGCGGCACAGCCCTCCGTAACGCAGACATCGGCTGCACCAACGTCGCCGGCACCGCCAGCAGCCTCGACCATCAAACCCGAAGCCAGACCAGCCATCCCTTCTACGATCCGCGTCCAGGCAGAGCGCCTCGACACGCTTCTGAGAAAGTCCGAGAACCTCATCGCTATCAAACAGCTGCATGCTCAGATACAATCACAACTCAAAAATGTGCTTTCCTTGCTGAGCGAAGCCTCTTCGGGCAATCAGGCTCGCCGAGACTCGATCCACGCACTGAGTGGGATTTTGAATCGACTTGCAACAGAGTCAGTCCATATTTCGAGCATAATCGATACTCTCATCGAGGAAGCGCAATCGATGCTCATGCTGCCCTGTTCAATCTTGTTCGATTCCTTCCCCATGGCTGCGCATGATATTGCCAAAGGCCTGGGCAAAGAGGTCAGCCTCGATATCTCCGGCCAGAACATAGAGCTCGAGAAACGCATTCTCGAGAAGCTCAAAGATCCCCTCATGCATATTCTCCGCAATGCGATTGATCATGGAATCGAAGCGCCTAATGAGCGCGAAGCGCATGGAAAGCCGCGACGGGGACATATTGCGATCAGCGTTACCCATCTCGATGCCCGCCACATAGAAATCATCATTTCGGATGACGGGCAGGGAATCGATCCAGAAAACATACGGAACACTGCTGTAGCCAAGCATATGCTTGCGGAGGCTGAGGCTCAAAAAAAGACTGCCAGGGAGCTGTATGGCCTTCTGTTCGAGTCAGGGTTTTCCACAAGCCAGATTGTCACCGACCTTTCTGGCCGCGGACTTGGCCTCGCTATCGTAAAGAACGCCATGGATGAGCTCGAAGGTGCCGTGCATATCGAATCGGAGCCTGGAAAAGGAACATCATTTCATCTGGTTATCCCTTATACCAAGGCCTCATTCAAAGGCAATTTCGTCCGAGTAAGCGGGCAGACCTTCGTCATCCCCTCCTCTGCGCTCGAGCAGGGACTGCGCATTTCCCAGGATGCCATCAACGCCGCTGGAAGCGCCAATGTAATAGAATACCAAGACGAAACCATAGGTATCGTGCATTTGGGGGACATCCTCGGTATACCGCGCCCCATGGAGACCGAAACTTCTGCTCAAGTGACAGCAGTTGTCTGCAGAGCGCGAGAGAAGGCCTGCGCATTCATCGTCGACGAAATAATGGGTGAACAGGATGTCCTGATAAAACCCTTGGGGAGCCTTCTCCAGAAGGTGCGGGGGATATACGGCGCGACCACAGGCGCAAATGATGAGGTCATTCCGATTCTCAACATGAAAGAAATTCTGGATATGGCTTTTTCGGCATCGTCGGGCGCGCGCGGGAATGCTCTGCCGGAAATTGCTTCACAGGCTGCACCAGAAGATGAAACANAAAAGGCCAAACGCATACTTGTGGTCGAAGATTCGATTACCTCACGGACACTCATTACTTCGATTCTTTCAGCCGCAGGTTTTCAGGTACAAGCAGCGACCGACGGCATCGAAGGGTACACGCTCCTCAAATCAGAGCCATTCGACCTCGTTGTAAGCGATATCGAAATGCCGCGCCTCGACGGCTTTGGACTGACCGAGCGCATCAGGAAAGACCCTGCACTCAAAGATATCCCGGTTATCCTCGTAACCGCGCTCGAATCGAAAGAACACAAAGAAAAAGGCATTGCGGTCGGAGCAAACGCCTACATCACCAAGAGCAATTTTGCGCAGAGCAATCTGCTCGATACTGTGCGGCGTTTCGTATAACCGTGTAGAATATCAATGTGGAGAACTGGATGATAAAAGTCTTGATTGTCGATGATTCGATCGTATCGCGCCAGCTTCTCAAATACATATTTCATTTGAGCGGCGATATCGACATTGTTGCTGAAGCAAAAGATGGAACAGAAGCAATCAGGATCATTGACGACAGAAAAGCCCCACGACCTGACATCATTACCATGGATATCGAAATGCCGGGTATCGACGGATATGAAACCACTCGGCGCATTCTTGAGCGCTACTCGGTACCGATCGTCATTATCTCGAACGCAATGCAGTACTACTCTGCGGAAAAAGCGTTCCGTGCTATGCAGGCGGGAGCAATTGCCGCAGTCGGCAAACCACCTGGCCTCGGCTCTCCAGATTTCTATCAGAGGGCCAGAGAACTTATCGATCTGATAAAAAGAATCTCAGGCATCAAGGTCAAACCGCGCCTTTCAAGCGTTGAACATGAAGGCAAGCAGGAAAGACGCTGTCCGCGAACCGCAGGTCGTAACGCAGCAAATGCTGTCCCCTGACCAATTGCAGACCTGGGCACAGCAAAACTCTCCCGGCATTGTTGCAATCGGAGCCTCGACTGGTGGCCCCCCTGCAATCCAGGCTATTCTCGCCATGCTCCCTGCGGATTTCCCCTTGCCGATTGTCATCGTCCAGCATATTGCCTCTGGTCTAGCAAAAAATTTTGCCGAATGGCTGGACAAAACCTGCCCTCTCCACTGCAAGCTCGCGGAAGAAAATGAACAAATGAGACCGCACACTGTCTATATTGCACCCAACGATGTTCACCTGAAAGTGACGTATCATGATATATTGCAGTTTCAGATGCCAGATGCCAAAGAGCTTATCGTTCCTGCTGCCGAAGTGCTGTTTCATTCAGTTGCAGAAGTCTATGGAGCACATGCAATCGGAATTCTCCTCACCGGCATGGGCCGGGATGGCTCCAGAGGGCTGCTCGAACTCAAGAATGCCGGTGCTCTTACGATAGCCCAAGACAGAGAAAGCTCGGTTGTATACGGCATGCCGGGCGAAGCAGAAAAATTGGGAGCTGCATGCTGCCATGTGCCGCCCGAATCGATAGTAAAAATACTGTTGGAAATATATAATNNCATACNTAAGGAAAAGGAGCAGACAAGATGAGCACTATACGAATCTTGCTGGTAGAAGANAGTATNACTCAAGCGATGCGCCTCAGATATGTGCTCGAGGCTGAAGGCTTCGATGTCGATGTCGCCGCAAACGGCGTCGATGCGCTCACTTTTCTCGAAAACAATACCCCCGACCTCATTATCAGCGATGTCATGATGCCAAAAATGAACGGCTACGAACTCTGCCGAAAAATCCGCGAGAATCCTCGGTATAAAGAAACGCCGATCATGCTGGTCACCACACTGTCGGATCCGACTGACGTTATCCGCGCGCTCGAAGCAGGAGCAGATAACTTCACCACTAAGCCATATAACGAACAGGCACTCATTTCACGCATACGCTACATTCTTGCCAACGCCGAAATCCGCAAGCAGCGGGGTTCGGAAATTGGTATCGAAGTGTTTTTTTCGGGGAAAAAATACTTCATCAATTCCACGCGCATCCAGATGATCGATTTTCTGCTGTCGACCTATGAGAGCGCCATCCAGAAAAACCAGGAGCTGTTCGTTTCCAACAACAAGCTCAAGGAAGCGCTGGACAACATCATCACTTTGCAGCGCAACTATCGCCAGCTGCTCGAAACCAGTCAGGACGCCATTCTTGTCTATGACAAAGACAAAATGATCCGATATGCCAATCCTGCCGCCCACGCGCTTTTTTCAAAGGAGCAGAAAGGGCTCATCGGTGCCCGCCTCCCAATTGAAGAAAACATTTCAACCCAGAAAGAAATCGAAATCAAGGATCCGTATGGCAATACCATATTCCTTGATGCGCGTTCCGTATCAACCGATTGGGATAACGAAACAATGACCCTGTCGGTCCTACGCGATATCACCGAATCCACACAGCTGCGGAAGGAGCTCGAGCAGATAAGCCTGACAGACGACCTGACCGGCTTATACAACAGACGGGGCTTCAAAATCCTTTCCGAGCGCATGATCAAACTCGCGCGCCGTCTGCAGGCTAATATGTTTATCCTCTTCGGCGACATGGACGGGCTCAAGTCGATCAACGACACCCTTGGCCATCTTGAAGGGGACAATGCCATCCGTACCATGGCGAGTATTTTCAAAAGCGCGTTTCGGGAGTCGGACCTCGTTGCGCGCATGGGAGGCGACGAGTTTGCGGTCATTGGACTCATCAACGAGAATTTCGTGCCAAATCGCCTTATCGAGCGGATGCATGAACTCATAGACAGCTTCAATGCAAAAGGCGAGGCAAAATTCAAACTGGCGGTGAGCATCGGCATCGAGCAGATCGCCTATGATTCGCAGGTTCCGATCGAAGAGATGCTGAGTGCGGCGGACGCAAAGATGTATAAAGAAAAAGGGGGGAAGAGGTAGTTCCCTAGGCTAGTGCTTCCAACCTTGTGCCAAGAGCAATCCCTGCTTAGTGCTTCCAACCTTGTGCCAAACGAAAAGCATAGCAGAGCTCGCCGGGGTCTTTTCGATTGGTTTTTTACAAATTAGTGCATTTCTTAAGAAGTGTGGTTGCTGCCAGCAGTATTCTGCTCGCTGGAACCTTCATTTTTCTTGCCATACAGGAAACGCTTGATCTTCTGGGTGGGCGTCTTTTCAAAGGGCTCGCGATGGATCTTGACGTTCTGTATGCGTGAAAATGAAGCGAGTTTGGAATTGGCTTCTTTGCGGATGTTTTCGAGCAGGTGCTCGATGGCTTTTTCGACATCGACAACCGCATGGCTCACGGTGCCCGCAACGGATTTTTCCGCGCTGGAGATAGCCTTGCTGAGGCGCGCACTCAAATCGCCAGCGGCGTCGAGGCCATCCTGAATCCGTGCTTCAAGGTTCTCGAGTACTTCGCTTTTAAGATACACGAGCGCGGTAAGCCCACCTTCATCCTCTATAACGAGGGATTCGGCGACTTCTGGCGACTGATTGATGATGGACTCGATCTCTTCTGGGTAGATATTCTCGCCTGAAGCGCTGAGAATCATGGTCTTGGAGCGACCTCGAATGAAGAGACGGCCTTGGTCGTCAATATAGCCAAGGTCGCCGGTACGGAACCAGCCGTCGTCGGTAAAGACTTCGCGCGTGCGAGCCTCATCCTTCCAGTATCCTTTGAAGATGTTCGGGCCTTTTGCCTGAATTTCGCCTTCGCCGGTATCAGGGCGGGGATCTGCAATGCGCAACTGCACGCCTTTCAGTGCAGGCCCTGTCGAGCGCAGATGCGTCGTTCGAGGTCCGCAGCCCGCAAGAAGGGGCGCAGTCTCGGTAAGCCCATAGCCGATTGCGTAGGGGAAATGCGCTTTTTTGAGAAATTCCTCGACATCGGCGGCAAGAGGCGCACCTCCGACACCAAAAAATCGCAGTTTCCCGCCGAATGTCTTCTTCAATTTCATGCCCGCAAATCGAATAATCAATGGTCTGAAAATTGGGCTTTTATAGAGTTTCATGCCATCGAGCGTTGGTTTTATGCTGCTGCGATATATTTTTTCAATGACGAGCGGCACAGATAACATGATGGTGGGGCGTACCGCCTGGAGCGCAGGAATAAGTACCGACGCAGCGGGCGGCCTGTCTAAATAATGGATGTGGGAGCCGGACAGAAGCGCAATCACTGTACCAATCGTAAACTCATAGGCATGAGCAAGCGGAAGAATTGACAAAAGGCGATCTGTTCGGCGCAGGACAATAATCGACTTGCAGGCGGTAGCATTCGAAAGAATATTTCGATGTGTGAGCATGACACCTTTGGAAAGGCCAGTTGTCCCCGACGTATAGATAATCATGGCTAGGTCATCTGCATCTACTTCAGGGAACGAAATTTGCGTACTCTCTCTTTCCGGAGAAGCCCCGGTCTCTTCAAAAGGTCTGCCCGTTTTGACATTGCGGACTTCTATGTCTTTTGGCAGATCAGAGAGTTTGGCTTGCAGTTTTTCGGAGACAAACACCATGCGTGCACCTGAGTGACCGATGATATTGCAGATCTGCGCCGGAATGAAATCGGTCAGAATGGGCACGACAATGCCGCCTGCTCTCGAAATGCCAAAGTAGGTCATGACCCAATGCGGCGAATTCTCAGCAAGAAGCGCAACACGATCCCCTTTTTTTATGCCGGCATATATGAGCGATTCAGCAATCGAGCGGCTTTCGCGCTCAAAATCCCGATAGGTGAAGACTGCCCCTCCTACCATCGAGAGCGCAGGCCGAGAGGCGAATTGCTTTGCGCTCAATTCCGGCACTTCTGCCAAGGTGAATTTTTTCAATGTGATCATGCGGCGCTTCCTTTAGCCTTTATTCTATATACCAGTGTAATACTATGCACGAAAATGCAATAGAGTACACAGCCAGATTTCGAAGCGCTAGACCGCGCCGGGGATGCTGGCTCTCTCATGCTGGCCGAGCTCGAAAGCCTGCTCCGAGATGATGCGATCCTTTACCTCGAGGAGGGCTTTTACCACATCGCCGATCGATATAATGCCGACAAGCCGGTTATTGTCGAGAACCGGAAGATGCCTGATGCGGTTCTGCGTCATTATATTCATACACTGCTCGATGGACGTGTCCAGCTGAACGAAGATAACCTTTTTCGTCATGATGTCCCCGACTTTTTCGTTTTCGCAAGAATGGCTTTTTATAATGAGTTTCCTAGCCAGATCGCGCTCCGAGAATACGCCGAGCACCATACCCTGCGCATCCATCACAAGCACCGCGCCGATATTCTTCTCAGCCATCACTTCGAGCGCATGCAGTACCGTATCGTCCGGCTTAACAGCCGCTACTTCATGCCCCTTGGCTTCGAGAATGTCGCTTACCGTTTTCATCATTGCATTACCTCCTCTTGTGTTCCATTGCTTTGTCTATAATCTACTCTCAAACGTGCCGCGATGCAAATGCATATGAGATTGATGCAAGAAAGATATTTATGGGATTATTTCGCTATATGCTGGCTTCGATGAGGCTGTTTTCTGTCGGCTACAACGTGCAGGCCTTTGCTCAGCCTGACATTCACAGCGTTTTGAACAGGTCATCCCCCACAGGCGGCTTAACAAAGATCACTGGGCAGCGAGCGTTTTTCAAAATCTCGCGGTAAGAATCGAAGATTGCGTCGCGATAGAGCGTATCGGCAGGGTTGCCGCCAAGAACGATCGCATCAGCACCAAGCTCCATTGAGGCTTTTACGATTTCTCCTGATACTGAACCTTTTCGGATTGCGGTTTCGATAGACAGTTGTTTCTGGCGGGCGAGCTCGATACAGAAATTGAGGTAGCGCCGGCCGGAATTTTCGAGGTTTCGCTCGTATTCCTCGCTTTCTTCTGGAACAAAGATCCTGGAAAGAGCAAGCTGGCGTATGGTCGCGGTATCGACGACATAGCACGCGATAATTCTCGAATTCAGCGATTTCTTAATCGCAAGCGCGTACTTGAAGGCGCTTATTGAAGCATCGGAGCCGTTGATTGCCACCAGAACTGTCTCCAGCATGTTCTTCATGTTTGGTCCTGTTCAGATAAACGCTGCTTCAGCATTTTCACTGCAAACAGCGATTCTCGTTCCCGCTCGTCCAGCGATGCATCGATGAATTTCACGATCTCGCGTGAACGGGGGATTACCATCTTGTCCAAGGCGTTCACCCGCCGCTGGGTCTTTCTGACTTCGCGCGCAAGGCGCCACACGATGGACCTCATTCCCGCCGCTGTCGAAAGCTTCTGCAAAAGCTCTGTAAACTCTATCACGGTTTCGTCGCATACTGCAAATGAATTCATAAAAGAATAGTGCAAAACCGGCGGACTCGCATGTACATCGAGCGTCGGCAAGGTCATGCCGCTCACATTCACATGCGATGCAGTGAGCGTAATGTCGCGCACTGGCAGAGAAGAAATCGAAAGTGCCCGTTCGCGCCCAACCGACAACAACATCTGGCGCAGGGTTGCATAGGCCTTTTCGGTCATCTTGGCGATTTCCTGCTCCAGCAGTTCGAGTGCATCCATGCGGTTCATGAGCTCGATGACGAGGATCTCCCGCTTTTTTTCGAGGAGGTCGTAGCCCTGGAGCGCAAGCTGAAGGCTGCGCTTTTCCTTGATGAGGTTTGTCTTTGTCGGAGGAGGAAATGGCTCAGCCATTGCGCATCACTCCTTTGCCGGATCACCGTTTCCGGTGCGCGGCAGGTATTTTTCGATCAGCCTCGGCGGAATTCGTACAAGCTCAGCCTCCGGCAGAATTGACAGCATTTTCCAGCCGAGGTCGAGCGTCTGCTCGATACTTCTGTTTTCAAACTCACCTTGTGCGAGAAATTCACGCTCGAAGCGGTCGCCGAAATTGAGATAGATTTTGTCCCTGTCCGAAAGCTCTTCTTCGCCGATGATCGCAGCAAGGTCACGTACCGAGCGCACATAGGCATACGCAGAAAAAAGCTGGGCTGCAAGATCGCGGTGATCCTCGCGGGTCATGCCTTCACCGATGCCGTCTTTCATCAGCCTTGAGAGGCTAGGAAGGCCGGCAATGGGCGGATAGATACCGCGCTGGGAAAGATCGCGCTCGAGGACTATCTGCCCTTCTGTGATATACCCAGTGAGGTCGGGGATGGGGTGCGAGATGTCGTCATTGGGCATCGAGAGAATAGGCAGCTGGGTGATGGAGCCTTCGCAGTTTTCGATTTTGCCTGCGCGTTCATAGAGCGAAGCGAGGTCGGAGTACAAATACCCCGGATAGCCCTTGCGCGAGGGCACTTCGTTGCGCGCTGCCGATACCTCGCGCAGGGCCTCGCAGTAGTTCGTCATGTCGGTCATGACGACGAGCACGTGCATATTCTTTTCGTAGGCAAGGTATTCGGCCGCAGTGAGCGCGGTACGCGGCGTCACAAGGCGCTCGATCGAGGGGCTGTCCGCAAGCGAGAGGAACATGACGACTCGCGAGAGAACGCCAGATTTTTCAAATGAATCGATGAAGAACCTGGCAACATCGTATTTTATTCCCATACCAGCAAATACAATAGCAAACTGGCTCTCCCCGCTCAAAACTTTTGCCTGCCTCACAATTTGCGCAGCAAGNCGATTATGCGGCAGCCCATTGCCGGAAAAAATCGGAAGCTTTTGGCCGCGAATCAAGGTATTCATGCCGTCGATGGCAGAAATTCCGGTTTGAATGAAGTCGCGAGGGTAGACTCGTGCGCTCGGATTGATTGGGCGTCCGTTGATGTCTCTGAGGTCGGACGACATAATGGGCGGATAGCCATCGATTGGATCTCCGAGGCCGTTGAAAATGCGCCCGACAATGCCGTCGCCGACACGGAAGGTAAGCGGCTTTTCAAGATATTCGATCCATGCATCATCGATCGATATGCCAGTATTCTCGGAAAAAAGCTGAACCGCAATCGCCTGTTCCGAAATGTCGACGATTCGGCCGAGCCGGAATTCGCCTGTTCTGTCCCGTACACGGGCAAGCTCGGAAAAACCGACATTTTCCCGATGCGCAGCGATAACAATCGGGCCATCTGCCCTCAATATTCCATGGTATTCCAAACCTCTCATATCGAAAGGCCTCCCTGCGCACCAACGCCCAGCTGGGCGAAGGCCTGCTGGATTTCCTGGATGAGCGACTGCCCCTCCTGCACCTTGGCATTTTCAAGCGTGCTCTTGAGCCTGATTATCTTTTCCTTGACAGGCAATGCCGAGATTTTGAGCAGAGGTGCTCCATTCTTGATTGCATTTTCCGCCAATTCATGAAAGGTAAGAATGCAGGTGAGGAGAAAGGTCTGTTTTGGCGGTGCACAATACATGTCAACGGTGTCAAAACTGCTTTGCTGGAGAAATCCGTTCTTGATCATGTCGGCGGTCAGCAGGATAAGCCTCTGTTCGTCAGGCAGGGCGTCAGGGCCGACAAGCCGCACGATCTCCGAAAGCTTGCGCTCTTTTTTGAGAATATCCATTGTTTTTGTCCTGAGCGCATCCCATGCTGGATCGATGGAATCCCAGTATTGAATGAGATCCTCGGTGTATTCGCTGTAGGAATCGTTCCAAGAAATGGCCGGATAGTGCCGCGCATTCGCAAGATCCCTGTCCAGCGCCCAGAAACAGCGAATAAAGCGTTTGGTATGCTGAGTGACCGGTTCGGAAAAATCGCCACCTGGAGGAGAAACCGCGCCGATAATGGTCACCGAACCCTTTTTGCCTTCCAGAGTCGTGACCATGCCGCCCCGCTCATAGAATTCCGCAAGACGTGTCGGAAGATAAGCGGGAAAGCCCTCTTCTGCAGGCATTTCCTCGAGGCGGCCGGAGAGCTCGCGCAAAGCTTCGGCCCAGCGCGAGGTGGAATCGGCCATGACTGCTACATGGTAGCCCATATCGCGATAATATTCAGCTATTGTAATTCCTGTATATATCGATACTTCTCGGGCAGCGACCGGCATGTTGGAAGTGTTGGCGATAAGAATGGTCCGCTCCATGAGGGAGCGCCCTGTGCGCGGGTCTATGAGGCTCGGGAATTCTGTCAAAACCTCTGTCATTTCGTTGCCGCGCTCGCCACAGCCTATGTAGACGATGATGTCCGCATCGCACCATTTGGCGATGGCATGCTGGGTCATGGTTTTGCCTGTTCCAAAGCCGCCAGGGATAGCAGCGCTTCCGCCTTTTGCTATCGGAAACAGCACATCGATGACACGGAGGCCTGTAACGAGCGGCTCATGGGTAATCTGCTTTTCCGCGAATTTGCGGGCGGCGCGGACAGGCCACCACGAAACAGCCGTATACTCTTTGCCTTCGTGTGATTTGACGAGGGCGGCAGTACAAGTATAGTCGCCTTCGGGAGCAATCCACTCTGCCGTGCTTGGCACCACCGTAGCGTCGAATACAAGTCTATGCTGAATCGAGGCTGTTTCCTGGATGATTCCGAATGCAGTGCCGGGAGCGATCGGGTCGCCTGCCTTGATGAGCGGCACGAAGTGCCATTTTTTGCTCGTGTCGAGGGGCTCGCCGGCAAGTCCCGGCGCTAGAAACGCCCCCGACACATTCTTCAGCACCGGCAGCGGCCTCTGTATCCCATCATAAATCGAACCAATGAGCCCCGGCCCCAACGCCACCGACAATGGCCTGTGCATGCATTCTACCGGCTCGCCCACGCGCATAAGCGTGTTGTCTTCGTAGATCTGTATAGTGGCCACGTCACCCTTGAGCTTTATTATTTCGCCGATCAGGCCAGCCTTGCCAACTTTGACAACATCGTAGAGGCCGGCGTCGTCCATTCCTTGTGCATAGATGACCGGCCCCGAAATCCTCGTGATATAGCCTGCGCTCATGATCTGGCCCCTTCGAGTGAGGATGTACTGGCCCCTCGGGGATTGTCTACTGTATCAGTCGCTGAGGAGTGAGTCTGTCCGAACAGCGCCGATGCCAGTTCTCCGCGCTTCTCGTCCAGCAGCCATGAAACTAATTCATTCTCTGTAATGGATATACGATAACTATTGTCATTAGGCTCGACAATGATGCCACGAACCTTCATGGCTTCGCTCTCTTGAATCGATACAGAGCCAGCGTCTTGAAACAGCGCCTTTATTTCTTCGATATGTGCCGAATCGAGTCCCTTGACTGATATGGCAGCGTTGGAGCTTCGAATCAACTCGACCTGGCGTTTCAGGCCTTGCACACACCAGCCGCTGAATAGCCGCGAATCGATGGCTGCAAGCGCTTCGGCAATAGCATTCCTCAGCACCTCATCGCGATACTGAATTTCGAGGCGCATTTTCTCGAGTGGCAGACGTGAGCGGACTTCTTTTTCGGTTATTTGCTGCTTTGCTTGGTATTCTTGAGTGAGTGTGTCGATGGCAGCCTTTATCCTTTGCTCGGTCTGCGCCTGCAAAGCTTTGGCCTCATCTTCCGCCTTGCGGACTATTCTTTCAGCGCGCTTTCGTGCATCATCCAGAATTTCCCGCTCCAGCGCCTCAGTACCTCGTATCTCTTCCATTCTGCTTCCCTATACCCTATAGTTCCTCTATTGAATTTTAATTCCAATGGCTTGCCGTACCGCATCGACTAAACGCGTGTGTTGGGCGGAAGTTCCGGAAAGCGGAGGAATTTCGACAATGAGAGGGAACTCGCCGCTGAGCTGCCAATCAGCAAGCTCTTTCCCAATCATATCCGAAATATCTTCGCTCAAAATCAACATCTTGCAGTCGGACAAGTCCACCATGCCTCGCTCGAGCGTGCATGTCTTATTCTGTACGATGCTTCTGAAAGTGGCGATCGCATCGTCGCGGCTGGTGATCGCTCTGCCCTTTATACCAATCATTCCGAACGCGATGAGGATTTCTTCTTCCGCTAGCACAAAGATTTCAGCCACGATGTTTCTTGACTCCCTGTACGCACCTGCGTGTCAGCATTACCCGCAGCGCGCTATCCATGCGGTCATGCCTGCGCTTCAAAGAAGGATTATAAGCAGGGCAACCAGAAAGCCCCACAGACAGATGCCTTCCGCAAGGCCTACATAGGGAAGCGCTTTGCCCGAAAGCTCCGGTTTCTCCGCCATCGCCCCCATTGCCGCAGCACCGATTTTCGCCACGGCAAAGCCGCCCGCAAGTACCGCTGCACCCACCGCAACAGCCGCCGCTATATATTTCGCAGTCTGGGCCGAGGCAGGCACCGCAGCAGTCTGCGTCTGTGCAAATGCCGCTATCGAGGACGCAAACGTCATAACACCAGCCAGCAGTTTCTTCTTCATATCACAACTCCTTCAAAAATAATGACTACCATATATCAAACGCCAACTCTGGGCGCCTTTTTTTCACACATCCCCGGCTGAAGGCCTCTCATTCAGAAAAGCTGACAGGCTTGAATGTTTTGCCTGTCCGCGCAAAGAATTTCGAGAAAAATTCGTAATACTGAAGTCGTATAACCTGAATAGTCACGATAAGTCCCTCGAGCCCGATAATGATTACGTTCCCTATGATGTAAACGATGAGCTGGAATGCTATGCCGCTTGAGGATTTGCCCCGCACCAGATCTGCCATTGTAAAGACCACAAACGACAATACTGCATGCGCTAGTGCAAACGCCCCGACACGCAAGAAACTCATCGTATTGGACGCGTAGTACGAAAGCGTTTCGATAAGCTCGACCGCTCCTCCCACGAGCGAATCCATGAGAGAAAGGTGTTCTGGCTTTTTGCCTTGCGCCTTGTCGACCAGCGCTTTGAAAGGTTCGGCAAAGAACATCGCAACAAGCGGAATTCCAAGCCCCACAATGTCAATCCATCCAAGCCTGGCACCAAGAATGACCCGTACGCCCATACCGATCGCCCACCAGAATGCAAGCGAACCTGCAAGCCCGGTTTTCGTAAATAATGCTTCTCCATATTCTTTGCGCCGAATGAGATTGATCATGTTTATGACGAGGCCGGTCGAATTGATGATCACGCCAATGCCCACCGTAAATCCGAAAAAGTAAAACATGGAATTGATATTGCCCTGTGGCATGATCTGGAGAAATCTGTCCTTGGGGTGGCCCAAAATGAGGCCGGTGAGTATGCGTTCGAGCGGAATGAGCGCTTTGTCATCCGCAAAGAACGAGCCAACCAAAAGCCCCATCACCATCGATCCCACTCCTGCAGCGATGAACGCGAGGGCATATCGCTTGTAGCTCGCCAGAAACCCCTTTTTCATTTTGAGCATCGCCAGGCCAAGGCCTGCAATGACCAGACCCTGCCCCAAATCGCCAAACATAATCGCGAACAGCAGGGTAAAGAAAAATGCCACAAGCGGTGTCGGGTCGATGTCGCCGTAGAGCGGCGTGCCATACGAAAGCACAATGCCCTGGAATGCCGAGACAAAGGCATTGTGCTTGAGAAGAACAGGAACTTCTTCACTCGTATCCTTTTCGACCGAGCTTTTTGTTTCATCGGGATTGAATATGCGGATCGACACGCGCTCGCCCAGCATTCCAATGATATCCTTGGCCATGCGATCGATTCTGTCAGCAGGCACCCAGCCGGAAAGCCGATAGGTCCATTCTGTTTGCTCGAGCTTGGCTTCGACAAGAATGAGAGCTTGCTTCAGCCTGACCGAAGAGACCATGTGCTGCCATAGACCGCCATACTGCTCCGATAGCGATTTCTTTTCCTGCAAAAGATTTTCGAGCCTGAGTTTTTCTGCCTGGTATGCGTGCTCGAGGGCAGACATTGCTTGGGCAGGCACCCCTGTTGCCTCTTTTGGAGGGCTTTTCTTTTCGAACCCCGCTTTCGAAAGCTCGGTTTCCAAGGCAAAACGGCCTTTGCGGCTTGCTGCAGCGAGAATGGTGCCGTCGTCGTCAAGTGGAATGATCACCGCACGCGCACCGAGCGCCTTATCGAGTGCACCGAGTTTTTCTTTTGCAATATGTCCTATCTGAATCGAGACATATGAGAATTTTTCGAGCTCATCGAAAGGCTGGGACAGCCCCGAAAAAGCCTTCGCTTCATGCAGGGATTCCGCAAGCTGATCGACCTTTGCCTCCTGTTCTGCAATGCGTGTTTTCAAGTCTGCACAGCGCTCGTAGAGCACATCGAGTTTTGAAAGCATTTCCTCGTCGGGAAGGTGGGCATCTTCGATGATATTTTGCGGAACGGCAAGACCAAAAAATGCGCCGATGAAATCTAGCTTGCTCTTGGCATTATCGAGACGAGATTCGAGCGCTTTTTCTTCCTCTGACTCAACAATGCCTGCAAGTTTCTCATGCGCAATCCGCTCAATCTCATCAGGATAGATAATCTGAAAACATTGCTGGCTCCCAAGGTATTTGAGCACTGCATCGATATCGGACTTGAGAAGCAGCAGTTCTACTCTGCGCATACGTACACTGCTCATGCTGTCTCCTCTCCGGGAATCCACATATATTTTGATTTCTGATCGGCGGTGACACCGAGACGCGCACTTTCAAGCATCGCCAGCAGAAGCGATGTCTCGTACTCAAGGAGCTTGAAATAACAATAGACTGGCGTATAGCTGAATGGATGCAGATGGAGCGCCCGCCGCACTAACGTGAACAGCTCTTCCTGCGCACGAATCTCAAGAACCGGGACATCGAGACGTTCTGATGTCTGATTGGACAGCAATTTTTTGAGCGGCCAGGAATCGAAGCTGCCGAGTTTGTCGATATCGAAATCGAAGGTCTGCAACGCGAGCGAGGTCGTATCGATGCCTTTAATATCCACAAGCATGCTCGCCGCATCTTGCCTTGACATGCTGTAGTAGCGCCGGATCCGCAGCGCCCATATCACATTCTGATAGACAATCTCCCAGCGCACAAGATCCAAAATAGCGCCAAGTTTTGGCTTGGGGATACGCGAAGCCGTAGCCCAGAGATCGAGATAGTACTGGCGATCCAGTTTGTTCTCGGCAAGCGCTATATTGTCGAGCCAACTGCTATCGAGCCAGGCATAGGGAGTGTCCTGGAACATGTCTGCCAAGCGCGGCCATGCGGATAGCGCCTGTTCGATGACAGGAGAAGTGTAGGAAATCTCTTCCGGCCTTGGTTCGCCTGAACGCAAGCGAAAGAGCATCGATTTTATTGCAGTAATTTCGAACTTCGAAATGAGCGCATGAATGAAGGCGTCGGAATCGGACAGCGGTTTTGCAAGCCTAAGGAAGGAGTCGATCGATCGCTGGATAATCTTGCGCTCTGCTTCGAAAATAAGCTTGGATTCAGGGATGGTCGGCGGCTCTTCGTTGAAATAGAGCTTCCAGAGCGCTGGAATTCCGCCAGGGTTGCGCATGAGCTCCCGCCCCGCTTCGCCCAATCGCATTTTCGAGAAGGCGCCGCAGACGCGGGCATACAGATAGGCAATCTCGAACGAGTCTGCCATATCATGCTTCCTGTTTCAAAAGGCCCTCGAGTACTGCAGAAAGTGCAGTCTGATTTAAAGGAATTTTTTTCAGGCTTGCCTGGTAATCTTCGACCTCTTTCTGAGCTTGAGCACGGAGCGCATCGCGAGAAGCGGCCAGGTCACTCTCGAATTTCGTTCGGGCTTCAGCGAGCTTATTTTTAAGAAGCAATTCAGACTTGTTTTTGGCGTCGAGCAGAATTCCGGAAGCCTTGTCTTCGGCTTCTTTTATTATTGCTGCAGCCTGGCGTTCTATTTCTACCAATTTGTCGATACTGTCGACTGAATCCATGACACACCCCTTCTCTGCAATATAGACAGAAAGGTGCGGTCCCATCGGTCTTTGAAGCAATCACCTGGTGGAATCACACAGTAACTTTGCTATAGTACGGCACTCGCCTCGAAATCACGAATCAAGGCAAAAACCTCTTCAGGCCTAGATGCCTTCATGAGATTATCAAGCAAGATGGGATCCTGAATCAGCAGTGCAATCTTCCTCAGTGCGTCAAGATGCAGCTCAGCCTCGCCGGGCGATGATATGAGCATGAATACAAGATATACAGGGCTGCCATCCAGCGATTCGTATTCAATACCCTTTTTCGAGATGCCCAAGACACCATGAAGGCTGTCGATACCTTCAACCGTCGCATGGGGCACCGCCACACCCTTGTAAATACCCGTGGACATCTTCTCTTCTCGTGCCCAGAGCGCATCGAGAACCTGCTCACGCGGGAATTCTTTGTCTTTTGGATAGGTCTTTGCCAGAACATCGACCAATTCTTCCAAAAGCTCATCCTTATCTTCGCTCTCCAGCCCGATTTTGATCGACGCTGGTTTGAATGCTCTCTGCAATATCATAGCGGTATCCCCTCGCCTGTGCCAAGCATGGGGGCACAGGTAGATCAATGTTAATAATATCCAAATGTGGATATAAATGGCAACCTCTTGATAGTGCTTCCAACCTTGTGCCAAAGTTGAAGTAAAGGGCGTCATTATTGCGTCTACTTCTATGAGAAGACTTGCGACATTCTCTGGAGGTAGATACCGATGCAATCCTTTCCGTTCTGTCCGAATCCGCAGTGTGAGTGGCACAATCGCGCGCCGGAATTTGCATGGGCGAAGC
>JGI24721J44947_10002098_pt1 | contig 28458 bp, 25 predicted proteins | sample YelNatPaOPGAMG01_FD_44947 | JGI IMG/M metagenome (IMG submission 44947) | reverse complement strand
AGCACGTCATCGGCCACAAGGTCCCTGCTCGCAGCAAGACAAAGCTTCATGCCGCGACCGAGGAACACATGGCCGTCATCGGCAGTGAACCCGAACGCGTCGAAGCATCCTTCCGTGACCCATACGTCAAATACGCCGCCTGAGACTGTTTAAGAGCCCAATCAATAATCTCAACGAGCTAGAACACATGCTGGGAGATGGTCGCTGCATGCACCGTCGCTCAGTGGAAGACCGCTGCGGTTCGCTCTTGAGCCGCGCACCTTTGCGCTTGGCAATCACTCGACGAGTTTTTCGAGCCTAGCTTTGTCGAAATGCTCGGTGCGCAGCGCTTCCGGCGGACACGACTCTGCCGGGCAGACTCCGTGGCGTTCCAGCGCCCGCCAGAGCAAGGCCACTTGATGTTCAAGTTGCGCGGCATGGTCGATCAGACCCAATATGGCGCGTGACTGCGGGTCATCTCCGTTCTGCGTGACCGCATAGGCAGAGAACCCCATGCGGGCGGCGGTCGCTTCACGCTGCTGCTCCACGTCTTTCTGAATGATGCGTGCAGGGTTTCCCACCGCTGTGGCGCCTGCGGGAACCGCCTTGACCACCACGGCGTTCGAGCCAATGCGCGCGCCCTCGCCCACGGTGAATCCACCGAGCACCTGCGCCCCCGCGCCCACCACCACACCCGTCTCGAGAGTGGGATGGCGTTTGGTGCCTTTGTAGAGCGATGTGCCCCCCAGAGTCACCCCTTGGTAGATGGTGCAGTCGTCGCCGACGATCGCAGTCTCTCCGATGACGACGCCCATGCCGTGATCGATGAACACGCGCCTGCCTATGGTGGCTCCGGGGTGGATCTCGATGCCGGTGAACCAACGCCCCCATTGCGAAATCCAGCGACCCAGCCAGTGCCAGCCGCGCGTCCAGCAGGCATGTGCAGCACTGTGGAACAGCAAGGCGTGTAGTCCGGGATAGCAGGTGATGACCTCCCAGGTGGATCGCGCGGCCGGGTCGCGCTCCAAGATGGTCTGGATGGTTTCACGCAATCGTCGCAGCATGGATCAAGTTCTTGGGACGGAATCGGACAGGGATCAGTGTATTGAAGGGGCGCAAAACCCGCCCGAGTGACAAGCGGGTCAGCGCGACGGCACCTTGCGCAGAATGGCGGCACACACCCCGCGCAGAATCTGCACTTCTTCCCGCGACAGTTCGGCGCGCGACGCCATACGCCGCAAACGAGGCAGAAGTTTGCGCGGCGCCTGCGGATCGAGCACTTCCAGAGCGCGCAATGCCTGTTCCAAATGGACCAGCATGCCGTCGACTTCGCCTGCCGTTGCCGCAATGGCTTCTGCTTGCGCGGGCTGCACCGCGTGCATCCCAACGGCCTTGCGCCATTCCCACGCGATCACCTGCACGGCCTGCGCTAGATTGAGCGAGGTGTAGGCGGGGTTGGCCGGAATGCTCAGCAGCGCATCGCAACGATACACGTCGGCATTGCTGAGGCCAAAGCGCTCGCTGCCGAACACAAAGGCCACACGCCTGCCCTGCTGCGTGCTGCGCTGNGCCAATTGCGCAAGCCAGTCGGGGGTGTGCAGCGCAGGCCCAAAGTCGCGGACCCGCGCAGACAAGGCCACCGTCAGCCCACAATCTGCCACGGCAGAGGGCAGGTCGGGTGCCATCTGCGCGGCGTGCAACACGTCCTCCGCGCCGCTGGCAAATGCCACGGTCTCAGGCAGCGTGAGCACATCGGCAAAGCGAGGCGCCACGAGGCGCAAGTGGCCAAAGCCCATGTTCTTGATGGCGCGCGCAGCAGCGCCCACATTGCCTGGATGACTGGTGCCGACAAGGACAAAAACCGTCTGATCCGGCGTGTGTGCAGCCACCGGCTGCTCGGCGTCGATAAAATGCACGTGCTTCATCCGTTCTTTGTCACTTACCGAATCTCTCGCGCCATTGTCGCAGCTGGCGCTCAGGACACCATGCACCCCATGCTCAATGTGGCCGTTCGCGCAGCGCGCGAAGCCGGCAAGATCATCAACCGCGCGAGTCTCGATATCGATCTGCTGCGCGTGGCGCAAAAAGCCGCCAACGACTTCGTCACCGAAGTGGACCGCGCCGCCGAGCAGGCCATCATCGACGTGCTGCTCAAGGCCTTTCCGCAGCACGGCATTCTGGGCGAAGAGACCGGAAGCACCTTCGGCGATGCCACCTCCGAACATCAGTGGATCATCGATCCGCTGGACGGCACGACCAACTTCATCCACGGCATGCCGGTCTATGCCGTCTCCATTGCCCTGGCGCATCGCGGCGTGGTGCAGCAGGCCGTGGTCTACGACCCGACGCGCGATGAACTCTTCACCGCCACCCGCGGCGCCGGTGCCTTTCTCAACAGTCGCCGCATCCGCGTGTCCAACCGGGTGCGCCTCGAAGACAGCCTGATCGGCACCGGTTTTCCGTTCCGCAAGAACGACGACATCGACACCTATCTGGAGATGTTCAAACGCGTGGCGCAGCGCTGCGTCGGCCTGCGCCGACCGGGCGCAGCCGCCATCGATCTGGCCTACGTGGCAGCGGGGCGTTACGACGGGTTTTTCGAGACGGGCCTCAAGCCATGGGACATCGCCGCTGGCAGCCTGCTCATCACCGAGGCCGGCGGCCTGGTCGGTAATTTTTCTGGGGANGGTCACTTTCTGTTCACCGGCGAGGTGCTGGCNGCGACGCCGCGGGTCTATGGCCAGCTCGTCGGCCTGCTGCAGCCCTACTCCACAGTCTCCCCATCGAAGCTGGACGAGGGCACCACGACGCAGACGTCCACCGCGACCGATGTGCAAATCACCGCACTGAACACCGCAGCCACAAGAACACAGTCCAGAACTCTGTCCATGCCTGCGGACAAGCGCCCCAAGGCCGTGCCGCGCCGCATCAAGGCAAGCGATATCGCCAAGCCACGGCAGACNGAAAAATCTTCACCACCGTCGGTCTACAAGCCGAAGCGCAACAAGGAATAGGCTTTCAACTCATTGAAACTTCTGAGAAAAATAATAATTTGCTGCGACGCACAAATTTTTCTTGCAATTCGGGCTCGAGTGCCTAAAATATGTATTGTGCAGTGCACAAGAACCGGAGCATAACGTCATCAACATGACACCGTTCAAGGTTCAATGTGTTGGCTGCCGCCCGTCGCCAACGCCCCCCATTACCTTTGGAGAAACATCATGATGACCCCCGAACAGTTCGCCGCCACGCAAAAGACTCAGTTTGAAGCCCTTTTCGGCCTCGCCAGCAAATCTATGGACAACATGGAAAAGCTGGTCGACCTGAACATGCAGGCCATGAAAACCTCGCTGCAAGAAAGCGCCGATCACACCATGGCGCTGATGTCGGTCAAAGATCTGCAGGAACTGTCGAGCCTGCAGTCCGGATGGATGCAACCCATGGCGGAAAAAATGTTGTCCTACACCCGCCACGCCTACGAAATCGTCTCCGGCGCGCAAGCTGAACTGGCCAAGACCGCAGAGTCGCAGTTTGCCGATTCGCACAAGAAGTTCATGGATCTGGCCGAGAATGCTGCCAAGAATGCTCCTGCCGGCTCCGAAACCGCCGTGGCGATGATGAAAAGCGCCTTGAACGCGGCCAACAATGCCTACGACTCGGTGCAAAAAGTCACCAAGCAAGCTGCGGAAGCGGTCGAGGCCAACATGAACGCGGTCACCAGCACGGCCATGAAGGCAGCGCAATCCACTCGCACAGCCGCCAAGCGCGCTGCGGCCTGAANGCTGCGAACGCTCAGACGCAGCGTGTCATCTTTTGAGGGTGCGGTGCGTTTCATTCAAACAGAGCNAGTCGGCAAGAGACTCAAAATCGCCGTTCCGCTCAACAAGTTGTCTCCTCGGTACCCCAAAGGTACCCTTTCAGCCGGTCTTCTGACCGGCTTTTTTTTGAGTGTGTCTTGAGAGGTTTCAGCGCGCACAGACCTGGCGGTCGAGTTCACCGAGCAGGGCACTCAGCACTTGCAGGGTGGGCATGGGGTGGTGAGCACGGTTTGCCATTTCCAGCGGGGCATGGAGCAGCGCGGCGATTTCCAGCGCCCGGCCCCGTTCCAGGTCTTGCAGGGTGGAAATTTTCACCGGGCCGATGCTGCGGGCGATGTCCAGACGCTGCTCAATGCTCACCAGCGGATCGCAGTCGTAGGCACGCGCCAGGCCCATGATCTCCGCCATGCCAGCGCGAATCAGGTCGATCAGTTCCGGGTTGTCGCAGATGACGTTCATGCGCGCCCGCGTCAAGCCGGCCACCGGGTTGAAGGTCGCGTTGCCGACCAACTTCATCCAAATCGCGTCGCGGATGCGCGGGGTCACCTGCGGGTCGCAACCTGCAGCGCGAAGCAGGGCCCCGAGCGCCTGAACGCGCTCGGACATCTGATGTGTAGGCTCGCCCACCACATAGCGGTACTGCCCGTTGCCTTGGATCACGCCGGGGCTGACCACTTCGGCACTGGCATGCACCACACAGCCGATCAGATGCGCCGGATCGAGATCCGCCAGCATGCGCCCGTCGGGGTCGATGTTTTGCAGATGCGCTGTGCAGCCGTCCATGGCCTTTGCGTATGCGCTGGAATCTCCATGGAAATACCACCAGGGCACACCGTTGATGGCAGGCAACACCACGGTATCTGGCCGAAGAAGGGGGCGCAACTGCGGCAGCACTGGGGCAATCTGATGCGCCTTCAGCCCCAGTATGACCAGGTCCTGTGGGCCGAAAGTGGCCAGATCATCACTGGCTTGCATCTCGACACAGAGACGCTCCTGCGGGTCTTCCAGACACAGTCCGGCGCGTCGAATGGCCTGCAGATGGGCCCCGCGCGCCAGCACACTCACCGCATGACCGGCCGCCGCCAGTTTCACTGCCAGGGTGCCCCCCACAGCGCCCGCACCCACCACCACGATCTTCCAGGGTCTCATCATCTGCTGTTCCAGTCTTGTCTGTCAGGCAGGCACCGCGCAGCGCTGCAAAGCCGTCTGCATACGACAATAGCATGCCAAAAACGCACATGCTGACGCCCCGCCAAGTTCTCGTCCTCGTCCACGGCCGCTACTTCACCAGCGGCTTAGTGTCTGCCGTGGGCGTGGCCGCGCTCGGTCTGTTCACTTACGCGCTGGCTGGCCTGGGCCCGGCGATTGCGCTGGGCAGTGGCGCACTCACCGTGTGCTTTGCCGACAATCCCGCACCTACCCGGGTCAAGCGGGTGGAATTGCTGTTCACCAGCGTGGCCAGCACAGTAGCGTTCGCGATGGTCAGCGCCAGCCTGTGGTGGCCGCCGGTGCAGATTGGACTGATTCCACTCCTGGGCTTTTTCAGCGGGCTGATTGCGGCATGGGGCAAGCGGGCGCTGGCCGCGAGTTTCAGTGTGCTGTTTATCTCGGTCATCACCCTGGGCTCACCCGCCATGCAAAACCTGACACAGCTTGCCGCTGCCGTGGCGCTGTTTCTGTTCGGTGCGCTGCTCTATACCGCTTACGCCTTGCTGCTGGCGCATTGGCTGCGGCGACGTACCAAGCAGCAAGCGTTGGCTGAGTTGCTGGCGCAGCTCGGACAGTTTGCCCACTGGCTGGCCGACAGCCTCAGCGCACGCTCCGGCGAGATCAAAGACACCGTGGCTCATCTCACCGCGATCAACGACACCCTGCAGAACACCCGCGACATCGTGCTGCGCGACGTGAATACCGACGCCGATCGCGCCCTGGCCTCGCGCCTCATCCTGCTGCTGGAGGTCAATGAGGCGCTGCTGGCCAGCCAGACCGATGCCGATCTGATCCGCAGCCAGTTCGACGCCACCGCCGTGCCGGATGCTCTGCATGACTGGGCAACACACATCGGCGACGCGCTCGATCAGCGCGCCGATGCGTTGCTGCGCGGTACGCAAGCCGGCACCCTACCCGCCCAGCTGCCCTGCGCGCAAACCATCGCGCAGGCACTCGAAACCTTGCAGCCCAGCCACCCCAGCGCCACCTTTGATCAGGCCCGCATGGCCCTGCGCGCCACGGCTGACAAGCTGCAGCGCATCACTGATTTGCTGGGACAACTGCCGCAGCCCCATGCCCCCACCGAAGCCGACCCCCTACAGGGCATGGATCTGCAGGCCTTCCTCAGCCCGCTGCGCTACGACCCGAAAACGCTGTGGCAATCGATCCGCTGGGAATCGCCCATCCTGCGCTACGCCATCCGTCTAGCGCTNGCCATGCTGGCGGGCGAGCTGCTGCTGCGCGCCCTGCCCTACCACCCGCATGATTACTGGGTCCTGCTGACCATCGGCGTCATTCTCCGGCCCAACTACAGCGTCACTCGCCAGCGCATCAAAGACCGGGTGCTGGGCACGCTGCTGGGCTGCGTCATGGTGGCAGCACTGCTGAGCCTGCATTTATCCCTTGCGGTGATGACCATCGGCGTGTTTATGTCCCTGGCCCTGGCACGCACCTTCATCACCCTCAATTACCGCTTCACCGCGCTGTTCGCCAGTGTCAATGCCCTGCTGCTGGTGGCCCTGCTGGAGCCAGGTAGCCCATTTCTGGTGACGCAACGCCTGCAAGACACCTTGCTCGGCGCCGTGCTGGCCTGGGCCTTCAGCTTCGTGCTGCCCCGCTGGGAAGCCAACGATCTGCGTCGGCAGGTGGACGCCCTGCAGCGTGCCGCGCTGGGCTACGCCAAAGCCGTGCTCGACCCGCAACAGNTCAGCGATCTGAACTACCGGCGCGAACGCAAACGCATTCAGGACACCCTCGCCGCCGTGGGCGGACTGCACGCGCGCATGCTGGAGGAACCGCGCCAGCATCAGCGCATGCGGCGCGAACTTGCCGACTTCATTGCCCACAGCGACCTGCTCAGTGCCCACCTGGCCACCCTGCGCGTGTTGCGGGCACAGCGCGGCGACCGCGTGCTACCCGCGCCGGAACGCGAGCGCCTGCGCGTCACGCTCGATCGGCTCGAAAACTGTCTGGCGCCGGGCGGCAACCCGGCCTGCGCCGATGCAGCGCCGAGCGGCCCAGTGGACAATCCGGTCGAGCGCCGCCTGCGCGAGGTCGAGGCCGAGGCAAGCACCATGGCCCGCCTGTCGCGGCAGCTCCTGTCGCCCGCGGGCACCTAAAATACCGGTTTGACCGGCAGCGTTCGCCCAAACGGGCAAGTTCACACCCTCTTTCTGCCGCGCCACTCCCCTTTCGCTCACCATGACCTCCAAGCGCCGTCTGTTTGTCACTACCGCACTGCCCTACGCCAACGGCCCGTTCCACATCGGCCACATCATGGAATACATCCAAGCCGATATCTGGGTGCGGTTCCAGCGCATGCAGGGCAACGAGGTGCATTTCGTCGGTGCGGACGACGCGCACGGCGCACCCATCATGATTGCCGCCGAGAANGCTGGCAAGACNCCGCAGCAGTTCGTCGCCGACATCGCTAGCGGACGCAAGCAGTACCTCGATGGCTTTCACATTCGCTTCGATAACTGGCACAACACCGACGGCCCCGAAAACCACCAGCTTGCGCAAGACATCTACCGCGCGCTGCGCAAGAACGGGCTGATTGCGGTGCGCGAGATCGAGCAGTTCTTCGATCCAGTCAAAGGCATGTTCCTGCCCGACCGCTACATCAAGGGCCAGTGCCCAAAATGCGGAGCAGCAGACCAGTTTGGCGACGCCTGCGAAGTGTGCGGCGCGGTCTATGCACCCACCGAGCTGAAGCATCCCTACTCCGCGCTCTCCGGCGCCACGCCCGAGTTGCGCAAGAGCGAGCATTACTTCTTTCAGCTCTCTTCCGACCGCTGCGCCGATTTTCTGCGCACCTGGACGCAAGCCAGCAACGCCCACGGTCAGCCACACCTGCAGACCGAGGTGCTGAACAAGGTGCGCGAGTGGTTCACTGTCGATGCAAACGGTCACGGTGGTCTGGCCGACTGGGACATCTCACGCGACGCGCCCTACTTCGGCATCGAGATCCCGGATGCGCCGGGCAAGTATTTCTACGTCTGGCTCGACGCCCCGATCGGCTATCTCGCCAGCTTGAAAAACCACTTCGATAAAGGCCAGGCCGCGCAACACTGGCACGTGCCGTCGCGCACCACACAGCGCTTTGACGCCTTCGTCGCCGACCCCCTGGTCGAACAAGTGCATTTCATCGGCAAGGACATCGTCTATTTCCACACGCTGTTCTGGCCGGCCACCCTGCACTTCTCCGGCCGCAAGACCCCGAGCCAGATCAACGTCCACGGCTTTGTGACCGTTGGCGGCGAGAAGATGAGCAAGAGCCGCGGCACCGGCATCTCGCCGCTGAAGTACCTCGACCTCGGCCTCAACCCCGAGTGGCTGCGCTACTACCTCGCCGCCAAGCTGTCGGGGCGGGTGGAAGACGTGGATTTCACTGCGGAAGACTTCATTGCCCGGGTCAACAGCGACCTCATCGGCAAATACGTCAATATCGCCAGCCGCGCCGCCAAGTTCATCAACCAATACTTCGACGGCAAGCTGGGCTACACCGAACCAACCGCCCCCTTGCGCGACACCGCCCGGGCCCTGGCCGACGACGTGGCCGCCGACTTCGAGTCGCGTGAATACGCCCGCGCGCTGCGCGAAATCATGGCCTATGCCGACCAGATCAACACCGCGTTCGACGCCGCCCAGCCCTGGATTGCCGCCAAGGACGAGTCCCGCCGCGCCGAACTGCAAGACGCCTGCTCGCGCGCACTGGCCGGGTTCTGGCTGCTGTCGGTCCTGCTCACGCCGGTGCTGCCTGCAGTCACTGCGCGCGTGGCGCGCGAACTATTTGGCCTCGACCGCGATTTCCTCTGGCTTGACGCCGCCGAGTTGCCGCAGCACGTCGCCCCCTACCAGCACCTGATGCAGCGCATCGACCCCAAACTCCTCGACCAGTTGTTCGACATCGACTCCCCAACCGCCACGCCAGCCAGCCTGGCTGCCGGCACAGCCAACGGCAAACCCATGCCCCCCACGACAGAGCCCGCCGCGCAAGACGCCTTCATCAGCATCGACGATTTCGCCAAGATCGATCTGCGCATTGCCCGCATCCAGCATGCTGAAGCCGTGGAAGGCTCCAGCAAGCTGCTGCGCCTGACCCTCGACGTGGGCGAATCCACGCCGGATGGACAGCCACGCACCCGCAATGTGTTCTCGGGCATTTCCAGCGCCTACAAGCCCGAAGACCTGATCGGCAAGCTCACCGTGCTGGTCGCCAACCTCGCGCCGCGCAAGATGAAATTCGGCCTCAGCGAAGGCATGGTGTTGGCCGCCAGCAGCGCTGACGAAAAAGCCCAGCCCGGCCTCTACATCCTCGAACCCCATGCCGGCGCGCAACCCGGGATGCGCGTGCGCTAACTCCCTGCAATACAGTTGCGTCGCCCCCAATCCTTCTCTCGGCACCATGAAATTTCGTTCTGGCGTTTTCCGGCGTGATGTTCGCATTGATGGACAGACTGTCNGGCATCAAGGCAGACAGCCACTGATCTGGGTAGTCTGACTTTTTTCGCAGGAGAATCCTATGGCTGCTNTCGACGACATCGTTCGCAACTTCCCCGACACCGACTGGAGCGCCGCTCCCACAGACCGCGCGCCGACCACCCATGTGGAGCATCTGCTCGAAGCGGGGCATGTGCTGTGCTTTCCCCATCTGGCGTTTGCGCTGTCCGTGGAAGAGCAGCGCCTTCTCACACCCGCCATCAGCGACGGTAAAGCCAAGAACATCAGCCTGCGCGATGACGGCAGCATCCGTGGCGCCAGCGGCACTGCGCAAGACCAGAGCGACCTGCGCGCCATGATCCGGCGCTTTTCCACCCAGGCGCAGAACCTGGTCGACCGGCTGTTTCCGCACTACCACGGCAAGCTGCGCGCCGCCAAGGCGTCTTACCGGCCGATGCAGGTCGAAGGCCGCGACACCAGCTGGCGCAAGGACGATACCCGTCTGCATGTCGATGCCTTCCCGTCCAACCCAGTGCACGGCGTGCGGCTGCTGCGCGTGTTCACCAACCTCAACCCGGCAGGTGCGCCGCGCAAATGGCGCGTGGGCGAGCCCTTTCCCGATTTTTTGCAACGCTTCGCCACACGGCTCACGCCGCCCGTTCCCGGTTCCGCGGCGGTGATGCGCGCGCTGAAGATCACCAAATCGCGGCGCACGGATTACGACCACTACATGCTGCAGCTGCACGACAAGGTGAAGGCCGATCTGGCCTATCAAAAGGACGGGCCGCAGCGCGACGTGGACTTCGCTCCGGGAACCACCTGGGTGGTGTTCTCCGACCAGGTGCTGCACGCCGTGATGGGCGGGCAATACATGATGGAGCAGACCTTCTACCTTGAACCCGCGCATCAGCTCTACCCCCACACCGCGCCGCTCAAGGTGCTGGAAGACATGCTCGGCAGGGCCCTGCTGCCCGCCGCATGACGCGTTCCGCCCTGCCGCTGCAGTGGGGACGAAACGGCCTGCCCGCAGCCCCGCGCCGCGTCTTGCTGGTCCAGATTTCCGCCATGGGCGATCAGGTGCAGACCCTGCCTGCCGTGTCCGACATTGCAGCGCGCTGGCCCGGCATCGCCATCGATTGGGCAGTAGACGCGCGCTTCGCCGACATTCCGCGCCTGCATCCCGCTGTGCGTCAGGTGTTTGCGCTGCCGCTCAAATCCGCCCAACAGCAGCGCAGCGTCGCCGCGACGCGCGCGCTGTGGTCAGTCGTTAGGGCGCTGCGCGCCGAACCCTATGATTTGGTATGGGATCCGCACAGCGTGCTCAAGAGCGCCATCGTCTCTCGCCTTGCGCGCAGCGCGCTGCGCGTGGGTTATCGTGCGCAAGACTGTGGCGGTGAACCGCTGGCCGCACGCGCCTATCACCTGCACTTCTCCCGCCCCGCAGGGGTACACGGCACCGAGGGACGGCGAGTGTTTGCCCAGGCCGTGCTCGACACCGATCCCATGCGCCCTGTGGACTACGCCATTGATCAGCGCTTCCCCCACATGCCCACAGCGACAGCCACGGTCTTTCTCGCACACGGCGCGTCCAAGCCCGAAAAGCTCTGGCCGCTGGAGCACTGGCAGCAGCTCGCGGCAAGACTGGTGCGCAGCGGCATGCAACTGCAGCTGACCTGGGGCAACGCGCAGGAGCGCGAGCGCGCGCAAGCCATCATCGCCAGCCTGCCCGCGGGAACGGCACACCTGCTCGACCGCCGCAGCCTGCTCGACATGCTGCCGGTCATCGCGCAGAGCAGTCTGGTCATCGGCGTCGACACTGGCTTCACCCATCTGGCCGCCGCGTTGCTCCGCCCGGTGGTGGCGCTGTTCGTCAGCACCGGGCCGGAACTGTTCACCCCGACTGCCCCGGATCTGGCGCGCACACTCGGTGGAGACGGCGTGACACCCAAAGTCGATGCCGTCTGGCAAGCTGCACAGCAGCTGCTTCCAGAACGTCCATGCTGTGCGGTCGTCGAATCCGCATGAGTCCCGCCGGGCCGACCCCCGAGAACTCGCGCATCCGGCGCACCCTGAACCTGCACAGCCCACACCGCACACCGTTGTTCGCCCTCTGGCTGATCATGGCATTGGCACTGATCTGGCCGCGCACATCCCAGGCCGCCGAACCAGCCTGCTGCGGCCCGATCACGGCACAGGGGCAGAAATTGCTACATGCCCTCGATCAATCCGGGGTCGAGCATCTCTGGTTGCCGCAGGTGCATGTGCACTGGCTCAGTGGAGAGCCCGATCTGCGACGTCCTGGCAAATCGCGCCATGCCACCCATTGCAGCGCCTACGTTGCGGCCATGTCGGTGCGGTTGGGCGTGCCCTTGCTGCGCCCCCCTCAGCACCGCGCCGGCATGCTGGCCACGCCGCAGGCCCGTTGGCTCGGCAGCAATGGCAAGCAGGAGGGTTGGGTGGCTGTCGACATGCAGCAGGCCCAGTCCTTGGCGAATCAGGGCCAGTTTGTGCTCGCGGCCTGGGCCAATCCCGACCCGAGGCGATCGGGTCACATTGTCATCGTGCGTCCCAGCGCACAAAGCACCACGCATCTACGCCTGCACGGCCCCGAACTGACCATGGCCGGACATCTCAACGCCCTGCGCATCTCCACGGCGCGTGGTTTTGAGGATCACAAAGGTGCCTGGCGGGAGAACGGCAAGGGTACCGTGCAGTATTTTGCCCATCCAGTGGATTGGGCCCTGCTGAACACCTCCGGCACAAAATAAGCGCACAGCAAAAAAGCCGCTATCTGGCAGCCTTTCTGCTGACAGCAGATTCATTTGGCGGTGTAGCGCGCTGCGCTGGCGGTGATTTCCGCGCGGGCGGCGTCCACTCCGGCCCAGCCCTCGGTCTTCACCCATTTGCCTGCCTCGAGGTCCTTGTAATGGTTGAAGAAATGTTCGATCTGCGCCAGCAGTTCGGCGGGCAGGTCTTCGGGCTTGTGGATGTTGCGGTATTGCGGCAACAGCTTCTCCACAGGCACGGCGATCAGCTTGGCGTCAACGCCGGCTTCATCGGTCATTTTCAGCATGCCAATGGGTCGGCAGCGCACCACACAGCCGTGCACCAGGGGAATGGTGGTCACCACCAGCACATCGACCGGGTCGCCGTCTTCCGACAAGGTCTGCGGGATGTAACCATAGTTGCACGGATAGTGCATGGCGGTGGACATGAAGCGGTCGACGTACAAAGCGCCGCTGGCCTTGTCGACCTCGTACTTCACCGGCGGAGCATGAGCAGGAATTTCGATGACCACGTTGAAATCATCGGGCAGGCTCTTGCCAGCGGGAACGTCACGCAAACTCATACACAGTCCTCCTGAAATTGGGAAATTGAAAAAATGGGGGATAGGGGCAGTCAGGCCGGATTATTGCCGCGCGGCTCGGGTGGCGGCGCATTGGTCTTCTGCGGATTCTCGATCTGCTGCAACTGCTGCTCGCTGATGATGTTGAACATGGTCACGACCTTGGACACGCCGGTGGTGCTGCGCGCAATCTCCACGGCGCGGTCGGCCTCACGCTGGGTGACGATGCCCATCAGATAGACCACACTGTTCGACGTGGTGACCTTGAAGGCGTTGCCGAAAATATCGTGCGCGTCGATGAGCCGGGCACGCACCTTGGTGGTGATCAGGGAGTCGGTGGCGCTGCGGTTCAGATCGGCCACCGGTCCGACATCAATCTCGTTGAGCACGGCCTTGACATTGGGCACGCCCTGCACAACTTCTGCGGCCTTGAGCTTGTCAGCCTCGGTCGGCACCTGGCCCACGAGCAGCACCTGCTGGTTGTAGCTCACGGCGCGGACATTGGCGTAACCGCCCAGCGCTGTGCTGATGCGGTTGTCGGCCTTGAGCTCAATCGTGTTGTCCTCGAGGATGGAGCCCGCCGTGCGACGGTCGGTCGCCACATAGGCGGTGGTGCCCACTGCACCCAGGCCGAGTACGAAACATCCCTGCAACTGCGTGGCCGCCAGCACGACGGCCAACAGACTCGCCGCACGCCACATGCCGCGCGCCCTGCGTGGCACGGCTGCGACAGAAACAGAGTGGGGGGGATTGTGTGCATTCAACTGTGTCATTCCGTGGACTCCGGTTCACCCATCAAGACCCAGTCTAAGCCATCGCAAAGACAGTGCAAGGTCAGCAGATGCACCTCCTGGATGCGGGCGGTGCGGTCGTTGGGAACGGCAATGTGCACGTCGGTATCGCGCAGCAGACCGGCCACGCGCCCTCCGGTGCGCCCGGTCAGCGCCAGCACAGCCATCTCGCGCGACTGCGCGGCACGCACGGCCTCGACAATGCTCATTGAGTTGCCGCTGGTGCTGAACGCCACCAGCACGTCACCGGGCAAGCCCAGCGCCCGCACCTGCTTGGCGAACACATGGTCGAAGCCATAGTCATTGGCCACTGCGGTCAGCGTGGAGGTGTCGGTGGTGAGGGCGATGGCGGCCAGCTCCGGGCGCTCGCGCTCGAAACGTCCCACCAGTTCAGCGGCCAGGTGCTGGCTGTCCGCCGCCGAGCCGCCGTTGCCGCAAATCAGGATCTTGTGGCCGTTGGACACTGCGGTGGCAAACAGCTCGACCGCGCGTGCGATCGGCCCGGTCAAAGCCTCCGCCGCCTGATACTTCAGATCGGCGCTATCGAAAAAATGCTGCTGGATCCGCTGTTCGAGCATAACGTGTCAAAGGTGCAAAACGGTCATGTTAGGGCAACACTGAACAAGCCCAATGACTTCAACCCTCCACAGCAAACGCGCCGGGCAGCCACTGCAGCCGCCCGGCATCCAGCGTGACCACATCGAAGCGGCAGACAGGCTCTTCGGGCAGGCGCGCCAGATAGTGCCGCGCTGCCAGGATGAGGCGCCCGCGCTTGCGCGCATCGATGCTGCCTGCGGCGCCGCCAAACCCGGCGTGACGACGGGCGCGCACCTCGACGAACACCAGCGTGCCGTCCGGCGCACGCAGAATCAGGTCGATCTCACCGCCGCGCACCCGATAATTGCGCTCGATCAGCTGCATGCCGTGCCTCTGCAACTCGGCGCAGGCCTGATCTTCAGCCGACTGCCCCAGACGGCGCGCCGCACGCTGTCGCCATAACTGCATCATGCCCACCCTGCCCTCCTCCACTCAAGCCGCGCTGGAATGTTGCGCCCAGCAGGATTTTCCTCCCGCGCTCTACATGGTGGCCACGCCCATCGGGAATCTGGCGGACATCAGCCTGCGTGCCTTGGCCGCTCTGCACCATGCCGACCGCATCGCCGCCGAAGACACGCGGGTGGCGCAGCGGCTGCTGGCCGCCTACGGCCTGCAAAAACCTGCGCTGCGCTGCGACCGGCACCGCGAGGCGCAGGCGGCCGAGCACATTGTTGCGGCGGTATCCGCCGGTGAGCGCGTGGCTTTCCTCAGTGACGCGGGCACGCCGGGAATCAGCGATCCAGGCAGCCGCATTGCCGCAGCCATGCACGCTGCCAACTTACGGGTGATGCCCATACCCGGTGCCAGCGCCGTGCCAGCAGCGCTCAGCGCCAGCGGGCTGGACCTGCAGAGCGGCTATTGCTTTGCGGGATTCGCGCCCGAAAAGGTGGCGGCCCTGCGCGCCTTTCTGCAGGCTGCGCTGCTCAGCCCGCGAGTGACCGTGTTTTTTGAGGCGCCGCACCGCATTCACTCCTGCCTGCGCACCCTGCTTGCTCTCGATCCGCGGGCGCATCTGGTGCTGGCCAAAGAATTGACCAAGCAGTTCGAAACCATACTGCCCGGCACCGCGCAGACTGCGCTTGCCTGGCTGGACGCCGACCCGAAACGCGCGCAGGGAGAGTTCGTGCTGCTGCTGCAACCCCGGCAGACAGAGGCCACACTGGATGCCCAGGCGGTGTCGCTGCTGCAAAGGCTGGCGCAGGAGTTGCCTGCCTCACGCGCTGCGGCGGTGACTGCCGATCTCACCGGCTTGAAGCGTGATGTGCTGTATGGCTGGCTGCTCGACCACAAGGGCTCGGCTGCGGACTGAGCAGTGGGCTCACACGGCGCCCGGAAACTCGCCCGTCCAGAGTTCCACCCGGTTGCGCCCGGCCTGCTTGGCGCGGTACAGCGCCTGGTCCGCGCGGTCGAGCAACTCGTCCACGTCCGCGATGGAAGCCGTGGGCAGGAACTCGGCAATACCGATGCTCGCCGTCAGTGTGAGATGCATGTCCGCCTTTGGCGCCACGGGCAGGCAGCTCGCCTCCTGGAAACTCAGACGTAGGCGCTGCGCCACGTCGAACGCGACCTGCCGCGTGGTCTGCGGCAACAAGATGGCGAACTCGTCGCCGCCAAGCCGCCCGCAGATGTCCTGGCCGCGCAGCTGCTGCATGCAAGTCTGCGCAAAGCAGCGGATCACCGCATCGCCGCCATGGTGGCCGAGGGTGTCGTTAATCTGCTTGAAGCGGTCGATGTCCAGCGCGAGCACGGCAAACGGGCTGCCCTCGCGCTGCGCCTTGCGCAGTTCCAGCGCGGCACGCGCCAGAAAATAGCGCCGGTTCGGAATACCGGTGAGCACATCGGTATACGCCAGATTGCGTAGTTCGGCCTCGCGCTCCTTGGCCTCTGTGATGTCCTTGAACGCGAAAATCAGCGCGTCGTCCTCGCGGTAGCGTCCGCGAGTGACCGACAGCAGCAGCCAGACCTCGCTGCCGTCGAAGCGCCGGAACTTGGCTTCCAGGCCGCGCACCACGCCGCCTTCGCGCTGCAGCCGGGTCACCAGCCGGTCGCGGTCGGCCTGATCGGCCCACACCTGACGCATCGACAGCCCGGCGTTCTGGCTGTAGGTGGCGCGGAACAGATCGTCCGCCGCCTTGTTGGAAAACAGCAGTGCCGCATCGCCCAGCCGGGTAATGACCAGCGGCACCGGAGACTCTTCTGCGAGAAAGCGAAAGCGCTGCTCGTCCTCACTGAGTTGCTGCTGCAGCAGCTTGATCGCGGTGATGTCCTGCATGCTGGTGACCACGCCGACGATCTGGCGGCTGACCGCGTCGCGCACCAGCGCCTTGTTCAAAATCCAGATGGTCGGCTCATGATCGGGATGCAGATAGGTCGCCTCGCGCGTCACCTGCAGACTGCCGCTCAGCAGCTCGCTGTCCATCTCCTCCCAGACACGCCCGAGCAACGGGCCGAGGATCTGCGAGCCGGTGCGCCCGTGGATTTCCGGGCTGCCCAGCGATACCAGCAGATTGAACGCTGTATTGACCCGCGTGAACCGGCCCTGCGGATCGCTGAACGCCACGGGGTTGGGCAGGGCGTTGAGCAGCGACTCCTGGAAGCGCAATTGCGCCTGCGTCGTGGCCTGCGCGATCTGCAGCGCGGCGGTGCGGCGGTTGACCTTCTTCTCCAGCGTGGCATTGATGTCGCGCACCTGCTTGAGCGCCCGTGTGCGCTCGTTGGCCATCAGCCCTGCCAGCAGCAGTGCGCTCGACAAGGCCAGCAGCATGATCTGCATAGCCATGAACCGGTCTGGCTCCACCATGCTGTACATCGGTCCATGCTGCAGGAGGGTTGCAGTGACGATCAGCACACTGATTGCCGCCACCAGCGCCGCAGTCACCACCAACGGCAGGCGCAGCGCCGTCCACAGCAGGGGCAGCATGAGCAAGCTGGCCAGGCCGATCGGCAGCGCGCTCTCCCCGGTCGGCAGGAGATACACCAGCAACATGCTGCCGATGGCGAGCACCGGCAGCAGCACCGCCTCCCATTGCCATGTCAACTGCCATGTCGACCGCTTCTGTCTGTGCAGCAACTCCGCGACCGGCGTCAGCACCACGATGCTGGTCATGTCGGCGATCCACCATTGCAGCCACAGATCGCCCGATGCGGGCGATCTGCCAAAGCCGAAATACGCCGCCGCGGTTGCACCCACGGCGGCCGACACCGCCGCCGCCAGAATGCCCATGGCCCCGATGAACCAGGCCGCGTCGGTCATCACCTGAAAGCCTTGCCATCCACCGGGGCGACGCTGCAACACCCACAGGCCCAGCAGCGGTCCCAGCGCATCCCCCAGCGCGATGAGGGAACTGGCCTGCAGCCCCCACCCCAGCAGCAAACGATCGCTCAACCAGGAGGCCAGGAAAATGGCCGGAATCATGCTGGGCCCGCGCGCGAGCAAGGCAAACGCAGCGACTGCCGCCGAAGGCCAAAGCACCACATCGCCCGAACGCACACCAAGCACCACCCACGCCAACAGCACATAAGACGCCACGACCCCAGCTGACCAGAGCAGCCAGCGGAGCAGAGGACGTGTGGGGAAGGCGAGCATTTGGGAAGTGCGGGGAAGTGCGAAAGGATCAGTCAGGGCTCAGGACACGGAACAAAACAAAGGGAATCCACACGCGAAGAGACAATGACAAGGACAAGGACAGCGGCAAAGCATGCGATCTGACAGAACAGCCGAGTTTTTGAATGTCATGTCAACATTGTGCAAATTTACATTTCGCCTTCTGATGGAAAAATCTGTATCACATGCATTATTCATAGAGCGGGTCGCGCAGCTTGATCTGACCTGACTGGATTCTCCCGAACATGACCACACAAGTCCGTGAATTCCGTCACGCTTCTGTTTTGCCAGACGATCGACCTTCTCTGAGTTTGTGCAGAAGTGACAACTTGTTCACAGAATCTGCGGGACACCCGGCGCGCATAATTTGCTCATCCTGACTCGCTGTTGCGCGCTCCCGTGTTCAAACTGTTTCGCCCCAAGCCGACCACGGCTCGCCCCCCCTCCACCTGCCCGGCCAGCGCCGAGCTGCGCGGCACCACCACGGAGGGCTATCACTTCGCGCTGCGGCTGGAACGCAACCGCAATGGCCAGGCACAGCGCCTGATTGGCTGGCACGGCGCATCAAGGGGCGGTGGCGCCCGAGTGGAAATGCAGTGCGGCCCCGACGGCGTCTGGCGCGATCTGCTGGGGCGGCACGCCACGGTCATCGACGATCTCATCCCGCCGCCGATCCGCCTCAGCCCGAGCTGGGCCACGCAGTGGCAGCAACTGGCGCAGGCCAACGCGCAATCCGGTGCCGACGATGAAGGCGCCGCACCATCCCGCCCCGCCTTGGACGCTCGATGAAGACGGCATGGCCTGCGCCCTCGACCCGCCGACGCGCGCTGCTGCAAGCTCTAGCCGGGGCGCTGCTGTGCGGTCCGTGGTGGGCTGCGACGAACGCGCGGGCCGCAGTCAATCTGGCCGCCGTGCCCATTGGCCGGATGGATCTGCCCTGGTGGCGCAAGCGCTTCGAGGCCTCGCTGCAGCAGGTGCGTCACAGTCAGCCGGAACTGGTCTGGCTCGGCGATTCCATCACGCAGAACTGGGAGCGCAGCGGGCCGCAGCCCTGGGCCGATTACCAGCCCATCTGGCAGCGGGAATACGGGCGCTATCGGCCGCTCAATCTCGGCTTCATCGGCGACACCACCTCCAGCGTGCTGTGGCGGCTGGATCACGGGCAGGTGCAGGGCATCTCCCCAAAGGTGCTGATCCTGTTGATCGGTGCCAATAACCTCGGCCGCCCGCACTGGGGCGCGCACCTCACCGTGCCAGGCATCGAGACGGTGGTGGACAAGGTGCATCAGTTGCTGCCGCGCACCCAGGTGCTGCTGCTCGGAGTGCTGCCCAGTCGTCGCTCGGCATGGATCAGCGCAGAGACCCTCAAGATCAACGCCGCGCTGCAGCAGCGTTATGCGCAGAGCACCCGCGTGCGCTTTGTCGATGTCGGCCATGTGCTTCTGGGTGCGAACGGCCATCCCGATCCACAGCTTTATCTCGAAGGACACACGGCAAACCAGACCGTTCTGCTGCACCCAGATGCGCAGGGCATGGAGCGTATCGCCCAGGCCATTGGGCCCATCGTTGAGCAGTTGATGCAGACCGGCTGACGGTTCCTGCATGGTCACAAGCTGCGCCCATTTATGGAATACTGGCTGCGCACGCCTTGCCCATTCCAAGAACAACCATTTCATTTGCAGGAGACAACCATGCCAACGCGTTTCACCCCTCTACCCGCCGCGCTCTGCTTGGGCGCGCTGCTTGCCGCCCCGGCGCTGGCCGCCGAGCCGCTCACCGTGACGGTGCACCGCCTGACCCTCGACACCGCCGAGCGCATTGCCCAGGGCGCGATCAAGACCTGCCGCGCCAAGGGCCTGCAGGTCAGCGCCACCGTGGTCGATCGCAATGGCATCGTGCAAGCCACACTGCGCGACACCCTGGCGCCGCCCGTCTCGCTCGACATCAGCCGTCAGAAGGCCTTTACTGCCGCGATGTTCGGCATCAAGGGCACGGCGATGGGGCCGCAAGCCGCTTCGCCCCTGGCCCTGCTGGGTGACGGCCTGGCCTTTACCGCGGGCTCCGTGCCCATCGAAGCCGGCGGCCGCATGTATGGCGCCGTGGGCGTGAGCGGCGCGCCGGACGGCAAGCTCGACGAGGAGTGCGCCCAGGCCGGGCTCGACGCGGTCTTGCCTGATCTGGACATGCAATAAGGCGCCGCACGCCTGCTGCCTACAATCCTTCCAAGCCTGCGTCAGCCGAGCGCTGCGCAGGCGCTCGACGGCCTGCCTTTTTTTTGGGCAGGCCGATTGACCCGCATGAAATCAGGGCTTTCCGCCCGTCCGGTGTGACATTTTCCCCAGCCGCTGGGGATAACTGTGCCGCCGGACACATCCCTGTGGATAATTTCTCGACCCTATGGCCAGTCGCCGACCCGCTGATTACTCTGAATCGTCCATCCGCGTGCTCAAGGGGCTGGAGCCCGTGCGCCAGCGGCCGGGCATGTACACCCGCACCGACAACCCGCTGCACATCGTGCAGGAGGTGATCGACAACAGCGCCGACGAGGCCCTGGGCGGCTACTGTCAGCACATCGCCGTCACGCTTCATGCCGACGGCAGCGTGAGCGTGGAAGACGATGGTCGCGGCATTCCCTTCGGTCTGCACCCCGAGGAGAACGCGCCGGTGCTCGAGCTGGTGTTCACCCGGCTGCACGCGGGTGGTAAGTTCGACAAATTACAAGGCGGCGCCTATAGCTTCTCGGGCGGGCTGCACGGCGTGGGCGTCTCGGTCACCAATGCGCTGGCGGCTCGGCTGGAAGTCACCGTCTGGCGCGACGCGCAGGTGGCGCATCTGGTGTTTGCGGGCGGCGAGGTCCTCGAGCCGCTGACCGTGCGCAAGGCCGCCCGAGACGAGCGCAAGAGCGGCACTCGCGTGCGCGTCTGGCCCGATGCCAAGTATTTCGACAGCCCGCATCTGCCGCTGGCCGAACTCACCCATCTGCTGCGCAGCAAGGCCGTGCTGCTGCCCGGGGTGAAGGTCGATCTGATCCAGGAGAAAACCGGCGAGGCCACGCACTGGGAATATGCCCGCGGGCTGCGCGACTATCTGCTCGGCACCCTGCCCGCCGAGCCCTTCATCGACCTGTTCGAAGGCGAGCATTACGCCAACGCGTCCGACCAGGAAAGCTTCGCCGAAGGCGAGGGCGCGGCCTGGTGCGTGGCCTTCACCGAAGAGGGCGCGGCGCTTCGCGAGTCTTACGTCAACCTCATTCCCACGCCGGCCGGCGGCACGCACGAGGCTGGCTTGCGCGAAGGGCTGTTCCAGGCGGTCAAGGGTTTCATCGAGCTGCACAACCTGCAGCCCAAGGGGGTGAAGCTGCTGCCGGAAGACGTGTTCGCCCGGACTTCCTTCGTCCTGTCCGCCCGGGTGCTCGATCCGCAGTTCCAGGGTCAGATCAAGGAAAAGCTCAACAGCCGCGACGCGCTGCGCCTGGTCGCCCAGGCGGTGCGCCCGGCGTTTGAGCTCTGGCTGCATGAGCGGGTGGATCAGGGCCGCAAGCTCGCCGAGCTGGTCATCCGCCAGGCGCAGAGCCGCCTGCGCGCGGCGCAGAAGGTGGAGAAGAAAAAGGGCTCGGGCGTGGCCGTGCTGCCAGGCAAGCTGACCGATTGCGAAAGCCGCGATACCAGCCGCAACGAGCTCTTTCTGGTGGAAGGCGATTCCGCTGGGGGCTCGGCCAAGATGGGCCGCGACAAAGAGTTCCAGGCCGTGCTGCCGCTGCGTGGCAAGGTGCTCAATGCCTGGGAAGTGGAGCGCGACCGGCTGTTCGCCAACACCGAGATCCACGACATCGCCGTGGCCATCGGCGTCGATCCGCACGGCAAGGACGACGTGCCCGATCTGTCGAACCTGCGTTACGGCAAGATCTGCATTCTGAGCGATGCCGACGTGGACGGCTCGCACATCCAGGTCTTGCTGCTCACCCTGTTCTTCCGCCACTTTCCCAAGCTCATCGAACGCGGTCATGTCTGCGTGGCCCGCCCCCCGCTCTACCGCCTCGACGCGCCCGCGCGCGGCAAGAAACCCGCGCAGAAAATCTACGTGCTCGACGACGCCGAGCTGCAGGCCGCGCAGGACAAGCTGCGCAAGGACGGCCTGAAGGACGGCGCCTGGCAGATCTCGCGTTTCAAGGGCCTGGGCGAGATGAGCGCCGAACAGCTCTGGGACACCACCCTGAACCCCGATACCCGCCGTCTGTACCGCGTGCGGCCCGACGACGCCCAAGCGCCCCCAGACGCCGGGCCGCCCCAAGTCGGGGGCAGCCCCCTCGGGGGGCAGCGAGCCCCTGCGAGCGTGGGGGCAACCGAACTTCTATTCCATCAACTCATGGGCAAGGGCGAAGCCCAGGCCCGCCGCGCGCTGATGGAGGAATACGGCGACCAGATCGAGGTCGACATCTGAACCATGACCGAACAAGCCACCCTCGAATTCGACCCCCGCCCCGAAGACGACACCGATTCGCTGGCGCTGGGCGACTACGCGCGCCGCGCCTATCTCGACTATGCGATCTCGGTGGTCAAGGGCCGCGCCCTGCCCGATGTCTGCGACGGACTGAAGCCGGTGCAACGGCGCATCCTCTACGCCATGTGGCGCATGGGGCTGGCGGCAGATGCCAAGCCGGTCAAGTCCGCCCGCGTGGTGGGCGATGTGCTCGGCCGCTTTCACCCCCATGGCGACCAGGCCGCTTACGACGCGCTGGTGCGGCTGTCGCAAGACTTCGCGCAGCGCTATCCCCTGATCGACGGTCAGGGCAACTTCGGTTCGCGCGACGGCGACGGTGCCGCGGCGATGCGCTACACCGAGGCGCGACTGTCCCCCATCGCCCGGCTGCTGCTGGCCGAGATCGACGCGGGCACCGCCGACTTCATTCCCAACTACGACGGTTCGACCACCGAGCCGCGGCTGCTGCCCGCGCGCCTGCCCTTCGTGCTGCTCAATGGCGCCAGCGGCATCGCCGTGGGCCTGGCCACCGAGATCCCTTCGCACAATCTGCGCGAGGTCGCCAGCGCCTGCGTGGCGCTGCTGAAGAATCCCCGCATGACGCTCGACGACGTGCTGGCGCTCACGCCCGGGCCCGACTTCGCCACCGGCGGCCAGCTCATCTCCAGCCCGCAGGACATCGCCGCGGCCTACGCCAGCGGCCGCGGCAGCCTGAAGGTGCGCGCCCGCTGGAGCATCGAAGAACTCGCACGGGGCCAATGGCAACTGGTCATCCACGAACTGCCGCACGGCACCAGCGCGCAGCAGGTGCTCGAACAAATCGAGGAGCTGAGCAACCCCAAGATCCGCCCGGGCAAGAAAACACTCGCCCCCGAGCAACTCGCGCTCAAGGCCAGTCTGCTGGGCCTGCTCGAGACAGTACGCGACGAATCCGGCCGCGAAGCCGAGGTGCGGTTGGTGTTCGAGCCGCGCAGTGCGCGTGTCGATCAGGCCGAGTTCGTCAACACCCTGCTGGCGCGCACCAGCTTGGAGACCAGCGTGCCGGTCAATCTGGTGATGATCGGCAGCGACGGCAAGCCGCGCCAGAAGGGTCTGATGGACATCCTGCACGAATGGATCGCGTTCCGCCGCGATACCGTGCAGCGCCGCTCCCGTCACCGCTTGGAGCAGGTGGACGCGCGCATCCACATCCTCGAAGGGCGGCAGCAGATCCTGCTCAACCTCGACGAGGTGATCGACACCATCCGCAACAGCGACGATCCCAAACCCGCGCTGATGGCGCGCTTCGATCTCACCGAGCTGCAGGCCGACGACATCCTCGACATGCGGCTGCGCCAGCTCGCCCGTCTCGAGGCCATTCGCATCGACAAGGAGCTCGCGGCGCAGCGCGCCGAGCAGGGCGATCTGCAGAAGCTGCTGGCCGACGAGCGGGCCATGACGCGGCGCATCATCAGCGAAATCGAGGCCGACGCCAGGCAATTCGGCGACGACCGCCGCACCCTCATCCAGTTTGATGAGCGCGCCGTGGCCGAGGTCAAGGTGGTGGACGAGCCGGTCACGGTCATCGTGTCGCAGAAGGGCTGGCTGCGCACGCAGAAAGGCCATGGCCTGAGCCTCGACGCCCTGGCCTTCAAACCCGGCGATGCGCTCTACGCCACGTTCGAATGCCGCAGCGTCGATCCCCTCGTCGTGCTCGGCAGCGATGGCCGGGTGTATTCCTTCGATGTGGCCGATCTGCCCGGCGGTCGTGGTGATGGTCAGCCCGTCACCACCTTCATCGAACTCGCACCGGGCACGCAGGCGCTGCATTACGTCGCCGGGGCCCGCACCACTGCGCTGCTGTGGTGGACGGCGCAGGGCTTGGGCTTTGTCGCGCGGCTGAGCGATGCCTTGAGCCGCCAGCGCGCGGGCAAGACGTTCATGACGCTGGAAGACGGCGATATCCCGCAACAGCCTGTCGTGCTCGGCGCTGATGCGGGCGAAAGCCCACCGGGCCGACTCGCTCTCCTCAGCGCGGGCGGCCGTCTGCTGCTCTACCCTGCCGCCGAGGTCAAGGCTCTACCGCGCGGGGGCCGAGGCGTGACTCTGATGGCGCTGGATGCCAAGGAGACGCTGCTGGGCATCGCCCACCTGGCCGGCGAGCGCGAAGCCCTGCTGGTCAGCGGCAAGGGCCGTGGCGGCACCGAGCGCAGCACCAGTCTGATCGGCACGCAACAGGCCCTCTATCTCGGCAAGCGCGCCAAGCGGGGGCGCAAGCTGGAGATCGCCTTCAAGCCCGAGCGGCTCGATCGCGGCTGAAAAACAAACGCCCCGCGCGAGGCAGGGCGTTCTTGCAGTGGACCGACTTCACCGCTGGGCGACAGCAGCCGCCGACACCGGGATCACTTCACGGTCACTTCGACGCGGCGAGCCTCGGCGGCGCTGGCGCCGCCAGTGGTCTCTGCCGGTTTCTCCAGGGTGATGCGATCGGCCGGCACGCCTTGCGCCACAAGGGCATCGCGCACGGCCAGGGCGCGCTTCTTCGCCAGCTCGGCGTTCAGCGCCGCGGAGCCGGTGGCATCGTGATAGCCACTGATCACCACCGAGTGACCCTGCGCCACGGCCTCACTGACCTGTTTGAGGGCGGCCTCGGCCCCGGTGGCCAGATCGGCCTTGCCGCTGGCGAAATAGAACTTGATCACCCCGTTTTCCACCACGACACGGGCGCCGTCGGCATTGGCTGCCGGCGCGGCGGAACTGGCCATCGCGGGTGCCGACGCGGCCTGCACGGCACTAGAGCCGCTGCCATCCTTGATGGCCACGCCCACGATCACCGCCACCGTCGCGAGCACGGTGGCCAGCACCACCCCGACGATGGGCACGTGGTTGTCATCATCCTGAAAAAACATCGCAAATCCTCCTGAGTGTTCTGAGTGTTCTGAGTGTCACGGCGCTGGCCTGTCCGCGCCGGATTGGCCGAGCGGCATTCTAGGGACTCTGCCCACTCGACCAGCCCAAAAGCGGTGGGCAGGATCAAGGCGCCAGGGTGAGGAACAGAAAAGCGGCAAACACCACGAGATGCACCGCGCCGAGCATGAAGTCGGTACGGCGCGAGCCCAGCGTGACAAGGCTGACCAGCAGACTCAGCACCAACAGGACCAGATCCTTGCCCTGCAGCCCCAGATCCAGCGGAAGACCCAGAATAATGGCCACGCTCACCACCACCGGAATGGTCAGGCCGATGCTGGCCAGTGCCGAACCCAGCGCCAGGTTCAGGCTGGTCTGCAGTCGGTTGGCCAGGGCCGCGCGCACCGCTGCCACCGTCTCGGGCGCCAGCACCAGCAGGGCAATGATCAGGCCGATCACGGCGTGCGGCAGGCCCGCGGCAATCACCTGGGCCTCGATCGAGGGCGAGAGCGTCTTGGCCAGGCCGACGACGGCCACCAGCGCCAGCAGCAGGCCGAGCAGGCTGAGCCAGGCACCGCGGCGGCTCGGCGCCTGTGGGTTTGAAGGGCCATCACCAGTGACCTCGAGATCGAGAAAATAATCGCGGTGCCGCACCGTCTGCCCAAAGATGAAGACCCCCCAGAGGATCAGCGAGGCCACGGCGGTAAACACCAGTTGCGGCACGGTGTACTGCCCGCCGGGCGCGCTGGTGGTAAAGCGCGGCAACACCAGCGTGAGCGCCGACAGCGCCATCAGAATGGCCAGAGCCGGGCGGGCGGCCTCTGTATGAAAGGCCTGCACATGATGGCGCAGGCCACCTGCGAGCAGGCTCAGGCCGATCACCCCGCCCGTGATGATGAGCACGGTGGCATAGATGGTGTCGCGGGTGAGCGTGGCCGCCTTCGCGGGATCAGCGCTGAGCATCATCGACACGATGAGCGCCACCTCGATGATGGTCACGGCCAGCGCCAGCACCAGCGTGCCGAAGGGTTCACCCACCCGATGCGCCACCACCTCCGCGTGATGCACCGCAGCGATCACCGCCCCGATGAGCGCAAAACCGCTGAGCACCAACACAGCGGCCTGCCCGGGCCATGTCAGCGCGAGCGCAAGCACACCCAGACCCGCGAGCGGCAGCGCCATGAGCAGCCGCTCGATCCAGATCGTCGGCACCGAAACAGCCGGTTGGGATGCGTTCTGAGTCATGCCCTCACCCGCATGAAGAACACTGATCCTGAGATGCCCGTGGCAGAACTGGCACCGGCCGCGCGGCATGCGCCGCAAACCCGCGTCGGCGCCATCTCAGACTTCAGCGATCAATTCGATCTCCACAGCGGCCCCCATGGGCAACTGCGCCACGCCGAACGCGCTGCGCGCATGAGCACCACGCTCGCCGAAGACCTGGGCGATGAGCTCCGACGCCCCGTTGATCACCAGATGGTGTTCGGTATAGCCAGGCGCCGAATTCACCAGACCCAGCAGTTTGACGACCCGCTTGACCCGCTCCAGATCACCCACAGCCGCCTGCAGCGTGCCCAGCAGATCGATGGCGATGGCCCGGGCGGCTTGCTGGCCCGTCGTCGTGTCCATATCGGTGCCCAGTTGGCCGACCCAGGGCTTGCCGTCCTTCTTGGCGATATGCCCCGACAGAAACACCAGATTGCCGGTCTGCACGAACGGCACATAAGCAGCGGCGGGGGTGGAAACCGGGGGCAGGCTGATGCCCAGATCTTTGAGCGTTTGCGCAATCGACATGAGAAGCTCCGATAAGAAAGCCTCAGTTTAGGGCCGGTTTCAGGACGCCCGCACCCGTCGCAAGAGCTTAAGCCATACAGCGTAGAAGGTCTTGAAGGGCCCGACGAGCTGTCGGCAGGTCTCGGCCAGAAGCAGCCGATCGGATACAGTAACGCGTCGCCCCTGAAGAATCCCCGGAACCCGCATGAACACTGGCCTTACGGGGTGATTGCGGGTTCGCAGAGCTCTCAGTTTGATTTCCAATAGGGGGGGGTTTCTGGGAGTTTTTTGTGATGTTTGCCTGCCCCGTCACCGACGATTTTTTCCGCTCGCGCATCGATCACATGATCGACCTGCGCCACCCGCTGGCGGTGCTGGCCTCTCGCATGCCCAGGCAGCAAATCGAAGGATCGGTGGCGCATCTGTTCTCCCGCAAGGGCCGCGCCGGTGCGGCCCTGCCTGACCTGGACCTCTTTGGTGAACAGGTGCAGCGCGTGGCGGTGGTCAATAACGCCGGACGTCCGCGCGTGCCGCTGCGCATCATGATCAGCCTGCTGTACCTCAAGCACGCCTTCAACGCGACCGACGAGGGCGTGGTGGAGCGCTGGGGTGAGACACCGATCTGGCAGTTCTTCTCGGGCCAGGCGTACTTTGAGCACCACCGCCCCTGCGACGCCACCACGCTGGTCAAGTTCCGGCAGTTGCTGGGCGAAGAAGGGGTGGAAGAGCTGCTGGCCCAGACCCTGAACGTGGCTGTCGAGCTCAAGCTGATCAAGCCGCAGGAACTCACCCGCGTGATCGTCGACAGCACGGTGCAGGAGAAGGCGGTGTGTTGATTTCCACGTAAATCTGACCCCTCTGGAGTGATTTTTTTCATCCAATTTTGACCCCTTGAGTAAGGTCTCCTGCTTATTTTTTTAGCGGGAGGGAATCAAGGAGTGATCAACGTGGGAACACTGGCAAAGATCCGCAGGATGCACCTGCGCGACGGCCTTCCAATCAAAGAGATCGAGCGGCGCACGGGTTTGGCGCGCAACACCATCAAGGCCTGGCTGCGCAAGGGCGAGATAGTCGAGCCCAAGTACCCCCAGCGGGTCAACAAGACCAAGCTCGACGGCTATACCGAAACGCTGGCGACCTGGCTCAAGGCCGATCTGCACCGCGGCAAACGCAATCGGCGCACCATCAAGACCTTGTACGAAGGCCTGGTCAAGCAGGGCTACAGCGGCGGCTACGGCCGGGTGGCGGCCTTTGCCCGGCGCTGGCGAGCCGAGGAGTCGGGCAAGGTCGGCAAGAGTGCTTTCGTGCCGCTGAAATTCACCCTGGGCGACGCCTTCCAGTTCGACTGGAGCACCGAGTACGCCTGGGTGGGCGGACTGCGCAGGCGTCTGGATGTGGCCCACACCAAGCTGTGCGGCAGCCGCGCCTTCTGGCTGGTGGCCTATCCGAGCCAGAGCCACGAGATGCTGTTCGATGCCCATGCCCGGGCGTTTGCCACCTTCGGCGGTGTGCCCCAGCGGGAACATCTACGAC
>JGI24721J44947_10002093_pt1 | contig 28486 bp, 28 predicted proteins | sample YelNatPaOPGAMG01_FD_44947 | JGI IMG/M metagenome (IMG submission 44947) | reverse complement strand
GGAGATTTTGAAACCTTTGGAGCTGAGGATCCGAGGATTACAAAGATAGATGACACTTTCTATATGTTGTATACCGCATATTCAGAGAAGGGAACAAGGGTATCTTTGGCAAGTACAAAGAATTTCATAACCTGGGAAAGATATGGTGTGGTTCTGCCTGATATGGATAATAAGGATGCTGTTCTCTTTCCAGAAAAGATAAATAATCAATATGTAATGCTCCACAGAATTCCACCTGATATTTGGATTGCCTATTCAGATGACCTCTTGCATTGGAAAGGCCATAAAATTATAATGAGCCCCAGAAAAGGTTATTGGGATAATGAAAAGATTGGAGCAGGTGCTCCTCCTATAAAAACAGAGTATGGATGGCTTTTATTCTATCATGGGGTAGATAAGAATCTTATCTATAGGCTCGGAATAGCTCTTTTAGATTTAGAAGACCCATCCATAGTATTGAAGAGACAGGAAGAACCTATCTTAGAGCCGGAAAAATCTTATGAATTAGAAGGGATAGTCCCAAATGTAGTTTTTACTTGTGGTGTGGTAGAAGTAAATAATCTTTACTATGTCTATTATGGTGGCGGAGATTATGTAATAGGAGTAGCTACGGTAGAAAAGGAAATAGTAGAGAGATTTATAAGAGAGTGATTAATTCCATAACTCTACTATAAGTTGAAACAAGTATCATTCGCATCTCTCTAGACATTATGGAAGTAATGGACTAAAATCTAATTAGATTATATCCTATAAGGAGGGATATCGTGGCAAAAACCTTTTCTATAGAGGAAATAATAGAAATGGCAGTCAAGATTGAAGAAAATGGTGCTGCGTTCTATAAGATACTGGCAGAGTTATCTAAGAATAAATCTGCAAAAGAGATATTTAGTTATCTTCAAGGAGAAGAAAAGGAACATGCAGCAACCTTTCAATCTATATATAAACAGATGACCAAGAAAAACTTTGTAAAAGCCTTTTCGGATGAAGAAGCTAATGCCTATCTTCATTTATTGGTAGAAACAAGGATGTTTAAAAACCAAAAAGATGCAGAGGATATTGCCAGAAGGATGAAAAATGAAGAAGAGGCTATAGATCTGGCATTAGATATAGAAAAAGATACCCTTTTATTCTACTATGAACTTATAGAAGGCGTAGAAGAAGGGGAAAAAGAGATAGTTAAGAGGTTGATAGACCAGGAAAAAACCCATATAAGAAGGCTAACTACATTAAGACAGATTATAAAGACATCTTAATTTAGGTTATTAACTTTGACTAGATGGAGATTTTGTAGTATTATTTTCTCGAAAGCTTTAGAAAGGAGGAATCGATGAAGGTAAAAGTATATATTTTGGTGTTAGTATTAGTGTTTTCTTTCTTTGTCTCTTCGGCAGCCTGGGCAGATCCATTCAACATAGGGATGAAGATAGATTTTCTAGATGTAGGAAGGGAAAATCTTCCTTTCTTTGGAATTAGTATGGGTACTGAGTTCATTCCATCCCTTGAGAGTAGACTTTCCATATCCTTTAATGTAACAGGCGATACAGTAGTTTCACTCTTAGGTATAGATGGACTATATAAGCTATCTTTCCCCGGGGAGATCCTTACCCCATATTTTGGCTTAGGACTTGCCTATCTTACTGATGGCACATCAGGGGCTAGCGGAGGAAACTTCTTTGGAGGATTAGAGGTAGATAATATGAGCTTAGAAGGTGGATTTATATATTTCTTTGAAAGTGACAGCCTTGTTTCTAGAATTGGATTATATATGTCCTTCTAAGAAGCCCCCTAGGGAGAAGAAGAACTACTCGACCATTTAGCAAAAATTCCTTACATTATAAAAAACTCATCTAAAATTTCGGGAATAGGCTAATGTTAGAGGACATCCTCTGATATTAGCTTATTCCTGTGGTGTTTCTTCTTCTTTATACGGAGATTCTTCCAGTTTATACTCTACATCATTTTTAGAGAAGTGAAGGTCTGTCTTCTCAAAATAACTCATAATCTTTCTTATATAATCCTCGGAGTTTCTAAATTCCTTCTCTGTATCATCATTAGGATTCTTTACAACTTCCCCTATGGCTTCACTCTTAGTAACAAATAGAACCCTGCTATATGCTTCGTTATCTATCTTATCGTAAAGTCTACCTGCACTATAAGTACCCTTAACTACTGTACCTACACTATTAGCTACATAGCCAATCTTACCTATACCTGCGCATTCCACCCTGATGGCTTCACAGTCATATATGTTGCCTGGTTCTTTTACCAGTTTTAAGACCTGTCCAACACAGAAGATCTTTGTATTGTAATAGTTAAAGCTAGGAATAAGGGTTACATAAATCATAAATCTCTTACCTCCGTTTTTATATAATAATACCACAAATTAATAGGACAAATGATGTCCCTGTAAAGGAGAATAACTGTTGCAGTTTTGATCGATAGCAGGCAGACCTGTTTGTCCTACAAATACTTCTGGAATTTTCCTCCACGCAAAGATTTATAGAGTCGTAGAATATTTTTAAGATAGAATATTAAGGGACTTCGATTTTCTGAGTGATATATTCTCCTCCTCTTTCATCATATTACTGACTTTAATTAGAAATAAAAAACTATTTGGGCTCTACTTCAGTAGAGTCTATCCCAGCCTTAATAAGGATACCAACACCTGGGCTACATTTACGGAGTAGTCCAGGTGACTCGCCAAATCCCGACTAAACCTTCCCTTGCTCTTTAAACCAAAGATAAGAATCCTTAATGCTTTCTTTTACATCTCTAAAAGAATATCCAAGTTGCTCAATAGCTTTCTTACTAGAGATATTGGCATTTGAATGTAACACCTTCACTGAATATGTTGTAAAGAGCGGTTTTGTCTTGACCAAATCATAGTATATCGGAGTAAACGGAGAGGTGGCATATGCTATCCAGTAAGGTATTTTTACATTTGGTTTTTCAATCCCAGTTATAGATTCAAGAAGGTCTAAAATCTCAAATACAGAGATAGTTTCTCCCCCAAGGATATACAGTTCACCGTGTTTTCCTCTTTCCATAGCTTCAATATGTCCAGACACTACATCTCTAACATCGACAAAATTGTAGGCTCCATCAATGTATGCTTTTAACCTCCTGTTTACAAAATCTAGCATTAACTGACCCATCTCTGAGATTTTATAGTCAAACGGTCCTATAATCCCTGAAGGACATAAGATAATGGCATCAAATCCCTTTCTGATAGCCTCCGATACTACTACTGTAGCTAGCGATTTTGTCTTGGCATAATCGCCATAAACTTTATTCGGATCAATTCCACAGGTCTCATTAATAACTTCCTTATGAGAAGGCTCTACTATGGCATGGATAGAACTTGTGTATATGAGTCTTCTAACATCATTTTTTATACAAGCCTCAATAACATTCTTTGTTCCTTCTACATTTACTTTATACATCAAATTCTTCTGTTTGCCTGAAATTCCAATAATCCCGGCACAATGGAAGACACATTCAAGCCCTTGGGTAGCTATAGTAATACTAGATAAATCAGTTATATCTGCTCTAAATATTTCAACTGGACTATCTCTTATTGGAGTTATATCTTCCCTTTCGGGGATGATTGCTCTTACCCTATATCCTCTTCTTACAAGTTCTTTTGTAAGGACATTTCCTAAATGTCCTGTTGCTCCTATCACACCTATCATTTTTCTCAACTTCCAATCTAAAATGGATTATTATTAAACGTATATGACCTCTTAAAGATCTTACTCATTCCTTCTACAGCTTTAATATTTCCAGTGAGCTTTCTATGTGAAAATGCTTCATCTGGAGTAACATAGCCTATAAATATCTGACTAAATGTCTGAATACTGCAGGATAATTCTGTAGACTCACATTCATTTAAATTAATATTACCATCTTTTATCTCAATTGAAAAGCTTCTATTATTCCACTCAGCATTAGTGTCAGATATAGATATAGAAAATCTGGTATTTATGTCCCTTTCGTATCTCCTCTTCAGTAATGCCTCCTTTACATCAACAACTCTAAACATCATCCATGGAGATATCTCCATCTTTATCCTTGGATTAGGCAGGTCTAGATGTAACCGTTCATCGGGGGCAGTAGACCAAGAGACCTCTCTAACCTGAGCCTGATGGGCAAATATAAACCATAATAATCCTTCTTTCGCCTCCTGGTCTAAATAGACCATCTCGTAGATATTCATCCTGCCTTCTTTTATAGTATATACTATATATCCCCTAGCCTTACTCTCATCATTAGACCAGATATAGGCATATCTTGGATAATCTCTTCCATATGTGTCTCTTAAGACAAAATCTGTCCAAAGTACTCTATTGCGAATAGCACAACAGTTATGTTGTTTTGCGTACTCTGTATATATAGCATCAAGGATATCTAGTTCTTCATCTTTAAATGGCCTTATATTTCCAATCTTTTTACTAAAATTAGACAGATTCTCTATAGGTATTGTATAATTTATCCTTTCAAAGCCTAATTCCCAACCATATTTTCTATAGAACTCATAAGAAAAGGGACCAAGCATGGAGACAAATTCCCCTCGTTCTTTCATAATCTTCAGTGAAGCACGCAACAATTCGGCTACCCTTCCTCCGTGCCTTCCTTCTGGCATAGAAGAAACGGTAGCGATTCCTCCCATACCAAATGAAGAACCATAGATATAGATATCGAATGGTATAATGAAAAGCATTGCAGTTAATAAGTTAGACTCGTCATAGTATCCTAGTATTGCATCTTGAGGTATATACTTCTCTAAAAGATCTTTGGCATTATCCTTAACCTCGTTTAACCATGGAAAGCAGTACGTCATCAATTGAAGGACCCTTGGGTACTCTTCTTTTTTTACTAATCTTATCCCCATACCTATTCTCCTTTCTAAAAGATATAAATTATAAAAATTCTTTATGGAATCTTATTTCCCACAGAGCGGTATAATTCATACCATTCCTCTCTTGTAAGTTCAATCCCTGATGCCTTACATATGTCCTTCAACCTAGATGGATTAGTAGTTCCAACAATTGGTTGTATTTTTGCCGGATGTCTTAAGATCCAGGCAATAGGTATTGCAATACCAGGTACCCCCTTCTTATTGGCAATCTCATTAATCTTATCATTAAGATCTTTAAACTTATCATTCCCCAAAAATACTCCTTCAAAGAACCCGTACTGAAATGGTGACCATGCTTGAATAGTGATATCTTTTAACCTACAGTATTCTAAGATACTACCATCTCTATTGATTGCCTGGTCTACCTTCATATTTACATTAAAACCAAAATCAATCATACCGGTATGAGCGATACTAAGTTGTAACTGGTTTACAATAATCCTTTGATTTATATATTTACTAACAAGTTCAATCTGCATCAGATTAAAGTTACTCACACCAAAATTTCTAACCTTACCATTAGTGTGAAGTATTGAGAAGGCTTCAGCAATTTCTTCTGGTTCCATTAAGGTATCAGGACGATGTAACAATAAGATGTCTATATATTCAGTTTTGAGNCTCTTTAAGCTTCCATCAACAGAGTCTAATATATGCTTCTTTGAAAAATCATAGTATCCTCTTCTGATTCCACACTTGGTTTGGATAATAATTCTTTCTCGAATGTTNGGATTCATTTCTATAGCCTCAGCGAAGACCTCTTCGGACTTTCCACCCCCATATATATCAGCATGATCAAAGAAGTTTATCCCCTCTTCTAAAGCTGTATTTATAAGTTCTGACACTTCTTTTATTGGTTTGTTCGATATTCTCATACATCCTAACGCAATCTCTGACGCCTTTATCTTTTCATTACCAATATTTATATATTTCATTTAAAACACCTCTCCTTAAGATATTTTTGTTAAACTACTTATGTATTTCATTTCTCCTCTTAACTGATATTCTATTATAGCATAGCTATTATAGAGTAATAACTTAAAGTCGAGGAAGAATCGAAGAGACTCTAGATAGAGTAATGTATCACAAATTACAAAGGCTGTTTCTCTTGACTCCTTATCCTTACATATAGTATAATTCCTTTCAATTAGAACATAGGAGTTCTAGCTATTTATGCTGGCAGAGTGTGCCTTTTGGCGTCGTTGCCTCTAGTCTTTTCCGTTTATTAAGGTTTCATCCTCCAATGTCGGAAATTCCCAATGAAGGAGTTCTAAAGGGTGTGTATTTCTTAATCTTTAAAAGGAGGGATTAAATTGAAGCGACTAATATTTATTACTATTTTATTGGCTTTATTCATCTCCTTTACCAGCATAATTTTTGCTAGGGAGAATGATCCAAGTGGTGTCATTACAGGGAATATAACAGATATACATACTAAGAGTCAGAATGAATTTACATTAACTGATATTGCAAATGAGGTAGGTCATAATAGGATAGCTATAAATTTTATATGGAGTCTTATAGCGGGTTTTTTGGTTATGTTTATGCAGGCTGGATTTGCAATGGTAGAAACAGGGCTTACTAGAGCTAAGAACGTTGCTCATACTATGGCGATGAACTTTCTTATTTATGCTATTGGTGTTATAGGTTTTTGGACCTGTGGATTTGCCTTTATGTTTGGAGGGGTAGGACCTATAAGAGCTTTTGGGGGGTATAACGAGCTAAATAGGGAGCTTAGTATTAATCTCTTTGGCAAAAATTTTGGACTGCTTGGTTTAAAGGGATTCTTCCTCTCTGGAGCCTCTTATGATGTTGCAATATTTACTCTCTTTCTCTTTCAGATGGTATTTATGGATACTGCAGCTACCATCCCTACCGGAGCAATGGCTGAAAGATGGAGATTCCTACCCTTTGTAATCTTTGGTTTCTTTATCTCTATGTGTCTTTATCCCATATATGGAAACTGGGTTTGGGGTGGAGGATGGTTATCTCAATTAGGAGTGAATCTTGGGTTAGGGCACGGTCATCTAGACTTTGCCGGTTCATCTGTAGTTCATATGGTGGGTGGTATAACAGCTCTTGCAGGAGCAATAGTCATAGGACCAAGGTTAGGTAAGTATAGAAAAGATGGTACTGTGAATGTTATTCCAGGACATAACATTCCTATGGCTATTATTGGGACTTTTATCCTAGCTTTTGGTTGGTTTGGGTTTAACGCTGGTTCAACTTTGGCAGGAACAGATCTCAGGATTAGTGTTATAGCAGTAAATACAATGATAGCCTCTGCATCCGGAGCTTTCGCTTCTACTATACTAATGTGGGCCAAATTTGGTAAGCCCGACCCTAGTATGATGGCAAACGGTATGCTTGCAGGCTTAGTAGCCATCACTGCCCCCTGTGCCTTTATTAATAGTATATCTGCCTTTATTATTGGTACAGTAGCAGGCCTACTTGTAGTCTTTAGCGTTTTCTATATAGACAGGGTACTTAAGATAGATGACCCTGTAGGAGCTATCTCTGTTCATGGTGTGAGCGGAGCATGGGGATGTTTAGCCTTAGGATTATTTGCAGACGGAACATATGGAGATGGATTCAACGGAATTGCCGGTCCTGTTAAGGGACTATTCTATGGAGACAGTGGGCAATTCTTAGCACAACTAGTTGGAGTTACCACAAACCTTGTGTTCGTATTTTTTATCTCTTACCTCTTCTTCAAGATATTAGATAAACTTGTAGGTTTAAGGGTTGATCCAATCTCTGAACTAGAAGGACTCGATATACCAGAAATGGGAATACCAGGATATCTAGGGATAAAGATAACTAAAGAGGAGATACATCCAGGGATTACGCTTCTTAGAGATGTGGTTTCCCATAGAAAAGAGGTGATAAGATGAAAAAGATAGAGGCTATAATCCGACCTGGACGAATAGATGCCATAATGGATGCTCTTCAAGAGCTCGGTTATCCTGGGTTAACAATCACAGAGGTTGAAGGCCACGGAAGACAAAAGGGGATAACTGCCCAATGGCGAGGCAAGANCTATACAATGGATTTATTACCAAAGATAAAACTAGAAATTATAGCAAGAGACGAAGAAATAGATATGATAGTTGAAACTATTATAAATACTGCAAAAACTGGAGAGGTTGGTGACGGAAAGATTTTCATCTATCCAATTGAGGATGTTATAAGAATCAGAACAGGAGAAAAGGGTGAAGTAGCAATATAAATAAATAGCCCCTTGAGGTTTCCTTAAGGGGCTACCATCCCCTCTTCCATGCTATTGGCATCCTTCTACCTATGCCAAACGCCTTAGTAGTCACTTTTAGTACAGGTGCAGATTGTCTCCTTTTATATTCTGCAGAATCGATTCTTTTTATTATGTCTTCTACTAGTCTACGATCAAAACCTCTTTCGATAATGGTATCGATAGGGAGATTCTCTTCTATATAAGCCTTTATAATAGGATCAAGAATAGGGTATGGAGGTAAAGAATCTTCATCCTTTTGATTTGGCCTCAGTTCTGCAGAAGGAGGTTTTATAAATACTCTATTTGGGATTATCTCTCTTTCTCTATTTATAAATCTTGCAAGTTCATAAACTAATGCCTTTGGCAGATCTCCTATAACTGATAATCCACCTGACATATCCCCATAGAGCGTACAATATCCCATTGCTAATTCTGATTTATTCCCTGTACTAAGCACTAAATAATTTTCTCTATTAGAGAGAAACATTATGATATTCCCCCTAATTCTTGCCTGGAGATTCTCCTCTGCCATATCTACAAGAGGCTTACCTCCAGGATTTAGGGTTTCTATAAATGAAGAGAAGATATTCTCTATAGGAAGAATCCTAAATTCTATCCCGAGATTTTTTGCTAGGGTCTCTGCATCTATAATACTCTCTTTAGAAGAATACCTCGAAGGCATACTAACCCCTAACACGTTCTCTGAACCCAATGCGGCTACTGCTAAACAGGCCACTAAGGACGAGTCTATCCCACCACTTAAAGCTATTAGAGCCCTTTTGAATCCAGTCTTACTAAAGTAATCTTTTATTCCCAGGACCAATGCTTTATAAATAGAAGATAAATCTTCATTTATCACATCTAGTCCTTTCTTTGAAGAGAGCTCTAGGAGGTCTATAAGAGCAAAATCCTCCTCAAAATCCTTACCTTCCCATATTACACAGCCATCTTCATCTATTACTAAACTTGAGCCATCAAAGATTAGTTCATCATTCCCCCCTACTTGATTTACGTAGATTATCTTTTTCTTATATTTTCTTGCTACATAGCCCAACATATTTGCCCTAAGAGACCTTTTACCGTAGTAATATGGCGATGCAGAAATATTTATAATAAAGTCAACTCCTTGAGAAGTAAGTTTTTCCACAGGGTCAATATCATAGATTCTTCTATTCCAATAGTCCTTATCATTCCATATATCTTCACAGATAGTAATACCAAGNCTTTTATCTTTAAATAGGAAAGGCTTTATGGAATGTGCAGGTCTAAAATATCTTGCTTCATCAAAGACATCATAGGTTGGAAGAAGAGTCTTATCCTGGCGAGCTAGAAGTCTTCCATTATAAAAGAACAGAGCAGAGTTATAAATTCTATCTCCATCGTAAGATGGACTCCCTATAATTATCCCTATATCATAGCTTANAGGAGCTATATCACCCTTCAGTGTTTCTTCTATCTTTCTTGCTAATTCAATGTTATAGAGAAGGTCTTTAGGGGGATAACCTATTATAGATAATTCTGGGAATACAATAAGGTCAGAGGACAGATTCTTTGCTCTATCGATCTCTTTAAGTATCTTCTGTAGGTTTCCCTTTAAGTCCCCTACTGTAGGGTCTATCTGTGCTAATACAATCTTCATCTTAGTATCAATCCCGGGATACTTAAGTATCCCGGGAAATTTCTTTAAAGAACAGGGAGGTATCTTTCTAACTCGTAACCTGTTACCTGACGTCTATAATCGTCCCACTCAATCTTCTTATTCTCTATGAAATTGACAAAAACATGTTCGCCAAGAGTCTTCTTTACCAACTCACTCTTTTCTGTAATCTCAATAGCTTCTATAAGACTCCCGGGAAGGCTCTCTATTCCTTTCTCCTTCCTTTCCTCTTCACTCATACGATATACATTCTCTTCTATCGGGTCTGGAATAGGATACCTTTTCTCAATCCCTTCAAGCCCAGCAGATAACATTACTGCAAATGCCAGATAAGGATTACATGCAGGATCAGGCGCTCTATACTCAATCCTGGTAGCATCTTCCTTTCCTGGTTTATACATAGGAACTCTTATTAAGTCTGACCTGTTCCTAATAGCCCAAGATATGTAAACAGGTGCCTCATATCCAGGAACTAATCTCTTGTATGAATTCACCCACTGATTGGTAATAAGCGTTATCTCTTTGGCATGTCTCATTAACCCTGCTATAAAATATTTTGCTATCGATGATAGATGATACTTGTCATTAGCATCAAAAAATACATTCTTCCCATCCTTTGCCAGGCTCATATGAACATGCATCCCAGAACCATTCTGCCCAAAGAGTGGCTTAGGCATAAATGTGGCATAGACTCCATTCATATAAGCCACCTCTTTTATTACGAGTCTAGCGGTCATAACTATATCAGACATAGTTAATGCATCCTTATACCTAAAATCAACTTCATGCTGTGAAGGAGCTACCTCATGATGTGCAAATTCGACATCCATACCCATCTCTTCAAGTATAAGTACCGTCTGATGTCTTAAGTCAATCGCCTCATCCCTTGGTATCAGATCAAAGTATCCCCCCCAGTCTAATACCTCTGGATGCGAATTAGTAAGTCTTAGATAGAAATATTCTAACTCAGGACCAACATAATAACTATATCCCATATCTTGTGCCCTTTTTAGAACCTTCTTAAGCACATTTCTAGGGTCTCCATCAAATGGCTTACCACTAGGCTCCACTATAGTAGCAAACATCCTAGCTACTTTTTTATCCTTTGGCCTCCAAGGTAACACAGCAAAAGTCGATGGCTCAGGGAAGGCTACCATATCACTTTCATCTATTCTAGTATAACCCCTTACTGAAGAGCCATCAAAACCTAACCCCTCTACAAATGCCTTTTCTAATTCATGAGAGGTTATAGTAAAACTCTTTAGATATCCTAAGATATCTGTGAACCAAATCTCTACAAAGTAAACGTCATTTTCTTTTACATATTTAAGTATATCCTCTTCTGTCTTCGGATAACTACTTAAAGCCATAAAATATTCCTCCTTTCAGTCATTTTAAATGATTAAATACTACTAATAAGACCTGCACTGGAAGATCCATCCTCGGAGAGAAAACCTGAATCTGAGACATCATCGTCTCAAACCATCGGCAGATATTATATACCTCTCTTATTAGTGTGTCAACAGAAACACTTCGTGATTCTTTAAGAAATGGTTTATAAATTCTATCCTTAGAGACTCTTCGCCTCCTTTCATAAATGGTTAAGTCCTTACCCTATTGACAGAGAAAAAATTTCCACTATAATTATCTTTACAATTCATCATACCCAAGACAATGGCGTCTGGGTGTCAAGTAGAAGCAACGTTTGCTTTTGCCAAGGTTGGCATACCGGTTATATCCTAAATGATAATTACATTTAAATAGTATTACCTCAAGGAGGCAATAAGATGAAAGATATAAATCTTAGATATATAGAGGGAGAGATTAGAATTCCGTCAGCNTGTGGGCTTTTAGGTTATATAAATAAAAAGGGGGAATTGACCTCTGGCTATCATATAGTAAGTGCTATGGGTGTAATGAGGGAAAGAGGAAATGGACTAGGTGCAGGGTTTGCTGGTTATGGGGTTTATCCTGATAGAGAAGACTACTATGCACTTCATCTATTTTTTGAAGATNATANGGCTAAGGAGGAGACATCTTCTCTACTCTATAAGTACCTAGATGTAGTCCAGGAAGAGAAGGTCCCTACCAGAAAGGTAAGGACTATAAAAGATCCACCTATAATATGGAGATACTTTGCTAAACCTAAAGAAGATTATATAGAAGAAAGTGAAACCACTGAAGATGATTTTATAGTAGACCTTGTTATGAAGATTAATAGCAGGATCAGCGGTGCCTATGTCTTTTCTAGTGGAAAGAATATGGGGGTTTTCAAAGGTGTTGGTTACCCTGAAGATATAGGAGAATTCTATAAACTCGAGGAATACCAAGGTTATACTTGGATAGCTCACTCAAGGTTTCCCACTAATACCCCGGGATGGTGGGGTGGAGCCCATCCTTTTTCTCTATTAGATTGGACAGTAGTCCATAATGGGGAGATATCATCCTATGGAACAAATGTAAGGTATATCGAGATGTTTGGATATAAATGTACGCTTATGACTGATACTGAAGTGATAGCATACCTTATAGACCTACTTATAAGGCGGCATAAATTACCTNTGGATGTAGTTATCAAGGCCCTTGCTCCACCTTTTTACAGTATTATTGACGTAATGGAGGAAGAGGAAAGAAGAAAGATGAAGGCTATAAGAGCCGTATATCAGAGCTGTTTATTAAATGGCCCATTNGCTATTATCGTTGGCTTTAAAGATGGTATTATTGCCTTGAATGATAGGATAAAACTTAGGCCATTAGTAGCTGGAGAGAATGGAGACTTTGTATATGTAGCATCAGAAGAATCTGCAATAAGAGAGTTATCTCCTAGTCCTGATAGAGTATGGATGCCAAGGGGAGGAGAAGCAGTTATCTCTACATTGGAAGAAAAGGGTGTACTAGTATGAAGAGTTTATATGAATCGGATTTTCTTGTAATAAGAGACGAAACTAAATGCATACGTTGTAAGGTATGTGTAAGACAGTGTGCAAATGAAGTACATCAGTATGATGAAGAAGAGGATAGGGTTGTTGCAGACAGTTCTAAATGCGTAGGATGCCATAGGTGCGTTGCCTTATGCCCTACAAAGGCTATAACTATTATTAAGAATCCATTAGAGTTTAGAGCAAACTATCAATGGACAGAAAGGGCAATTAAAGATATATATAAGCAGGCCGAAACGGGAGGNATTCTTCTCACCGGAATGGGAAATGATAAGAACTATCCTATATATTGGGATAGACTTTTGATAAATGCAAGTCAGGTAACAAATCCTTCTATAGACCCTCTGAGAGAACCTATGGAACTCAAGACATTCATTGGTAGAAAGCCAGAAAGGTTAGAATTTGATAGTTATGGGAATCTAATAACTGAGATCCCTCCTCAACTAGAATTAGAGGTCCCTATAATGTTTTCTGCAATGTCTTTTGGATCTATAAGTATTAATGCCTGTGAATCACTGGCTAGAGCCAGTATGGAGGTTGGGACATTCTGGAATACTGGGGAAGGAGGACTTCATAAAAAACTCTATCCCTATAAAGACCNTGCAATTGTCCAATGTGCCTCGGGAAGATTTGGAGTTGATATAGATTATCTAAATGCAGGAGCGGCTATCGAGATAAAGATCGGACAGGGGGCAAAACCAGGTATAGGAGGNCATCTTCCTGGTGAGAAGGTCGGAGAAGAGGTATCTAAAACAAGAATGATCCCTATAGGAACAGATGCAATCTCTCCTGCTCCTCATCACGATATATATTCAATAGAAGACCTAAGACAGTTGATATACGCTTTAAAGGAAGCAGTAAGTTATAAGAAACCGGTTGGTGTAAAGATAGCTGCTGTACACAATGTTTCTGCTATAGCATCTGGTATAGCTAGGGCAGGAGCAGATTTTATAGCAATAGATGGCTTTCGAGGAGGAACAGGGGCTGCCCCTATGAGGATAAGAGATAACGTTGGAATACCTATAGAATTAGCTTTAGCCTCAGTAGACACCAGATTAAGAGAGGAAGGGTTAAGGAATCAGGTCTCTATAGTAGCAGCTGGCTCTATCAGGAATAGCGCAGATGTAATTAAAGCTATAGCCTTAGGGGCAGACGCTGTATATATAGCAACTTCTGCCTTAGTAGCTTTAGGATGTCACCTCTGCCAAAACTGCCATACTGGAAGATGCAACTGGGGGATAGCTACTCAAGATCCTTATCTGGTGAAGAGGTTAAATCCAGATATCGGAGCTAGGAGGGCAAGTAATCTGTTAAGAGCCTGGGAACATGAGATAAAGGAAATGTTGGGTGGAATGGGGATAAATGCCCTAGAAAGTTTAAGAGGTAATAGGCTTATGCTTAGAGGAGTAGGGCTGAATGAAAAGGAGTTAGAAATTCTAGGAGTAAAACATGCAGGGGAGGGGATATAGATGGAGCTAAAAACAAAGAAGAGGATATATGCAAAAGAAGACGTATGCATAGGATGTCATCTTTGTGAGATATACTGCATCCTGGCTCATTCTGGCACTAAAGATCTGATTAAAGCCTTTAATAGGGTAAATAGACCATCTCCCAGGGTCCTTGTAGAGGAGAAAGAAGGATATTCTATAACTTTTGCTCTACAATGTCGTCACTGCGATGACCCACTATGTACTAAGGCTTGTATTACTTCCGCTATGCATAGAGATGAGAAAACTGGATATATCATATGCGATGAGGAAAAGTGTGTAGGATGCTGGTCTTGTATCTTAGTCTGTCCATATGGAGCAATTATAAGGGATGAGAATAAAAAGGTAGCGTCCAAGTGTGACCTATGTATAGAAAGTGGAAGCCCGATCTGTGTAGAAAATTGTCCTAATGAAGCCTTAGAGTTGAGAGAATTGGAGGAGGATTCAAAGTGAGATACGTTATTATTGGAAACTCAATAGCCTCAGCAGGATGCATAGAAGGTATAAGGAAAGAAGACGTTGGAGGCGAAATAGTAGTAATATCTGATGAACCTTACCATATATATTCTAGACCGTTAATCTCATATTGGTTATCAAGAAAGGTAACTGATATATACTATCGTTCTATGGATTATTATGAAAAATATAGGGTAACACCTATCCTGGGTAAAAGAGTAATAAAGGTAGATTTTGAAGCTAAAGACGTAATATTAGAAACTAACGAACTGGTACATTATGACAAATTACTTATAGCAACTGGTGGGAAACCGTTCGTCCCTAATACACCAGGGGCTGGTAAGCAGAATGTCTTTACATTTATAAAATTCGATGACGTTAAAGGGATAGATAAAGCGATATTTGAAGGTGCTAATGTGATAGTAATTGGAGCAGGATTGAGTGGGTTAAAAGCTGTAGAAGCCCTCTTAATGAGAAAATGTAACGTTACGGTAGTAGAACTAGCAGGAAGAATCCTAGGGTCTATCCTAGATGAAGAGGGAGCAGCGATAATTCAAAATGCATTAGAAGAAAAGGGGGTAAGATTCTTTTTAGAAAACTCCGTATCTGAAATTCTAGGAGAAGAAAAGGTAAATAAAGTAAGGTTAAAATCTTCTGATATGATTCCAGCAGACGTAGTTATCTTTGCTATAGGGGTAATTCCTAATGTAGATATATTTAAAGATACCCCTCTAAAGATAAACCGAGGCATCTTGGTAAATGAAAAGATGGAGACCAGTATTCCCAATGTATATTCTGCAGGTGATGTAGCAGAAGCATTTGATATGCTGATTGGAGATAACAGAGTAATTCCCATACTTCCAAATGCCTACATCCAGGGCGAAATAGCAGGCCTTAATATGACAGGTAGAGAAACTATATATAAAGGGAGCTTCCCAATGAACTCCATAGGTTTTTTTGATATCCATATTATGTCTGCTGGGCTAGTAAATCCGCCCCAAGGGATAGAAGTCTTAAGAAGATTTCAACCTGATAAAAGGATATATAGAAAGGTGTATCTTAAGGATGGAAAGATCCTGGGATTTATGTTTATAAATTCTATAGATAGAACTGGTATGATAGTGGATTTTATGAAAAATAATATAGATGTCTCTAGTTTTAAAGAGAGTTTATTATCGGATAATTTTGGTTTTTTAGACCTTCCAAGAGAATTTAGAAAGGAAAAACTTCTAGGAGTCTAATATGGTAAGGGAAGAAAGATTGAAAACTATATCAGCTAAGGGACTACACTATAAGATACTCAATGAAAAGATAAGGGGAGCATTAGAGGAGGGATATCAACAGATTAAGGTCCTTGAGGTAAATGGACAGCGTTATATAGGGGATGGACTTGCCTTCCCAGGGAGAAACTTAGAGATATATGGAACTGTAGGGAATGACTTAGCAATATTTATGGATGGTGCTACTATAAAGGTCTTTGGAAACGCCCAAGATGGTGTGGCAAACACTATGAATGAAGGGGAAATAATAATATACGGTGGTGTTGGAGACCTTATGGGCTATGGAATGAGAGGAGGGAGGGTCTTNGTNAGAGATTCTGTAGGCTACAGAGCCGGGATACATATGAAGGAGTATGAAGATAAGGTACCTATCCTTGTAATCGGAGGGAGCTGCGGCGATTTCTTGGGAGAATATATCGCAGGAGGAAGAGTTATTGTTTTAGGACTGGATATAGAAGAAAAAGACATAACAGGATACTTCTGTGGAACAGGGATGCATGGGGGNATAATCTATATTAGAGGAATGGTCCCAGAGTATAAATTAGGTAAAGAGGTAAAGATGGTGGAGGTAGAAGAAACTGATATCTCTTTCCTCCAACAACAACTACTAGATTTTTCAAACTACTTTGGAATAGATATAGCCTCTATTATGAACAGATCCTTCTATAAACTCGTCCCTAATAATAAACGCCCATATAGTAGACTATATACTTATTAAGGAGTACAATGTGTTAGAGAAGGAAGATAATAGTATGGCAAGTATTAAGAAGTTAAAAAAAATAATAGAAGAAAAGGATAGAGAGATCCTCTCTTTGAAGTCTATGTTAGAGAAGAAGGATGCTGAGCTGGATAGAATGATAAAAATGTCATCTTTTGCAGCCCTGCAACCTAGTTCTATTGAGGATATACTCAATCTTATAGTAACGGTAACTGTAGAACTTCTAAATACAAGAATATGTTCTATAATGCTGATAGATGAAGAGAAGAAGGAGTTCATAATTAAAGCTACCCAGAGTTTAGATGAAGAATATAAGAACAAGCCGAACTTAAAATTGAATCAGGGAATAACTGGATTAGTAGTAGAAGAAGGGCATCCCATTATAGTATCTGATGTAAGGGAAGACCCTAGATTTTTCTATAGAGATATTGCCAAGAAACTTGGACTGGTATCTATGCTTTCTGTTCCTATGTGTTTTAGAGAAAAAGTAGTTGGAGTTGTAAATGTCTATACCTCAGAAGAACACAATTTTAGCAAAGAAGAGGTCGGTATTGTACAAGCCCTGGCAAATTATGCAGCTATAGTGATTGGGAGTAGTCAGCTTAGAGAGGAGATCACTAAACTTAAAGAGTCTCTAGAAACAAGGAAGATAGTAGATAGAGCCAAAGGAATTCTAATGAAACATAAGGGGATGAGTGAGGAAGAGGCGTACAGGTTTCTACAAAAGAAGAGTATGGATACGGGAAGGTCTATGAAGGAAATAGCCTCTGCTATATGTCTTCTCTCTGAGATAAGCTAAATCAGGTTAAAATTTACTAGATGAAGAATTTTTCATCTGTTAAAAGGAATTAATCTAACTATTATATATAAAAACATCGGAAAACTTAGTCTATTAGGTATCTTTCTNTATTTATAGAATCTATAATTTCCTAGGAAGTTCGTAAAACTTCTCTTACTGTTTGGGTTATACCTATTGACAATTATTAAAATTAGTGGTAATAAGGAATAGTAAGCCTATATGAAAGGGGGTGAATAAGAGTGACAAAAGTAGATTTAGTAGATGCAGTAGCAGAAAAGGTTGGACAAACAAAGAAACTTACAGCTCAAATAATAGANCAAACACTCTCTTCTATTGTTGAAGCATTAGGGAAGGGAGAAAAGGTCCAGCTTATTGGATTTGGCAGTTTCGAAGTAAGGAAGAGAGCAGCTAGAAAGGGAGTAAATCCAAGGACAAGAAAGCCNCTAAATATACCAGCGAAATCNGTTCCTGTATTTAGAGCAGGGAAAGACCTTAGAGAAGCAGTGAAGTAGTTACTTACAGGTAGGAGAAGGTAAAGACATAATATTATCAGTTTTACCTTCTCCTACTATATGTTATAATAAGTCTATGGAATTTATAAGCCCTACTAAAGGGAAACTTACATTCGAAGAAATGTTTAAAGAGATAATTTCTTTCATCCAGGAAGAACCTAAAGAGTTATATCATCTTATAGTAGGAACAGATTCTTTGCCTGGGGAAGAGATATATTTTGTTACTGCAATAATTATTCACCGAATAGGTTATGGTGGTAGATATTTCTATAGAAAGATTATAAATAATTATATGAGGTCTTTAAGACAGAGGATATTTTATGAAGCTACACTGAGTCTTGAGACAGCAGGTCTTATAACCTCTGAACTTTCTAAAAATGGGGTATCTGAACTACCTATAGAGATCCATATAGATATAGGGACTAAGGGTGAGACGAAACAACTTATAAAAGAAGTAGTTGGTATGATCACCTCTAGTGGATATGCTGCCAAGATAAAACCTGAGTCTTTTGGAGCTAGTAAGGTAGCAGACAAATATTCCAAATAATTCAGGAGGTGTAAAATTGAAAGGTTCTTTAAAAGAGATCCAGATTAAAGAAGAAAGGATGAGAAATTTTATACTAGAAAAAGACTCTCAAGGACTTCTTATCACTTTAAAGCACAACTTTGCGTGGGCTACAGGGGGAGGTGATAATCATGTAGGTCTTGTTACTGAACTCGGAAATACCAGCCTATTAGTCACTGAAACAGGGTCTTATATCATTACAAACAGTATAGAAGCTCCAAGGATTGAAAAAGAGGAGATAGGTTCATTAAATCATTATAAACTTGAGGTCTTCCCATGGTATAAGCCTGAGAAGAAGCAACAGTTAATTGAAGAGATAACAAATGGTAACTTTATAACTGATGTTCCGTTTGGAAATGGGAGGATAGTAGACCTATTCCCAATTAGATATCCTCTAACTGAAGAGGAGGTAAAAAGGATAAGAGAGCTAGGTAAAGAGGCCAGTTTATGTATAGAAGAGGTCTGTAGAGAGATCTCTCCAGGAAAGACGGAACTAGAAGTGGCAGGGTTAGTTTCCAAGACATTACTAGCTAAAGGAATATATCCTAGTGTATTGCTTGTAGCATCTGACGAAAGAATCTTCGCCTTTAGACATCCTATCCCCACATCTAAAAAGATAGAAAAATATATTATGGTGGCAATATGTGCATTGAAAGAGGGTATACAGGTAGCTATTACTAGGTTAGTCCATTTTGGAAGCCTCCCAAAGGAGATAAGGGACAAACATAATGCGGTAGTAAAGATAGATGCTACTCTTATCCACAATACAAAGATAGGAGTAAAATGGGCTGATATTCTAGATAAAGGGATAAAGGCTTATCAAGACCTAGGATATCCAGAGGAATGGCAAAGGCATCATCAGGGAGGACCAACAGGTTATCTCAGTAGAGAATTTACAATAAATCCTAATACTAAAGGGGTAGTTATAAATAATCAGCCTGTTGCATGGAATCCTTCTATAACAGGTACAAAATCTGAAGATACGATCCTAGTTCAAGAGGACAAAAGAGATATTATCACCCCTACCTTTGACTGGCCTATATTGGAGGTAGAGATAGAAGGAATAACATATAAAAGACCTGATATTCTGGAGAGATAATATGAAAGCATTTATTATGGCTGCAGGAGAAGGCACAAGGTTAAGACCTCTTACGTATATAAGACCAAAGCCTCTTGTTCCTATTGCTAACAAACCGATAATCTTACGTATCATTTCCCTCCTTAAGGCTAACGGNTTTACAGAGATAATAATAAATCTTCATTATCAGGGTGAAAAGATAAAGGAGACCTTAGGGGATGGAAGAGAGTATGGTGTAGATATTGTATATTCTGAAGAAAAGATACTCCTTGGTACTGCAGGTGGAGTAAAAAGAATGGAAGAATCATTGCCAGACACGTTTCTAGTAATAAGTGGAGACATAGCTACTGATATAAATCTAAGAGAGATGTGGGCATTTCACAAAAGGAGAAGTGCATTAGTAACATTGGCAGCTACAATAGTAGATGACCCAACAAAATATGGAGTAATCTCCCTGAATAGTGATGGAAAGATTCAAAACTTTTTAGAAAAACCGCCTAGAGATAAGGTATTCAGTCCAATAGTCAATGCAGGAATATATATAGTAGAAAAAGAGGTACTTAGAGATGTCCCTCCTGATAAATTCTACGATTTCGGTAAACAATTATTTCCTCTTCTAATAGAGAAAGGTGCTCCTATATTTGGATATCTTTCCAGTGCATACTGGAAGGATATTGGAAATGTCTGGGACTATAAGAAGGTCCATAATGATATAGGGGATGGGAAACTTCAGATACCTCTCTATGGAGAACTTTTTACCGACAATGTTCGAGTAGGCATTGGAGCAGATATAGATAAAGCCAATTTCTTTGGCAATGTGTTTATAGGGAACAATGTAGAACTTGCAGAAGGAGTCACGATAGTAGGTCCTACATTTATAGGTGACCATACAAGGATAGGAGAAAATGTAAGGATAGAGGAATCGGTGATATGGGATAACGTCCACATAGAAGAAGATGCTACTATAATAAGATCTGTCATAGGAGATAATACTAAGATATTGAAAGAGAGTTACGTAATGGAAGGAATCCTCTGTAATCTTCCCAGNGAGGCAATAAATAGATGAGGGTTTTAATCACAGGCTCAACTGGACAACTAGGAAGAGCAGTTACAGAGGTATTCTTTAAAGAGGATATAGAGGTTTATCCTATTCCACACTCCCGTTTAGATATATCTAATAGAGAAGAGGTGAAAGAAATACTAACTGCATATCTACCAGATGTAGTAATAAATTGTGCTGCCTTTACTAATGTAGATGGATGTGAAAAGGAACCGAATAATGCCTATAGAGTAAATGCCATAGGGCCCAAAAATCTTGCTATTAACTCTGAGAAACTAAACATATTTCTTATACATATAAGTACAGACTACGTATTTGATGGGGCTAAGAACTCTCCTTATATAGAATTCGACACCCCAAATCCTATAAATANATATGGGAAGACCAAGTTAGAAGGAGAAAAATTTATAATATCCTTTTCCAAACATTATGCTATAGTAAGAACTAGTTGGTTGTATGGAGATGGGAGTAATTTTGTCACCAAGATAATAGAAAGGGCTAAAGACACTTCAGAGATCAAAGTAGTAGCAGATCAGTTTGGTTCACCATCATACACCTATGATGTAGCAAAAGCTATACTCTCTATAGTTAAAAACGAGGCTTATGGCATCTATCATGCTGCAAATATAGGAATAGTGTCTAGGTATGATGAAGCAAGATTTATCATAGAAAATCTGTCCTTCAATGTTGATGTAATACCGATAAAGCAAGAGGAATATAAATTACCGGCAGTAAGGCCAAGGTATACCCCATTAGGAAATTACCTTCTAGAGTTAGAGGGTATTTATAATATGAGAGATTGGAAGGAAGCTATGGAAGAATTCTTAAAAAAGGAGATGAGAAAGTGAAGATACTCCTCGTAAATCCACCTGCAGCAAGTTATTACCACAGGTTAGGACTGAAGTATCCCCCTCTTGGGATAGGATATATAGGAGCTATATTACAGAGCAATGGTTATACAGTAAAGGTTATAGACTTGAATGTGGAAAAGGTAAAGATAGAAACTATACCTTATCAGGATTACAATATAATTGGAATCTCTACAGATACTACAAGGTATCCTGAAGCTATAAAAATAGCCAGGAATGCTAAGGCTAAGAATAAGAATTGTATAGTAGTAATAGGTGGACCTCATACCACATTTCTAGATAAAGAGACCCTGAGAACAAAGGTTATAGACTATGTGGTAAGGGGAGAGGGGGAGTATATTATGTTAAATCTAGTAAGAGCAATAAAAGAAGAGATACCTATAACTGAGGTAAAAGGGATATCTTACATAAGAGATAATGAGATTATAAGAAATCCTGATGCCCCATTTATTGAAGACCTGGACACACTTCCCTTCCCTGCACGTAATCTACTTCCTATGGATAAGTATACTGCTACACTTGAGGGAACATATGCTACATCTCTTATCACCTCTAGGGGATGTCCGTTCAATTGTAGTTTTTGTTCATCAAGCATATTCTCAGGAATAAAGTGGAGGGCAAGAAGCCCAGAAAATATTTTAGAGGAACTTGAGGTCCTACATAAAGGATACGGTTTTAAAGCCATCGCTTTTTGGGATGATAATTTTACCCTAGACCCGAAAAGAGTAATAGAGATATGTGAAGGGATATTAAAGAGGAACTGGCATTTNAAATGGTGGGCATTTTCTCGTACTGAGAGTATATTGAAATATCCTAAAATGGTTGAACTTATGGCAAAGGCAGGAAACTATATGCTATTCATTGGTTTTGAGAGTGCAAATCAAGAGGTNTTAGATAGCTATGGNAANAAGCTTATAACAGATAAAGCAAAAGAGGTGATTGATACTCTCAGAAGGTATAAAATAAAAATAATGGGAAGCTTCATCATTGGGGCTATAGGAGAAACAAAGGNGATGATTCAAAAGACTATAAATTATGCTAAAAAGTTAAATCCTGATATAGCTCAATTCTCTATACTTACTCCTTATCCTGGGACAGCCCTCTTTAAAGAGGTAGAATCTAAGATTATAAACAGAGACTGGAGTGCATATACAGGAGGGCATAATGTGTTCCATCTCGAAAGACTTACACCACTCCAATTGAGGTGGCTAGCCGCTAAAGCCTATATATCTTTTTATGGAAGGCCAGAAAGATTACTAAAACAGGGAATCCCTAGTCTATGGAATATGATAATCGGCTACAAGATAAATAAAAAGGTCCCTATTAAATTTCTTAACGGAGATTGGCAAGCAACATCTTAATTGATATGAAAAGTTTTGTAGAAAGGTACTATAAAAGGAACTTTCTAGTAAATAGTCTAGATGTAGGTTTTTTTACCCTTGGACTTACATTTGTTTCTACCTCTACCATATTCCCTGTACTTATCAAAAATCTGGGTGGGTCAAATCTCCATATAGGGCTTATTCCTGCTATTGCCAACCTCGGTTGGACGATTCCCAGTTTATTTGGAGCAAAGCTGGTTGCAAATATGCCAAGGAAGTTAGGCTTTATATTAAAAGGAACAGTATGGGAGAGGGTACCATATTTGATTATTGCCTTTTTACTCATATTTCTAGCGCCTAAAAATCCTACTTTAACATTATATCTATCCCTCTTACTCCTCTTTGTTACTACCTTTGCTGGGGGGATACTTTTTCCTGCCTGGCTCGACCTTATAGGTAAGATCATCATTCCATATAAAAGAGGAACATTTTTTGCTATAGGTGGGGGGATAGGTGGGGCAGCAGGGATAATCGCCTCATTTATAGCCAAGCAATTTCTAGAGGTTTATCCATTTCCTCTAAATTTCTTTTATTGCTTTTTAAGTGCAAGTATTTCCCTTGGGATCTCCTATCTATTTATCTCTCTCACCAAAGAACCTGACTCAGAGATAGATTCAGATGAGGTTGATTTTCTAGATTATATAAAAAGTCTCCCTATCATTTTAAAGGATGATAGAAATTTTGCATTTTATATACTAGCCAGAGTTATAGCAACATTAGGAAGTATGGGGATCGGCTTTTATACGGTATATAGTCTTAAAGAATTTGCTTTAGCTGATGAATTTGCAGGCATATTTAGTGCATTTCTCTTAGGTTCACAAACACTCTCCACCTTCTTTTTAGGTCCCATAGGAGACAAGAAGGGACATAAACTCATCCTTTCTACCGGGATACTCTCTCTCACCATAGCATATTTAGGACTCCTCTTGGGGGTAAGCTCCTGGGCAGCATATCTAGCATTCATCTTTTTGGGTATAAACTACAGCGCCTTTAACACATCTGGTTTAGCACTACTAATAGAATTTGCAGATGAGGAGCTAAGGGCAGTATATGTAGCCCTTTCTAATACAATCATAGGACCGTTCAGCTTTCTTGCTCCAATTATTGGAGGAATATTAGCTAATAATCTCGGTTATAAAGCGATGTTCTTAATTTCTCTAATATTGAGTCTATTAGGATTTATTATTATGCACTTTATAGTTAAAGAGCCAAGGGAATCTCTTAAATAGGAGAGATAGCATAAATATAAACACATTTAAAAGGATTATCACTCCTCCAGAAGCTACATTAAAGTAGTAAGAGAAAAGTAAACCCATTAGAACAGATAAAACACCTACAATTAGAGAGATAATAGTAGTCATTTTAAAACTATTTGAAACTTCTATAGCAGTAGCTACAGGAATTACAGTAAGGGCAGAAACAAGCAAGATTCCAGAGATTCTTATTGAAATGGCTATTGTAATAGCACTCACAAGGATAAAAAGGATGTTTATCCTCTCCACAGGTAATCCACTTGCCTTAGCAGAATCCTCGTCAAATGTAATATAGAAAAGTGCTCTATAAATAAGATATATAATTAGTATAGATAATCCCCCTACTACTATAGTAAGGATAAGTTCTGCTTTCGTCAGGGCTAAAATACTACCAAATAGGTAGGAATTAATATTTATATTCATCCCTTTAAAGAAACTTATAATTACTATCCCTAATGCCATACCCGCAGAGAGAAAGATTGCCGTAGCAGTATCCCCATAAAGTTTGGTTTTTCTGGAAATATAGTCTATACCAAGTCCTCCTACAATACTAGATATCAATAAGGTAATCGAAGGGTTCAATCCAAGGATTATACCTAAGGCTAATCCACCAAAAGAGAGATGTGCTATTCCATCTGCTACAAGAGAAAGGTTTCTCAAAACAAGAAAGACCCCTATCAAAGGACATAAAAGACCTATTATAATCCCGGAGATAAACGCATACTGCATAAATGTGTATTGAAAGACATCCATATCTTTACTCCTTTCCTAAAAGTTCTTCTATCTCTAAGGGCCAAAGAACCTTCTTATAGAATTCTTGAGGTTTCCCAATGAAGTGGAGTNTTTTATCTAGATAGGCCAATCTCTTAACCTCACTTGCCACTGTACTTACATCATGAGATACAATAATAATAGTAATGCCCATATCTCTGTTCAGTTCACCTAAAAGGTTATAGAATTGTGTTTGGGCATTAATATCTATACCAGTTGTAGGCTCATCTAAGACTAAAAGCTCAGGATTACCTGCAATCGCTCGAGCAATAAACACACGCTGTTGTTGTCCACCTGAAAGTTCTCCTATCCTTTTCTTCTTATAAACTAACATTCCTACCCTCTCTAAGGCAGAATCTATAATTCTATAGTCTTCCTTGTTTAACCTCCTATATATAGGGGTCTTTAATCTTCCCAAACTAACTATNTCTTCTACTGTGGCAGGGAAATTCCTTTCAAAAGAGGTAGCCTTCTGTGGGATATAACCTATCCTGTTAGTATAAATACGGACCTCACCAGCCTTCGGTTTTAAGATACCGGTAATAATCTTCAAAAGGGTACTTTTTCCGGAACCATTAGGGCCTATAATGCCCAAAATCTCATCCCTGTAAAGTTCGAAAGAGATCCCTTCCAGGACATCCTCCCCATTATAACTAAAATATACGCCATTAACTTCTAAGATCTTATCCATTGTATTCCAATGCCAATTTCAGGTTCTCAAGATTCTCTTTCATCTTAGAGATATAATCCTTCCCAATATCTGAATCCTTCTTACTTAATCCTTCCACAGGGTCAAGGATAAGTACCTTAGCTCCTGTCTCTTTTGCTATAGAGTCAGCAAGCTTAGGTGATACAAGGGGTTCCGCAAAGATATATTTTATCTTATGGTCCTTAATAAATTTAGTGATATCCACTATGTCCTTTAAACTCGGTTCTGATTCTGGAGATATACCGGTTATAGAAATCTGAGTAAGTCCGTATCTCTTGGCAAAGTATGAAAAAGCAGCATGTAATACTACAAACTCTCTCTTTCTGCATCTAGAAATCGTTTCTCTGATCTCCTTATCTAATGTATCCAGCTTCTTAGCATATTCTATATAGTTCTTTTCATAGTATGATTTATTTTTCGGGTCAAGAGCAATTAACTCATCCCTTATAACCTTAATCTGAAGTTTCACTAACATTGGGTCTAACCATATATGGGGGTCCTGGGATTCCATATTTATAGCCTTACTTAAATCAATCACCTTTAGATTTTTATTATTACTCGACCTAATAAAATTCTCTGCCCAAGCCTCTAAGCTCTTTCCGTTATAGATAAAAAGATCTGCCATATTTAGTTTTGCCACATCACCCGGGGAAGGTTCCCAATCGTGAGGTTCTACATTAAACGGGATCAAAGTAGATATATCTATCCTCTCTCCTCCTATATTCCTTGTAAAATCATAGATAGGATAGAAGCTTACAACGACCTCTAGTTTATTCTTACCGAATNAGAGAGAGGGAATTACTACAAAGAATATAAAAACAATTANTACTATTTCTTTTGCTTTTGACATTTTGATTCAAACTCCTTTCTCTTTTGGCATTCAGCACAATATCCATATAACTCTAGATAATGGTCAGTGATAAGAAAGCCAGAATCTCTTAATATAGCTCCCTCTATAGGCTTAACAAAACACCCATCAAGGGGAATAATCTTTCCACAACCTATACATATAAGGTGGTGATGATGGGTAAGAAGATTCGACTCATACCTTATCACTCCATCATTAAAAATTACCTTTCTTATCAGCTTTTTCTTCTCAAAAAGTTCTAGGGTTCTATAAATGGTAGTTCGTCCCACTTTTGTTAAATCAAGCAGATAATCATATACCTCATCAGCAGTCATTGGACGCCTTACATCAAATAAAACCTGAAGTATCCTCCTCCGCTGTTCTGTTACCTTTTCACCACTGTCTTTTATTATCTTTTCTACGTTATTCATATTCCTCCTAAATGAAACTTAATTTCATTTAAGATTATAATAGATCCAACTTAATATGTCAAGATAAACAAAATTATCCCAATAAAGATTTAGGCAGGGCTAAAGCCCTGCCTAAAAAAGATCGGATATCTAAAGTTACTTATCCCTCCCATAACTTTTCAGCTATCCTTCTACCCATCTCTAGAGTACTAGCAGTTCCTCCAAGGTCATAGGTAATATACTTACCTTCCTTTATAGTTTCTGCTACTGCATTTACTATACGTTTCTCCCAATCCTTCTCTCCTAAGTATCCTAACATCATAGCTGATGCCAAAATAACAGCAGTGGGATTTACTTTATATTGCCCTCTATATTTTGGAGCAGAACCATGGACCGCTTCAAAAATAGCCACATCTTCTCCGATATTAGCACCAGGAGCTAAACCTAATCCTCCTACAAGACCCGCACAGAGGTCAGAAAGGATATCACCAAAAAGGTTAGTCGTTACTATTATATCAAAGTTTTCTGGGTTTTTTACCAGTTGCATAGCCATATTGTCTACTATCTTATCTTCAAACTCTATATCCGGAAAATCTTCTGAGACCTCTTTAGCAACGTCCAAAAATAATCCATCTGTAAACTTCATTATATTTGCCTTATGTACCGCTGTCACCTTCTTACGATTATTCCTTCTCGCATAGTCGAANGCAAACCTCACTATCCTCTCGCTAGCCTTCTTAGTAATAATCCTTATACTCTCTGCAGCCGTTCTATCTTCATCAACATAATGTTCAACTCCTGCATAAAGGTCCTCGGTATTCTCCCTTACTACCACTAAATCTATGTTTTCGTACCTACTTGGGACACCCAAAAAAGACCTTACAGGTCTCACATTAGCAAACAATTTGAGTTCTTGCCTCATAGCTACGTTTACACTACGAAATCCAGTTCCAATCGGTGTCGTTATTGGGCCCTTCAAGGCAACCTTATTTCTTTTTATACTCTCTATAGTCTCCTCAGGGATAGGAGTATCATATTTCTCAATAGCACCTTCTCCAGCTAGACATTCATCCCATTCAATATCAAGACCTGTAGCATTTAGTACTAGCAATGTAGACTCTACGATCTCAGGGCCTGTTCCATCTCCTCTTATCAATGATATTCTATATTTAGCCAATTGAAAACCCTCCATATTTTTTAAAATAATTTACCAGTCCACCATTTTTCAGTAATTCCATCATAAAAGGTGGAAGAGGATTGACTACTATTTTGAAACCCTTAGTAATATCTTCTAGGATACCGCTTTCTAGGTCTATTCTTAATTCGTCTTTATCATTTATATTTGATGTATCACATTCTACCAAGGGTAGTCCATTATTTATCGCATTTCTATAGAATATCCTAGCAAAAGAGATAGCTATTACCCCTCCCAGTCCTGCGTATTTTATTACTAATGGTGCCTGTTCTCTACTAGAGCCACAACCGAAATTTTTACCAGCAACAATAAAATCACCAGGTTTTATCTTCTT
>JGI24721J44947_10002071_pt1 | contig 28639 bp, 18 predicted proteins | sample YelNatPaOPGAMG01_FD_44947 | JGI IMG/M metagenome (IMG submission 44947) | reverse complement strand
AGTTGGAAATAAGTCGTTGCCTCATAATTTAGGTAACCGAAATAGGAGAATACTAAACTATTGGAACACAAGTTAGACAAGAGTATCTGGCAGCCATAAGGAAACGGTATCATTTGGCAGGCGAACACGTACATTTTAAAACTGCCAAACAATCTTAACTTTCGGTTACCTTTTATTTTGAGGCAACACGCCCAAATTTCAAAGGAGAGTTTACCCCCGACTATATTCATCTCGACCTATAATCTTAAACTTAGCCGTCATACCGAAACATCATCTTGAATCCAGCTCTGGAATGGCTACGTTTTCAACCTCGTCACCATCAAATCCGCTGCGGAGTAAACTAACGGGAACGGCATCCCACGTTTTGACTTGTAAACCTGTCGCACCTGGAGAAGCCTTACCTCTAACCGAAGCTCCTTTCCAAATTCGACTGTTGCCGCTTCTCCAACTTTCAGCTTCACCTCCCTATTTCGACGATCGATTAACGTCAAAGCAATAGTTGCATCTCCGAGATACTCATGAACACGCTTGGCGCTAATAATAACATTGTTTCTCTTCGCTGTCACCGTAGAGTTCTCCAGAACCGTAACGATGTCTCGCGGGCCAGTTCTTTTGTACCCAATTGGGGCACTAGATCTCTGAAATTCATAGGGAATATAAATTGAACTGTGCTTTCTCCAATTGTCTTTCACGAATTTGAAGGCTTCATTGATGAGTTTCATTTTCATTGTGCCAATCCGCTGCATCTTTGGATCTCCTTCGAAGCGATCTGGGTGCCACGCCTTCACTTGAATGTTGTACGCCTCTCTAACTTCCTCAAGTGTCTTCGGATTCGTAAGCTCAAGTATACGATAGGCTTCTTGAAATGTCATAGCGCCATTTTCATTTCATCTTCAATTCAAAACCATGCAGACCGCAGATTTCAGGCAGACGTATTTAAATTCAGAAGATTGATTGACAGACCCGTTTTTCACCAATGACATGCCGATTGCGTTAAATTCCATTTTCTCAAAGAAATTTTTTGCAGCCTCGATAAGGAGGAAAATGTTNCGAACGCGATGAGTTAGAAGATGTCAACTAAAGAGATGTGCATGATTAAATATGGCCTTGCNTTTGCTCCACAGTTAGAGTCTTTCTATCGCGTTCGGCCCGCACATGATGGCATTCGCGCGTATTCTATAAGTGTCCATTTNATTGCAAGGAATCGAGTCATGTTAATAACTCCTGCTTTCGAAATTTTGTGAGGGAAAAACATGGACAGTGTAAGTTCTAACAAGGACCCTAAGCTCATACGACTGGTTAATTTCCGATATTGCCATAAAAACCATCATTTTCTCGTTTTCCTCGCTGACTTCATCTTCCCAGCCAACCACCGTCGACGGTAATGACGCTACCGTGCAGATAACTCGAAGCATCCGAGCAGAGAAAAACAATGGCACCCATAAGATCTTCCGGTACTCCCCATCTCCCAGCTGGAATTCTGTCCAAAATGCTTTTCGCCCTAACGGGGTCTTCCCGAAGGGGTTTTGTGTTATCGGTCGCTATGTAGCCCGGTGCAATCGCGTTCACGTTTACTCCCTTGGAAGCCCATTCGTTCGCAAACGCCATTGCCAGTTGCTTTACGCCCCCTTTCGATGCCGAGTACCCAGGAACAAGTATGCCTCCCTGAAACGATAAAAGGGAAGCAACAAAGACAATTTTACCATATCCCCTTCTAACCATATCTCTGCCGATCTCACGTGTCAATATGAACTGCGCAGTAAGATTAACCTCAATGACCTTGTCCCAATACTCATCAGGATGCTCTAGGATGGGCTTCCGCAAGATAGTTCCGGCATTATTTACAAGAATATCGATCCTTGGGAAATCCGATTTGACCTTTTTTATGAAATCATAAAGCGACTCCCGATTTGAGAAATCACTTGTATAAGACTTAAATCCTCGGCCGCGCGACACGATCTCGCTCTCGAGNTCTGAGAAATCAGACGAAGTCGAAACGCCTATGATGTCCGCACCGGCTTCAGCCAANGCAATCGCGTACGACCGACCTATACCGCGATTTGATCCNGTAACCAATGCAATCTTGCCATCCAGTCTGAATTTGTCGAGAATCATACCTGATCATTCCTCCTTTTTGAAGTATTGATAACTGCAGACAACCTATTCATTTCAACGTGTTCATTTCGACANNGTCCATGTCTTCAAATTCTTGGTTCTCCCCACCCATTGCCCAGATGAACGAATAGCTCTTTGTGCCAACGCCGCAATGTATCGACCAGCTCGACGAGATGACCGCCTCTTTGTCGTGTACCACGATGTGCCTCGTTTCAGAAGGTTCACCCATCAGATGAAATACAACTGAGTCCTTATCGAGATTGAAGTAAAAATATATCTCTGTCCTCCTCTGATGTGTATGCGGAGGCATCGTGTTCCAAACGCTTCCTTCGTCAAGTTCAGTTAACCCCATCACAAGTTGTGAGCTCATCACTCCGCCCGGATGAATATACCTGCTAATGGTACGTAGATTTGCGTCCGTCCTACTTCCCAATCTTTCCGAATAAACATCCCCATGCTTAATGAAAGAGGTCGGATAGACTGCGTGTGCTGGGTAACTGACGAAATAAAAATTTGCAGGCTCGGTTTTATCATTACTTGATAAGAAAATTTCTCTTGCTCCTCTGCCAACATATACAGCATCTTTATAGCCGACGGAAAACTCCTGATCATCTACCTTGATTTTACCAACACCTCCAATGTTGAAAATACCAATCTCTCGACGCTGGGCAAAGTAATCTGCCGCCATCTCGCGTTTCGTGCTCAAAAGTTGGAGAGGCGATTCAATTGGTACAGCTCCACCAACAATAGCCCGATCTAAATCGAAATAGACCATCTGAATCTTCCCATTAATGAACAAATTTTCTATTAGGTACGATTTTCTCAGCTGTTCCGTCGAAAATGACTTGTAGCTCAAATTATCAGGGGAATATCTTACTTCCATTTTTCACCTTTCATTCACCAAATGAGTTTTTAATTTTAAAGAATACCCTTAAGCCAAAGTGAAATTTCCTTTGTCATTTCACTTCAATTCTCTAGTTAACGGTCTATATAACTGGTACGCACAATCCATTCTCTTCGCAAAACTAATCATCGTGCCGAAATGTGCACCATCCATTCTTATTACCATCTAATATAACAAATAGAAGCTTACTTTCGAACACACGACTGACATTGAGTAATTACCTCCAGTTGAGATCCTACAGTCCTGAGAAAGCTTCTTGGCAATACACTTTAGCATTTTGTCACACAGGAACTCTTTGAAAAGTTAAATCCTCAGATTTACTCAGAGTCATACAACTGATCAAAATACGCCATGGTGGACTACCGAATCGAGAAGCGGATATAGAATTAGGCTTAGCATCGCCTTTACCAAGGTACTCAATGAAGGGACAGACTGTAAGCTCGGCCTCGTTGTTGACAAGCTAACAAGTTCTATCAAATTCATCACATGAAGGAGTAAAGAGCAGCCCCCGCCACTATTTTTCTGGGGAGACTATGGGAGTATTCGATCACACTATTTGCGGAGTCCCTCTGGACAGACATTGCGCTGATGAAAACATAGTCTGCCCACTTGATCTCTTCATCCGTAATTGAGCGCACATTCAAATCGACCAACTTCTTCTCCCAATTTTTCAGGGAACATTGCCGCTGGAGTCAGAAGGCCTAAAGGAATATGCGGGATGCCGCAAAGTGGCAAAGGAGACCATGAAAGATCCTGGAAAAATGTTCGAAATGTTCAGGATAGACATAAAGGCGACCTGCGAAAAGGCATTAGAGCAATTTATATCGATGGAGCTGACATCTTACCCTGCTTGGCAGAGATAGGTATGAACGATCGACAGGATCCTGTGAAGAAGATGATCATCATAAGAATTATAGAAACGGAAGTTACGCACGAAGTTCCACAGCGAAAACAATAGGAGACCTTTACTTCAGAGTGTCGCGTGACCGGGACTGTAAACCCATATGAGCGATACGAGGAAGAGATCGGGCACGATATCCAAGCAATGTTCCTGTCAGGGATGTCAACGCGGAGCATAGAACTCTTCTCCGAGCATCTTCTGGGCTGAAAGGTATCCCTGGGCGAAGTCTCGAGGATAAACGGCGAGTTGATTTCAGCAGTAGATAAGTGGCGGACACGTTCACTTACCGGAATGAACATCGATTACATGTTGATGGACGGGGTTTTCTTTAAATTTAGGCTGAAAAAGGTGGTAGATGGCGCGACACGGGTGGAGATTGAAATGTTTACACACAAAATACTTGACATTACCCAAGAACGAATTTATACTTTAATAGCTGCAACATCGACTGACGGTCTTACACAAGAATTTCACGAGGTTAGCATGGAAATCATTATTTACAGCAAACGTAATATCAATCTTCTTAATGAATCGAGACGGACTGGCAAGAACCTCAAATTGCTCATGTCGGCCACAGCCGTGAATGCGCGGATTGCTTGCCTAATGAGTCAGGTGTTGGTCGCACTGATGCTCGTTGTTGCCTTCGGAACTGTGCGGGTGTGTGCGCAGGACTGGACAGCGCGCGCCCGGNAGCTTGTCAGCCAGATGACNTTAAAGGAGAAGATCGAAGAGCTTCACGGCCTGCGGGATAATGTACACCTTCGTTATGTTCCACAGGTCCCGCGGCTTCACATCCCCGCTCTGCGTATCGCTAACGGTCCTGCTGGCGTCGGCCCTGCGGACGAGATCAAACAGTTGCCGGCCACAGCCCTTCCAGCGCCGATTTCTCTCGCTGCAAGCTGGGACGTCCAACTTGCACATCGGTACGGCGTGATTATTGGCCGCGAGGCCAGAGATTTGCGTTATGGCCTTTTGGAAGGACCCGACGTGAATATTGCACGTGTCCCACAGAACGGCCGTACATTCGAAGCATTTGGTGAAGACCCGTACCTGGTATCGCGAATAGCGATAGCGGAGATAGATGGCATCCAGAGCCAGAGGGTGATTGCCGATGTCAAACACTTTGATGCCAACAATCAGGAAACAGACAGGATGAAGATCAACGAGATTATCGGCGAACGCGCGCTGCGGGAAATTTATCTCCCTGCGTTCGAAGCGTCTGTCAAGGAGGCTCACGTTGGTGCTGTAATGGGCGCATATCCTAAAATCAACGGAATTTACTGTTGTGAAAACAGCATGCTTCTGGACACGATTCTAAAGAAAGAATGGGGTTTCAATGGTTTTGTCACTTCGGATTTTGGGGCGACGCACAGCACGGTAAATTCAGCGCTGGCCGGCCTGGATCTTGAGATGCCCGAGGGTCGGTACTTCGGTGTACCGCTTGAGAAAGCGGTCGAGTCTCACCAGGTGCCAATGTCGACCATCAACGACAAACTCATCAGACGCTTCAGTACCATGATGAAGTTTGGACTTTTTGACCATCCCATGAAATTGAAACCCATTCCGACACGCCGTGACGGAAGAGAAGCACTTAAGATTGCCGAGCAAGGAATGGTCCTGCTCAAGAACACAGGGGATGCACTGCCGCTCAATTCGAAGAAGCTGCACAGCATTGCAGTGATAGGCCCCTACGCTATGAAAGCTATGACCGGAGGCGGGGGCAGTTCAAGAGTTCGGCCGCTGTACACCGTCGACCCTGTCGAGGGTATTGAACACATCGTCGGCGATAAGGTTAGGGTGCAATTCTCTGACGGGTCGGACATTTCCCAGGCCGTTGCCCTTGCTAAGACTGCAGACGTGGCGATTGTCATGGTGGGCGACCACGAAACTGAGGGACAGGATCATTCTTTGACCCTTTCAGGAAACCAGAACCAGTTGGTTGAAGCGGTGGCCGCAGCCAATCCGCGCACTATCGTTGTGCTGAAGACTGGTTCGGCGGTGCTCATGCCGTGGGTCGATAGAGTCCCTGCTGTTCTCGAGGCCTGGTATCCTGGCGAGGAGGATGGAAACGCTGTGGCAGCGGTTCTTTTCGGAGAAGTCAATCCATCTGGGAAGCTTCCTCTGACTTTCCCCAGACAACTGGCCGATCTGCCGGCCAACACCCCAGAGCAGTACCCGGGCGTAGACGGCTTGGTGAAATACTCTGAAGGTGTTTTTGTCGGTTACAGGCACTTTGACGAGGACAGTATAAAACCGCTTTTCCCGTTCGGCTTTGGTTTGTCCTACACAACTTTCGCATACAAGCATTTATTGGTCACTCCCAGGATGCTTTCCTTGAAAGACAACTCAAAACAGGCAGTTACTGTAGCGCTCGATGTGACGAACACAGGTAAAAGGGCGGGCAAGGAAGTGGTGGAGCTTTACCTCGGGATCCCCTCCACTTCCACCGTTCCGCAGCCGCCTGAGCAGTTGAAGGCCTTCGCAAAGGTTGCCCTCGAACCCGGCGAAACCCGACATGTGGTTCTCAAGCTTGACGGGCACTCAATGGCTTACTGGGATACTGCCTCACATGGCTGGACGATCATACCTGGAACCTACCGTGTGATGGTAGGTTCTTCATCACGTGATATACTACTTCGTGGGAGCTTCCAGGTCCTGCCGGAGTAATCCAATTGTCAATTGCAGCATGCGCTCCCGAACTTCAGAATTCCCGCGCGTACTGATTGGGAAAGGGCAATCGTGGGAAATAGTGCCGTGGAATTCTCCTTGACCAGCTCTCCCACATCGGCGGGAGTAGCGGTTTCCATGTTGTTTCTTAATTCTCCGCTGAAAGGGGCGGAGGTTTCAAGCGAGACTGCCACTGCCATGGAGCATGAATTGGCAGTTGCAATAATGGAGCGGGTTGCCAACTGACGCTTTTGCCCGCCCCAGCCAATATCTGTCGAAAGACTGGACGCACGTCACTGACGATGCAGGGATGATGGCGCTAGTGGGAATGTTACAGTTCCTCCCGACGAACAGACATGCTCTTCTTTGTTTCGAACACTTTTTAAAAAAGTGGACTGCAAGAGTCCGGCACTCCAACAGTCCTGCAGTCTATGGCACTCAAGCCTCTTGATCCTGTCGACTATCCGGAGAAAGAAACCAGTGGCTGCCGTTTTCTTACGTATACACTGTCATGCCGTTTTGGTTAGGGAATGCTCGGCCAGAAAACTGTCAGCAGGATGTCAACAAAGCATAAGCACGTCTTGGGCGACATGTGAGTACCGACGGCAAACTGACTTACGTCCAGCCGATCGGCAGCGACTCGCAAAAGTTTGTTATCTAAATTTAACCGAAGTCTACGGCACAAAAGCCTTCTTGCTCGCAGGCAGCGAAGTATACCGGATGGCTATGTTGGAGGACAACTACCAAGTTAGAATAAAAGCGACGAGCCTGGGAGACTTCCGTCGGGCCTGCGAGACCGTTCAGCTCAACCCCGAGAAGGTTGCAACACACTCCGGGCTAAATCCAATGACCGCGAAATTCGCGATCATGGGCAGGGGCTCGTCGCGCATACTGGATTTGCAAATCTATGCTTCGAAGCCTGGACAACGGCAGGACAAACTGCTGTTCCAGGTCGACCTTATGCCGTACGAGATCGGAGCACCACATAGACGTAAAAAAGAAAAATCGCACCCGCTCTTCCGAAAATGATCGAGAGAGAGGGATAGCTCAGAAAAATCCGGGCGGAATTTTTATTTCCAATTCTTGAAAGGCCCGAGATGCTTACGAAAATGTTCAATCAATAGCTGATAGTGAAGGTCTTCGTTTTCTTCAAGACATCTGTATATCCGGTTTCTGAAGATGTACTCAGACTTATCATTCTTTTCAGTCAAAACTCTTCCGTACGTCACATGAAGCGCCTGGCGAGCATCAGCTGACTCAAACAGAGCAATGAGTTCACTGTCCGTGTAGTCTTTCCCTGATTTGATCTTTTTCATGTCAGCCGTTACATGATAACTCTTTCTCTCAAGATCGTAGAGGCTAACTGAGAAGTCGAGTATCTCTCTGAAGAGAGATGGGTCACGCATCGCGACCACCTTTAGCGCTTCTAAGTAACTTGTCCCAGCCGTCTTTATGTGAATAAGAGCTTCCCCTAGCGAGCCAACTGCATCATACACACGAAACTTATCGCTTCCAGAATGGAAACTAACCTTGTAGGTACCAAAGTACTTCGCAATTGCGATATGCTTCAGATAATGCTCCTTAAACAGTTCGATGTCTCCTTTATATTCGATTCCTTTTTCAAAATCCCCCACGAACCGTGGAGCAAGGCTAACGAATTCGACTCCCATTCTCATGAGTTCGCTAACGATAAAAAAATGTTCGAACGGTGTCGTCACGGTGTCCGTCTCGTCGATCGAAACCTCAATCTCGCAAGCATAGTTCGCATGGTTTGTCTTCAGATGATCATGTATCCTCTTAATATTAAGGATGGCCGCCATGTATTTGAGGCAAGCCTCAAGCACTTCTCTTTCTGANGCATTTATTGAATGAGAAGGATCTAATTTTAGAGTCTTCTCCTTGTATCTACTCATCAAATTCTCGTACGAATCTCCAAAGTCCTTCCAAGGAAGGGAACTTACTTTTTTCATCAGATCATCATAAGGAAGTTCAGTGACACCGTTAACGACATGATCACTTGGATCGATCGTAAACATAGTGAAGCCGGCTTTCACAAGGCGATCGACATCATCAGTTGTCTTCAGATGGTCTGCGTCCGCACCGAAGCCATCTTTATATCCTTCCTGAAATACCGCCCAAACGGCGGCATCCATCACGTCCTCAGGGGTTCGCTGTGTTCTGGTAAGTTCACGAATCGATTGTTGTGCAAGGACAGGCTTGAAGTTGTATCCCCTCAAGGCCCGCAGATGACCCGGATTGGCAAGGCCGAGACGATCACCGAAACCGTAGGAATTATGAAGCCCTATCGTAACAGGCCGCGTGAAAGGGAACAGTTGCTTCAGGCCTTCAGCATTAATNTGATCCATCCTGCATCTTTTCAATTTGATACTCTTTCCGTTTGAACTGAGACNCGGGATGTCCTCACCTCGAAACTTCGATGCTACGTCTTGACTGTCATTTTCAGTCATTATGTAAAGATATTTCCCGCTGGATTCACGACCGATAAAAAGCTTCGCTCCTCCGGTTTCATTTATAGAATTCGGATAGACCTTTATCGAAAATCCATTACCAAAAGAATATATCGAAAAGCCATCCAAGTTCTTNGCCATAGTTGCATTTTCTGTATTCATTTTCAATTCTTCCGTTATTCTATTTTGTAGCTTAGCATCTCGTTCACGCACCTAATTTTTTTCAGACCTTGGCAGGCTCCATCTTGGGTACGAGAAGATGGAACAATAAAAGTGCGAGCAGATACACAGTCCCACAGACGATAAAAAGGATTACATAACTTCCCGTGAACTGCAGTATCATCCCTGCCGCTGTCGCTATCAACATCCCACCGACAGCTCCCGCCATACCGCCAAGCCCAACTACAGACCCGACTGCTTTCTTCGGAAACATATCTGAAGCTGTTGTGAAAAGATTTGCTGACCAACCCTGGTGTGCTGCTGCCGCTACTCCGATTAGGAACACCGCCCACCATTCAGGGACTACAGCCGCAAAAACTATCGGAACAATGAGCAGAGCGCATATGAGCATGACAATCTTTCTTCCCTTATTGATGCTGTATCCACGCGCAATGAATAACCCAGAAAGCCATCCACCACCAATACTTCCGATGCTGGTCATCGTATAGATAACGATGAGTGGCAATCCCAACTGTGAAAGATTCAAACCATATCGCTGGTTTAGGAAAAGAGGTAGCCAGTAAAGATAAAACCACCAGATCGGATCTGTTAGAAATTTCCCTATAACAAATGCCCAAGTTTGTCTATGCCGCAACAGATTGATCCACGGGATCTTCTCGCTCTCCGGTTCAAGTGGATCACTCTCTATGTATGCTAACTCTTCTTTACTCAGCTTAGGCTGCTTCCGCGGTATCTGGTATAACCAGACCCATAATACTACCCAGATAAACCCAAGTGCTCCTGTAAAAATAAATGCCTCCCGCCAACTCCATGTCAACGTGATCCATGGTACGAGAGCAGGTGCAACCACTGCGCCGATATTAGCGCCCGAATTGAAAATTCCAGTTGCCAGCGCCCTTTCTTTCTTGGGAAACCATTCTGCTGTAGCTTTAATAGAGGCCGGGAAATTTCCAGATTCGCCTAAACCAAGAATGAATCGCGCAACTCCAAAACCAAAAACGGTCCTTACAACAGCATGTCCCATTGCTGCCAGACTCCAGACCAGAATTGAGAAAGTGTAGCCGATCTTTGTCCCAACCTTATCGATCAGCCTTCCCACAAAGAGGAGTCCGATTGCATATGCCGCCTGGAACGCAGTCACGATGTATCCATAATCCATTTGGTTCCAGCCTATCTCTTTCTGCAATACAGGTGCAAGGATTCCAATGACCTGTCTATCGATATAGTTGATAGTTGTTGCAAAGAATAATAACGCACACACGCTCCACCGATAGTGCCCAGCTTTTTGCTGAATAATATCTGTCGTTTTGAAATTCAATTCTGACATTTTTGAATCCAAAAATTAGTTGAGAAAATGTTTTCCAATTCGATTACCTCAGTTCCGATCTTTTTCAAATTGATCTCACTGATAGTTGAACCAACCGACCCAGTATCATTTGATACTATTTAACGACCATAAGTTTCTTCGCTATGGTAAAGTTACCAGCATTCAGTCGATAATAGTATACTCCGCTGGCAAGCCCATTTCCGCTGAATTCCACGCTGTATTTTCCCGCGGGCTTGTTCCCTTTTACAAGTGTTGCAACCTTTCTGCCTGATATATCGAATACCTCTAAACTAACCGAGCTCATCCAAGGAATCGAGTAACTTATTATAGTTGTGGGATTAAACGGATTCGGATAGTTCTGGAACAACTCAAATCCTGAAGGTCCGGTTCCTGCCCTCACGGAGGTTACCCCTGAAAGGATTGCGCCTTTTTGTAAAATGAAATCAGTACCGGAACCAACCTTTATTAACACATTCTCTGTATCGACAGCAGCGTTTCTGACCTCTAGTCCAGTACCAGCAGATATAAAAACATTTTTTAACGTGATGTTTGTAATATTCTGCTCAGGCAAACCGACTATTACTCCAGCGGTCGGTGAACCAACCGACGTCATATTTGTTATGCTTATGTCATGGTAATTCGGTGTTGTTGAGTTCACCNTCTGCGCAGGGTCTGACTCGGAAGGTATACTAGGATAATAACATGAAATCCAGATCGGATTGGAAACGTTCTGCATTGTTATATCTCGGTACGCAATATCTCGCACATTGCCGCCGTTACCCCTGTACGATTTGATGCGTAGTCCGTTCACGGTTCCGTTGAATGTGCAACTATCCACATACACGCTGTCCACACCGCCAGATGTTTCGCTGCCAATTGAGACACCATGTCCATGCAGAAAAGTGCAGTTGGATATCCAAATGTTAGAGCAGCCGGCGTTGGGGTCAGTTGAGTCATACCTTCCCGACTTCACTGCTATATCATCGTCTCCATTGTCAATCTTGCAATGGGATATATAAACAAAGTGACAGGTTGCCGGATCTATCCCATCTGTGTTCGGCGAATTTGACGGCGCGATTATCGTAACATTAGTTATCCAAACGTACCAGCAGTATTGGAGAGACACATGAAATTGTGGAGAGTTCTGTAGAGTAACACTGTCAATTACAATATTTTTCGAATGGTTGAATTGAATGAGTCTAGGTCTTGCTGGTAGCGTTCCACCGCTTGCCTTGGCATTGTTGTAAGCAGTCCACCAGGGCTGACCGTTTCCATCGATAGTCCCTCTTCCAGAGATAGTGATGTTTGAAGCATTGTCAGAAGATATCAATGGCTGAAGCGAACTTGGAGGAGGAAGGCTTGTGTCGTAACCTGTCGGATAGTAAGCTTTAACATTCGTCGTTCCGAGCAGTGTTGCTGAACTGTCGATTTCGATGGTAACGTTGCTCTTCATAATGATCGGTCCAGTTAGAAATACTCCGTTGGCAAACTCAACAACTCCACCTCCAGCGTTGTAGCAGCTGTCGATTGCAGACTGAATTGCCCGTGTGTTATCGGTCTTTCCATCTCCTACAAAATCCATTGATGAAGCGACGAACATCCTTTTGTTTTTTGGATTGAGCGGTGTTCCTTCCACAATTAAAGGAATCATTGCGATCGCCAGCGCAAAAGTCATTACCTNCTTTTTGAATATTGCATAATTCATTTTTCTCATTTCATTAACAATATTTTATCGACATCCCTNTGGCCCCCACTTTGAAGAACTGCAAAATAAATTCCTGAAGAAAGTCCCTCGGCATTAAATGGCACATTGTACACCATTCCTGGCTGTGCATTACCATTAAATAAAGATTTCACTTCTTGACCGAGAGCATTGTAAATCTTCACTGTCACGCTTCCTAGCTTTGCGACGGAGAATCTCAGCACAGTGGTTGAGTTAAACGGATTCGGATAGTTCTGGAAAAGTCTGAATACTCCAGGAACTACTTCAACCGAATNNACCGNAGTCTTGCTGAAGTTGCCAATGACAAACGACCCCAATGCCATGACACCTCCGCGAGAAACCGTGTAGGGTGGATAGGTCAACTGAGCGGAATACTCCCCGCTGCCAGCTTCCACGTATCTAGATGAATCAACCTCCAAAAATATTCTCGAATATGAAGCTCTGTCCGCAGCGAATGCGCTGTCTTCTTCTGAATCGAGCCAGCCAAATTTAAGTGTATAGTTNCCGCTTTTGGAATTGGCCGAAGAAATTCTCCATTTCAGATTCACGCGCGCGATAGCATCTGGACNCAATGAAGATTCTGGCGACACCGAAACACCCACCATATCCGGGCTGCCGTTGTTTGCAATCCATACCGGCGCGTAGCTTGATTCTGTACCAATAGGGAATAGTACCTGCGAAGAACNGACATTGGGTATCCTCAACATTCCCACGCCGTCGGTCACCACATAGCGAGTGATGGAACCACCACTGATTGATTTTGCAACCAAATCGAATGAGCCGAGAAACAGTTTCCCAATAACTACATTGAGCATTCCATTTACAGTGAGAGGACTCTTGAGCCTCAAACCACTTGAGTTGACCGAAGTCAAGTTATTAACGGTATCGGGGAACCAACCCCCAGTGACCTGAGCAGAAGTTCCATTAAAAACATAATTCGCCTTCTTGCTAAACATTTTTGCCCCAGACACCTGGATACTGCCAGTGCTATCAAGGCCTGCGGTACTACCGATCCCGAGAGTTGCACCATCGTTTACCTTAAATATTTGGTATCCCATGAGCGTGTCGCCTTGAGGGAGCGAGAGTGTTCCATTGATGACGAAAGCGCCGGGACCGTCGACGATCCATGATTTACCAGTCGCCGCAAATGAGACCGAGGAGCCGACAGCAACTGTATCGTCAACTACAGGCTGCATAACTGGTGAGGCAATACGGAAAGGGACGTGCAGCGTGACAAACTGTGGCGAAGATCCAACAAAGTTCAACGCGAATGTGCCGTTCGAATTAGTTCCGAAAATCGTGGTGCTGTCCATCGTCAAGTCACCGCCAAGATTAATGATCCCCGTTTCGGTAATAGAAGTTGATCCACTGCTACTTCCCACTTGCAATTTTGCACCATTGACAAAACTCAAGTTTCCTCCGATGTTGAAGATTCCGAGTCTGTGGGTACTACTCGCGCTCGATAATGGCCCCATGCGCGCCATGCAAGGTGTTGTTGATGAATCACCGATGGTGACATTCCTTTTTATGTTCCATATCCCAGTCAAATCCTTTCCCCCATCTACGCATGACCACTGTCCACTCACAATCGATACATTCCCATTCACGGCTTGAACCAAACTACGGTTCACCGATGCGCTGGTTGCACAGAATGTGTTATCAGGGGCTCCGGTGTTTACTATAAGATCCCCATTGATCGTAAGATTTGCTCCGCAAGACCTACGACCTCTCAATATGATAACATTTCCAAAAGTTGAATCGTAACCCGGGGAGCCAATTATTTCCGAGGCGTTACTTGTATGAACATAATTGCTCGATGCATTTATATCGTAATCCNTCGCAACTGGGAAAGATGGCATTCCAGAGTTGCTATTGTAGAACCAAGCATTTGGTTGAAGAGACAGTGTACCATGAATATTCATCTTACCAAACTCGTTCAGCTTTGCGCCTGAAAGTAGCGTAAGGTTGTTACAGCTTACAGTGTCCGATTCATTCACAATTATGGAGTCGCCTGACATAATTACGACATAGGCAGCAGGATCCGGGACAGTGCCATTCCACCACGACGAGGCAGATGTCCAATCTCCACCGCCCTTGCCGTTTGTAGAGGCAACAACAAACGCCGTTCCGCTTTCAANGGCACCAATATCAGGAGCCTTTCCTGTGTAAGGAATACCAACGTAAGTACCGGCATCAATGAGAGAGCTTCTGGGTGCAAGTTGGAACAATGCATTTGATGGGAGTGAACCGTCGGGGAGTCGAGGAAGTCGGGCAAGTGAAGTATCTAAGCTCAGGAAATCGGCGANGGCAACTGTGTGTCCTTGCCAACTGTTTGATTCTTCCACCTGGCCGGTAGCAATCCTTACATCAGCCAATCCTGCATCGAACGAAAGATCGTTTTTTAGAGAATCAACACNNACTGTCGGGGCATATGGAAATGAAAAATTGTAAGTCCCGTTTCGAAATGCGGTGCAGTTGTACAGGGTTATGCCGCCCATGTTGTTGTTCTGGTCAAAGCCCTTTACGGCGTTGTCGAATGAAACACAGTTGGTCAGGATATGCCGCCCTACTGAATCTGCCCCGCCGAGCTTAAAGCCGTTGCCGTTGCCGGTAAAGTTTTGGATGTTCCAAAGATTGTAACCATTATGAAATGCCCAACAACTGTCGAATACAACCCGATTAGCAGTCCCGTAGCAATCGTAACCATCATCCGCGTTGTCGTAAACTCTGCATCCTCTGAGTACGTTGCCCGGACCAGCCGCGAGTTTGACATCTATTCCATCAGCATTCTGTCCGCCTGTCGCCGGATCGTTGTTGTCAAATGCATCACAATTATGAATGTAGTTATAGCTTCCACCATCACTGATTTGTATCCCAGTATCTTTGCAGAATGATACACTACAATTTTCGACAATGTTGTTATTCCCCGAAATATATATTCCGTTATCACCGGCGTTCCTAATAGTCANTCCCTTGAGAAACCAATAGTTTCTCTTCAGCTCTATACCGCGCGAGGCAGACGAGTAACTTTCTCCCGAAAAATCGAGTATTGGTTTTTCTCCGGGGTATCCCCACATGCAGATGTAGTTACCAGCCGTGCCACTGACACCTGCTCCAAGTGTGGAATTCAAATTGTAAATTCCACCTCTTAGGTAAATTGTGTCCCCAGCCGTAACCATCGACATCGCTTTCGAGATCGACCTGAGTGGTTGATTTATCGTACCGGGATTTGAATCACTTCCAATCGGCGAGACGTAGATAGTCGACTGCGCAGATGTTGAAACTGAAATCAGGAATAACATTGATAAAATTAAAACAAAATTAAGCATCGCAAACCTCAAGAGGTCCAAATTTAAATCACTCTTTGATAGGCTTTCCATTGATATAAACATCTTCAAGCTTTAACCGAGCGGTGTTGGTTACATNATTCCCCTTCTTGACTCCATTGAACTTACAATTCTTGATGAAGATATTCTCGATCTTCGATTGAGGAAGCCCGTCAAAATACAATCCGTAAGTGCTCTTCCGACTAGTAACATTATCAACAAAAATATTCTTGATGACGGGATAGTNACTGTACCCTTTTGCTTCCTGAGGGTCATAGTTCATCGTGATTCTGATGATGGCCTCCTTGACCTGTCCAATTTCAAGGTTCCTCGCATAGATGTTTTCGATCAAGCCACCCCTTTTTGCATTGGATTTTATCCTGAGAGCCTGATCCAGGTTGGGGCTGCTCAGCTTACAGTTTTCCACAAAGATCTCCGAGCATCCTCCGGTTATCTCGCTGCCGATCGATACTCCACCATGCCCATCTTTCATGATACAGCCTGTAATTACAATATTTTTCGACGGAACATCAACCTTTCGGCCGTCGTTGTTTCTTCCAGATTTAATTGCTATACAATCATCTCCATCATTAAATATGCAATTTTTAATCAACACATCGTCACACGATTCCGGATCGCAGCCGTCTGTATTCGGCCCATAGCTGTTCGTCTCTANACCATCGATCGTAACGTTCGTGCAAAGCACAGGATGNAAGAACCAAAACGGAGCATTTTCAAGCTTGACATCCCGTATGAGCACATTCTTACACTTAAAAAATTCTACAAACGTCGGACGAAGGTAATGGCCTTCGCCGAAGACTCTTCCCTCCACAGGAACATTTTCATCGTTAAACTTCATTAGTCGCGGGCGACTACCTGCTTCATTACTAAGTCTTTTCCACGGCCACCAATGTGTGCTGTCNGCCTGCCCATCTAGTAGGCCCTTTCCCGTAAGCGCAATATTTTCCTGACCGTAAGCATATATTAGCGGGGAATAGTTCATAGCATCTGAGCCTTCCCACCGTACGCGCACAACGGGAAGATAATCTTTCGGATTTGTGCTGAACTTCAGTATTGCCCCTTCAGAGACATGGAGGTCAACGTTGTTCTTTAAATGAATCGCGCCTGTTAAAAATATACCTTTAGGAACGATGACATGCCCTCCACCGGCTTTGCTACAGGCATCAATTGCATTTGCGATTGCATCCGTGCACAGCGTCTTGCCATCGGCGATTGCACCATAATCGGTTATCGAAAAATTTCTTTCCGGAAATGTTGGAGGAACTATTCTCTTTAGAATCTGCGGGACACTGCTCCAGCCCGAGTTCCCTTCCACGATTTTGAGATTCCCAGTAGATGCGAGTTCATCGATTGGGATTCCAAGCGCCATAATCGANGAAAGGGAAAANCCGACTACAAGTATTAAAAATCTTTTTCCCCTGGAAATCTTCCTTAGAAAAAACATGGCTTGTCCTTCTGTAGTTTATTTCAAGATTACCGCATCTTTTGCAGCACCCGGGCCGTATTTCACGGGAGTTTTTGCGCGCGAAAGATCAGTGTTCACTATCCTCACATCGGCGCTCTTTTCCCCTTCGACGTTCATGAACACATCGGTATTGGCGGGACAGAATCCCTCATCGAGAAGGAAGCTCTTTGTATTATTCAGCCAATAAACGTCGCCCGTTCTCGGAAATATCTTCACATTCTGCAGCTTGAATCCAGATGCAAACTCTGATGTGAAACCTCTATTCGCGGAGATAACGGCATTCGAAATCACAATATTCTGAACAGGCATCTCAGGTAAACCATCGACCCGCACAGCCTGTCTAGCGCCGTTGCAATAAATGCTATCAATATAAAAATCCTTGAAAATCGGAGTTCGATCAGTGATGACCTGTGGTTGTGTGTTTCTTTCTGACTCTTCGTAATAGGTATCGAAGAGAATCGCTTCATTCACAATATCCTTCATGTAAATGTTGCTTATGTATATCTTTTTGACGACACCACCTCTTCCCCTCGCACTTTTGAATCTCAAACCAACATCAGTCCCCACATAGTCGCAATTTTTCACTGAGATATTCTCCATTCCGCCATCGGTATTGCTACCTATTACAAATCCACCGTGTGCATGGTAAACGACGCAATCAGCAATCACGATGTTCTTCAGCGCCGTGTTTCCTGATCGGTCGCGACTCGATTTCATACATATCCCATCGTCGCCTGCAGTTACAGTACATTTGTAAACAAGAACATTTCGGCTCGATGCAATGTCGATTCCGTCTCCATTTTGTGCCCAGTATTCATTATTTATTTTTACGTGTCTGATGACCACGTTCTCACATCTATCTGGATACATCGCGAAACCCGGAGAATCCTCAAGAGTTACCCCATCCACAAGAACATTCTTGCATTTACTAAGAAAGAGGAGAATAGGTCTCATGAAATCTCTTGCAGGAACAAAATCCTCCCTGGTCAACTCCTCTTTTGGTTTCCTTGCCATCAATTCACGAAGATACCTTGCACCGTCAGCAGCCTGTCTAGAAGGCCACCAGATTTTTCCGTCATCGGTGACAACACCCCCCGATTGCGTCAGTTCTTTCCACATCGACGAGGTGACCTTCGCTTTTTTCACAGGCCGCCACGTGATGCCCGATCCATCGAGCAATCCTCCTCCGGTTACTGCTACATTTTCAAGATTGAATCCATAGATTGGTGAAGCAACGACAAAACCCCTAGTTGGAGATTTTACGATCGGGTAATCTTCATGATTGCGGCTGAAAACGAGAAGAGCACCACGCTGGATATGAAAGTTCACATTGCTTTTGAGTTCTATTGGGCCCGTGAGCCACAAGCCTGGCGGAACGAGCACCGTACCACCACCAGCTTCTGCACAGGCCTTTATCGCTTTCCTGAATGCATCAGTGTTCATCGTCTCTCCATCGCCGACCGCACCGTAATCCTTGATGTTGAAAACCCTATTAGGAAACTCCGGTAACGTGATCTCCTGCATTTTGAACGGAAGATTCGAAGTCAGCTTCCGTACCTCCGCTCTCAAATCATCATTTCGCCTGTTCCCAAGTGCAAGGGTTTGAGATGTCACTGCAAAAGCCAAAGCAACAACGATAAGCAAGTAGCTTTTCAATTTATTCGAAAGCATCGATACACCCAGACGTTTTTCGGTTATGAACATGATTAGTATCCCATTGCAACAAATGAAGAGAACTCCTGGCAGACGCTCCGAAATTGGGCTGCATCCGCCAGAGTTCTCTGTAAATCATGTAATTGTCAACCTACTGAGGTCATTTGATCATTAGCATTTTGTCAACCATGACGTGAGTACCGGCGACAAGTTTGGCAAAATACATTCCACCAGCGTATTGAGATCCATCGAACACTTGCCTGTAGACACCCGCCGTCAAGTTCCTGTCAACCAACGTTGCCACTTTCTGGCCAAGATAATCGTAAATCGTGAGTGTCACATGAACATTCTCTGGAATAGCGAACTGGATTTCCGTCGTCGGATTAAATGGATTCGGATAATTTTGTTCGAGCAAAAATTGTTTCGGCACAGTCGAGGATGCCAAATTAACTGCAGTTGGTATTTTCAGCTGTCCACCTTCGTACGAAATTTTCCCGTTGGGACCAAGAGTGAACGGGATCGTGTTGTCGAAGGTGCCGGCTTTTAAGTGAAGGGTACCGTTGATTGTAGTGGCCTGGGAAAGAGTTACACCCGCTGGATTATTGATCGTCAGATCGTTTACAGTAGTTGGAAGTCCACTTCCAGTTACTTGTGCAGATGTNCCATTATATACATAGTTCGCGCTGTTGCTGAATATCCGTTCAGCATCAACTTCGATATTTCCGGAATTGGGATGNGCATCGGTCGAAGCCACAATTCCATCAGGACTTCCTATACCTAATGTTCCCCCTGGACTCAAGACGAATTTTTGCTCGCCTTCAATGGTATCAGCTGCGCCGAGGTTCAGTGTTCCATTTACAACAAATGCACCACCGCCATTGGGCGCTGAAGTTTGAGTCGTTCTCCAGACATGTCCACCTGTAAATGTTACATTAGCTCCGGTAGCGACAGTGTCCCACAGTGAACATTGTGGGGGACCAGAGTGAGAAAACGAAACGTTCGTACCAAGGAAGACCGTCTGCGGCTTCGAACCTTTAAAATTGATAATGAAATTTCCATTCGAGTTAACAGCAAACGTTGCGGTTGAGTCGAACGATAGATTACCATAAATATTTATCTTGGCTATCTGAGCCGGGCTTTGGCTGCTGCCTGAGTTGCTTCCAGCGGCAAGTCTGCCGCCATTAGTAAAAGATAGGTTCCCCTTTATGTTGAAGATTCCTGTAGCTCCAAGGTCATCTTCACTTGTTATGGGGGAGAACCTTGCTCCGGTTCCTGACGGATCACCGACGATGACATTACCGTCAATGTTCCACGTACATGAGAGAGGAGTAGTCGCACTCACTCCCATATCGACGGCCGACCAGTTACCTGAAACGACAGTTACATTCCCCATGACATGATGAACGAAAGCGGTGACGCCCTGACTTGAGGCAATCCCTGCTGAAATTCCGCGGAAGACTTTTCCTTGTCCCGCATTAATTATCAGGTTTCCCTGGATTGTCAGGTTAGCACCGCAAGTAATCCCGCCAGCTGCGTTCGGATCAATAATGACATTACCAAAGGTCGAATCCGATCGACTCCAGCCGAGTGTGCTGCTTCCAGCATTGCCAAGTTCGAAGGTGCTTTGTGGATCAATCGTGTATACTGTCGCGCCCGCGGGCCATGCCCTTGNTGAGTCTGTATTATTGATGTACTTAGCCCCGGCCTCTATCGTAAACGGGCCTGACATCTGGATACCTGAGCCGAGTACGTTGAGTTTAGCACCGGACTGGATGTCGAGGCCGCCGCATGTGACTACCCCACCAATGTTTGTCCAAACAGAATCGTTAGCAGCAATTGTAACATTCGCGTTCGGAGGAGGGACCTGACCCCCAGCCCACGTACTAGCAGACGTCCAAGCTCCACCCCCGGTACCATTAGTTGCGAATTGCGCGAGCGTTGATCTCGAACCAAGAAGTAAACCTGTTATTAGCATTAAGATCGAGAACCTCACTCCAAAAGGAACCTTTCTTCCAACACCCGCTTTTCTTAACAGACTGCTTGTAGGCATCTTAAACATGTTCTACTTCTCCTTCTAAATTTCATTTCACCATGACCATCTTCATGATTTGTCTCTCCCCATTATTCTGGAGAACACTGAAGTAAATTCCGGAAGGTAGCGATGCGCCATTGAACTCGACAGTGTATTTCTTTCCGGGTTGCGCATTACCAGAAAAAAGGGTTGCTACTTGTTGTCCAAGCACGTTGTAAATTTTGACGGTGGTCTCACCTTTATTTAGAACCGTAAACTCTATTTTTGTAGTCGGATTGAACGGATTCGGATAGTTCTGGTAAAGCTTGAACTGAGCAGGTACGTTCTCGAGCTCNTTTGTCCCAGTTACAGTGAAATTGCCTACCGCGAAAGTACCGACAGTGGTTATCCCGCCGCGAGAGACAGTAAAAGGCTGATTGGAGAACTGAGTCACATAATTACCTGTTCCAACCTCAGTGTCAGTTGTGTCCGTAAGGAGATATATCTTAGCGTTTCCAGCACGATTTGAAGAAAACACGGAGTTTTCTGCAGATGTCATCCAGCCGAATTGTAATGTCAGGTTGCTACCACCCGGTACCCCTTCACTGATCTTCCAGCTCACGTTTACTCGACCACCATTGTTAACCGTAGCGGTATCTTTCACACACGATACTGAGTATGCATCAACAGTGCCTGCATTGCTAATCCAAACCGGCGAATAACCCTCAGTCATCGTTCCGACGGGGAACAGTACCTGCTTCGAGCCAACATTCACAATTTTCAAATAGCTCTTTGAGCTATCGGTGGAGATGTAACTTGTTGGCGAACCTCCAGTCACCGAAGTCGCTGTGACCATATTTGTATCGAGCATTAAGTTCCCATTCATCAAGGCGAGTGCATGTGTAACAGTCACACTCTTCGACAGGGTGACACCCTTAGCGTTATTTACCGTCAAGTTCGCCACAGTAGAGGGAAGCAATAACCCGGTAGTCTGTGCAACTGTACCATTAAACACATAAGAAGCACCTGGGCTAAGCGACACGGTTCCTGATGTCGTTATGTTCCCATCAAGTCCGGTTGTGTCTCCAGACACTANAGTGGCTCCAGAATCCACGGCAAATTTAGCATTGCCGCCCCATTCACTTGTACCCATAACTAGCGTTGCACCTGTATCAACTTCAACAGGCATACCCCCGCTTCCGAATGTTACGTTGTTTAGCTGAAGGTACTGAAGACCCTGCTTTGCAAATACGAATATGTCATTCGAACCNGAAGTTTGTGTAGTCGCATTCGATAACGAAAGTGTATCACCATAGAAATTCCATCTGACGGTTGGGCCCGAACCTCTTGAAATACTGAAGTTGCTGCCCCCTATCGCGATGATATTACCATAACTGTTCACTGTTATGTNAGCTGGACTGCTCGAACCATTGGAGCTGAATTGGCCAGCTTTTAAAACCAAATTTCCTTTAATTGTAATGGTATTTGGTGTCCCGGCGCTCGGACTCGTTAGGTATACGCGGGCGCTCCCTGTATTGTTGATCGTCAGTGTGCCATTAATGGTATTTCCAAACATCGCAAGATCTTTGTTCGAAGAAAATGCGGCGTTGATTGATAAGTTGTAGAAATTCTGATTGGCATTAAAACCTGTTGTAGAGGAGATCGTGCCGTTCTTTCCCGTAATCAAGCAAGTCGAACCAGCGTTCCATGTTGCNGCCGGAATACCCGGAACATTTGTGCCTCCATCATGAGCTANCTCGAAAGTACTAGAAGTGTCAAAGACGGTTGTGGCACTGCTTGTGTTCAGCCCAGCTACGTCTTTTAGGTATCCATCGACGATGAGATTACCGGAAATCGAGTCAGCCACATCTACTGTGATCGTGTCGCCCCTATTGATGAAAACATTTACATCTCCGTTCGGTGCACTCGTCGGGACTGTATTCCAGCCGGTGCCATCCCACTGTTTCCATGTTGATAATGAGCTCCAGTTCCCTGTACTGACTGAACCATAATCACCTACAATTGGGTTCACGCTGAGCGCAAATTTCCCAATTCCAAAGGAACCAAGCGTCTTGATACCACCTCGACCAAGCGTGTATGGGGAAGTTGTCAGTTGGCCGGTNTAAGCTCCGAAGCCTGCCTGATAATAAGGTNGGTTATTCAATACAAAGATTTGCGCAAAAGCTGCTCTATCTGCAGCAAAAATTGCATTTTCTGCCATGCTCGTCCAGCCGAATGTAATGATGCAGTTAGCGTTTCCAGGTGTGTTCTCAGATATGTTCCATTTCACATTTACCCGTCCACCTCCCGCTGCCGCCGACGTGTCCAAAGCAGCGGACACAGAAAACGTATCAGGTATTCCGGTATTTGTGATCCATACTGGCGAGAAGCCTTCCGTGATCGTACCCACAGGGAATAGAACCTGGGTCGACCCTACATTCGGAACTTTGAACGAACTTCCATAGCTATCGGTGACGACATAGTTTGACGGTGATGCACCCGAAACACGGGAAGCCATCACATAGTTCGAATCAAGAATCAATTTCCCATTCAAGAAGGCAAGGGTNTTCGTCACNTTAACGGAGCGGCTCAACGTTACTCCTGCAACGTTGTTGACTGTCAGATTCGCTATCGTGGTCGGCAGTAGCGAACCCGTCACCTGCGCTGTCGCGCCATTGAAAACATAACTCGCGCCAGAACTTAGGGTTTTTGTGCCTGTCGTTTGTATTGTGCTATCCAACCCTCCAGCATTCGCAGAGACAAGAGTTGCACCAGAATCAACAACAAATTTAGCATTTCCACCGAGCTCACAGGTCCCCATGTCAAGCGTGGCCCCGGTGCCCACCTCTATCGGAATGCTCCCGCTTCCAAATGTCGCATTCTGTAAATAAAAGTATTGTGTTCCCTGCTTTGCNAAAACAAAGCTGTTGTTCGAACCAGAATTCTGAACGGTAGCATTCAAAATCAAAAGAGAGTCTCCATACGCATTCCAGATAACTACAGGGCCTGTACCTCTCGACAGGCCAAAGTTGGCACCTGACGTAACGCGAATATTTCCGTAGCTATTTACTGTGATCGTTGCAGNGCTACTCGAACCGTTGGTGCTAAACTGCCCTGCAGTCAAAATCACATTGCCTTTGATTGTAATCGTGTTTGGGGATCCGGCACTCGGACTGGTGAGATATAANCTCGANCTGCCAGTGTTATTGATCGTAAGATTCCCATTGATCGTGTTATTGTACATACCAAGATCTTTGTTCGAAGTCAAGGCAGCATTGATCGTTAAATTGTAAAAATTCTGNTTTGCATTATAACCGGTAGTCGAAGAAATAGTTCCGTTGCTGCCTGTTATCAAGCAAGTCGAACCAGCGTTCCATGTTGCAGCCGGAATACCCGGAACATTAGACCCACCGTTATAAGCNAGCTCATATGTACTTCCATTATTGAAAGTAACCATTCCGGTTTTCGTAGTAAGTCCCGCTACATCCTTCAAATATCCGTTGACAACGATTGTTCCCGAGTCCGATNCGGCGATATCCACTGTTACAGTATCTCCAGCATTGATGTACACGTTGGCCGGTCCGTTTGGTACAGCTGACGGTGTTGTGTTCCATCCTGTCCCATCCCACTGTTTCCACGTGGACAGTGAGCTCCAGTTACCGGTAGATACTGAGCCGTAATCTCCGACTGATTGCCCGAAGAGCAAAGTGCTGCTCGCAAGCAGCACAGTTCCAACCAGCAAAAGCATGGTCAGATTGGCCTTCTTTTTTGTCATAAGTCCTCCCAGTTTTATAGTTCTATTTATTCATTTGGTTCAGATTTCGTAATCGAACCTTCCAACAATTTCACCCACTGTCTTTTCTTCTTTCAAGGTTCTGTCAAGAAACTTGAGCGTGTAATATAGAGTCTTTTCAAACCATGGGTGGAATAACGAGAACGTATGTGGAGTGTTGGGAATCTCTTTATAAGATCCTCCTAACCATCGATGTGCTGCAGACGGTTTGCGAGGATTGTTATCGTATTTTGCCGAGTTAACGTCCATGAAATCGAGTAGGCCATCTACATCAACAACTGCCTGAACTTCAGTTGAATGACCGAAATGCCCACCCCTCCCTTCAAATTTCTTTAAATCGCCCGTTGTGCCGAGAAAAGCCGCAAGTTCTCCGCCGGCAGAGCACCCATATACAGCTATCTTGTTTGTATCGATTCCGTACTCTCGCCCATTAGCTCTCATCCACCTTATGGCAGCTTTAACGTCATATACCGCTGCAGGGTACAATGCTTCAGGTCCCAACTGATACTCTACCGGCACGGCTACATAGCCATGGGAACCGATCTGGTGCGCCATTGGAACAAGCATCGATCTTTCACCAGACACCCAACCGCCACCATGAATTATCAGTACTCCCCGAAAGCTTTTGACGCTATGGGAAGGAGCGAAAACATCAAGGTGTAACTTGCGAGCACCGTAGTTAGCGTGCACGATATTCCTCTTTTCAGTCACTCCTTCAGGAAGATGCGGAGGAACCAATTTTACATTTGGAAACTTCTTGTACGTTTTGATCGCCGCGTTAGAGGTATACGAAGTGTCACGCAGAACATCCCATGGGGTCCGCTTCTTCTCCTCCTGCGCCTGGAGAGCTCCAACGAGCACCAAAGCAATCAGAAAGGCCTTTCTTATGTATGGAATTAAACTCATCATCCTTCGATCACTTTCCAATATTTCCAATATACAGGTTGACATCGCGCTCACTAACCGACGCGATGGTACCAAAAAGTTTTCCGTCACCCTTCAACGACAAGCCTGTGAGATCACCTTTTGTTATCATTTCATTCGAGTAAAAACGGAGCGTGTTCGAACCCGCACCAGAGTCATACACGAATTCCCTGCCGTTAGCCGAATTGATGATTGGCTTACCGATCACTGTAATCGGTTCGCTGAAAAAGAAGAGAACACTCTTTCCATGAATCTCGTACTTGACAATCGAAGGACCCTGCTTGCTCTTCGGATCCCATTTGTTGTCAAAAGTCCAAGATGGAGTAATCTCAGAGGAAGTCGGCGATCCAGCGGCGCTCCTTAGGTTATTTGCAAACCATGAATAGTCACCACCTTCCCGATGACAATTGTAATAATANTCTCTCTCTCCCCAATTGAATGGACGATTTTTGGTGGATTCCTTGTACGTAACCCTGTAGATAGGTGTATTCGCCAAAGCACTCGAAAATCTACAATTAATAAGGTAAAATTGTGCCTCATAATGATGCCGACCAAGCTCAAAACCTTCGACACCATCGAACGAGGAATTCACCACTACAAATTTCTGCCTGATGTCATATCCGCCCGCATGCCAGAGAGAAGCCGCACCTTTTTTCAACTCGTAAAATTTCGAATCGCGGACATAACACCAACCTCTTGGACAAACAAAATCCACTGCACCGCGAAAATAGCAGCTGGCACAATAGTACATGCCCGTCTTATAGTTCCACAACGAAACAGTATCTCCTCCTCTACTAAGGACGTTGCAGTTCATAATAATTGTTCTTGTTCCGACGCCATACACCGCAAATGCATGAGGACCAACTTGCGGTTGACTATTACGGATTGTCAAATTCTCCAGCACTACGTCGTCTGCATAAATATTGACGACGGCAGGTCCAATTGCATCTTTGTGTGATATCCAATCTGTTCTAAGTTGATTATACTCTATAATCGTGCTATCCCTGCTTTCCCCACAAAGCGTCACGTAATCCTGAGTTATTCTCACCTTCTCATTATACAAGCCGTTTTTAATGAAAATCACTACGCGCTGATAGTTAAACATTGGCAGAGCATCGATCGCCTGGGTAATCGTTTTGAAATCTCCTGACCCATCTTGGGCAACCACAAAGCGGTGCTGATTAAGCGACAATACCGCCCTGTTGGTGCTGGCAAGAGAAAACACGACCACTGCAGCCAAACTAAGGCTGAAGCGGGATCGCGCCCAATCCACAAAACGTAGCACCAAACGGGAATGTATTTCCCGAAGGTTTTCGGTTATGAAAGTAATCGCCTTCTTCCTTTCCTATAAAAAACCAATGGATAAATTATAGACTGGGACATTTGACGTCTCAGGCTCATATGAAGTAATGAAGAAACTGATGAGTCNTCAACAAGCAATTGCACCTTGATTTTTCCGCAGACCGCGGCTTGCATTCGAGGAAGAAAGCAAATTGCACCCGTGAAACCGAGATTGGTATTAGGAACCTGGTCTGCAGCAAAGACNCTTCTTTTGAAAAGAGTGGTAACAAGCAACGTCAGAGGTTTACCCTCCTTGTCAACTAAATATTTTTCACATCAGAGCACATTGAAGAATTGGCATCGTACAGGATGTGGTCACATCATAACTTGCCAATGACGCAAGGTGAATCAACACCTTTGAAAAACCATATCGCCCTCAACCACTAGAGCTCTGCGGATACTGAGCAAGTGCTGACGAAAAGCCCGAGACCACATGCCTTTAAAAATCGCCAAAATGTGCTCAAATTTTCGAAGCTATCGCTCACTTGAACGATAACTTAACCGATAACTTCAATACGTCATAATTTACCCTGACAGAATGTAAATGTCAAGTGCTCGAACTGACTTATTAAGATTTCAACCAGACAGATATGCCTCACCAAATTGATGAAAGATTTAACGCTTGGACCGCTAATGCAATAAGTGGTGGTTCTCGAAATGCCTTACTTGGAAAGTCTATCTTATGTCTCTCCAAACTACTTTGGCTATTTCTAACTGGTCAGCCTCATTCAGATGAAGCCCGTCAACATAATTTTCTGGCGAGGTGAGCGAGGCCACGACATCTGCCTTCCAGTCTCGGTAGTTCATATCGAATTGCCAAGTCCGAACAAATCATGAATATTCGTAGGCAATCCAAATTTGTCGGTTAGCGAAAACTCTCAAGGCCATGCAAGAACGTCGTTTCTCTCTGTCATTCCGATAAATTCTTTCTTATTTATCGAGCTACCAACATACCCTTCCATTTATATGCAAGGCACGATCCATGAAAACCAAAGGAATGTTTCGGCTCATAACTTTTTCATATATCGCACTGTCCGTCGTCGCCTGTGTAACTGAAACAATAAGTCCATCGACTCTCATCGCCATCAAAGTTTTCTTTTCAGGCTCAGCATTCTCCTGCAATACCGTCAGGACGATATCGTAATTGTTATTGAATGCTTGGTCGTAGATAGCTTCAATGACAGAGCTGAAGAAAAAGTGAGCTATCCTTGGTACGACAAAGCCAATTGTATTCGATTTTCGAGAGGAAAGATTCCCTGCCGCGAAATTCGGATTGTAATCCAATTTCCGAGCCGTTTTCCTCACCAGCTTTGTAGTTTCACGAGAACTATCGGGATCTCCTCTCAATGTCTTCGACACGTTGAGTTGCTTCGCTATGTCGCTCAATGTAACGTGAGCCTTCCTATTCAACTTCATACTCCAGTTTGTTAAGGATTGTAACTTTACCGTTTTATGCATAAAAATTACCATACTTTAGCCTGATATTATATCAGTTCTGAAAATATTCCATCGACGGATTAATTTATCATAGTCTGCACGTTTCTCTCGTAAGATCGTACGCCAGGGCTCCCCCCAAAACGTGCACTTTTTCCAACCTGCTCATGTGTCTCGCGCAACAAGACCAGCTAAAGAATCAGAATCCATCCTCAGGGCTTGATTAGGACGAGCTGGAATCAACAAAAATGTACGCGTATCATAAGTGAAACCCACGGTATTGAGAGTCCCGTCTGTCTCTCGAATATTTAGCAGGTATCTCATCTTCCCCGAATCCTATCATGGCATAACAATACGGCACCGATTTTAGCAACTCAATACTGGCC
>JGI24721J44947_10002030_pt1 | contig 28991 bp, 22 predicted proteins | sample YelNatPaOPGAMG01_FD_44947 | JGI IMG/M metagenome (IMG submission 44947) | reverse complement strand
TATGCTGAATCGTTCGCCGGTTGCCGCGGCACCTCCACTGAGCAGAGTTGCGCGATGCGTGCGCCCTCCGTGCACGCATCATCCGATGACGTGTCCTCATCGCTGATGCGTGTCGCAGGGCGTGCCTCGTGCGCTCCTGACGCCCGCCGGGAGACGGCGGGTATCGCAGCGCATCCGCTCGCTGGCGTGCGTTGCCCTTCAGCAAATGCCCGAAAAGTCCACTTGACGATGCGATCCTCGAGTCGATGGAACGAGATGACAGCCAAGCGTCCACCCGGACGCAGCAGTCGAATGCATGCTTGGAGGCCCTGCTCGAGGCATCCAAGCTCGTCGTTCACAGCAATGCGTAACGCCTGGAACGTGAGCGTCGCCGGATGCAGCGTTCCGCCGTGCTGGTGCCGTCGTCTTCCGGGGTGCCAAACGCCGACCTGCTCCATCACTGGAAGCCGTCGCTTGGAAGCCGCCGTCCCTATGGCTGGTTGCTCGCTCGATCCCGTCAAGGCGTCTTGGTGTTGTGCATGTGTTCGACGGCGGATGCCCTTGGCCTCGAGTACGATGGTGGCGAGTTGCCCTGTGGTCTCGATGGGCGCCCGCCGTCGCGCCTCCACGATGCCTCGGGCGATTTGGCGTGCACGAGGCTCCTCGCCGTACGCTCGCAATATGCGATACAACTCGGATTCGCTCCAGGTGTTCACGATATCCTGAGCAGTGAGTGCGCCTGTAGCGTGCTGATCCATGCGCATGTCGAGAGGCGCATCCCAAGGCGCGTCTGTACGCTTTCCCTGGCTGAAATCGCTTCGAGCGCGAGCGCTTCCGCCGAAACTGAACCCTCTTTCAGGGTGGTCCAGCTGCATCGAAGACACTCCCAAATCCAGGAGAATGCCATCCACCGCGTTAATGGATCTGGCTTGGCAGAGTGCCATAATATCGCGAAAATTCCCGTGCAGAAAATGCATCTGGGGGGCATGTCGCCCCGCAAACTGTTCTTCCAAGTGTTTCGATGCCAGCTCAAGGGCAGATCGATCTCGATCGATGCCGATAAAATGCTCCAGTTCGGGATGGTCAGCGATGATCATCGTGGCATGCCCGCCCGCACCGAGCGTGCCGTCAACAAAGTGGGTCATAGAGCGCCCTGCGAAGGCTTGTCGCACAGCATCTGCAAGCACTGGCACATGCACACGAGCTACTCTCTGCGAATGCGTCTCCGGTTGGATTTTCAAGTTATCCATTTCCTCTTGGGGAAGTTCCACGTAGTCGTGGTTGTTTTTACGATGCATGCGCGCGAAGTTGGCCCAATGACGCCCTTGCCCGAAGCGTTGCGACGGCTTACCTGCTCGGCTTCCGGCCGCGAGGTGCCTCACTATTGCTGGCGTCCAGGTGCCTTTCGGGGTGCGGGGGAAACCTCGGCGTCCAAGCGCAAGCGAGAGCCCCGTACTGCTCACTAAAGCAGTGAACATAAAAGTGTTTCTATGCGTTCTTCGATGACCGCGGCTCTTTCGTCCAAAATCGCGTTACAATGCGCCGGTTGGAACCACAAAACCTGCAGAACAAGTCGGACGCGTTTCCGAAGCGCCCGTAAACGCGGCTCACCGCTTCAGCATAGCAGCAAAAGTGCTCACCGCGTCGCTTCCGAGACGAGCGGTACCAGCTCGTTGTCGTCCGATGCGTTCAGTTGCGCCACAGACGCACCAACCGAAGATNGCCGGGATCAAAGCNAACCTCTCTATGGCTGAAGCACTACAAGATCAGACCCTGAACCGTCTATGGCGGTACAGACGTCCTTGGTGACGGCCGCTGACAAGTCGCAGCGTTCCGCAGGCGCTCGAGTGCTGCGCACGCTCCTCACGACTTGCGTCGCGCGGGCTTCCACGAGAGCGTTCGGCGAGCGCAGCTAGTCTGCAGGCTTCGTGGAAGGATTCAAGACCTGAGCGTTCAGCAAAGATCTCGCTTGAGAATACCAGGTTTACGCGTCCTTCTTACCANGAAGACTGGCCTGCCGTTGAACGTTCTCGTTTGGAAGCCGTCGGCTGTCCGCGAGCCTGTTTGCAGGTGCTGCTCAGAGCGCTCCTGAGCGGCGGTGTCGCCACCGCGCTTGCTTGCCGGGTTNATGGATAACAACCCCGGTCGCTCGGCTTTTTCACGGCTTTTNCTGGTTTTTGACGTGGCGCTCTCCACTCGAGCTGTTTACGGTTTCCTGAAAGCGTACTTTCGTTGGCGATTGACGCGATCGAAGGATGGTGGGGCGGCACTAACCGCCTCAGCACCCGCAGAGCCCCGGAAGAAAGTGCGAATATATCTAGACGGTTGCTTTGACTTGATGCACTATGGGCATGCGAACGCAATACGCCAGGCAGCCTCCCTTGGGGACGAACTCATTGTTGGTGTCTGTAGCGATGAGGAGATCACGAAACACAAGGGTCCTCCAGTCATGACCGAGGAGGAGCGCTACGAGACCGTGGAGGCCGTCAAATGGGTGGATCACGTCATCCGTGGTGTTCCATATAACGTGACGCCCGAGTTCCTGGAAACGCTTGTGCGTGACTACGAGATTGACTATGTGGTGCACGGTGACGACCCGTGCCTCGATGCGTCGGGTCGCGATGTCTACGAGGCCGTCAAGCAGGCGGGGAAATTTCGAACCATTGCCCGCACTGAGGGCGTCTCCTCGACGGATATCGTGGGTAGGATGCTCCTCTGTACGACTTCGCATCATTTACCGCCGTCGCGAAGTCAGTCTGCTGAACTTGACGGACCAGAGGATGCCCAATCGCCAGCAGAAGAGCGCCCAATGCTGACAAATGGGCCAACAGCGAAGAGCGAACAATCACAGCAACCCGAACAAGGATATCAGCAACCAAGGGCGTCGTGCTTTCTCCCGACTTCTCGTCGTTTGATGCAGTTCAGCTCGGGGAGCAAGCCACGGCCCGGGGATCGAGTCATCTACGCCGACGGGGCATGGGATATGCTCACCGTGGCGCACATTCGCTTCCTGAAACAGTGCCGTGAGCTTGGNGATTTCCTCCTAGTCGGTATTCATGATGATCACGCGGTGAATCAGCATCGAGGACGCAACTATCCGATTCTGAACCTTCATGAGCGCACGCTGATGGTGCTCAGTATCCGGTACGTCGACGAGGTGATCATTGGTGCGCCCTGGAAAGTAACCGAGGACATGATCAAAACAATGAATATTTCGCTAGTGNTACACGGCACGCACTATGATGAGCTGAATATTCGAGANGGTGACGATGATCCATACGAGGTGCCGAAACGTCTCGGTATCTTTCGAGAGATTCCCTCATCGAGTGACTTGAGTGTTCCGAAGATCATCGAGCGGATCGTTCGCAATCGAGAACGGTATCTAGAGCGCCAGCAGCGGAAGGGCACACAGGAAGCGAGGTACTATGCGGATAAGACGCACGTGGAGGAGCTCTGAGAAAACAGCAGTGCCCTGGGCACTCGGTTCGAGATGCCACCNCTTCGCCGTTGCGGGTAGCGCTCTGCGACCTGTNTTAGGGCTGATGTTCACGGCGGTGCGCGTTTGTCGCAGGGCTCCGCATTGCTGCAGGACACCGTACGNGAGCCGANGTCGATACGTAGCCATGCGGTCGGCATGATTGGAGTATGACGAATCTCCTTGCACCGTGGGGGCAGGTGTGCGCGCTTTTGTTCGTGCGGGAATGAAGCGACGCACAGGCCGGTACGCACGGATGATCGCGGTACCCAATTATAGCATAAAGCTTCTCGCGCAGTGTTTAGCTTTTTCGTTGTCGTTGAGGTCAGATGACGCAAGTTCGGAAACTGGGTGATTCGAAAATGTCCCGGGACCGAGCCCATGGCTTCCGTCAATGCGCTGCAAGATGCAGGCGAGCGTCCAAGACGACAGTAGCAGGAAGGCTCTGGTAAAGTTGCCGCTGCTCGCCGCGGTCTTTGGGGAATACTCATTCACACCCGTAGAATCGGATGTGTACACGTGATTCAAACTAGTCTGTATCGTCGTGAACATCCCGCTGGTGTTCTGTTTCGGGAAACATCCACTGCGGAGTAAGCCCAGACAACATTCGGTGCATGTCAGCAGANGCATCTGCGGACATGCATCCTTGACCCATGTAGNTTGCTCTTCAACCCCNAGTCCGATGCCANTGCAATGCATCTGAAATGGAGCGAATGCAATCGCCTGAGCTCAGAGTCTAACCTTGACACGCGCTCCGAGTCGTCCAAAGAGCCATCGACCGCGTCCAAACAAGCAGCGCTAAGAGGCTCGCGAGTGCGAAACGCCATGGCTGTAGAAGATTACAGGCGTCGACCCCGAACCGCAGCTCATGCGCTACCTCCACAGGCTGCGGGTATGCGTATCCTTTCGGNAGCAGAAGAACCAGCGCCAGCTGTATGCCTGCCTCGAAAGTCAGTGACCAGATCCACGCTCGAGCAAGCATGCGTTGTTGCGGTAGCATCCAGTACGCAAGCGCTGACGCCACAGCGGTGAACCGTGACTCGCGCTTGAGGTCCCAAGAAGCAAACCCTAACCACAGCGTATCGAGCAGCGCCCAGGGCCAGTATGGCGTTCGCGGACGCATTCGAGTCTCGACTAGAGCGCCCTCTAACCGCTGGTTCCCTTTCGTGCACGCGCGCAACGTTGCATGCTCGCGACNAGTCCGAAAGAAGCGTAACTGTTTTGAGAGAGGTTTCGGGCACAAAACCTACTTCCAGGCACTGCGACACACTGAACACTGCCCGGAACAAGCGCGATTTGGCCTTGCGCAAAGCCAGAACAGTAGGTCCGCCTCCACGAACCTAGAGCAGCCGTACCTCGACCAAACGCGTCCTAGAGAGTTTCCTGACCCGTATCCAACAGCTCTCGCTGTTGCTTTCGGAAACCTCCAGTGTGCGTCAAAATGAGTCTCTGGAAGCAGACGCCCTCGAAAACTGTCTAAAACGTCGAACACGACGTTGTAAACGGCAGCAACACCTCGAACGAACCGCTACCAGCGGAAAGGATGCAACGTGCGTCCAAACCAAAATGCAACAGCAAGACCTGGTTGAATCAAACGAATACAACTCCCAGTTTACGCACGTTATCCATAAAACTTGCTAGCCTCTTGCAACTACCCCAGTGCTGCTCGTGCGGACGCGCTGCTCACTTCACAAGCGACGCAACGGCACCGTAAGGTCGCAGTTCACAGCGTCGTAGGCCAGACTGTCTCGCGTTGCGTTCGAACACCGTGACGCTTGGCCATTACGCTAGCGACGTTTTGGGAAACGCAGGGCCAAGCTCCTTGCGAAGCTTGGAAAAAGAAACACGCTTCGCAGCAGCTCCGATATTGGCGTGAATAAAGCTGGCAGTCGCAACGACAACGCCCGGGTTCCAGAGCACAAAGCCCGCGTTCATGACGGCGACGCCCATGTTGACGAGAATGAAGCCAACATTGGTGACAAGTACCCCGAGGTTGATCAAGACAACACCAACGTGTACGCACGCAACCGCCTGGTTAACCATGACGGAACCGCCGTTCACACCAGCGAAGGTTCGGTTGAACGCGACACCCCCGATGTTGATGCAANCAAGGCGGGTATTCAGCGTCACGAACCCGAGATTGAACAGGACTNCACCCTTGCTAAGACTCACGACACCTATTTTCTTCATCGCAAATCCCGTATGGTGCGCTATGAAGCGTTCTCTTGTTGCTGGGGGTTCGGGCATCGTCGTCAAGGGCGCGTCGCGGAGCCAGGCGAGCGTTTGCAGGAGCTGGAACACGCACCGCCACCAGACAAGTGCTTCCCGCTCGAGCCCGCTGATGCGAGGTAAGCGCAGCCAGTTTAAGGGAGCTTTATCCCTGAAACAGCAGTTTGACGACCCAGACGAGCACCCAGTGGAGCGTTTTGTGCGCAAACGCAGACGACCGCCTGCCTCGCCGATACCCTGGTCTGAGCGGCTCCTCGGTATCTTGCCGTATCTGGTGCCGCTGCTGGACTCGTTGGTATACGGCAAGTACGTGTTTGAGCGATTCCCAATTTTCTCTATGTTCGTCTTGCAACCATTGTGGCCTCTGCTGAGCATCTACCGCGGCATTCCTTTCCTGCCTCTGATCATTTTCGTACTCATGCTCGTGCTCGTGGTGCGAAACCCCCGCGTCAGCTACTTTGTACGATTCAACACGATGCAGGCACTGACGCTGGATATTGCCTTGATTTTACCACAGCTTTTCCAGGGATTAAGCAACGCTCTTCCAGTGTCAGCTGTGGCGATTCAGGTGCTACAAGCTTCCGTCTTTTATGGAATGCTCGGTTGCATCCTCTATGTGATCCAGTCATGTGGACGGGGACAGGTTCCCGATCGTATCCCGCTGATTAGCGAGGCAGCACATACACAGACAATGTCGGGTCCCTGATGCGCGTAGCACGGTATAGTGGAACGCGGTTTACGCTCCGAGCCCCGTTGAAAGCCGCTCCCCCGCTTGGGAAAGGAATATCTCGGAGCGTGCCACCGGGGCGTGGTATCGTACGCAGGTTCCGTTCTCTGTAGCGGGGTGCCTGCTCCAGACAGCGTCAGTGTCCGGTAGAAGCGGACGATATTTGGTTCAGCTGAGCTCAAGCGTGATATCGCTTCCTCTTCGTTGCTCTGTAACAGATGCGCCCCACGGAAACTGTTGCAGTTGTTCTCGCCCGACGTTTTTGATTGAAGTTTTCCAGCGGACGTTAGGGATGGTGCGTTGCCGGCAAGCTCGAGGACTACCTCACCCATATGCACCTCAAGACCCCATAGGTATAAATCGTGCGCTATCAACAACTGAGACGACGAAAATCAAGACGCTACCGGTTCACCTGGTGCGCTCACGAGCATCTGACCCTGTGAAACGGGTGACGCCCCCAGGTATACGGCTTGCCCTAGCGGGTGCACGCCTCGTGCAAGAGCACGACGTTTGCCCGCGTCGCCTACACACCCGTACCTGTTGGTGAGCTCAGAGCTTTCTCATTCAGAAAACAAACAACGTCCTCTACCCCTGCCCTGTATCGAGCGTCGCGATGCGGCATGATACGCGAGAAGCAGAACCGGCGCCCAGTCGACCTTCGGGTAGCATTCGGATGCTGCGGCGCTATATGCAAAAAAGTCAACGCGGTTGCGTTTGACGCAACGTCTCTGAGCGGGCACTACGACTGGAAACACCAGGTGCTAGGCATCATATAGATCGTTTGGGGTCATTTTCTATGTTCTTTGTTGTGAATCCGTAGCGATCTGCGGAAACTCAGCTCGAAGGTGCTTGCTTCGCAGGATACGTCGCCTGGAATAGAACTGTTTTTTGCGGCGAAGGTCAGGATCTGTGGTAGCATCGGCACGAACGTTCCGTTTTCGAACAAGCAGGCGATGGTGTCACCGTTGATTCACTTTCGCCACGCCGCCAGAAAAGCAGTACAAGCTGCTTCTTCTATACAGGCCCAATCGGCCGGAAGTACAAAGCCAGTTCCAGCGGTTACGAGGGAAGGCGACACTCGGCCGGTGAAACAGCGGCTCAAAGCACCCGCTGTGAAACAGCCTCAGTTTTTGTATCGAAACGTAGGGCTCGCGCGATCAGTCACCAAAAGTATGCGTCGATCGACCGTTGCAGAGGACGAAGCAACCATGATTCTTCTGGGGGGTGCTTCAGAGTAGACGCTGAGGGCAGGGCGCTCCGGAGCGGCTGCCAGCTATTCGAAACCGGCAGCAGCGCAGGACCGAAGCGCCCCCGACTGAGTTGGATGTGTAAGCGCTGCAGCTGGAGCATGGCATAACGCACGCTTGTAGCGTTCGCGAAGCGATAACGAGTACGCTGTTGAGGGATCCGGTGACGCTGTTGCGTTCGGGTGACGATCTTTGAATGGTATCAGATCGATGCATCGAGTGGGGATTCTTCTGATATGTGAGCGCTACACATGAGCAGGACTGAGCTATCAGCTTCTCGCAGAAGGCAACCGCGTTGTTGCAAGTCGAATCTGACGTGCCGACCGGGAAAGCGGTTACATTCAGCCCGCAATGTATGTTCTCGATACGTTGAGCATACCGTCGACGCAAGCATCGATGCTGAAGGCATCAGCAGCTCTCTCGTTGCCTTGTAGAGACGGAATCGCTTTGCCATGGCTTGACGCGTGTCGACTTGCGGTGTCTTGCATCCTGCGCATGTCTGAGGCAGTCGGGTGGCCATGCGGACTCTGTTCATGTAGTGGCAAGGGTGCAGGTACTCGAATGCACGTTACCGCAACATCCGACTTGGTGAAAATTGATCTTTTTTCGCCAGTTCTGTATCATGTTATGTTATAATGGTAGGGTGGACGCAGCATTGCGGTTACTGGATTGGTGCAGCTGGGCTGCGACTTGTGCAGCGGCCTGCCGGCTGTCTTCGGACGGCTTCGAGAGGCATTGCTGGCGCACGCCGACTGCTGGCCCGTAGGTTCAGAAACTGATCATGACTAGTTAAAAGGACGCAGATCCGTACATTCGCGATGAAGCTCCCGACTCCGTCATGGCGTGCGATCGATGGATAGGCGTGGACGGCCCTGCTGTGCCGCCGACGCTACTTCTGGACCGGCAGCAGCGACAAAGCATACGGTAGGCCGCAGACAATGAACAAAACTGTCAGGCGTCATGGGGGACTAGTGCCCAACTCCTCTCGGTAGCATCCATCGATGTATGCTCTCGCGAAAGATCCATAAAAGCATGCAAGTCCTATGCTCATCATCTATCAAACGAGGCTGCGGGTCATCATTCGGATCAGCACATCAAGACGCTACGCTCGATCATGATCATGATCATCATCATCATCTGCTGCTGCTGCTGCTGCTGCTCGGCTGTTCTTTCGTCATTTTCCTCATCATCCGTTGCACAAAGATCGATGCATTCGAGCGTGTCATCCGCATCTTCAACCGTGAGATCAACCACTTGGATCACTTGGCAGGTATCTCCCTGCTCCAAACAAGTCGCTGACTCCGAAAACCTGGTACGCTCTTCTGATTCCAACGCGACAACGCGTTCCTCCAAACCAGATGGATCGTTCTCCGCTACCTGGATCACTGGTGGTCGATTCCAGTTGACGAGCGCCAACGCCCCCTGCGATTCGTCCGAATACCGTGTTGCGTCATGGGGATCCGGTCTTTGTTGTTCAAGGCGACGCAGCACTGCCTTCAAAAGAAGATTCCGCCGCTGTTCTGGATGACAATCCACGAGAGCAATCGTTCCCGGTGTCGCTGGTGCAGAAGCAAGGACGGGTCGTGAACCGCATGATCCATCACCACAGCCGCGCGGTGATAAACGATGAACAGGACCGTGTAGTCCGGAGCGAGCGCTCCAGCGAACTTCCTCCCAAAGCGTCTCCAATAACGCATAAAACGCCCGATTATGGGCACTGATTTCAATATGTACAAGTTCATGGAGTAACGTGCCCAGGATTTCCTCGTATGCGAAGAAATTCGATGCCGACGTACCCGGTATATCTGAAAGGCCTCGCACTCGTTGTGGAGCTCCAGTTAGAGAGCGCTCCTCGCGCTGGTGATCAGTTCTCGCCGCCCGAGACTGANGCCGACACCCNCCTGAACGGTGCTTACGCAACCGGATACAGATNACGCGCCCACCGTTGATATTGAGCCCGAGCAGTTGCGAGCCTCGCGGCAGGAACTCGCGCAGCACACCGACTACCCACTTTCTTCGTTGCATCAGCTCTTGGACGGCCACTGCCGCCCTAAATAGCAGTTCGAATGCCACATGGCTATCAGGTTCTCGCTGAAGGATTCGGATGTCGGCGAACATGGCGCGCACGTGCCCAGTCGCGCCAAGCGAGGACGTTTCCGACAAAACCTTACTTCAAGCGCCTCCCTCTTTTATGGTTTGCGAAGCATATCGGGAGCCAGAACTTTGAAGCCAAAAGTTTCAAGCGTATGTATGTAACCCTCTTCGTACGGTTTACAACCACTTATTCCATGAAAAAAGTCTGCAAGCAAGCTGAAAGCCTCCGAAACGCCAACAACCCAAAACACTCCAGAGTGCGCTCGTAGCGAGCGGCCGCGGCACCCTCGTTCAACATCCCCGAACGCGACGCTGTGGAGTTCCAGTTCGTCGCCGCAAGCTGTTTTCACCGCTGCTGGTGTCAAAAACTGCCTTAAAGAAACAGCAGTTCAGACGTGTACAACAAGCACCTGTTCAGTTCTTGGACAATGTTAATATCATGAGAGTGCTGGAACGAGTGATTCATGTTTTGAGGCGCGCGTCGCCACTGCAGCGCGCTAGCACCTGGAGCGCTTCGCGTGCGCTAGCGATGAAAGCACCCGAAACGGTTTCGGGAGACGCGCAAGCTCCCCGAAAAAGCATACTGTATAACGAACTGACCAAGCCGCTAGGATTCTCCTATTATACAATTAAACGACAAGTGGCTGGGATGAACGAAAACGCGCTGCCAGCGATTTTCGCCCGACACCCCCCTGGGGCAACTGCTTCAACGAGCACTCCTGCGAAGCGCGATCCGCTCATTGATGGGCGAGGTGAAGGCTGCTTCGCAGTTATAGCTCATGGACCAAAGCAGTACAAGGTCACAGTTGGAGATATTGTGTATTTGGNTCGCATACGCGGTCAAGTTTCTGAGGAGGTTCGATTCTCGACGGTGCTGGCCCTCGGGTCCGTCGATTGGTCGGTGCTGGGGCGGCCACAGGTGCCCGGTGCCGAAGTCATCGCTGTCATCGAAGAGCAGTCGCTTTCCCAAAAGATCTACATCTATCAAAAGAAACGCCGAAAGGGCCACGAACGCTTGCTTGGTCACCGTCAACCGTACACACGCGTCTGGATCAAGGATATCCGATGGGAAGTTCCTGACGACACCGAGCTGGAACCACTTGAGCTTGCGTTGAGCCCGTGATGTAGGCCTGCAGTAATCCCCCAGGCTGGATGCTCTTGCGTACGCTATGGCAGCGAGCGAATAACGTGCCCCGGATGTTCCGAGTCTGAAGCATTGTCGAATGTCGCGCAGTTTTGCCGATAGCGTTGAGGCGGGCTCAAGGCACTGTGTTGTCCGTTCGCAACGCTTTGATCGACGAAGACGTTCTGGAATCTGCTCCTGCTGCGAACATGCTTCGAAAAGCGAGCGAGGACAGTTCGCTTTCCGGAGCCTCGGTGCTTAGCATCGACGACTTCCCCGGGGGCCGGTATCAGGCCTCCGGCTTGGAGTCCTACACCAAGACGCAGCGTCTGGAGGTGTCGCGTCCCTGTACCTGTATGCTATACCCGANCAGAAAGGAATGAAAGGATTTGTTTTGAGGATCTCGAAGCGACCAAAGCGAACCCATGATTGCACTCTTATTTGCCGGNTGCGACGCTTCACATCCTCACGGGCTTGCGTCGAGCAGCGGTGCAAGCGGGGCGCTGATGCTCGCACCCCCTCCAAGCGTCAGTAACCATGCATCCCTACATCGCTCGAGTTATAGTGTGTGTGTGTGTGTGTTTGAATGGCGCATCGATTACACCTGATTTGATAAAGCCTGCTGAACCAAGTGAATCGAAACGAAGATCAACCCACATGGAATCAGGAGAATCATCGCGATTAATACCCAGCCCAGGCCTGATATCTTCCCGTCTTCGCTGAGAAAGCGCAGACCAGTTAGAGACTGCAGTTCACCCAGTGATTGCTCCAGCTCCGCCAACTCTACGGCCACAAGTTCTTCCTGCTGCTTTATCTGCTGAAGCAAACGATATCGCCGGGCCTTTTGGCGTTCCCACCACAGCCACCGATCGAGTGAATCGCCAATCCAGGCCCGTGCTGCTTTCTCAAGCTCAGCNAATGACGGGTCTTCGGCAATCAAACGAGCGTCAAGGTCNTCNACTCCCGTGCTCCGCATAAACGAGAGCTCGTGTCCGTTGCCATCCGAAGCTTCCGCTTCGCCCGTTGGAGCGCTCTCGTTAGACAGCGGCAGGTCAGCACTCGTTCGCGTTTGACCCTGCTCCCTCGGTCCTGGTGACTCTGGCGGTTCGGAGCACGCTTCGAGGGTCTCGGGGCGACACGGCGGTAGACGGCACCGCTTTGGCGGGCGCCAGGCGCAAGCCAAAGCAGAACGGGCTCTGCAACGCGGAGACGGGTGAAAGACCCAAAGACACCAAGCCATTGGCGTTGGGTAACTTGAAGCTCCCGTTGGTTATGAACTTTGTGCCCTGCGCTTGCCGTGCGTGGTCGTTTCCTCGTGAACACACCGGAAGCTCCCCACCGAAACGCTTCTCGCGCCCAAGTCGTTGCGCAGCGGTCTATGCAACTGGTCGGGGTGGCGACCCCGCTACCCCGCTGACCTTGAGTACCGTTACTGCACACGCGCTTCAGCGAGGGGTTCGGCTGCTGAACCGCAGTCTGGGGCCATTGCTTCGCATCGAGGCATATGTCAGGGTCGCTGCTAGCACAGAGCGTGCTGGACGTTCCTCGCAGTCGACCCGGNGCCAAGTCACTGCAGCGACGACGGCAGCAACTGCTCCAGNGCAGCGTCGGCGCACTGACGTTGCCCCAGACTGCGAGAACTGGGTACTCGNGGGCTACGTCAGCGCACTCTGTCTGGCGCCCCTGCTTCGTCGGACGCAGGTAGAGCGCATTGAGCTTGTGAGCGAGCGCCCGACGAACACACCGCGAGTCACATCGAAGTTGCTGGCTGTAGCTGCAGCTTGTGAGGCGTTGCGAAAGGGCGCACCGCACTGCTACTTCTTGGCTATAGACGACGGCTTCCATCGTCACCAGAAACTTGTTCGATATTTTGAGCGTTTAGGGTTCCAGCGTGGACGGCGCGTGACGGACGGTGTGCTCGATCGCCTGCTCTGGGGAGGCTGCGGTACGGTCATGGTTGGTGATCTAGCGGAACTGGCTACACGCTGGTGGCAGGATCTGCAGGCTGGCGAGCACAAGCAAAGCCTTTAATTCATATTGGCAACGACGCTCCATGCGGTTTGAACGGAACGCACATCGCCGTCGTCTGAGCATTGGGCGCTGGTCGCTTTGCCGATGCGTACTTGCGAATGGTGCTGTGAGCGTCCGCAGATGTGTTGCCATTCGCGAGCCTCGAACCGGAACGACGAAGACGATAGCAGCAGCGTTGATGGGAGGAACTGATCGAGATGTACACGGAATCGGCGTGAGCAGATCCAGAAGNTGATATTGGCGATCGCATACCTGCTTTGCTCGTGAACGGATACATAGAAACGGACCGAGACATCTAGGATGCATACGTATGGCAGGCGAACGTGCTTATTCGCGCCTATCGCTGACTCTGGGCAGTCACCAGAGTGAAATGAGGTTCGCGAGAGGCCGTTCCGGCCAGCCGTCCATCGCCACAAGCCACAGCAGCTATGAAGCGCTCGAGACGACCCAGCTAGTCGACTGGTGTACGCACTACCTTTCGAATGTACGCTTCATATCACAGATGAGCGCTCTTCTTATGGAGCGCATCGCGAGAATGACTGCCCCGAAGCGCCTGTCGAGGCATCGGTTTCGTTGCCCACCGACGCACAGGCGAGTCCAATGCTCAGAAACTGGTGACCTCGGGTTTGGATGTCTTATTGTTCTTGCGGTTGCCGTCGCCGATGTTCATGGCCCTGACAGATGCGACTCGAGCAATTGGAACCTGGGTGCGACGCTGAAGTAGCCGGAGCAACCGCAGCGACCTTGGAGCAGGTCCAATCATTGAGCTGGGCTTGTCGCGCGATTCTCAGGAATCCCCTCGAAAGGACATGCGCGACCGACGTTACCGCATCAGCAGGAATTGCCTGTAGAGCTGCGTGCCTTGGAGCTCTCTCGAAAGGAAAAGCTTTCCAGCCATCACCAGAGGCAGCTGCTTTCGAGTCGGATAGCGAGAGAGGTCGTGCTCCCGGTCATCGCATGATACCGATCTTTTTGTTAGGTGGCGTTCATCAACTCGCTTGGGTGGAGAGAGACAGCTTCGCGGGAAAGCGCACCTCGCATCACCATTGCTATTTCGTCATGAGCCAGGGCTGTGCCTCTAGAAACGCAGCGTCCTCGCTGAACCAAATTCTTGCGAGACCAAAGTTCATAAACTCGTGTCACATGCCGCCTAAAGAACGATATCATTACACGCGATTCACATTATCTGCTATGGTTACGAGGAGATTGACGAGTGTCGGCATCGTGCACCAGCGTGTTCGCCAGGGTGCCGCATGCGTGGACGAACGCCCCACAAGCATGCGCGCGAACTTGCACGCCCCATGGACTGAGACCTGTTCCACTGCCTCGACCAGGCGAAGCGACCAGCAGCATCCGCGTACCTTGCAGAGCGCAGATGTGAACGAAGCACAGGAACGCCGCCCCTGATCGATGCGATGTAGGCGCGGCAACCCGCATATATCCGATGCCGCAGGCAACGAGCGGCCGACCAAGTGATCGAGAGACACACACACATACACACACAGGAGCCAGAGAGGCCTTCGTTTACCGCAAACGCGCAGCCAACATGAAAAGATTCGATACCGCTTCATCAAGGTTCTTGATCAAACGATTTGCGTCCTGGCACAGCGCATCGGTCTGCGTCGATTCGTGGACGATCAGACAGCCCGCACCCTGATCGATGATGCCGTTCAGTTTTCCATCGAGAATCATTTGCGAGCATTTCGCCTCGATCTGCGGAAGTGGCATTGCAAGCTTGCGTGCGATATGGGCTAAATCGACACGATGATACGGTTCGATGATTCGCAGGATGTTGCGCTCCAGTAGTTTCTGATAGAGCTCATCCAGATGGTTCCTAATAATCGGATCCTCGGTTAGAAACTGCTGATTGGTGCGGAGCACTTGTTCAAGGTCCTGTACCGAGCGCTTCTCGCAGGCGGCGGCTAGTTCCCGCATTGCATCGAGCTCTCGACCTTGATAGCGAAGCGCAACTCGGCCCTGCAGGAGCGCGGCAATCTCACCGGTCTGCTGCGTCATGACCTTGCAGAGAAGAAGGTACTTGAGACTGTCGAGTGCCCGCGAGTCATCGATTGATGCGAAGACTTCAAAGGATTCGTAAAAGTAGGAGAAAGCAGTCTTGTAGTCGCGTTCTTCTGCATAGATTATACCTGCCCAGAGATCAATCTCTCCTTGCAACGCTGGCGGCACATAGATGGCGTTGGCGGTAGCTCGTGCGCCTGTTAGCGCTGCTCGTGCCTTTGAAATGTTCCGCAACGCGTGATGAAGTCGCGTTTCCAACAGTTGCACCTCCAGCAATAGACCTCTGTCGTCCATGCGCCGCACTTCGTGAAGCAAACTCGTGATCAGCGCCAACGCCTCGGGGTACTGCTTGCGTTCCAGGTAGAGGGAAGCCAATCGCGTTTCCACACGTTGACGAAGAAACGTGCGCTTTTCGTCGCGGCACCACTGCACAACCTCGTGACAGAGCGCCAACAAGACCTCACCAGAACCTGGACAGCGGCTGAGCGTTTCAATGAGCGTACGTACGATCTTCGCAGTCTTTGCTTTCGGAACTGCATCAAAATAGGGGCGCAACCAGCGCGCCAACTCTGCCAGGTCTGCTATGCGGTTCCTGTGACCAAGCAGTTCGATCAGCGCCACAATTGCTGACTCTTTCTCTTTTTGTGCGATTTCCGCCCCGTTCTCAGGCAGAGGCTCCGTGATGATGGAGCGGTACAAGGCCTCGGCCTCATATTCGTGAGCCGCCTCAAGTGCTTTAGCTTCTGCCACGCGATCTGAGTCCATGTACTGTGAAAACGAGCCGAAACGCTGAAGCCTTGTCCAAGGCTCGCTCCTACGTATGCTGTTGCTCGAACAAGAGCGCCGTTGACGCGCACGGTTCACAGCTGAAACGAGCGACACCTGATCGATGTATTGTCTTCCAAGCTGAATTCGGTTCCATGTCCGCTGTGTGTCATCGGATGCTTTTTCGCAGTGTATGGCATGGGATCGACACCGCGACGCAATGTACCGAACAGATCGTAAATGAATTTTCTGTAGGATATATATTCGCAACGAGATAGTAAAGGAGGACTGCCCTTTTCCCTCAGGCCAGTCAGACAACAGTATTCAGATGGTTGAGGAACACTGGGATAGACAGAAGGAGATGCGCTCCACAATAAAAACTGATGTTCTCGAAGAATGGTTGAAGTAAATGATAGCATACGACCCGTTTGTCGCCTTAAGGGATGCAAAAGCAAATACAGTAGGTGCCACAGGGGTCTCTGTTCCTCAACAGCTTGTTCCGGTGATCCTGAAAACACTGGGATACTGTTGCCAAAGAAGAGCCCGAGTTCACGCACGGCCGTCGTCCTCCGAAAGTGCAGCTACTGCAGTATTCCTGAAACCCAGCGATCGATATAAAGTACAGGAACGTCGGTCCGTTCTTTCGGTCAATAAGACTTGTTTCGGACGAAACGGNGGGGGCGTCCATGGGTATTCACTTGGAGAGAGCCCGTTGTATGTGCTATCGAACTGNACGAGAATGAGGATATCATCATNTGTTCTAGCTGCAGTGGATTCAGTTCGCGGCCACAGGTTCGTNCGTGCAGAGGGGGCTCGTAAAACAGCACCAGCCACTTTGTCGAATCATCGAAGACTTTTCGCTGACGTCCGGCGCCGTCCTTCTATTGAACAACGGAACCATTGCTCTTACCTTTGCGTTCGAGCTCTTGGCGATTCTATCGTGACAGATCTGTTTATCATATCTCCGTGCTCACGAAAGTTCATCCCTGTCGAAGGAGTGTTTTCCATCCTGAAACGTAATGACCGCACCGTTTGGCGAATCGCTGAAGCGTTCAGCACACAGTGACACCAGGGTAAATGTCGACTTTCCACCGCAGGTCCTTCACCCTCAGAGAAGGTTCTCACCTAAGGGCACAAAGAATTGCGTTCATTATCAAAGATAACAAATCCATGTGAGAGGTATGGACATGCAAGTCGAGGATCCTGGAGGGCCGTCATCGCCGGGTTCGACAAAAAAAAAAGCCAATAAAAATTCCCTTCTCGCCAACCATTGAGCGAAGAGGCGCAAGCAGCAAAACAGGAAAAGAAGAGAAGCTATAGATGACAAAAAATGTGTTTGCCCGACAGCACGATGACGAGATTGTAGTGGCACAGAAGATACGAGTTCGGGGACTCCTTGCAGAGGTGCGTTCAACCAGCGGCAGTGCCTGCATGGAGTTCGTGAACCGTGACTTCCTNGCCACCATCGATATCAGGGGATGCGCGGTGCCCAGGACGAGACCCGCGGAGCTGAGGCTATCTAACTTTATGGGGCAGCCTCTCAGGCTCGAAGCATGTCTGGCTACACTGAAACCGGTTGCTGATGGCCGGCCAGCAAAAAGCTGCAAGATATCTGCGAATGGACACTAATTTTCCCTACATTGTCGTGAAATGTTTATCGTGTTNCCGGCCATATTTTCACTTATCAGTCGAACGGCGCAAATTGCTGCACCCGCCAGTTGTCTTGGCACAGAGTGATCGAAAACTTGAAGAACGCAGGAGCCGGTCAAGCGACACGCAAGGATGCGGAGAAGCGTGGAGGCTTCTACCCAAACACTGGATACTCTAATCTCTTGTTCATAAGACCGCGTTCGACCGCGTCCCGAATGATCGTACGGATAATGACGTGATGAATTCAAGCGCAACGCGCCGAGCAATTCAGTCTGAAAAACACGACAAAGAATCCGAAAAACTACCTCTGAGTCCACAAACCCTCACTGCTGCACTTATACCACTAAAACTACAAATCGAATAAATAGTCCGTAAAACCGAGAAGTGCGANCAGATCTTATGATTCTCANTCCCATNTNCATCTGACGCAGGTATATCGAAAGATCGGAAACTGCACAACCGAGTGATNTCGGGCCGCTTCAGCACAACAGCGCGACGTTCGCGTGAGCCAATCGCAAAGACCACGAACGGTACGCTTAGAATCCGAAGCCTCACATGAATGAATCATGGTCTCTGAAAGCCAATCCCGCTTCTAACTACTGGCATTCGACAATATTGGATTGAAGTGGTGGCTGCTGTCCCGGTTGCCAACAACAATGGCGGAATTCGTGGACACCTGCTCCCATGCATCCATACGACACCATCCACAGGAAATTCAAATCGCCGATCCGCGCGCCTCGCCGCGGTTTTCTCTGCACCCCGACGAGCGCGATAGCCACGGGCTCTCTCGGTACCGTCTGATCGCGCTGCGCTTCCGTTCTTGTGAAAGAAAAGATCATGCAGCGTTTGGTCAAGTGCAGGTATCCTTATAACCCTCCTGCTGGTAAGGAAGGTAAAGGGCAACTGAAACTGGAACGAGGTGATATCCTTGCAGTCGGGGAAACGGTCTCAGACTCAAAATGGGTGCATGGGAAACGTTTGCGCGATGGTGCACAGGGCTGGCTGCCCAAGAACTACTGCCGAGAACTCGGGCAAGCTGAGCTGGAGCAAGCCTTGCGGGAACTGAACATCACAGCGGCGGCGGAGGAGGAGCCGAACACGAAGCGCCTTGACGGCAACTTGGAAAACGTGTCCACGACTGGAGCGGCCGACGCGAGCGCAGTCTCCGAAGAGGGCGCTGATCCCGCAACCCTATGGAAGCAGCCGATCAACTTATCTGCGAAAGCGCGCTCAGCTCCAGAGCACCCGGCGGGCACCGGAGAACAATATTGGCGCTACCGATGTGCCGACCTTGAGACCGAACTCGACACACTGCGGGAACGTTTTGAGCGCTTTCGCCAGGAGATGACCGAGGCCCTGACTCTCGAGATGCAGCGTCGCGAATACGCGGAGAGCAAGTTGCAGGAGCTTTGCGATCGTCTTGAAGCGGCGAGTGTGTCGGATGTGCAGGCAGCGGACGCTTCGAGCCAGATGCGTCGGGAGAGCAGCGGAGCGAGCCCTCACGGTGGTCGGTCCCGAGGCAACGATCCGTTGGCCTCGCCTGAGCTCGTGAGCAAGCTGAGCGTACGCGAGCGACAACGGCTCTTCATGGAGAAGATCACGTCGATGCATCAGCGTCGATACTGATGGGTCGTAACTTTACAATCTCGCTGGATGTGATTGTCGGATGGACCATTTCCTTAAACCAAATTTTGCGTTGAAGAAGCATTTTCGATCACTCTGCGAAAACAGCACACGCAGACCCACAAACGCTAGTGCTAGCGCTCATTTCGGTCACGTTCGTTCCGGATCTGGGATCCTGGTATTTCAGCTTGCGTCTCTTCGCTGCCAGTGCTGTACGCTGTGCGCGGCACGCCGGCGAACTGGTCGCCCTGATATGCTGGACTGAGCTCGGCTTTCTCGAGCTTGTTGTTCATGTGAGTATCTGAATCCAAGAATGATGATGCGGGTTTGCCCTCGATGAGATCAACCTTGCTCCGACTGACCTCCGAGTCTTCTGCATCCACGGCGTACGCGAAACAGGGGCCGCATCGGAATCCGCCAACATTATCATGAAGGAAATAGGTAAAGACCTCAGCTGCCAGAATGAATCCGACCGATGTCCAGAAACATGCAGCCAGACTTTCGACTTTGTCGGAACTGACGTAGGTATAGAGCAGTCCACCGAAAAAGGTACCAATGAAGCGGCCGATAGCGTTGGTCATGTAGTAAAAACCTACTGTCATGGCGACCTTGTCGCCGGACGTGTACTTGACGATCATATAACTATGCGCTGACGAATTCACGGCGAAAACGAACGAGAACGCGAACACCGTCACAATCACGAACCCAATCATGCCATTCACATCATGATTGGCAAATGTCGGGGACCATTGAATAAAGGCAGCCATAAAGACAACCACCGGCAAAAGAAGTATGTTCCAGAACAGAAGCGTATAACGATTGGACGGCATCTGTCCGAGCGGCCGAAGCAAGTACTGCGGCGCCCAGCTCTGTATCTGACCGTACTGTACCGTGTAGAGGCCAACAAACAGACCCACGGCATAGTCCGGCCAGGAGAACCCATACTTTTGGTTCTGGAGGAAGTACAGTATCGGAACTTCGAGCCACAGATCACGTACACCGAAGAGAAATATCCGTGCGAGACAGAGAAAACCAACGTTGTGATTCACAGTGAGCATGCGCCTCAGCGAGACATAGTCGTGCGGTATACGCCCAGTCTCCCAGTCCAGCCCGAACCAAACGATCACAGCGACGATGAGAACGATCCCGACCATCACACCAAGTGCGGCATAGTAGGAAACAAACACGATCGATGCACCCATGATGTACCCGAGGCCTTTGAACGTATTCTTAAAGCCAGTGATGAACCCTACCAGACGAAAGAGGCGCGTTTGTTTCGATTCCGGGGTCACGAGCCGAGATATGGACTTGCCGGAGAGTTTCACCATGTCCTTGGCGGCACCGCTCAGCACCTGAGCGGCCGCAACGTAGACCGCGCCTCGCACCCCAAGCAGATGCTGGTTGTCTGCCTGCCACACGAAAAGCATGACCAGTCCGAGGAGCTGGAACCCGAGTCCAATCAGTAGCGGGGCTCGAATTCCCCAAGCCGACCCGATCATGCCGGCAATGATATTCGTCGACACCCCAGCAAGTTCGTATGCCGAGAACATGAGCGCTGTTGCGAATGCGGAGAATCCCAGGAAAATCGAGTACAGCAGCACGATCATTCGAATGCCCCCATCGGTCAGGGAAAATAGGAGATATGCCGATGTGACGACGATGTAGGAGCGAAGCTGTTGGAACTCGCGCCGCAAATAGTCCCGACGCGACTCACCCTTTCGAGGGCCAAAGTCCGCCGAGGGTTCCCGCTTCTCCGAGAGCGACGCACTAGGCTCCGACGGTGTCAAGCCAGTCGTCGGCTGCTCGGGGTCGCCACCAGGCACCTCTGGAGATATCGGAAGTACGAATTCATCGCACGCACCGTCCGCATTGGTTCGTTCTGCAGCACTGGGCAGCGGCTCTCTGCCGACGTACGGTGGGTCAGGGGAACGCGCTGCTGTCGCAGCATGCTCTACGAAACCCGCTGATCCATCGCGCTCTTCCCTGGACATTGTTGAATCGCTTTCAGATCGATTGATTCAAGTGACTTTTTCTTCGAATAGGAGTGAACGTATCGTTCGCAGAACAACAACGAAAAAAAACGTTGCATATCACATGTTTTTGGATCACGGTGGAGGTGCATCATCGACGTACACGAGCGCATCTGTGCAGGGAAGGATTCCGCAGACGGCGCATCTGGGAAGCGGCAAACGCGGCATCACGGTCGCGCGATGCGCATGCATCGATGTCCTTGCGGGTCGTGCGCCCGTACGGCTGGCGCATCGGCGCATGGATCCCGCGGCCGTTCCCGCTTTCGATTCGATTTACAATGGTGTGCCATATTATATATTTATGTATATATAAGTACCTGGATAGAAATTGAGCAAGTTACGATCCTCCATAAGTATATGGGTATCTGTTTGCGCATGTGCGATCCGGTGTCCGCCACTGGCAATGGCGCGCACGATCGCCCGAGTGTTGATCTCACTGGTGAATTTTTCGATGAGGTTTCCATTGTCCGTGGATCCCAGATTGCACGACGGACATTGGTAATCGAGATTGTGTCCATCATTCCGCATCATACCCTCAAGTTCCATTACCGATAATTCCTCTCGGATATACTGGTCGTTTCGTATGTTCTTTGGTGCGCCGAGTGCCTGCTTCGAGCACCCACTGTAGCGCTTGCATACCGCTGAAGCAGATGCTGCCCGGGGACGCAACGGCTTTGCCATACAACTGGGAGCATCGGCCCGAGGCGTGGTTCATTCAACATGGAATCGGTATACATTATCATTCTAGGAGCCTGAAACCCGCGCGGACTGGCGAACTTCCTGCGGCAGCGCGAAGCGATATACTAGGAGTCCACCGCGACCAGGGTGACGCACAGACGCAGCCTAACTGGCCCTAGTCCCAGAATAGACTGCGTTGCCGACGAGCTGCTGGGGTCTCACTACAGCGCTCGGTACTGCAGAGTCGCATGAAGCACATCCTCGACAGACTCGTCCGGTTCGCGGGACCCATCGCCTATGAAGTAAACTATCCGCAATAAAGAAACTTTTCCCGCGTTTAGCGTGTATCGTAGAGGGAAAAGAAATATGGCTATTCATATTTGCGGGTGAATCTAGAGTCTCTGCTCTTTATTCTATATAGTAGGTTCGATATGCGCACCTGGGAGATCAGGCCTTCACGAGACGCGACACGCATGTCGCCGTTGAAATGTAACGCGATCCTGACCGTTCGCCGACTTGTCGCTTCGACGTACAAGTTGCATCTGCGTTCAAGTCATTGCAAATTATAGTGTTTCAATTCAATCGTCTTTCAACGTTCACATTAGTGTATTCAAGTGATTTTACGTGTTTCATAACAGAAGCGTTCAATGTGCGTTTTTTTTCAAAAAAATAGCAAAGGAAAGTCATGGACACGGAAATGAAGGATCCTGGAGGGCAGGTGCCGCCAGCTGCCGCATAAGAAAAAACGAACAAAAGTACCAAGCGCAGAAGTGCAAGACAAAAGGAAGAGGCAAAATCGGGAGGTCCAATGTCAGAAGCTCCCAGAATGACGACAGCACGACGATATGGTTGTGAAAGCCTGTCCTCTTGGACCTATCAAGGACTCGTAGAAGGAAACGTTGCGAGAAGCCATCAGAAACCATGTCGATTCGTACTCCATGAGTGTTCGTGAGGCTTCTTCAGGGCTGATGCATTTGGTGCAGGGGATGTATCACGACGTGACGGACATCAAAACAGTCGAGGTTTCGGAAGAGTTTCTCAACATGAACTTTATTCGTCACCTGATGGTTGGCACAGGGGACGCGTCGACGAAAAATGAGCGAGTGCATGCCCTCCACGAAAATCACGCCAAATACCGCTTCGACGGTACTGGATACAGGGGTGACTCGCGTATTTCCGAATACGGGGCGATGAGATACCCCACGAGCCCGAGGAACCATATGATCGTGAATATCGAACGTTTCGTGATACGCGCCGTGTTTGCACTCTACCCGGGCCTCTCTCGCAAAACGATATGGGCCATCATCAACGGCATCACGAAGAATTGTAGGAATAAACAGGAGATCGAATTCGTCAACAAGAAGGCATCAGCCAGGAGAAAGAATGAAGCTTCTGTGATCCGTGCGGCTTTTCAAGAGCACCGTGCGGTCTCGGGGCTTGTCAACCCAACAGAACAGGGATCAGATATGATAAAAGATGAAGAAAGATGCTATCACCTCGTGCTACGCTATTTCGTGTTTTTGAATCGAGAACTCGAACGCAAGGCCGAAAAGGAGGCGTGTCGAGAAAAAATGAAGAGTGGGAGAGACGGAAGGCTTTCCTAACGGGGAAGCGCTTCAACATCGTTCTGTTGTGCAACATCAGGTCACATTTTGTGAGTATCGACTCCAGAATCCTTCATGGAATCATGAAGCAGATCTGTCCCGAGTTCTATGTTAGCAGGGAGGACTTCACCGGCGAAAACCGGGAGACGTACTGGAAGAACATCTTCAATTTCAAACGTCTCAAAATCAGCAAGCAAAAGGTATTCACGGGGATGTTCGATATCGATGGAGTGTCCACATGCATTCACTACAGGCGCTTGAAGGTGGATCGACCTAATGCGTCTTTGTTGTCGCCCTTGGCGGAACATGAAGAAAAAAAGGAGGCAGATCCTGGAACGTATAACCCGTAGGAGAACGAATTTGTCGTTGCTCCTCGCCCCGAGAACACGAAGATCGTAACCATTGCTGCACGCAAGTGTGCGAAAGATGGTATCGACGGCAACTTACTTCAGAAAGACATGCGTCTTTGAAAGTTCTCAAGAGCGAGGTATCACCGAGAATCGGGTATAATGAATGCAAGGAAACAGAGTGAGACGTGGAATTCAGGAATGAAGAAGCATCTGGAAGCGATGAACAAACTGACGGGCCGCAAAGCGGCCTTTGAAGCTTTTCGGGAATCCACGGGAACTCAAGCTGCTCATGACGAGGCGCTACGGAAAGAGTATACAAAGCCCAGGTGGGCTCGTCAGCGACTGAACTTGTGCAAAGGGAAACGGCTTGCATTCGCCAACTTTTTTAATCAGATGAGCGCCCTCACGGAGGACCAGAGTCAGAGGCTCGTAGTAGCGTACGGAGCAGGGCGCACGGTTCCCAAAAAAAGTTAACACACCAGCTCCTTCGCCTAGAGTGTGCAACGAGAACAGGCATCGATGGTATTCGATTCCCATCGATGCGTTTAGGATGACGTACACACATCTCGAGGAGCGTTGCGCGCTGAGGCTGGAAGCGAGGCATCGCGTGAAACCAAACGAGATGCACCGCATGGTGNATGCTAAGCTGAGCGAACCTCACACCGCGAGGCAATAACAGGTGAGATGCTTGCAATATCGAGATTCCACCTGCAGCAATACACACGAGCTCCTTCCGCATCCGGACTTGGACGCTTGGATCAATACCCGGCATCGCCGTGTGCTTTTGGAGCGACGACTGGCTTTGTATCGAGCAAAGTTTCGTGGTCATCGTTTCGTACTCCGTTTGGGCACTGTACGGAAACGCCGAAGACTTGCGATGAGAAAAAACAGTAGCCAGGTGAGAGGGCATGGGAATCCCGCCTGGAACAGTGCACTCGTGCGGTCCAGGTCAGGAATCCAGATTCACGAGAGCGCCGTGTATCAACACCGGAGACGATCTGTCCGGTCCATTTGTCGACGATCATGGTGTGCCGCTGCTCCATTTTCTCGGTCAGTTTACGCAGATCGGATCAGCTTAGTGTATCGCAGTGGCAGCGAGCTCCCCGAGACCAGATATCTCGTCCAGTACGCGCGCTCGACGATATAGGAGCAGCAGCAGCAGCAGCAGCAGACCCGCTCACGAGACACGCCGCGTTCCCTGTCTCTCTTGTAGCCAGCTCGTAATCTGTTCTTTGAGCGCTGGTTGCGGGATCACGTCCTCTATTCTCAGCGGTTGTCTGTTGAATGGATCGTGCGGATCGCTCAACAAATGTCGCACGATGGTCGAGCGATCCACGATTTTGCGACTCGATGGCAACATGACGGGATCCTGCATCAGGGTTGCCAGAATCGGATCTAGGAATTCGTCGGGTGCTTCGCTGAGCTCCTCATCCTCGGCAACAAGCTCCTTAGCACAGATCGCCACGGACTCGACGAGTTCGTGAAATCGTTGGCACTCGGCAGGCGTCAAGAGGCCCCGCGTTGCAGCTATCTGCGCCGCCCGCTCGAAAACCTCCGGTCGATACGAGCGCCCGTCAGCTGCTATCGAACAACAGAAGCGTCTGGTGCCGTCACGATCCCGAAGCGGATCGTGCATCGACAGATAAATCCGCAGGATCTGGGATAATAGCTGGCGCGGTTCCCATTCGTACCGATGACGCTCCTGAACAACGAGATTCTCGCAACGCGGCCCGCAAAGTGCCACCAAGAAATAGTTCAGCATGTTCGTTAGACGATCCAGCAGTTCCGGTCGCAAAAACGGCTGCCGCACCTCCTCGGTTAGCGTCACCATCAAGCGAATACTGCTGTTGGCAAGCTGGTTGAACGACTTGGCCTGACGCTGCAACTGAAGCAGGCGCTTGCGTTTCTCTTCGCGAGCCTGCGGCTCCAGAGCCTGACCCTGTATCGAATTCGGCTCTAGAAGCCGCTCGAGTTCGTGGATTTCTGCCAGGGCTTGCAACGACTCATCAAGCAAGAAATTGGCATCATTAAAGAGCATATTGCTGAAATGTACGAAAAGTCCCTCTCGCGTCGAGGCGAGGCGTCGGAGCACACGCGCATACGCCGGGACCCGCCACATGGCCACCAGTACCTCACTCATGTAGAATCGCATCGAGAACTTGTCGAAGAACTGTGTATGCGTTCCAGTACGCTCCACATCGATATAGAGCTGCATCAGAGCTGGTGGCAGATTCTCAACGACCTGTTCATTGCCGAGAAAAGCGGCCTCGAATTCGGGCGGTAGATGCACTGCTCCGAGCGCATGGCGCAGCTCGTTCCCTATCGCCGGGAACATTTGTGCGAGCCATTCAGCGTAGCGTGCGCGGATATGTATGTTCCGCAAGTAGAACGTATTCGAAAGCAGCATGGTAGCGAACTCTACAAACTGGGGAAAGAGGGCGCCCACCGTGGTCAGCGGCACGGGCAAGCGCAGCTGTACGATCGATTGGAGCACCTCAGCCAGCAGCTCAAAAATTGACTCGGGTAACAAGGCGTACTCCCGGGGTACAGAAGCCGCATCCTGAGCAGGCAGCGGTAAGCGTCCGGCAAAACCTGCTATTTGCATGATNTACGCNGCCAGCGCAGCTAAAAATTGCAAAAGACGATCCAGTGANCCNCTATCGAACAAATAGAAGAGGCAGGATTGGCGATCACGTCGGAGACCGGCGATGGCTCGCTCACACTGGCTTCGCATCAGCTGTTGTTCCAGTTGCTGCATCGAAGATACCGGTTGCTGCTGCTGTTGCTGTTGCGCGAGATTCAGTTCCTCGCGCATCTCTTCAAGTCGCTGCAGTTGATGCAAGATTTCCTCTCGATAATACTGCAAAAATGGCAGATATGTGAGCTGAAGTGCACGCGTCGTCAGGAAAAAACATTCGGGAATGAATGCATAGGGATTCCCGGCCTGCTGCTGCTGCTGCTGCAAATAGTCGGCTTGTAGACGCTGCGCTTCCGCATAATCGCATCCGACGCGCGTCTCCTGCTCCGCCANGCGGATTCGATGATGATCGTATAGACATTTGATTGGAATGGACTGCAGTTTGGGGGAGCGCGGGTCAGCAAAAGGCGCTGCAAGGCGCAGCAGGACATCCGTAAGGTTCAGCATGTACCCGTCCGTGCATGTTTCTGCAGTCGCGGCCTGCAGTTTCATCCTTTCCCGATTCTGGTTAAGCTGGTTCGCCAGCCAGGTGAGAACTCGCTCACGAGGATACGGTCCAGCGCGCAAAAGTCGCATCAAGAGCCGGTACAAGCCGTCGCGTAGCGTGTCCAGAGACCACTGCACAGCCGAGATCGCGTCCCGCTCAGCGGTCTCGCTTTCGGTTGATACGTTGTTCGGCAAGAGCGCCCTTGAAACGCGATCGTCCTCATAGTGTAGAGCTGTTGGTGTCAGGAATGGCCCAAGAAGCGACCGGACGTTGTTTCGGGTATCCACTGCAACGAAATCCGCCATCGACACGAANGCGTTCAAGGCCTCATGCGGCTCCAGCGCGCTTCCCAAAGCTCGTAAACATGACAGCTGTGACCTCTGCAGAAAAATCTGATCCAGTTCCGCACGAGCGCTTTCCACCAGGCCGCGAAAGAATACTGGAAACAGTTGCTCGAGTTCGTCGGGTGCGTCGCGAGCCCACCAGTGCACCAGGTCCGCGTACATGGCTGGTGGCAGGATTGCTGCATCGCCCTCTGCTGGTATCTGCTGTTTTTGAAACTGCTCCACGAGCCATAATGCGGCAGCCTCGTGTGGAGCGCTCTCCGCTGGCCAACGACGACCTGAGACGAAGAGGTGCGGCTCCCAGAGACATGTTCGCGCATAGGTCACAACAAGCGGTAGCGCATTGCCCAGGCTCTCACGCAACACCTGTGAACGAGCCGCTTGGATTGAGGCCAGCTCCTGACGGAGTCGTTGGTAGCAACGTATCAAGTAGGAGAGCGCATCTACGATGCGAGGATCCTGGAGTCGTTCCGCCAGCACCGTATCGAGTTCAGCAACGGTTAGGTGCGTCGGCGCTTGCGACGCAGNGACACCAGCTCTCGCCCAGANTTCTTCTAGTTCCGCACTCGAGAGATTCAAAATGCGCAAGAGGCTCTGGTGCACGAGTTCCTTTTCAGAAACAGCCGGGGCTGCTTTTCGTTGTGGTGCCGGGCACGCTTCCACACTCGGTGCTTTTTCACTTTCCGCCCGATGCAAGACTCGCTCTTCAGTCCCAGTTTTATTCTCTGGTCGCTCACAAGCCGGTCGGCTCGAGTGCTGCCCAGCAGTTGCAGAAGTTTCAGCGACAGCACCCGACGAGTCCGCTGCCGTCGACTTGGTGGTAAACCGCGCCAAACGGCGACTGCGCACAAGGTCCAGGTCGACAAGCGGGTTCTGCTCCGTGCTACCGGCTTCTGTATAATAGCTATCTCCTTGAAGCTGATCTCTGGGTTCTGCTGGGTCACGCTCTCTCTGTCCCGAGAACATGATACAGCTCAGCGTCAACGGACGTTTGTGCTGGCGCTTCAGCACGGAACGCGTTGCCGGTGCCTCACGTGCAGGGCATCCGCAGCGGACGCCAGCGTCCATGGGATCGGTACCCCTTGCCATGCGCTTTCTATGAGCTCTACGCAGGTTCATGATACTGCGGTTAGGTATCCGAGCCCTTCCCTAAATATTTTATGGATCTGGTAATATGAAGCACTGCATGTAGTGTAGGTGAGCGTCTGGAACCTGGAGCATCTGTGTCTGCGGTCTACTGTGGCACGATGTTTGCACGAGCGATGGGCGTGCGACACTGGTTACGGATGCATATAGAACGCGGAANTGCTTACTCTGCTCCTGTACGAAGATTTTCCGGGGTTTTTTTCTATGTGTACAGCATCGAAATGACAGATGTTTACGTAGATTTAGGATTCGCAGTTGTCTTTTCAGCGTGACTCATTCGACGCGTTGCCGCTGGATTTCGTAGCATCACGAGCATTGCGGTGACTCGCGCTGATCTTGAACGAGGTTTATGTAAGTAGCAGATATGTTTCGTCAGTTNATANGAANAAGTCTCNTTTATGCTCCTTTTATTACTTGTAGCATGCTGAAATCATGCGTACATGTAGTTTTTTATCCCTCTGTCTCAGGGCAGCTTGCGGGAGCAACAATTCGCGCTGCGACATTGACGAGGACAAACATCGACCTATCCCTTGGAGTCTCGTCTCAGTGATCATGATGAAAGATCTGTGAATCTATCAGGCCAATTAACCGATGTTTTCCGAAAAGTCGATGACTCTTCGCTTTGTAGCAATCGACAAATCGACAATCCCGAGCAGCATCATACCTGTCAGAGGACACGCTCTTCGACGCTC
>JGI24721J44947_10002007_pt1 | contig 29143 bp, 28 predicted proteins | sample YelNatPaOPGAMG01_FD_44947 | JGI IMG/M metagenome (IMG submission 44947) | reverse complement strand
CCAGGGGGAGACGGCCTAGCGGGGAAGACCCGGGGCTAACGCGGAGGGTGGTTTTCTCGGAGGGACGCACTCTGTGCGTCCGCGTTGCAGGGTCCTACGGATGGCAAGGACCTTCATTACCGCCGGAGGTTAGGCGAGAGGCCGGCGGTTTTATTGGAATACACGGGGAGGGGGTTAGGCCTTCCTCACGGGCGTGCAGAGCCCGCCCCTCCGCGACCAGGCCAACCGCAACGCGGGTCGCCTAGCGGGGAAAGCCCGGAGATGACGCGAAAGGCGATTTTCTCGGAGGGGCGCGGTCTCCGCGCCCGGATTGCAGGCCGGGCGCAAGCCGGGGCATAACATGATCATTCGGGGCAAGGGAACGGCCGGTGACCTAGCGGGGATATGCCACAGCTCAACCCGTCGTCTTCCTTTGCGGGCGTGCAGAGCCCGCCCCACCGCGAAACCGGAACCCGGACAAGGGGAACCAGCGGGTTCAAAGGCGAGATGCATCGGTAAGGCGCGGTGCCGACATTGCGGGCGTGCAGAGCCCGCCCCTTGGATCACCCTTTCCGGAGGCCCACTTCGGGACATGGGTGTCAGGGGAGTTCGAGTCCTCTTCCATAAGGAGATCGCCCGGAGCCTTTGGAGGGCTTATCCGGGAAAAGGAGCGGAGAAGGAATAATCTTGCAATTTGGGACGAGATGATTAGAATAACCCTACCTGAGCTTTTGAGACGGGGATACTGGAAACTCACACTTTTTGGAGGAGGGGAAAATGACGGCATTAGTCGGCGGGATTGTGGCCACGATCATCGGGGTTGTATTGTTGGTTGTGTGGTGGAGCCATTTCATNCAGCTTCTAGCAGGGGCTATTCCCCTNTTTCTCGTGCTGGGAGGTGCCCTTGCCATATATATTGGAATTGACGAGATAAAGGATAAGATCGCCCAATCCAAAGAGAGCTGATCTTCTCCCAGGAGCCCGGGCCTCTGTTCCATTTTGAGCCCCAGGTTCAGGATGGGCCCGGGCCGAGCTCCCAACCAGGCCTTTCTCCCTTGGTCCCCCTGAGACTCTTACTCCTGAGGCCCACAGGCAAGGTGATCCCAGCGATTGCCATGTCCCTGGGGAGGGCTTTCCGCTCCTTCGGGGTGAGCGTGGAAGAGATGGATCTGAGGGAAGTTGCCAAAAGGCCAGAGACGCTTTGGAGCTGGCCCCAAAGGAAGATCATGGAAGCCCTTGTGACAGTGGACCTAGGTGGGCCAGAAGCGCTCCCCTGGAACATCTCCGATATTCAGGAGGAGATGCGAATCCCCTGGCTCGTATGGTTCGTGGATGACCCCATGGGATATGGTCTCCTTCAAAGATGCGATCCCGCGTGGACGATCGTCTTTTGCTGGGACAAGCTCCTTTTTCGGGATCTGGCTGCACGCGGCTCCTTCGAGGTTTGGCACCTTCCCCTGGCTGCGGATCCAGATATGTTGCCTCAGGCGAAGTCTTGGAAAGCCTCGGCCTGGGATTTCCCGGGAATCTTCATCGGGTCAGTGGTGCATCCAAACCCCCTATTGGAGGATCTTGCTGAAAGATGCCCTGAGATACAGGCATCGGCCCAGAAGATATGGGCGACCTATAGCCAGGATCTGGGGGAGAGGCTCGACCATCTGGTCTTGAAGGAGGCCTCCTCGGTGGCCCGAAGAGAAGATGGGGAGATCCAAGCGGATCCTTTCTGGCGACTGTGGATGGCATCGTGTCTCCACGTCCTGGGAAGTATCAAGAGAAGGGAGATCGTGATCCGGATACTCGCCCCAGATGGAATGGTAGGTGGAGACGAGAGATGGAAGACCCTCGTGGGGCCTAGGAGATACCTGGGATCCTTCCCTTATGGCCAAGAACTTTTCCTTCTTTACGCTAGGAGCGCTTTTTTGCTCGATGTGAGGCAGCCTCAAGCGAGAACCGCACCGACTCAGAGGGTATTCGATGGCCCTCTGTGCTCAAGACCAGTTCTAGCAGAATGGTCAGATGAGCTCGAGGAGCTCTTCGATGTGGGATCAGAGATAGTGACTTACAGGAACATCGAAAGTGCCATGGAGGGGAAAAGGAGGCTTCTCAAATTCCCCAAAGAGGCATCCCTCATTGGAGAAAGGGCAAGAAAAAGAGTCCTGGCCTGCCACACTTACAGAGCCAGGGCCGGGTTCATGCTGCGGGCCCTCTTTGGGAAGACCAAGTGAAAACCCTCGATGACCGGAGATTTTCTCTATCATCTTGGGGTGGTATCATCCTTCATTCCCGAAAAAGAGACGTCGAAAGGGCCCGAAGGGGGCCTGGGGAACTGAGTTTCCCGCTGGGAGCTCAAGCCTCCCAGCCGAATCGGCTCTGCAAGGAGAGTATTTTGGCACGCCACGACCAAAGTCTCGAAAACAGTATCTCTACCCCCTAGCGTGGCAAATCCGAGCCATTTTCCGGATTGCTCAGCCAGTCCCTTTGCACTTTCGATACGATCGTCTCCTCCTCTTTTTCCATGGAATTCCTTTCCCTTTCGTCCCCTTCGTGATCTCTTCCCAGAAGATGGAGTATTCCGTGAACAAGGAGCTCGAGGAATCTCTCCCTGAAATCCATCCCAGCTTCCTCAGCCTCTCTGAGGCAGGTATCCCCGCATATGACCACATCCCCCAAAAGATTCGGGGTGAGATATCCGCCCTCCCCTTCCACCTGAGAGAAGGCCATCACGTTTGTGGTCCAAGGCCTTCCGAGATACTGTCCATTGAGGCGAGCCATCTCATCGTCTCCCACAACTGAAATGGAAACCTGAGCTTCCTCCAAGTTCATTGCTCGGAGAACTCTGCGGGTGATCTCCTCGACCCACTCCTCCGTTATGGGAGAGGGGTCCCATCTGATCTCCACCCAGATCTCCATCACCTGCCTTCCCTCTGGGCCTTTTCCGCCCTCTCGTAAGCCAAGATTATCTCCTGGACCAGTGGGTGACGAACCACATCTTTCTCAGTAAAGTAGATGAATTTTATGCCTTCTATGCCCTTGAGAATCTGGGCTATCTCCACGAGACCGGATCGGGTTCCAGGCGGAAGATCTATCTGGGTTATGTCCCCGGTTATCACTGCCTTGGAGCCGAAGCCCAGCCTCGTGAGAAACATCTTCATTTGCTCGGATGTGGTGTTCTGGGCTTCATCCAGGATGACGAAGGAGTCGTTGAGCGTCCTTCCCCTCATGAAGGCAAGGGGAGCTACCTCCACTTCTCCCTTCTGCATCATGGCGGCTGCTCGATCGAAATCCATCATATCGTGGAGGGCGTCGTAAAGGGGTCTCAGATAAGGATTGACCTTCTCGGCCAGATCCCCAGGGAGGAAACCCAGCTTCTCTCCGGCCTCAACTGCAGGCCTTGTCAGCACGATTCTGTTCACCTCTTTCTTCAGGAGAAAGGAGACAGCCATGGCCATTGCCAGGTAAGTTTTGCCCGTGCCCGCAGGGCCTATGCCCACGACCATGTCATGGGTCCTGATAGCATCTATGTAAGCCTTCTGGTTGGGACTTTTGGGGGTTATCACCTTGTTCTTCGCTGAGACAAAGATGGTATCCAGGAATATCTCCTCCAGGCTCACGTTGCGGTCCTGAGCCAGGATCCTAGCAGCGTAGCTCACATCGGTCTCGTAAATGGGTCTTCCTTTCTCCAAGATCTTGTAAAGTTGCCTCAAGAGATCCTCTGCCAGGGCTACATCCGGGGCCTCACCCTGGACCCTGAGGACGTTACCCCTGCTATTTATCTTCACATCGAGAAGCTTCGATATTATCCGGAGGTGTTCATTGTTTCTCCCGAAAAGAGCGCTTGCCAACTGGTTGTTGGGAAACTCCAACTGGATCTCCTTGTGCATTTGCCTACCTGATTGCCCTCCCCAATGTGAATACAGGCAGATACATGGCAAAGAGTATCCCTCCCACGAGACCTCCCAGCACCAGGATCATGGCTGGCTCGAGGAGAGCCACGAAGCTCTTGACCGATGCATCCACCTGTTGATCGTAGAACTCAGCGGCCTTGGTCAGCATGGAATGAAGTCTTCCCGTCTCCTCCCCTGTGGCGATCATGGATATGAGCATTCTCGGGAAAAAACGCGTCTCCTCGAAGGCCCTTGCTATGGGTACTCCCTCTTCCACGGCCTTTCTGGCACCTGAAAGGGCTTCCCTAGCCACCCTGTGGTCTGTTGCCTCTATGGTGAGATCCAGGGCCTCCAGAAATGGGATGCCGCTTCCCACGAGCACACCCAGGGTCCGGCATGTCCTCGCTAGAGTGGTACGAAAGAGTATCTCGCCGATCACCGGGACCTTGAGGAGGAGCTTGTCCTTCAAGTACCTTCCTCTCTCGCTCCTCAGGAGAATCCACCCGAGAGCCCCCAAGATTGCAACCCCAACGAGGACCTCCAAGGCCCACTCCCTTATGAGCTGGCTCAGATCCATGAGAAGCAATGTCGGGCCTGGGATCTTGGCCTTGAACTTTTCATAGACCTTGGAAAATGCCGGGATGAGCCATACCATGAGGACCACGACCACTAAGGTGGAGAATCCCAGAAGGAACAAGGGATAACTCAGAGCCGAACGAACCTTTCTCCTGAGCTCCTCGGTCCTCTCCAAATATTGAGCTAGGTGCCTCAGGGTCTCGGGCAGCTTTCCGCTCATCTCCCCTGCCTTGGCGAGCCCGACGAAGAGCTTCCCGAATACTGGGTGAGAGGCCAAGGCCTGGGACAANGAACTTCCAGCCTCCAGTCTGAGGCACATATCGAAAAGAATTCGCCTCAACTTGAGATTTTCCATCTCCTGAGCCAGGACCTGGAGGGCCCTCAGAAGGGGAAGGCCGGCATCCACCATAGCGCTGAGCTGAGTTGCAACCAGAGCGAGATCCTGTGATCTTATCCCCGGCTCCACGAACCTGAGGGCCAGGTCAGTGGATTCCTTTGACTTTGCTGGCTCCTTTCTCTCCAAGGAAAGGATCACTCTCCCTTGCCTGTGGAGGAGCTCTATTAGGGCTTCCTCGCTTTCCGCCTCGAGCCAGCCCCTCGATTCTTTTCCGTCGGGATCTCGCACCCGGTAGGCAAAGCTAGGCATGGATAGCTGCTTTTCCCCTCAATCCTCTTCTATGCAGACCCTCAAAACCTCCGAGAAAGTGGTTATGCCCGCCAAGACCTTCTTCACTGCACATTGCTTGAGGGTGACCATGCCCTGCTCCACGGCCATTCGGTGAATGGTCTCGGGCAGCGCTCCCTGGAGGATGAGGTCCTTGATGCGCTGGTTCACCTCCAGGATCTCGAATATTCCCGTCCTTCCAAAGTATCCTGTGCCCTTACACTTGGGACAACCTCTTCCTCGATAAAAGATTATCTCCCTGTCCCTTGGATCCAGTCCCAGGCCAGCGAGCATGTCTGGCGTCGGCTCAACTGGCTCCTTGCACTCGGGGCATATCTTTCTCACAAGTCTCTGGGCCACGGACATGGTGAGAGCAGAACAGACTAGGAAGGGCTCGATCCCCATATTGAGGAGCCTCACTATGGTTCCAACGGCATCGTTGGTGTGGAGGGTGCTGAAGACGAGGTGACCAGTGAGGGCTGCCCTCACGGCCATCTCAGCTGTCTCGTAGTCCCTTATCTCGCCGACCATTATGACATCTGGATCCTGCCTGAGTATTGCCCTTAGCCCCACTGCAAAAGTGAGTCCTATGGCCGGATTGGCCTGCATCTGATAAACGCCCTTGAGCTGGTACTCAACGGGATCTTCCACGGTCACTACGTTTTTCTCGGACGATGCGATCTGGCTCAAAGCAGCGTAAAGCGTAGTTGTCTTCCCACTCCCCGTAGGACCTGTGAGGAGTATCAGACCATAAGGTCTGTGAATGTATTTTCTGAAGATGGCTATGTTGTCGTCATCGAAGCCCAAGTCCTCGAGGCTCAAGGACAAGGGCCCTTTTCGCAGGAGGCGTATGACGATCTTCTCTCCGTGGGATGTGGGGAGGGTGGAAACTCTGAGATCTACCTCCCTGAAGTCCAATTTTATGGTGAACCTGCCATCCTGTGGCATGCGCCTTTCAGCTATGTCCATATCCGCCAGGATCTTTATCCTGGATATGACGGCGTTTTGGAGGGATCTCGGAGGCGATATGACGTGGTGGAGGATGCCGTCTATCCTGTATCTTATGTCCAGTCTGTCCTCCCTCGGCTCTATGTGGATATCGCTCGCCCTCTCCTTTATGGCATTGGTTATTATGTAGTCGACGAGCCGGACAACGGGGGCCTCTTCCACTTCAGCCTTGATCTTCTCGAGGTCCAGCTTCTCCTCCTCCTTTCTCTGGACCTCTATCTGGGACTCGAGAATCTCCTTGAGGAGCTCCTGGCTGAGACCTGGCCCCCCTTCCTCTTCCGGCCTCCTGTAATAACGATCTATGGCCTCCTGGATTTCCCTCTCTGAGGCGAGGTGGGGCTTTATGTAGAGACCCGTCGCCACACGCAAGTCATCCAGGGCTGGAATGTCGAAGGGATCCACCATGGCCAAGTGCAGGACATGGTCCTTGAGAGCTATGGGTACCGCCTTGTATCTCGAAGCCAGTGGTTCGGGAAGCTTGCTCAAGAGCTCAGGGGGTACTGTTCCAATAGGGGGTATCACGGCCCTAGGGACTCCGAGCTGCTTAGCCAGAACCTCCAAAAGCTCCTCCTCGCCTATGGCCTTCATCTCCACGAGTATCTGACCCAGCTTCCCTCCCCTCTGTTGTTGACGCCTCAGGGCTTCCTGGAGCTGAGCTTCCGTTATCAGCCCCTTTTCCACAAGGAGGCTCCCAATGCGCGTCTGGCCCACTGTGAAAAAACCTTGGGATTCGCCGGGGCTCATGCTCCTTCCTCCCTCAGAATCCTGGGCGTTATGAAGATGAGGAGCTCCTTGGAATCCTCGCTCTTGAAATCGCTCCTGAAAAGCCAACTCAGCACAGGCAAGTCCTTCAAAAATGGGACTCCTCTCTCCCTCTTCCTCCTCTCCTGCCTTATGATTCCGCCGAGGACCATCGTGTCACCGTCTCTGATCAGGGCTCGGGTTTGGGCTTCCTGCCTCGCGATTATCGGGAATACCGAGCCTTCGGATACCACCACATCTCCTGTCCTGGCGTCATTGTTTATGGAGACCTCGACCGAAAGGCGGTCCTCTCCTATGACATGGGGTCGAACCTTCAATTGAAGCTTCGCCTCCTTGAACTGGACATCGGGAACCTCGTTGTACTGTCTCCTCAGCACGTAAGGGATGTCCTCCCCCCTCTTTATCACGGCCTCTTGGTTGTCCATGGTCACGATCTTGGGCCTCGAGAGCACGTGGGCCCTCCCCGCCCTCTCGAGGGCTGTTAGCTGGATATCCAGGATCAATCCCTCTACTATCCTCCCCAGGGTTATGCCCAGACCCAAGACTGGATCCGAAGCGGGGAGATTCACAGCGAAGCCCCTCGTTGCAATCTCAGTGATGTTTCCCGTGGATGTGGGATCCGGAGACACTCCCCTTGCTCCCCCTATGGCTGTCACAGTGCCTCTACTTGTGTTCTCCTCCCTGTATTCCCCACCCCATTGGATCCCCAGGTCCTTCACAGCCTCGGTGTTGACCTCAACTATCCTCGCCTCTATCAAGACCTGAGGGGTGGGTCTGTCCAGACGACGCAGAGCTCTTCCATGTCTTCCAGGACTGGCTGAATGTCCCTCACCACAAGTACGTTTGCGAACTCGTTCACCTCTATACTTCCCCTTGGCTGTCCCTTGCTGTCTCGGCTCAAATGGGGCTGGAGGTTTTTCTGGAGCTCCGCTGCCTTGGCGTACCTGATGAAAAAGGTCCTGGTCTCGAGAGGCTTGGCCATTTCCTCTTCTTGCTGGATCCTGGAGAGGATCTCCTTGGCCTTCTGTTTGGCCTCGAGTTCCTTGGCCTCTTCGGCTCTCAGAAGCTCCTTTCTCTCGAGCTCCCTTTTCAGCCCATCTGTGGTGAGCACGTGGAGGACGTTCCCGACCTGCCTTTTTACGAGCCCCTTGTTCCTCAGAATCTCTTCCAGGGCTTGATCCCATGGAACATCCACCAGATGCACATCTATTCTCCCCTTCACATCCTCTCCCACAACCAGATTGAGCCCCGCCTCCTCAGCCAGGACGTGAAGTACCGTCACAATGTCCGCATCCTTGAGATTCAGGGACACGGGAAACCCCCTGTACTGGGACTCCTGAGCCGAGGACATCGTCCCCATGCCCCAAACCCCCATAGTCACAATCACCCATGCGAGCGTCCTCACCTTCCTCATGGCACAGTCCTCCAGGGTTCCATGGGGAACTCAATCCTTTCTGGGAATGGAAGAGAGGGGCTTCTTGGGGCCTTCCTCCACTCGCTTCAACGGCCTTTCCAGAACAAGGGGCTTTTTCTCGCCCTCCAAAAAGACCCTCTCCTCCTCGATGGACACTATCTTCTTTCCCCTCACGGTATCTCCCACTCCGCAGGGCCTCCCATCTATTATGGCCATGGCCTTGCCTCCAATGAACATTATCCCCGTGAGGGAGGGGGGCTGAGATTTTTCCGTCACAACTGACACTGGCCTCATGTGCCTCGAAAAGGGATCCCTCTTCGCTGAGAGGTCGAGGGGTCCAAGGGGAATTTCAGGCCCTTTCTCGGCCAGAATTCTCTCTCCGACCCATTCGTGAGCTTTCACCCTGACAGACGCCTTCAATTTGTTCTCTTCCTTCTCCACTGGCTCTATTGTCCAGTTTGCAGGAATCAGGAGGAGACCCCTCTCCAATCCCTCCATGAAGGCGCAGATTCCGGCAAAGCTTCCCCTCACCTCGAGCTGAAACGGGTGCACAAGGCAGGGAGGACCACCTTCTGGGGTCTCCGGCTCCATACGCACGAGAACGAGACCCGTCTCCCTCACCAATCGGTCCACACCTGAGAGGATTTTAGCAGAGGTTTCCTTCCACGCCCCCTGGGACAAATAAACGGGCGATCCTTCATCGAGCACCCTTTGGAGGACACTTTTGAGCCTCTCACTTTGAACCTTGGCTATTCCTATCGCTTCTTCCAGCTCGGCGATCTCTTTTCTGAGCCTTGCAATCTCCTTCTCCTTCTGGGGCCTCAAAATAAGACCGTATAGCACGACGATGGCAAGGGCCAAAAGGAGCCCAGCAAGCAAAATGGATCTTCTCCTGCTCACCTCAGCCGATCCTCTGATCTTTGTCCACCAAGAGGGGCTTCCCTCTGGTTAGGCCTCACCTCAGGCCAGCCCTTTGAAGCTCCTCCTTGATTCTCTCTTCTGGCTTACCCCTCCACTGCCCAAAATCCCAGGTGCCCTTTAGCTGAAAAGACACTGTCATCGGATCCTCCTTGGTGGATTGGAGCGACACCAGCTCCAAGTCCGGGAGCAAGGAGGACAACTCTGGGTCGCTTTTGAGGCGAGAGACCAAGAGGGATACTGGCTCTAGCACCGAGGAAAAGGACCTGGCATCGACCCTCCCCTCCACAAGAAGGAGCATCTTTCCAGCCTGAGGTTGAGGCTGCGAAGAAGGGGCCCCTTTTTTGGCCTGCGGCTCCTGAAGGACAATTCTGGTGAGCCACAAGCCCTCTGGAACGGCATCGCCAATGACCCTGAGCCTCGAGGCCCAGTCGGGAGATTGATACTTCAAGGCCAAAAGGGTCTTGGTTTGCTCCAGGAGGGACTCCCTCTCCTTGGCGAAAGATGCCTGGATGAGCCTAAGTTCCTTCACCTTCGCCTTTTCTTGAGAGGACATTCCCCTGAGCAGGTCCATTGCCGTGAAGTAAGCCACAGCCAGAACCACAGCCCCGACCATCGCCATGAGAACCCCCGTGGAAGTGAAGACCTCCAGTAGCCTCTCACCATTCAGCCTGGGCCTCCACCTCCGCGCGCTTCTGCCCTCGCTCAAGTCTATGGCATATCTCATGAGCCACTCGTTCCGGTTCTAATCTCTCATGGCCAGGCCCATTGCTTGGACCCAAAGGGGGCTCGTCTCCCTTATCCACCCCTCCTCAGCGAGCTCCGGATCCACCTCCAACTGGTCACAGGGATCCATCACCTCCACCTCCAGCCCCAGCTCTCTCTCCAGGGCAGAGAGGACTTCCTTCCTCATTGCCCCCCCTCCCGCAGCCAATATCCTGGAGAAGCCCATTCTCCCAGTGACATTGTCATAGTAGGCGAGAGAGCGCCTCAGCTCAACCGCTAGCTCCCCTATTTTCTCCTTCTCCTCCGCACCTCCCTGCTCNGCCACATCCGCCACTGCAAAGGGCANGTGACGGGAAAAGAAGAGCCCNTGAACGCGGTGCACCACGACCACCGNGCCGGTTGCGCTCAGATCCACAANCACTATTGTCTCCTCTCGGCTACCAGATCCCAGAAGNGACGCATTGGCAAGGGCCAATGGGGTGACATCTATCGCGTTGGGCTCAACCCCCAGCTTCTCGAGAACGTTTCTGTGCTCCCTGAGGGAATCTCTTCCCGTTGCCACGAGGAGTACCTCACACGTTCCGGTCCTCTTATCCTCGGAGAGAACTTGGTGCCGCAATATCATCCTGGCGGGGTCATAGGGCATGTGTCTTCTTGCCTCGAAGGCAAGCGCCCTTTCCAGCTCTTTTGGGGGCATCCTTGGAAAGGAGATCTGTCTGATGAGTGTGGAGGAATCTCCCAAGCATGTGACAACGGGCTCTTTTTTCCAAGAGGAAAGGAGAGCCTTGGCCGCCTCTATCCTCGCCTGTTGAGCTCCCGAGACCATTGAAACCTCGTGAGAGACCGGAGCTATTCCCACCTGGAGGAGTCGAAACCCTCTCCCGGTCCTCTCCATTTTGACCATCTTCACCGTCTTCGTGCCCAGGTCGAGGCCAATCCTCACCCTCCCGCCCAATTTGGAACGATGACGGATCTCCTTGCTGAGGATGACCTTCCCCTCATCCCAAGAAGATGTGCCCTGGGCTGCAGGCCTTTCCCCTATGGGTTCCTGGCCTGGTCGACCCCTTATGAGGTCGAGGAGTTTCTGAGTGGCAACCTGTTCCTTATCGCCGCTCAACGGAGGAGCTCCGTGCCCAAATTTTCACTGACCAGCACCAGTTCGATTCTCCCCTCTTCCAAGCCCTCGGCACCTTCTCTTTCTCCCTGACCCCGAAGGGGCCTATACACTCCGAATCCATGAATGTGGCCCTTTTTCTCCCTCGCAACCAAAAGGAGCCTCTCTTTCCCTTCCTCTATTTCCTTAGTGGCCCAGGCACTGGCCTCCTCCGACGATGGGAACCAGGCAATGGGCTCACCGGGTACCACCCTTTGGGGGGCCTTCACCACAGGAAGCCTTATCTTCACCCCGGGGGCGAGCCTGTTGGGGTCTGGGACATGTGGGTTTGCCATAGCAAACCTCTTCATCCACGGGGATTGAGTGTCGAGGACCATGTTCAGATGCCTTTCCACGATACCGGAGAGGGTGTCACCCCTTCTTACCACGACTTCCACAGTGGAATCAAGTTCCGTCGAGGCCTCGAACCCCTGGAGCCACTCGTAGGGAGAGAGAATGGAGACCCTAGGGCCAGGAGGACTTGGAGGAGGCCTCTCATCCCACGAGGCCTNACCCTCGATGCCATTAGTTTGAGCCAAAGAAACAGGCTCCTCTTTTTCCCCCGAGGCATCGGGCCTCACCTCCCCTTGCACCTCTTGGTTCTCATCCTTCGACCCCGAATGGTCCATCTGGAGGAGAAGGCCCCCTCCAACCAGACTGCTCAGCACAAGGGTGACCGAGGCTGCGATGATAGCCCTCTTGAGACTCGAGCTCTTTTTCCGATGAAGGATACCTTCCATCTCCCTGAGGGCTCTTCTCACCGACTGGGGTGTCACACTACTTTCCCCTCTCATGAGAGCCACGAGCATGGAGTGGTGGCAGAGGCTCACAACCTTCCTGGGATGACCGGCCGTATACTGGTATATGAGATCGATGGCCTTTTCCGAAAAGATCGGCGAAGAAGGGTTCATCCCGCAGACTTTGAGACGGTGGTGTATCATGGCCCTCGTCTCCTTGAGGCTCAGAGGAGAGAGTCTCACCACCAGGTTCACTCGATCGAGCAAGTTTCCCATGGCCGCGAATTTGTCCCAGAGCTCCCACTGGCCGAAGACCACAATTTGAATGAGCTTCCACTGATTGCTCTCGAAGTTGAGGAGCTCTCTCAGGTCTCGAGACCAGAAGGGCTGAGCTTCTGCCCTTCGTCTATGAAGATGGCCACCACCTTGCCCTCTTCCGTTGTGAGGCGAAGAAGAAGCCTCTGTAGGCTATCCATGAGAAGTGTTCTGGAGCCCGAAAGCCCCTGTCCGCCCCCTAGAAGGCTGAGCAAGTAAGAGAGCATCTCCTCGTCCGATGGAAACCCCGGGTCCAGAATGAGGCGGACCAAGAACTTTTCCCTTTCCTGGTCCAGGGTCCTCAGGAGCACCCTGCTCATGGTGGTCTTGCCCGTCCCCACATCTCCCAGGACCAGATTGAGCCCTCTTTTGAGCCTTATGGCTATCTCGAGCTTGTGAAGGGCTTCCAAATATTTTGGGGTCGCGTAGAAGAGCTCGGGGTCAGGGGAATTGGAGAAGGGCTCTCTCTTCAGGCCGAAGATCTCGTAGTAATCCATCCTATGGATGCATCTCCTTTTCCCCCAGCTCCCTCCAAAGATGTGGCTCGAGGGCAAAGGCGGCTGGGAGGCCGTGCTTCATGACCGTAGCACCAGGGAGCTCCAACCTATCGAGCCTTATGGTTATAGGGAGGTCTTCCAGCCTCAAGGGAGGGACACCCCAACAGTCCCCTGGGGCAGTGCATGGAATATCTAAAAATTCATGCTCGGGATTCTCCCACTGGAGCTTTCCTCCAGACCCGACAATCACCGAGCAATCCGACCCAATGGGACAACCCCCTTCGGGATAGAACTTGATAGCGCTCCCTTGAGGCTCGAGCCTTCTCGTGAGGCCATTTCTTTCCCAAATAATGGTCCAATCCTCTATCTTGAGGATGAGCTCACTGACCCTGCGAAGGTCGAAGTTGGCCAGGTCTCCTTCCATGGATCGGAATTTCACTTTCAACCTCTTCCACCTCGGAAGTGTCGCGTCCTCGTAGTCATCCTTTGTGGAATCCGGATCAGCTACATCCTGATCTTGAAACTTGTAGCGGTCTTTGCCGAAGAGACTGGGGCAATATTTGTCCGCATCTCCATCTGTGCAAGTCATACCGGGGGAGGCCAGAAAGTGCCAAAGCTCCCTCCCATCTTCATCCTTAGCTGAGAGCTTCACCTTGCTTCCCTTCGGGTCTCGAGGATCTGGTCCTGTGAGAGTTCCTCCCTTCTGTAAGAATCCATCGCCATTTGGAAATGGATCTCGCTGTACGGCGCAAAGTCCCTCGTGCAACCTGGACAGTCCTTCAAATTCAGAACAAGTGTGTTCTCCGGCATGGCGTTTCCAGGTGTCGGCTTTATGGTGAACCTCAAGACCTGGGGAGCGGAATCCCCTCCCAGATCGGCAGAGTCTCCCGCCCCATTTTTGATCTCATCCTGGAGATACCTGCCCTGGGCCATCTCGCCCCCCGAATGTCTCCACCAACTTCCCAGCCCCTGGTCCTCGAATCTATCGAGGATGAAGGTCCCGGGACTCCACCCCATGGAGCCATTGAGAACGAGGGGGTCGAAAACAAGTGCCCATCCGGAAGAGGCGAGGTTCAGGTTATCGCCAGCCAACAGGCTTCCAAACAAGTATATGGCACCGCAAGAAGCGCTTCCAGAGCAGCTAACGGGGCCTTCCGCCTCTGAGCGAAGGGTCAAATCCCTTCTCGCGACAACAATGGCATTGAGCCAATCACCTCCTTTTCCAGAAATCTCCACCTGGGGAGCGATCAAAACCAGCCTACCTTTCCAACCGCATCTCACTTTATCGAGGCTGATCTTTCCGGTCGCAATGACGACAATGTCCTTCCTCGACCAGTTTTCCTCGAGATCCAATTCCCTGATTGTCACATCGCCTTCCACCCACAGGATGCCCCCTGGAGGAAGATCCAGTGTGGGATCTGGAGAGCTTCTGAGCTCGATGGGGCCAGTGAGCCTCTTTGTGGGAATTCCCTCGAAATAAGCTTCGCTCGGCAATCCTCCCTCGTCGAAAAGGCCATGGGGAAGGCTGGGCTCTCCCAGAGAGACCCTCCCTGAAAGAACTGTCCCATAGGCACTGTCGCCAGCCATGGTGTCATAGAAGAACCCCTTCGATCCAATTGCTTTGGCGAGAAAGAGGCTCTCCGTGCTTCTTTGGAGGGAGATCTCCCTTCCTTGAGGATCTTTGATCCCTTTTGCGGCCAAGATGAGATCATTCCCCAAGGAGCCTGGAAGCCCCAAGTGGGCCTCGAGAAAGAAGTTTGTGTCCTCTGGGTCCGCATCCCCAAAATCTATTTTGCCATCCCCGTCTCTGTCCAAGACTCCCTCTCGACCGTCTCCATCTGTGTCCAACGAGCCAAATACCCTCACCCTCACTTTCGTCCCTTGGGCCTTTATGTCCACAATGCGATAGTAGGGCTTTTTGGCTTCGGGGTAAAATTCCTCGCCCTCCTGTGGGTTCATGAGAAGAGCCAAGGGGTCACAGGAGACACATCGGAATTCGTCGGAGCACCAAGTGGAATCGAAGGGGTTCAGGTCTGAATGGCCCGTGGATGTAAGAAGGGGAAGGCGCCTCAGAGCCCATCTCACCTTTTCCAGGGCAGCTTCTGCCGCAAGGCGCGCCTGCTCCCGCCTCAAGGCTTCTTGGGTCTCGTGGGTCCTAAGCTCGGTTGTTTTGAGGAAGGCAAGCCCCATAAGGGTCAGAATCAGAACGAGGATGAGAACTGCGAGGTAGGCTACCCCTCGGCTTTCCGCCTTTTTTGACCCCTCATGTTGCCCTTCTCGGAAGGGAAAATTGCACTGTCTTCTTGAGATCATTCCCCCCACCAGGTGTAAGGGAGCTACTGGGAGCTACAAGGGTGAACCTCACAACCCACGTGCTTTTGTCCCCACTCACGGAGAATTCCTCCAGCCGATAACCTTTTTCCGGATCGAAGTACTGGGAGGCAAGCCCACCTCCCCCTTCTGACACAAGGAGCCTTCCAACCGCATCCTTCCAGAAGGAGACGGGTGGCCTCAGTTCAGGACTCCAAATGCCATCTCCGTTTAGGTCCTCGAAGCACTCCATTGGTGAACATGGCCCAGAGGCCCCAATGGAATCCCAAACCCCGTTTCTATTCTCATCCATGAAAGGCTCTGGCCAGAAGATCGCGGTGAAGCTTTCGGGCCCGGCCCCAGAGATGTCTGCTGGAATGTGAATCTCCATTGCCTCGATGAATGTCCTCCTCAGGCTCTCGACTAACATGTGGGCGTCCCTCTCCAATTCCACTATCCTCTCGCCCTCGGCTGTCCTGGATGTGACGCCTACCATGAAGAGCCCCATGGCCAGGGCCACGACGCTGAAGATGGTTGCCGCAACGAGGATCTCCAACAAGGTGAAGGCCCTTCGGGACCCGCGACCAAAGGACTCGAGTGGAGGGAGACACAGACCACACGAGCTCCCAACTTCTTCACCTCGCAAGGATGGTCTCGAGCACGACTTTTTCACCGGCCTCCTCAGAGAAATCGGCTCCTCTGGCCACCTCGACCCTGATGAGCCTGTAATCTCTGTCTCCAGTTCCGTTTCGTGGGTCATCCACATAAGTGACAAACCACCTCACGTACCCCATCAGGTCGTCGGATGTGTCCAAAGGAGTGCCCATTGTGTCAAGGGTACAAGGATTGACGGGTGGAAGGTGGAGCTTGCCTGGGCTTTCCGCCCCCTCTAGATCCGGGGAGTCCGTGGGCAAGGTCCTGAGCCACTGGATTCTCCCCGAGGCCTCCCTTATCGCGGCAAGGCGCCACTGGTCATCCTCCACTGAGACCTCCCCTGAAACGAAGAGATATCCTGTGCCGATCACTGCTATAGCTAGGAGGGTCGCAGCGACCAGAACCTCCAGAAGGCTGAATCCGCTTTCCTTCTGGGCCCGGATCACCAAAGCTTTTCCTCCCATTTTCCCCTCGGCTCTTCGCTCTTCCTGTACGTGTACTTGACGTAACCGCTTGAGGAAAAGCCCTCCTTGACGCCGTTTCCATTTACCCAGGCCCAGACGGTGAAAGCGTCCTTTCCCGAAACTTCCGAAACCTCGAAATCGAACAAGGATGACTCCTTGACATCGACTCTCAGCTTGTTCATGAACTCCGCTGCATCCCCCTTTCTGACTGGGAGGAAGACCCCATTTCTCTCGGCGTAGGCCTTCTCAGCTGCCACAATGGCCCCTATCACAGCCTTGGCCTCCGAAGCCTTGGTCTGGAGAATATACCTGTTGTAAATGGGAAGTGCTATTGCGGCCAAGACCCCCACGAGAACAATGACGACCATCATCTCCGTGAGGGTGAAGGCTTGGGGAGAAGAGCTCTTGGCTTCACCAGTGCTGTACAACACCCCTCACATCACCCCGCATCACTGGGTGCCAGGGATCATATCCGCTGTTATGCATGTGCCGTCGCTGCTCCATTTGCCAACTGGAGTTGTACTGGGATCGTAGGTGTACTTTATCCAGCAGTTTGCGGGATCGCTCCTATACTCCGTTGTTGCCGTAGCTGTGACCTCGAATTTGGTATTGGGAGGACCTCCCGATGCCTCGACCGAGTAAGTGAAGTACTTGGTATCCGAAAGATCCAACCCCTTGGCTTTGAAGTCGTCCTTGCCCGCCGCACTGTAAAACCCCTGGGACGGCAACCTCTGCATCTCCAGCTTCTCCGAGGTTATGATAGCTCCGATTATGCTCGTAGCCTCTGTGATCTTGGATTTTTCAACATATCCCGTGTAAAGAGGCACAGCTACGGCAGCTAAGATCCCGACTATTATTATCACGACCATCATCTCGACGAGGGTAAACCCCTCCTCACCTCGATATCTCTCCATCTCCTTTGTCCTCATCTCGGGGATACCTCCTGTCTTTTCGAGTGGGCTCGACCTCTGAGGGGTTTTCATGCCAGAAGCGTGCCATTTTTGCCAATTCCTTCGCCCCCTCAGGAGAAGGGAATTTTTCTGGACATATCCGGACTCCCTTTGCATGGGTTGATCCTCTGCCTCGCCCTTTTCCCTTCTTTTCCTCAGGGGATGTCCAATATTTTTTACGCTCGATGTAAAAAGGTTTTTACATCTCATCCCACCCCTCGAGCCCGTATTTGAGGATCTTGTTGTGGAGGGTCTGTCTCGTGACATTGAGGAGCCGTGCGGCCTCTTGTCTTCTCCCTCCTGCTCTGCTCAAGGCCTCCATTATGAGTTTCTTTTCCAGCTCTTCGAGCCTGGAGCTGAGATCCAGAGTCTCCTCTTGAGCTCCTTTCTGGATGCGCCCCTGGGGTCCTTCCGCGGGTCTTATGTGCTCCGGGAGGAGTTCCGGTGTTATGAGCTTTCCCTTGCACATGACTACAGCCCTCTGGATGGCATTTTCGAGCTCCCTCACGTTTCCTGGCCACTGGTATTGTAAGAGGATTTCCATTGTATCCTCTGACACCTTTATCCCCTTTTTCCCGAAGGCCTTTCCGAATTTTTCCAGAAAATGTTCCACGAGAAATGGGACATCCTCGGGCCTCTCCCTCAGAGGGGGTAGCCTCAGGTTCACGACATTGAGCCTGTAATAGAGATCTTCCCGGAACCTTCCTTCTCGGACCCTCTCCATCAAGTCGCAATTGGTTGATGCCATCACCCTCACATCTACTGGAATCGATCCACTTCCCCCAAGCCTTTCCACTGTGTGCTCCTGGAGGAATCTGAGGAGTTTGGCCTGGACAGCCAGCCCCATGTCCCCTATCTCATCGAGGAGCACACTTCCCCCGTTGGCCCTCTCGAGTTTCCCGAGTTTCCTTTCCACAGCCCCTGTGAAAGCTCCCTTCTCGTGACCGAAGAGCTCGCTTTCGAGCAGGCTGTCTGGAATGGCCACACAGTTTATCTTCACAAAGGGCTTGTCCTTACGAGGCCCAAGATAGTGGAGAGCCTCAGCTGCCAGCTCTTTCCCAGTGCCACTCTCCCCAGTTATCAACACAGTGACGGGGACATCCAGAAGCATCTCCATCTGGTCATAGAGGGCCCTCATGGCCTTGGACTTTCCTATGAGACCTCCGAAGCGGGCCCTCGACTCCCTCTGGGCTTTCAGGGCAATGTTCTCCTCTTCCAGGGCCTTCACCCAGGCTGCTCTTTTCACCACTATGCGGACCTCGTCCTTGTCCAAGGGCTTTGGAAAGTAATCGAAGGCCCCAATCCTTATGGCCTCGACGCCTATCTCCTTGGAGTCGAAGGCGGTTATCACTATGAACTGGGCCTTGGAGCCTATCTCCTTGGCCCTCTTGAGGACCTCCAGGCCGTCTAGCCCTGGCATCCTCACATCCAGAAGGACAACATCTGGCTCCTCTTTCTTTATGAGCTCGAAACACTCCAAACCGTCAAAGGCTTGAAGCACCTTGTGTCCCTCGGACCGAAGAAGCTCCGTGAGGAAAAATGACATGGAGCGATCATCGTCCGCAACGAGCACTTTGGCCCCTTCCGTATCCCTTGCTTCCATGTTCATCCTCTCTCTAGCTTCCCCTCTACTCCAAATGATCTCGCCTTGGGAAATCCCAATCCTTCCTCAACCAAGCTGGCCCGATGAGTTCTCACCGAGCCCCAAATACCTCTCACTGTGACCTTCTCTCCACGAAGCGCCCCAGCGACCATCGAGAATCCTCTTGCCATCCAAGCTCCATGAAACCATCGGGGCACCTCTACGCTTTCTCCTTCCAAAGAGAATCGGTCTTGGCTTCATCTCTCAAAGGGAAGACCATCCTCACAACCAACCTCCCATTGGAAGGACCCTGAATATCCAGATAGCCATCGTGGTGTTGCATTATCTGCTGGGTGATGAGAACTCCCAAGCCACTTCCTCCAACTTTCACTTCCCTTTCGACTCCCGCATCTTGGTTTGGGGACTGGGCCTCGGCTATCCCAAGGGTATTTTCCACCTCGACAGTCCACCCAGAGGGTATTCGCCCGAGACTGCACCTCACAACACCGCCTCTGACCGTTGCCTCTATGGCATTCTTGATGACATTGATGAAGGCTTGACGCAATCTATGGGGATCTCCCACTATGTTCGCATCTTCCCGAGTCGGGGGACTTTCCAAAACCACCCCTCTTCTCGAAGCTTCTCCTGACATGAGGAGGGCCACATCCTGGAGAAGTTTTCCCAAGTTCACTGGCTCTTTCCTCCACGGAGATGTGGGAGAGAGGTCGAGGAGCCTCTTCATTATCTCGTCCAGGCGGCGGGTCTCCTCCAGAACTGTCTCCAAATATGCCCTTTTTTTGTGGTCATCGGGAAAGTCCTCTAGGAGGAGTTGGACCAACCCCTGAATTGATCCCAAGGGATTCTTTATCTCGTGAGCCAATCCTCTGGCCAAGGCTCCCAGGCTGGATAGCTTCTCAGCCCTCTCGAACTCGTTCCTTATCCTCCTCCACTCCACCTCGTCGAAGGCGCCGATCATGAGGCCTTTGAGAACCCCATGAGCGGTTTTCATTTGGAAGAAGCCTATCCTAACGGTCATCCAGTCCCCTTTTCTGTTCATCACGACTGCCAAGGGGAGATTTTCGGATCTCGAGACCTCACCGTGTTCGTCCTTGAGCCACTTGTAGAGGCCATGGTTTTCCCTTGTCTTGGGAAAAAGGGCCTCGATGGGTTTTCCCTTGAGTTCCTCTTCCTTGTATCCCAGGAGCACCTCTGCAGCTGCATTCACGGAATCAATGGATTTGTTCTGGTCCAAGAGAATGATGGCGTCGGTCACGGTCTTCTGGAACAAATTGCCCACTGCCTCTGCCAGGTCCTTTATGGCGCTGTCGAGAGGGATGAACTCCCAGCTCGGCTCCCTGCTTGGTGGGCTCTCCACTATTCCCGAAGAGAGCTTCCTCAACTGATCCGATAGAGCTCGAATTTCTCTCCTTATGGTGATGGTGAGTGCCACTCCGGACAGAAATGCCACAAATGCCACACCCAAAACCTCGCTCCTCATGGCCAGGAGCGCCATTTTTATCTGAAAAGGCGAAACCGGCTTCGGCGAATTGGCCAGGTTCCTCAGGTTTCTCTCCACCACGAAATAGCCCACAACCAAAATGAGAAGCGTGGTGAAAACTTGGATGGCTATGGCCAGTCGAACCCCTGCAATGCTTCTCAGGGAACGAGGCATGATCGTCCTTGACCCGACCCGAGGATGAAATTTCTTTGGAAGATACTAGGGGAGCGCACCCCATGTGTCAAGAAAACCCCTGAGCTGCAAGAACCTCTCATCCACACGGGATCTTCCCCCGGATAGCTAGTGGAGGAGCACTGGGGCTCCGCCGCGAGCGATCCTCTCCCTGCCGCCTTATGGCATGGCCTGGCGAATGCCGATGGATTTCCCTTTCCCCAAGGGGCAGGGGAGAAGCCTGTGGTCCAAAAGCACGTCCCTCGACGAGGCAAGAGATTTCGCTGCGGGCGTGCAGAGCCCGCCCCTCCGGGGCGAGGCCAAGCGCAACGCCGGTCCCCAACCCGGGAGAGCCCGGAAATCACGCGAGAAGCGATTTTCTCGCAGGGGCGCACTCCGTGCGCCCGCGGTGCATGACCCCTCGTATGCCCCGGGTTTTCGATACCCGAAAATGATTGGGCAAAAGGCCCGTCGCCCGATGGGGATATGCCTGGGTGAAGCGTGGGCTTTCGTTCCGGGCGTGCAGAGCCCGCCCCTCCACGGCCAGGCCAACCCGAGGCAACGGGCCTTCGGGTGAAATGCCCGAGATGAAACCAGAGGCGATTCTCTCGGAGGGGCGCGGTCTCCGCGCCCGGGTTGCGAGGCCGTCCGCGTGCCGAGGAGTCTTGTCACCGGTTGTGGATACGCGAAAGGCCGGCGGCTCCATGACACTGCGCCCCCGTTGCGCGCAACCCTTCCCTGCGGGCGTGCGGAGCCCGCCCCTCCACGGGAATGTGCACCCCACAAAGAGGCCTCACGGGGTAGATCCCCACGTCCGCGAAGGGAGGATTTGTCGGAGGGATGCGCTCCGCGCGTCCGGGGGGTAAGGCCGTACGCAAGCCCGGGTATGGCATGTTCATCGAAAGGTGAACGCACGCCCAGTGGCCTAATGGAGACATGCCCGGTGAAGCCTAGTCCGTCCTTGTGGGCGTGCGGAGCCCGCCCCTCCAGGGGAGCCAGCCCAACACGGATGGCCTTGCGGGGAAAACCCGGGCACAACGCCGGGGGCGGTTTTCTCGGAGGGGCGCGCTCTGCGCGTCCGGATGCCGAGGCCGTAATCAAGCCCAGGCACAACAGGATAATAGGGGCCAAACGAACGCCTGGTGGCCTAGAGGGCACACGCCTCGGTCAAGCGCAAGCCATCCCCGCGGGCGTGCAGAGCCCGCCCCTCCGCGACGCCGCTTAGCCGATGGGAGATGGGCTTGGGAACTAGGCCCCAAGATTTCGCGAAGGGTCCTTTACTCGGAGGGGCGCACTCTGTGCGCCCCCATGGCAACGCTAAACGAGGGCTGAGGCCTTCCATTCCCACCGGATGATTGCGCGAGAGGCCGGGCCCCTGAGGGAAAAAAGTCTTTTTNAAGCCAATGCCCTCGAGGTGCGCCTCCGTACCCGGCCCCTTTTGGGGACGAACAAAAAGACCTTTTAGAGACTTTTTCACCGAATCGCTAGCCTCCCCTCGACCTAAGGAAAAGCTAGCCCAGCGGGACTGTATCCGCTACCAAATTAGGTCGCGATTAACTCCCCAATCGTATACCACTTTGCGTCCTCGAAGTCCCTCACCACCTGGTAGGCGCGGACAGCCACCTTTACGAACTCGCACTCCGGTGATTTGAGGAACGTCTCGAGCTCAGGATGCCGTTTGAGATGTATGGCGAGGTAGACCTCTCGTTCCTTGTCCGACACGCTCACCGCCTCACCAATTGCAGTGACCACCAGCTTCCCATCTGGACGGCCCGGGTCGCCTTCCCTGTCCTGGACGAGTATAGCCACCCGAGGATCCTCCAGGATGCTCTGATACTTGAGTGTATTTCGATGCGTCGCAAACCCCAAGGACCGAACCCCCTCTAGGGGTGTGAAGGCTATGAGGCTAGCATGAGGCTGACCCTTGCGCTGGGTTGCCAGCACGCAGAGCAGGTTTCGCTCGAGCACGCGCCCAATAGTTTCGCAAACGTCTCTAGGTTGCCTTCCCATGATGTTGCTCCTTTAATTCCCTCGATCTCTTTAGTCCGAGGACCACGTTTGAGCCGCACGGGGAAAAGGCCTAATACGCCTCTCTATGGGGCCATGAGACCCAATTACCACTCAGCTCTCTCCCAATCGAAAAAGATGGCCTTCGACAATTCTCGCATAGTTGTTGGGATAGTGCATCTTAGGTTCCTGCTTTCCCGCCCTCATCCATGTCGGGGAATCCAGGGGCTTCAGGATTCTTTCTATGGGAGAGGATCGAGCTGAGCTCAGAGATTCTCCGTGGGACCTTAGGCCTTCAAATATCTCCCTATAATGGCCGCCTTGGGGCACACTCCAAGACTTATTCCCCGATAGCTTATGCGAGCAAGGCCGACCAGAGCGGCAATGGGATTTATCCCATCCAACTCTTTCTCGGCCTGGAGAATCTGGGCGGCTGGCTCCATCATGTAACCCGTGCTCGGTTCTCGAATCCCGATGAAATGGGATAGTGACGGTTCAATCCCTCAATTCATCCCTTCCCAAAGGAATCGGATCGGTGCATCATTCCAGTCCAGCGAGGAGCCAATCTACAGATCGGATCTAGGGTCCTTTTTTCGACCACGTGCCCGGCCAAAGAGAAAGAAAACTGCTCGGGGGAGGACTTCGTCTCCACCCCCCGAGCTTGCCAGCGCATCACCGAATCTCTTGGGACACTACTATGTTGTTCCCCTCGTTAGATTCCCTAACCGTATCCCAAGAGTCCACCACCGCTATCACATACTTGCCAGATGCACTCTCGCCGCTAGGCAAAGTGACGCTCAGCTTCTTCACTCTCGCACCATTAACCTTGAGAGCTCCTATCGGCACATCCTTCAGATATAAATCCCCGCCGCCCCATGAAGGATCCGAGGAAAGGAAAAAACTAACGTAAGCGCCTTTGGGAACCTTCACATTACCCTCATTCCGAATCTCTATACTCCCAGTAAGCTTGCACCTACTAGAGATGCCAGTTCCAGAGCAACTCTGATTCAGGGCAAGCCATCGGCCAGTCAAATCGGGGCCGGTCGAAGGTCCAAGCCCTGTACCCCTCAGAGGAATGTTGACCGTAGGAGAGTCAGGATCGTTTGATGGTATCGATAGGATGCTGGTCTTTGTCCCACTAGAACTAGGCATGAAGACTAAGCTGACCGTGCAGTTTCCATATCGACCCAGGGTCCTCGAGGAACAGCCGTCGCGCACGATGGCAAAGTCCCCAGAGTTCGTCCCGGAGATGCTCAACGAACCGACCGACAGATCCGATATCCCATTGTTGCTTACAGTGACGACCTTCTCCGAGGAGAGGCCTCCAATCGGCAATTCTCCGAAGTCAAGCCGGTCAGCATTGTCCGGAAGCGTCACAACTATATTAACCTCGGAGGCAGTTGCGAAATGCCACACATAGTCCCCATCCATCTTGTTCCCCGCTCTGTCCGTCACCCACTCTGTAATCCTCGCTGTATAAAGGGTCGAAGGTGAAAGGGGCGTTGATGGAACAAACGAAGCGGTCCTCGTGACAGGGTCATAGAAGACCTCACCAACGATCCCATCCACCAGGAAAGTAGTTACGCCAATAGTTGACTCATCAATTGGCTCGGAGAATGTTGCGGTGATTATTGGCACATATTGGGGAGGATTTGGGGATGCGGGCACCGCACTGAAGACAACGTTTGTCTCCCCTGATCTCGGGTACGTGGAGACTACCGTGGGGGCATTCTCGTCGCTAGGGTTAGGGAGGACTTTTATCACCACCCTCGCAGGCTCACTCTCGATCAATCCGTTGCTCACCACGTAATAAAGCTCGTCTTGACCGCTGAACTCCTCCATGGATGTGTATGTAACGCCAGGTGGTGTCCCTGTAATCTGTCCATAGAGAGGACCCCTGGTGATACGATACGTGAGGGCGCTGTTCCCGGTATCCCTGCCCCTCAAGGTTATCGCCACAGGGGTTCCTGACACCGCTTCCACCTCCATGGGATCTGCTGCGATCCCTTTGACGATGCTCACGACTGGGTTAGTGGGAGTCACCTCGTTGGCACTCGGGAAATGAACTTCCGCATAGTTGACGATGTCTGTGCCACTTGGCAAGTTATCCTTGACGTTCACGCTAAAGGACACCGACCCTCTGCAGACATCTGGCTCGGTTTGCGTGCAAGGAGGAAGGGTACCTATCTCCCAAACTATCACACCTTCATCACGGAAATACTGGCCACCATCACCTATTGTCAGACTGTCGGGCTCCAAATCGGTGTCTAGTCTGTCCNCNACAAAAAGCCCATAAGCTGTTCCAGTCCCGACATTTTCATACTCAATAGTATAAGTTAGCCTCTGACCAGGAAGTACATTGCCCGAACTATCCACGGACTTGGCATTGGGATCATGGGCGGGTGTCACCCTAAGAGACGCGACACCGCAATAAATAGGGCTGCTATAATCCTTAACATCGAGAAGAGCATCCGGGCTCGCTCCCATAAAATCCGAGGGGCCCTGAGGGAAGGATTTGGTCATCTCTCGTAGGCACCTCTCCAGATTCCATGGCAGGCATTCACCATTAACACACGTCAGACCGCCACATGCTTCGCAATGAGGGAAAATTTCATACCTACCATTTTCACACTTTCTTCTACAAGCTAAATCCTTCGGAGGGCTCCACGGTGTCCTTCCGATCACACGCGTACACCACTTCCAAGGAGCCGTGCAGCTATGTAATCTAGGATCTGTCCTACAATCATTGACACACTTAAGGAGCTTCAAGTTGTCCTGACTCACTTGGCCCACAACGAACTGTACAGGTTCTACAAGACATTGCGTGCACTGCAGCCCTAGCGAATAACACGTCCAGCAATTCCATCCACCAGAGACTGCATTCCAGGCCGTCTTAAGGAAGCGCCCTCCAATCCCTAGTGGGCCCAGCTCTATCGCACAGTTCCACACACAGTCCACAAACGAAACGGATTCGCTTTGCTTGCTGTACCCATGCTCTTTCACACCAAACCCTACAGAGGAAGAGCTATTCTCTTGAAGCCATTCTTCCCATGATCTAAAATCCCAGTTATTTAGATCGACGGAAAATCCCCCCTTTTGATCCATCAAATAATATTTGTTCCCTTCCAATCTTTGGATTATCTTGCCCTCGGGACTTGTCATGAGAAGAACTGGACCAAAGTTTCTCCTATCCACCATAAGAAAAACTGTATACCCGCTGCCATTGCTTAGCCGGACCTCGATTGCTTGGTCATAATAGAGATAACCAAGACCCAGAGCATACTGGAAAAGGTTGTTTAGCTCCTGATCCGACCCAAGCAGGGATCGAGCCTCGTGCGCACTCAATTCCCTAACCGAGGTCACGAAAACCGGGTCGAAGTTGAGATAGAAGTCAATATCCAGACTTGAGGGAACGTTCTCAGCTCCAATCTCAGCAAGCAGGTCAACATCATATGAAGGCAGACCCCAGGGGACCGAAACCTTCACCGCCAGCTCCCCCCGTTGCCGTGGTGGGAGGTCGCCTAGTCTCCAAAACACCTTACACCTACCACCCTCCTTGCGGTATATCCCGCCGCGCGTCGCAGACACGTAATTAAACTCTTCAGGAATCTGCAATCTCACAACAGCCTGCCTCGCCACGAAATCCAATCCATTCAGATATCTGATCACGATATCAGCCTCTTGCCCCGGGCTCACTCTTCTCGGTGCGAGGACCGATACTACCAACTCCTTAGGCTCCTGCAACTTAGCAACAAAGGTCCGATTCCAGACATTCGGTGTAGGGTCGTAAGCTCCCGCAGTTACCATAGAGTCAGGCAAGTTCGAACCAGCAATAATCATGTTCTTTTCTCGATCAATAGCAATATGATCGACAGTAGTTCCGTCTCGTCCAAAGTATGTCGAGTAAAGTAACCGGGACAACGATGCATCAAGTTTTGCCACAAAACCATCGCCGCCTCGGTCATATTGAGTGTCATACGCACTAGGGGTTGTGGAAAAGTCGTCAGAAAAAGTAAGTCCAGCCACACAAACATTACCGTGCCTATCTATGACCATTGCGCTTATTTCGTCTAAATTGTCTCCGGCTAGGTAAGTTGATGCCAAAAGGGTGGTCAAGTTATTGTCAAATTTGGAAATAAAACCCTCCCTTGCCCAGTCCCCAGCATAATTCCCCGCGGGATCGCCATGTTTAGTCGTATCGTAGGCACCTGGCGTTGTAGGATAATACGAATCCGTACGTCTTGCGATGTAAACATTCCCGTAGGCATCAATATCGAGTCCTCTAATGTAGGTATATCCTGCTGAGGAGGTGTAGCCACAGCTTCCATTCCAGGGAGCACCAATCAGCGTAGAGGCGAGGAGTTGAGTGAGGTCACCGCTGAGTTTAGATACGAAACCCGTAACGCAGCCCAGTCTGTTTATGTCGTAGCTCGTTATGTATGCACCGTTGGTTGTCGGAAAGTCCAAAAAAGCCTGTCCGGACTCCCAGTAAGGCGAGAGAGAGCCCGCGATAAATACGTTCCCTTCTTTGTCTATCTTGAGTCCAGCTATTCCATACCAGTCGTAAGGTACTAGGATTCTGTCACCTCCAACGAAGGTTGACCCCAAAACTCTTGAGAGATCCGGGGTAAATTTTACGACCATAGGCAATATAGTGTCCGAGGCACCAAAACCAGAAGGCCGATCTATTTTGTAGCCGGGTCCGGGGAGCACTCCGCAGTGATAACTCAAACCGAGCATGTAGATATTGCCCGAACTATCGAGGGCAACCTTCAGCCCCCATTCCGAATATCCAGCCCAGTGAGAACAACCGCCAGCAGNNTCATTGGTCGAAAAATACGTGGACGCAATTAGCCTGCTGAGGTCCCCTGATAGTATGGCTACGTAAGCATCGCCGGACTCCTCCATTCCAGGCTGAAACGTTCTCCGGTAGGCTCCAACGGTTGTGGGTAAGTCACTTGACTAGGTCACTCATGTGATCACAACATTCCCATTATAGGCAACGGCGATCCCGTATCCCCTATCGGTTCTTCCTCCACCAAAATAGGTCGAAGCGAGTAGCCTTGACAAATCCGAACTGAGCTTGGACACGAAGGAGTCAACTCTATCATTATCATTGGTAGGATCGAATGCACCTGGGGTGACCGGAAAATTCGACGAATCTGTGTAACCGANCACATAGACATTGCCGTCATTATCGGTGGTGATGCCTGTTATCTCTTCGGTATAGCCTGTATCAGACCCAAAGAAGGTGCAGGCAAGCAGTGGGTCTATGACAAGGGTCTTTGTCTTGTCGTATTCGCCTACATTGAAGCCATAAAGCGCCTTATTTTCCTCAATCATCTTGTAGGATGCCGTAACCTCAACCCTCCCCCCATCCACCTCNTGATACGCCAGGGGCTTCGTAAACCTTACCACCCCAAGCTCTGTCTCTACCTCAAGCTCTCCTTTTTCGTTTACCCTTATTTCTCCTCCCTCCACCTTGACCTTTATGGTCGAAGGATCTGCCCCGGGCTTCACGTAAAAGAGCTTCTCTACATTCTTCCCATAAGCTCTTAACTTAACCTCTATCCCCTCATACACCTCTCCCAGACTGACCAACTCGTATGTGGCTACCCCGCTCTGCCACCTTGAGGGATCGTTCCCCTTGAAATAGTTCACCTTTGTTCTAGATGGCTCTTCCCCTTTGACCTCCTTGATAGCCCCACCAACAAGGCTCTCCTTAAAGGCTGCTGCCTTGCCTGGCTCAATGTCCTTCTCCCCGTCTACTTCGCTTACCTTGTCCTCTCTCCCGAGGTCCTCCGTCCCTTTGTTGCCCTCCGGAAGACTATAGACAAGCCTTCCATCCTTGGTCACAAATACCGTGCCCCCAAAGGTCTTGGCATAAAAGGCTACGTCCTCATGCACTTGCCCCCTGTTCTCTATAAAAGGCAAGGGTAGCTTGCCTAAAGACGCCCTCAAACTTTCCGATCGCTCAAGCTCCTTTGCATCGACCATCCCCGAAGCCGAAAATACCAATGCAGCGATCAAAAATAACCCAACCCCCATCATACCCTTCCTCCTTTCTTGAGATTCACTGGCACTCACTGTGCCTTCTGCACAAACTCGTGGCCTGCAAATCCCTGACCTGCCAACCACTCATCCGCCCCTTGTAGGTCTTTTGCGGGCTAGCTGCACCAGGCGAGGAGCTTTACCACCCTTTTTACGAGGCTTTGGTGTACCATGGGACCAGACTGTGCTTACCTCGCAGGGACCTCCCTTTCGTGTCACTTTGTGGGCCGTTAGGATAGCTTTGGCTTCCCCTGTCTATCAATATCCGCCTGCCTCTATCCTTCCACCTGTGCCTGAAGAGCCTGCCTCTTTCACCCCTTAGAAGTAAAGTGACTCCGGAGAAGAGCCCTCCATTCATCGCAGGGCCTATACGAGGGATTACACCACCGTCTTCCTACCTTCGCTTCATCTATCGTGCCAAAAGACTACCCTGGAACAAAAAGGGGGGAGGCAGTCTGCCTCCCCCCGCAAAGACGGACTCGGGTATACGTCACTGGAGCTCTTCAGAGACGATTATGTTATTGGCCTCGTTGGTCTCAGCCACGGCATTCGTGGCATCTATCCACGCAATCACGTACTTCCCCTGGGCACTCTCACCAAGGGGAAGGGCGTAACTGAGCTTTCTCGTCTTGCTCCTACCAGCCTTCAAGGCCCCAACTGCTACCTGCCCCAACAATGTATCCCCCGGGTCCCGTGTTCCATCAGAGGAGAGGTAGAAGTAAACCAGAGCCCCAGGAGGAGCTGCTTGATCCCCTCGGTTTTCAACCCTCAAGGTCCCGCTCAACTTGCACTTGGGGCCAGATCGGGTGTTCTTGCAGGTGTG